>JABAOE010000624.1_pt2 | contig 23331 bp, 20 predicted proteins | sample 7062141 | NCBI WGS metagenome assembly JABAOE01 (sample SAMN14538627, study PRJNA623070) | marine sediment metagenome | biome: marine biome [ENVO:00000428]; feature: marine pelagic biome [ENVO:01000023]; material: deep marine sediment [ENVO:00002113] | place: India: Gulf of Khambhat ... | reverse complement strand
TAGAAGCGATATCTGTGCCAACTCCCCCACACTTTAAATAAGTGGCTGATTCAGATAAGGAATTAATTCACAATTTCACCTGTACATAACGCACAGGCCATATTGGCTCCGATTCTGTGTCACTGGAGGTCATAAAGTGACAGTTTTTGTCACCCCTGTCGTTGCTGCCAATCACGGGGACTTTTGCGGCAGGGATCACAAAAAAGGCCCGCTTTTCAGCGGGCCCTTTCCATAAGTCGCGGTCTTTTTCTACTTGCCAAATTTTTCGCCGAAAAAGTCGCCCTCGTTCCAGGTCGGGCGTTGCGCATCCTCGGCGACCGCATGGCCGATACGCACATTGGCGCGCGCAAAGCGGACGGCGGACGGCCAGTCGACCGGGCGGGACAGATCGTCGCTCGGCTGGTGATAATAGGTCTGCAGGAAACCGCGCCAGAGCTTCTCGCCCTCGATTTCGGGATCGGACGACCGAAAGCCCGGTACGAGGAATACCGACGGCACCCCCTGCTTGACGAATGAGTACTGGTCGCTGCGGATGAAGATGACCTCTTCCGGCATCGGATCGGGCGTCAGCGCGAAGCCTTCTTCGGCAATTGCGTCATCGATCACGGCTTCGAGGGACGAATGCTCCGACCCGAACGCAATGATGTCGGCAAGCGGATAAAGGAACAGCGGCATGTCGAGGTTGACGTTGGCCACGATCGAATCGCCCGGCACTGTCGGATAGTGCGCGTAGTAGTCCGAGCCGACCAGGCCTCTCTCCTCACCCGTCAATGCGATGAAGATGATCGAGCGCTTCGGCGCCTGCGGCATCGCCGCGAATGCCCTTGCCGTTTCGATGAGCAGCGACGAACCCATCGCGTTGTCGTACATGCCGTTGTAGATCGTGTCGCCGTCGATCGGCACGCCGAGGCCGACATGATCGAGGTGCGCGGTGAACACGACGTACTCGTCGGCGAGTTCCGGATCGCTGCCGCGCAGGATGCCGATCACGTTGGGGCTCGTGATCGATTCGTGGTCGGTCTTGCGCGCCAGCGTGGCCTCGACGCCGAGCGGGGTCGACAATGGCGTGCCCGCATCGGCGGCATCGAGCGCGTCCTCGAAACTGATTGCCGAGCGCGAGAAGAGTTGTTCCGCCGGCGGAACGTTGAGCAACGCACCACCCTCGAGCTCCGGAAAATAATTGGCGGCCTGGCCGGACAGGTTGATCCACGACATGCCGGGACGCACCCCGGCATTCTCGGACACGCGTTTCCAGGAATACCGGCGCTGGTCGGTGCGTGAGCGGAGACCGATCGTGCCGATCGCGCCGCGACGCACGGCTTCCTCGGCCTTGGTCAGCCCCGAAGAGTAGTAAGCGCGCTCGTTATGGGGAAACGAATCGGGCGCGCCGCCGAAGATCGCGAGGATCTTGCCGTCGACATCGATACCTTCATAGTCGGAATAGTTCATGTCGGGCGCATGGATGCCGAAGCCGGCGAAGACGACCTCGGCGGTGATGTTGGTCTGGTCGCGGACGACGTCGCCGCCCATGACGAAGTCTTCCTTCCAGCGTTGTGCTTTCTCTTGACCATCCTGGTGGAAGACCACCGTCGCGGAGTCGACGTCGATGCGGCGCGCAAGCATGGGAACCGCCTGGAACCAGCTGCCATCCTCGCCCCCGGCCTCGAGCCCGATGTCCTCGAACTGCCTGGCGACATAGGCGGCGGCCTCGTCATATTCCGGGGTGCCGGTCATGCGGCCCTTGCGGGCATCGTCGGCGAGAAAGCGCAGGTGGGCCTCTATCCGTTCCCGGCCGATGACCGTCAGGCCCTGGTCCAGTGCGGTCAGGCCTGTTTCAGCGTCGTCGGTGGTTGCCGTTTCGAGCGGTTCTTGCGGGGCATCCTGGCTGCAGGCCGCAACAGCGAGCACCGTGAGCAGGATGGGAGCTACGCGGATGTTGTCTATCATCAGCCTCTCGCCGTCTGTGAAATGACGGCGAATGATACCAGCCATTTCGAGCTTGCCAGCTTATTAATCCACTATCGCAAGGCGATATGGGAATACGCCACCGCCGGTGTTGTAACCGTTGACTTCCACGTAGTACGCCATCCCGGCGGTCAATTCCACGGACAGCCATTGCTCGGATACGGTGCCGACCGGGGTACTCTTCAGCGTCGTCTGGCTCTGGTCGTAGATCATGATGTAGACCTCGCCGGTCTCGACCCTGTCCGCACAGGTCTGGCCGCAGAGATAGACGAGATGCAGGCCGCTCTCGACAGGGGTGAAGATGAAAAAGTCGGCGGGATCGATGTCCTGCTGAACCGAGCCGTCGATGTCGATGGCCACCGCATCTGCCGTCCCCTTGTCCGGGAAGCTGAAGGGATTGGCATTGTCGAGCGTATTGTTCGGTTCCCATTCGGTCACGTGAGACACTCGAACCTGGCCGCTGCCGTCCGTCGAACCGCCGCTGGTGTCAGCAGGCGGCGTTGTCGTCGCCGGGGGCTCCTGTGCAGGCTCGGGCTCTGAGCGCACGATCGTGCACGAAGCATTATTCAGTTCATTGATCAGGTCACAGGCGTTGTTGATCTCTGTCTCCCCGCCGCAACCGCTGAGCATAATCCCGGCAATAAACAGGCTCGCGCTCATCCGTGAAATCGTCGTATTTGGTGTTTTCATCTCATCGTCCTCCTTGTAACAGGCAGCCCCGAATGACCTGCCGTCGATGATGATTCTCGGCAAAGGCAGACGTAAGTACCTGAAAGTACTGGGATGATGATCTGATGAATGGCTGAGGTATTGGCGAAGCCGGCCGAGTATCAGGCAGCGTCGGCCGCACCGGGGTCGTAGCCGAGGTTCGGCGCCAGCCAGCGTTCGACATCCGCCACATTCATTCCCTTGCGCGCGGCATAGGACTCGACCTGGTCGCGAGACAGCTGGCCTACGGAGAAATAGCGCGCTTCCGGATGCGCGAAATAGAAGCCGCTGACGGCCGCGGTGGGGAACATCGCGTAGGACTCGGTCAGCCGCAGGTCGATCGACCGCTCGACGTCGAGCAGCGCCCACAGCTTGGCCTTCTCCGTGTGATCCGGGCAGGCCGGGTAGCCGGGGGCCGGGCGGATGCCCTTGTAAGCTTCGGCGATCAGCTCGTCGTTCGACAGCTGTTCATCGGCGGCATAAGCCCAGAATTCCTTGCGGACACGCTCGTGCATGTACTCTGCGAGCGCCTCGGCCAGCCTGTCGGCCAGCGCTTTCAGGAGGATGGCGCTGTAATCGTCGTGTTCGGCCTCGAAGCGCTGCACGTGCTCGTCGATGCCGATACCGGCAGTCACCGCAAAGCCGCCGATGTAGTCGGCCAGCCCGGACTGCAAAGGCGCCAGGTAATCGGACAGGCAGTGGTGATTCTGCCCGCTCGCCTTGCTTCTCTGCTGCCGGAGGTGACAAAGACGCATCAGCTCATCCTGGCGCGACTCGTCGGTGAAGACACGGATGTCGTCGTGGTCGATCGTGTTGGCGGGATGAAAGCCGATGACGCCGCGCGCCTGCAACCAGCGCTCGGAAACAATCTTGTCCAGCATGACCGACGCATCCGAGAAGAGTTTGCGGGCGGCCTCGCCGACCACCCGGTCGCTCAGGATCGCCGGGAACTTGCCATGGAACTCCCAGGCGTTGAAAAACGGCATCCAGTCGATGTAATTCGTAAGCGCCTCGAGGTCGATATCGTCGAACACCCGGTTGCCCGTGAAGGTGGGCGCCGAGGGCTGATACCGCTCCCAGTCGATGACGAAGCGATTGTCCCTGGCGGCGGCCAGCGAGACCTGCGGCGCAAGCCTCGACTTGCCCGCATGACGCTCGCGGCGCCGCGCATTGTCCTCGCGCGTTTTTCGCACCAGCGCGGCGCGGGACTCTTCGCCGGTCAGCGCCTGCGCGACGCCGACGGACCTCGACGCGTCCTTCACATAAATCACGGGCCCTTCGTATTTCGGCTCGATCTTGACCGCGGTGTGCGCCGGCGACGTCGTCGCGCCACCGATCAGCAGCGGCAGGTCGAAGCCGAGGCGCTGCATCTCGCTCGCGACGTGCACCATCTCGTCGAGCGACGGCGTGATCAGGCCGGACAGGCCGATGATCTGCGCGTTTTCCCGCCTGGCCGTCTCGAGGATCTTCTCGCAGGACACCATGACGCCCAGGTCGATGACCTCGAAGTTGTTGCACTGCAGGACGACGCCGACAATGTTCTTGCCGATGTCGTGCACGTCGCCTTTGACCGTCGCCATGACGATCTTGCCGTTGGATTGGAGGACGCCGCCCTTCTCTTTCTCGATGAACGGCACCAGGTGAGCCACCGCCTTCTTCATGACGCGCGCGGACTTGACGACCTGCGGCAGGAACATCTTGCCGGCGCCGAACAGATCGCCGACCACGTTCATGCCCGCCATGAGCGGACCCTCGATGACCTCGAGCGGCCGGTCCGCCGCCAGTCTCGCCGCTTCGGTATCGTCGACGATGAACTGGTCGATGCCGTTGACGAGCGCGTGTTCCAGGCGCTTGTCGACCGGCGCCTCGCGCCAGCTCAAATCCTTCTCCCTGCCCTTCTGGCCGCCGGCCTGGCCCTTGTAGCCCTCGGCAACCTCGAGCAAGCGCTCGGTCGCATCGTCCCTCCTGTTCAGGACGACGTCTTCGACCGCGCCGCGAAGCACCTCGGGCAGGTCCTCGTAAATCGCCAGTTGCCCTGCATTGACAATCCCCATGTCCATGCCCGCGCGGATCGCGTGGTACAGGAAAACGGAATGGATCGCTTCGCGCACCACGTTGTTGCCGCGGAAGGAAAACGAGACATTACTGACGCCGCCGCTGACCATCGCGTGTGGCAGCGACGACTTGATCCGGCGGGTCGCCTCGATGAAGTCAAGGCCGTAGCTGTTGTGTTCCTCGATGCCGGTCGCAATCGCGAAAATATTGGGATCGAAAATGATGTCGGCGGGATCGAAACCGACCTCTTCGGTCAGGATTTTGTACGAGCGCCTGCAGATCTCGACCTTGCGCTCGACGTTGTCCGCCTGGCCGCTCTCGTCGAAGGCCATCACGATCACGGCCGCACCGTAATCCCGGATCAGGCGCGCCTGGCGAACGAATTCCTCTTCGCCTTCTTTCAGGCTGATCGAATTGACGACGCCCTTGCCCTGTACGCAGCGCAGCCCGGCCTCGATGACTGACCACTTGGAGGAATCGATCATCACCGGCACGCGGGCGACGTCGGGTTCCGACGCGATCAGGTTCAGGTAGGTGACCATCGCCTTTTCGGAGTCGAGCATGCCCTCGTCCATGTTGACGTCGATGATCTGCGCGCCGTTCTCGACCTGCTGACGCGCGACCTGGACGGCATCTGTGTAGTTGTCCGCCTCGATGAGTTTCCTGAATATCGCCGAGCCGGTGACATTGCTCCGCTCGCCCACGTTGACGAACAGATCGTCGGGGCCGATGTTAACGGGCTCCAGGCCGGACAATCTGCAGCGAACCTCCACCTCCGGAATGACGCGCGGCGCCTGGCCGTCGACGACGGCTCGCAGCGCACGGATGTGATCGGGCGTCGTCCCGCAGCAGCCGCCGACGAGGTTGACGAGGCCGCTGGCGACGAACTCGCCGATCACGCCGGCCATGTGCTCGGGGGTTTCGTCGTATTCACCGAACTCATTGGGCAGACCGGCGTTCGGGTGCGCGCTGACGCGGGTATCGGCGACGCGCGACAGCTCCGCGACATACGGCCGCAAGTCCTCGGCGCCGAGCGCGCAGTTCAGTCCGACCATGAACGGTTCGGCATGCCGGATCGAATTCCAGAACGCCTCGGTAGTCTGGCCGGACAAGGTGCGTCCGGAGGCGTCCGTGATCGTGCCCGAGACCATCACCGGCAGGGTAACGCCGGTCGCTTCGAAACTCCGTTTGATGGCGAAGATCGCCGCCTTGGCGTTAAGCGTGTCGAAGATCGTTTCGATCATCAAAAAGTCGACGCCGCCCGCGATGAGGGCGCTCGCGGCTTCCTGGTAGGTGTCGGCCAGCGCGGCGAAGCTAATGTTGCGATAGCCGGGATCGTTGACGTCAGGCGATATCGACGCGGTGCGATTTGCGGGTCCCAGCACGCCGGCAACCCAGCGCTGTTCGCCGGTGGACGCGGTGAACGCATCCGCGGCCTGGCGCGCAATCTTTGCCGCCGCCGCGTTGATTTCGCCGACCAGCGCTTCCATGCCGTAATCGCCCATTGACGGCGCGTTCGCATTGAAGGTGTTGGTCTCGAGGATATCCGCGCCGGCGTCGAGGTAGGCCTGGTGAATCTCGCGGATGACCTGCGGCTGCGTCAGCGACAACAGGTCGTTGTTGCCCTTCAGGTCTGTCTGCCAGTCGCCGAAGCGTTCGCCGCGATAATCGGATTCGCCAAGGCCGCAGCCCTGGATCATCGTCCCCATCGCGCCATCGAGTAACAGGATGCGCTCGTCCAGCGCGCTCATCATCGAGTCGATGCGTTGTTGCCGTTCCATGGTCAGGCTGCCTTCTTCGGCCGCACGCCGATCGCATGGCAAATCGCAAACGCGAGCTCGGAACGATTCAGCGTATAAAAGTGAAATTCGCGCACGCCCTCTTTCTTGAGGAGCGCGACCTGCTCGATGGCAACGCTGGCTGCAATGAGCTTGCGGGTCTCGGGGTCTTCTTCGAGACCGTCGAACCGGTCCTCGAGCCAATCGGGCACGGTCGCACCGCACTGCGCCGCAAACTTCGTCAGCTGCGGGAAACGGGTGATCGGCAAAATGCCGGGCACGATCGGGGCATCGATGCCTGCAGCCGCGCACCGGTCCCTGAATCGGAAGTAGGTCTCCACGTCGAAGAAGAACTGCGTGATGGCCCGCGACGCGCCCGCGTCGAGCTTGCGCTTCAGGTTATCGAGATCCGCCGCGGGGCTTTTCGCTTCCGGATGCACCTCCGGGTAGGCAGCGACCGAGATATCGAAGTCGGCGACCCGCTTCAGGCCGGCGACCAGGTCGGATGCGTAGGCGTAGCCGCCCGGGGTCGGCGCATAGGCAGTTTGCGACTTCGGCGGATCGCCGCGCAGTGCGACAAGATGGCGGACGCCCATATCCCAGTACTGACGGGCGATGTCGTCGATCTCGGCGCAGCTCGCGCCGATGCAAGTGAGGTGCGGCGCGGCGGTCAGGTCGGTTTCGTTCTGGATTCGCGCGACGGCCGCGTGCGTGCGTTCCCGCGTCGAACCGTCGGCGCCATAGGTCACCGACACGAAAGCGGGATCCAACACGCCTAAATGGCGGATCGAATTCCAGAGCGTCTCCTCCATCGCCTGCGTATTGGGCGGGAAGAACTCGAAGGAGACCTCGATCGGCTGATGAATCATGCGCGAGCCCCCTCAGGCTGCCTCTGTCTGGCGATCGGCGGCCGTCGCCACGGAGACCAGCCAGGCCGGCTCTTTTTGTGGCACCAGCCGCGCCGGCGCCAGTCGCAACCCGGCTTCCTGGCTCCACTCGGCGAGCGCGGTCTGCGTAGCGCCGGGCGACCGCTCGAGAACAGACTCGACGATGAAAAGCCGGCCACCCGGGCGCAGCAGACGGCGCGCTTCCGCCAGTGCGCGGACAGGGTCCCGGGCGTCGACGAGCACGTCGTCGATGATGATCGTATTGAATTCGCCATCTGCGAACGGCAGGCGATACATGTCGCCCTTCCTGAGGCTGCAGTTCGGGATGCCGGCCAGCATCAGCTCGGCCCGCGCGAGCTGGCGGGCATTGGCATCGATGTCGACGCCGACGGCACGATTCGCGCGGCTGGCCAGCAGTTTCAAAATCGCGCCGCGGCCGCAGCCGATGTCCAGCAGGTCGCCGACAGGCGCCGTCACCGTCAGATCCAGGACCGCCCGGTGCAGCGCGCGTAGCGCAGATTCGTCCTGCCGAACCAAGCCGTAATCGCTGATGCGCTTGCCGCGCCCTTGCAGGAGCAGATTCCAGTCGGCTTCGAAGACCGGATCGTCTTCGGGGATCAACTCGAGCAGCGAACTCAATGCGGACCCGGCGCTGCGCCGCTGCGGGACTTTGTAGAAGACCCGCTTGCCGTCCCGGTTGCGGGTCAGGATCCCGGCATCGCACAGCGCCTTCAGTTGCTGTGAAATGCGCGGCTGGCTCTGGCCGATGACCCGGGTCAGCTCGGACACGCTGCACTCGCCCCGCAGGCAAAGCGCCGTGAGGCGCAGCCGCGTCGGGTCGCCGAGGGTCTTGAGCTGCTGCACCAGCAATGCAGTTTTCGTATGCATAAATATATAAATAATCTTTTATATAATGACTTGAAATAGTAGCACAGCCGCGCGGCGGCCAACAATCGAGTCGACATAAGCCGGCTCGTGGCGGCAAAGGCTAGAAAAAGATAAGCGCGGTCAGGTAGATGGGCGCCAGCGCGAGTAGCGCGACGATGCAGTAGCCCATGATATGGCGGATATGCAGGCCGGCGATCGCGAGCACCGGCACGACGTACAGGGGCTGGATCGCGTTGGTCCAGACCTCGCCGACCGTCACCGACATCGCAATTCTCGGGATGTCCGCGCCCAGCTGCATGGCGGCCTCGGTGACGATCGGTCCCTGCACGGCCCACTGACCGCCGGCGGACGGGATGAACAGGTTCAGGAACGCGGCGCTGAAGAACGTCCAGACTGCCAGGGTATCGGCGCTGGACACGGCGACGAATCCATTGACGATCAGCGCGCCGAGGCCCGAGTCGGCGATCAGGCCCATGAGCCCGGAGTAGAGTGGATACTGGATCAGGAACGGGCCGGCGACTTTCGCCGCGTTGCTCAGCAGCTGGACGTAGTGACGCGGCGAATCCGCGAACATCAGGCCGAGGACGACAAAGATCATGTTCAGGCTGTCGAGCTGCAGTTCGCCGCCGGTGAGGAAATAGCGAACCACGTAGACGCCGCCGAACGCGGCGAGCGCCAGCGTGACCCAGCGGGCGTTTTCCAGTTTTTGCGCGGGCGTGACCGCTTCACCGGATGACGTGTCCTCCGGCGACTCGGTTGCAGTGGCGTCGGCCGGGATCTCGACGACCCGCTCGTCCGCCGGCGCCAGCCGGCGCATGACCTGCGGCAGCACGATCATGATCGTAATGACGATCGAGATGCTCCACCAGGAGAAGATCGTCTGGTCGAGACCGATCAGGCCGATCTCGTCCTGCAGGAAATGATCCGGCGTATTGAGCACCAGCGGAATTGACGCGGATATGCCCTGCATGCTGACGATCGAGCCGGCGTAGCCGCAGGCCACCAGCAGCGGGAAATGGACCTTGATGCCGCGATCGCGGCAGTCGCTCGCAATGATGCGCGCCAGCACCGCCGGCAGGATCAATCCGAGCCCCCAGGACAGCAGCGCCGTAAGGCTGGCGAACACGGTCAGGCCCGCGTAAGCCATCTGCGCCGAACGGACCCTGCTCGCAACCGCGACCAGCAGACGATTCGCAGCGCGCGTATTCGCCAGCACGTGGCCCAGCGCAAGGATCAGTATCATCTGCGCCGTGAAGCGCAGCAGCGCGAAGTAGCTGTTGCCCCACGCCTCGACCGATTCCACCGCCGTGAAATCGGTGAACAGCAAGGCGGATACAAAGCTGACCGCGGTCAGGAAGATCGCGATCACCAGCGGATCGGGCATCCAGCGCTCTGCGACGCGGACGAAGAAATCAGTCGTTCGTCTCAGCATGGGCACTCACAATCGCATTTACGCGCGCTGTTTTCCAATTCACGGGCACGTCGACGGCGCCAGCCCGGACGATCTCGGTGCTTCAGTGCAATGCGTCCGACATTTCAACGACATGGTCTGCAAAGACCCGGCTGACGTCGACGGGATCGAAACGGCGAACCTTGCCGCAATATTCGCAGGTCACGTCGACGCTGCCTTTTTCCTCGAGCGCCGCTCGCGTTTCCGTCTCACCCAGGAAGCGCAGCACTTCCTCGACGCGCGACTGCGTGCACCTGCAGTGGAAGCGAACGTCGCGTCCGGCAAACATGCGGACGTCGTCTTCCGCGAAGATTTTATGCAGTAATTCCGGCGACGCACCGTCGGCGAGCTCGTCGGCGCGCAGTGTCGCGATCAGGTAGCCGAGTCGCCGCCAGTCGTCCTCCGAAGCCGGTCGTTCGCCGGGCATCTGCTGCAGCAGGACGCCGCCGCAGTGGGACAGCGTGCTCTGCAGGTTCATGTGGCTCGGCACCTGCACCGAGCGCGCGAAATAAATCTCGAGACTGGCGGCGAGAGATTCGGGGCTGATCTCGACGATCCCCTGGTACGGCCGCTCCATCGCGCCGGCATCCACGGTGACCGCGCAGTGCGCCTCTTTCACCAGCTCCGCGAAACCGGCATCGCCGCCGATGTCCTGCGAGGTGGCCATGCCGCGTATGTCGAGATTGTCCGTCGCCTGCATGACCAGCATGCCGAGCGGCCCCCGGCTCGAGATCTGCAGCGTGACGGAGCCCTCGAACTTCAGGCTCTGTGCGATCAACGCGGTCGAGGCCGCCGCGTGGCCGAGAATCTCGATCACGGGTTCCGCGTATTGATGGCCCTGCTGCATGCGCCGCCATGCGTTTTCCAGCTGCACGAGCGCACCGCGCACGGGCAGCGATTCAAAAACGAAAGGCACAACGACGTCTTTAACAGACATGGCCTATTTGAGTTTTTCCTTGAGGACCTGGTTCACCTGGCCAGGATTGGCTTTGCCGCCGGTTTCCTTCATGACCTGGCCTACAAAGTAGCCGATCAGTTTGTCCTTGCCGGCCTTGTACTCGGCGACCTGCCCCGGGTTTGCCGCGATGACGGCGTCGACGATACTTTCGATCGCGCCGGCATCGGTAATCTGCTTCAGCCCCTTCGCCTCGATGATGTCGTCGGCACTGCCCTCGCCGGCCCACATTGCCTCGAAGACGTCCTTGGCGAGCTTGCCCGAGATCGTATTGTCCTCGATGCGGTCGATCAGTCCGGCCAGCGCTTGCGCCGCGATTCGGCTGTCGCCGATGTCCAGCCCTTCCTTGTTGAGGACGGCCGACAGATCGCCGATGACCCAGTTGGCGGCGACCTGCGGCTTCGCCGCTGTCGCACTGGCGACTTCCTCGAAGTAAGCCGCCAGGGTGCGGCTTACCGTCAGGATTTCGGCATCTGCATCCCTGATCGCGTGCTCGTCGACGAAACGCTGACGCTTGGCGTCGGGCAGCTCGGGCAGCGTATTGCGGACACTTTCTATGAAGGCGTCGTCGAGTTCGACGGGCAACAGGTCGGGATCCGGGAAATAGCGATAGTCGTTCGCCTCTTCCTTGCTGCGCATGGAGCGGGTTTCATCCTTGTCGGAATCGTAAAGCCGGGTCTCCTGTATGACCTCGCCGCCGTCCTCGATGATGTCGACCTGGCGCTCGATCTCGTAGTTGATCGCCTTCTCGACAAATCGAAACGAGTTCAGGTTCTTGAGCTCGGTCCGCGTACCCAGTTCCTGCTGTCCGCGCGGGCGGATCGATACGTTGGCGTCGCAGCGGAAAGACCCCTCCTGCATATTGCCGTCGGAGATCTCGAGGTAGCGCACGATCGAATGGATCTTGCGCATATAGGCGACCGCTTCTTTCGCGGAGCGCATGTCGGGTTCCGACACGATCTCGAGCAACGGGGTGCCGGCGCGGTTGAGATCGATGCCCGTGGACTGCTCGAAGCCCGTATGCACCGACTTGCCCGCATCTTCCTCGAGATGCGCCCGCGTGATGCCGATGCGCTTCTCGCTGCCGTCCGCATCGCGAATGAACAATTCGCCGTGCTCGACGATGGGCAGCTCGTACTGGCTGATCTGGTAGCCCTTGGGCAGGTCGGGATAGAAGTAGTTCTTGCGGGCGAATACCGAACGCGGCGCGACCGTCGCGTTGACGGCGAGTCCGAACTTGGCCGCCATGCGCACGACTTCGGCGTTCAGAACCGGCAGCACGCCCGGGTAACCGAGGTCGACCAGGCAGGCCTGGGTATTCGGCTCTGCTCCGTACGCTGTTGATGCACCTGAAAAAATCTTTGAATCCGTCGCGAGCTGGGCGTGAATCTCCAGGCCGATGACGACTTCCCACTGCCCGCTCATTCGAAGTCTCCCGGGCAGCGGAGGTGCCAGTCGGTGAGCTGCTGATACTGGTGCGCGCAGGCGAGCAGGGCCTCCTCCGCGAAGTGCGGTCCGACGAGCTGCAGCCCCACGGGCAAGCCTGCCGCCATGCCGCAGGGAATGGAGATACCGGGGAGGCCGGCGAGATTGGCGCCGATCGTATAGATGTCATTCAGATACATCGTGATCGGATCGTCGGTCTTCTCGCCGATGGCGAAGGCCGGCGTCGGCGCCGTCGGCCCCGCGATGACGTCGACCGTGTCGAACGCCTTTTTGAAGTCCGCGCTGATCAGCTGCCGGACCTTCTGCGCTTTCAGGTAATAGGCGTCGTAATAGCCGGCCGACAGCACGTAGGTGCCGATCATGATGCGGCGCTTGACCTCGGCGCCGAAGCCTTCGCCCCGCGTTCGGCAATAGAGGTCGAGCAGGTGTTCCGGATTGTCGGCGCGATGCCCGAAGCGTACACCGTCGAATCTTGACAGGTTGGATGAGCATTCGGCCGGCGCGACGACGTAGTAGGTCGGCACGGACAGGTCAATGTTCGGCAGGTCCACCTCGACGAGCTCGGCGCCTTCGCCCTCGAGGGTCTTCAATGCGTCACGCACGGCCACGCCGCACTGTTCGTCGAGACCTTCGTCGAAGTGCTGCTTGACGACGCCGACCTTGAGGCCTTTGACGGGTTTATCGAGACCCGCGACATAGTCCGGCACCGGCTCGTCGACCGAGGTCGAGTCGCGCGGATCGAGACCCGCCATCACGCCAAGCAGCATCGCGGCGTCCTCGGCCGAGCGGGTGATCACGCCAGCCTGGTCGAGGCTCGACGCGAACGCGACCATGCCGTAGCGCGATACCCTGCCATACGTTGGCTTTATGCCGGTCGTGCCGGTCAATGCGGCCGGTTGCCTGATCGAGCCGCCGGTGTCGGTACCGGTCGCCGCAGGAATCAGGCGCGCGGCGACGGCGGCGGCCGAGCCGCCCGAGGAGCCGCCCGGCGACAGCGACGTGTCCCACGGATTCGTGACGGGTCCGAAGTAGCTCGTCTCGTTCGACGAGCCCATCGCGAACTCGTCCATGTTCGTCTTGCCGAGCATGACGGCGCCGGCGCCAGCGAGCCGTTCGACGACCGTCGCGTCGTAGGGCGAGATGAAGTTGTCGAGGATGCGCGAGCCGCAGGTCGTCAGTACGCCTCTGGTGCAGAAGAGGTCCTTGTGCACGATCGGCAGCCCGTTAACAGCGCCGGCTTCCCCGGCGGCGCGCCGCGCGTCTGCCGCATCGGCCTGCGCGAGCGCCTCATCGGCGGTCACCGTGATGAATGCGTTGAGCGTCGCCTGGTGTGCATCGATGCGGCCGAGCAAGGCCTCCGTCACCTCGCGCGACGAAAACTCGCCGGCCAAAAGGCCGCCGGCGATCTCCGCGAGCGTCAACCGGTGCAAACCTGTCGATCCCCGGCCCATATTTATTCGATGACCCTGGGCACCAGGTAATAGCCTGCCTCGGTCGTCGGCGCATTCTCCTGGATGAAATCGCGTTCGTCAGTCTCCGACACTTCGTCGGCCCGCAGTCGCTGGGTCATGTTCAGTGGATGGGCCATGGGCAACACGTCGTCGGTCGGCGCGGCCTGCAGCTGATCAACGAAATCGACGATCCGCGACAGCTTGTCGACGACGTCGTCGAACTCGCCCTCCTCCAGCTGGAGGCGTGCGAGCATGGCAATGTGCTGGACCTGGTCTTTGGTTAACGACACGGGATTTTCCGACGATTTCAGCGCGGGCCGGAACGCCCGCAGCGCAAGCGCTGGCAATCATACCTGCGTCCTTGTGCAATGTCGTGTCCGTTGTTACATTGCGGCGTTAGTTTGCTTCGCGGGGCGCAGGCGCCTGATGTTCAGGAACATTTTAGGGTATTTCTCCAACGATCTGTCGATCGACCTGGGGACCGCTAACACGCTCATTTATTCGCGGGGGCACGGCATCGTGCTCGACGAGCCGTCCGTGGTTGCCATCCGCGAGGACGCCGGGCGGGGCGGCCGGATGGTGGAGGCCGTGGGCGACGAAGCAAAAAACATGCTCGGCAGGACGCCCGGCAACATTACGGCCATTAGACCCCTGAAGGACGGCGTCATCGCCGACTTCACGGTCACCGAGAAGATGCTCCAGCACTTTATCCGCAAGGCGCACGGCACCCGCTATTTCCGGCCGAGCCCGCGGGTCCTGGTCTGCGTCCCGTACGGCTCCACGCAGGTCGAGCGACGCGCGATCCGTGAATCCGCGGAAGGCGCCGGCGCCCGCAAGGTCCACCTGATTCCGGAACCCATGGCAGCCGCGATCGGCGCCGGCATGCCGGTGCACGAGGCCCGCGGCTCGATGGTGCTCGATATCGGCGGCGGCACATCCGAGGTCGCGGTCATCTCACTCAACGGCATTGTCTACGCGGCTTCCGTCCGCATCGGCGGCGACCGCTTCGACGAGGCCATCACGAACTATGTCCGCCGCAATTACGGCATCCTCATCGGCGAAGCGACAGCCGAACGCATCAAGCATGAAATCGGCTCGGCATTCCCGGGCCAGGAAGTGCGCGAGATCTCGGTGAAGGGCCGCAACCTGTCGGAGGGCGTGCCGCGCAGCTTTACCCTCAACTCGAACGAGATCCTCGAGGCCCTGCAGGAACCGCTGCAGGGCATCGTCGGTGCGGTGAAAGAAGCGCTGGAACAGACGCCGCCCGAACTCGGCGCCGACGTCGCTGAGCGCGGTATCGTCCTGACCGGCGGTGGCGCGCTGCTCCGCGATCTCGACAAACTGTTGATGGAAGAAACCGGCCTGCCGGTCGTCATCGCCGACGATCCGTTGACCTGTGTTGCCCGTGGCGGCGGCCGCGTCATCGAACTCATCGACGAGCACGGCCCGGCGGTGTTCGGCCTCGAATAAGAACAAGAAACTGATGGCCACCATTATGCGGAGCAAAGACGCAAATGGCCGTCGCGAAATCTAAAGAGCACCGATCCCCGTATTCGCCCGCGATTGGCCTTCGACTGCTGCTGCTGGCGGGCCTGTCGATCCTGCTGCAGTACATCGATCACCGCGACAACCACCTCGATACGCTGCGCAAGGCAATCGGCGCCACGGTTTACCCGCTGCGCATCGTCGTCGACGCGCCGGTTTCGGCCTGGCAGTGGATTGGCGAGACCACCACCAGCCGCAACCAGCTGCAAATCGAGAACAGCCGGCTGAAAACCGAGCGCCTGCTGACCCAGGCGCGCTTGCAGCGGTATGCGGCGCTCGAGGCCGAGAATGCCCGGCTGCGCGCGATGCTCGAAGCCCGCAACCAGGTGCGCGCGCAGGTCCGCGTCGCCGAGATCATGTCCGTGAGCGCCAACCCGTTCCGGCATTTCATGGTCGTCGACAAGGGCACGACCGACGGCGTGTACGCGGGCCAGCCTATCGTCGACGCGGATGGCGTCGTCGGCCAGGTTATCGAGGCCGGCGTCGCGTCCTCGCAATGCCTTTTGATCAGCGACCCGGGTCACGACCTGCCCGTGGAAGTCAATCGAAACGGGCTGCGCACGATCGCTCGCGGCACCGGCGAATACGACTCGCTGGATTTGCCGTTCCTGCCCAACAATGCGGACATCGAAGCCGGTGACCTGCTGGTCACATCGGGACTCGGCGGCGCATTTCCGGCCGGCTACCCGGTCGCTGTCGTGGAGACGGTAACGCGACTGCCGCAGGAACCTTTCGCCGCGGTGACGGCACGGCCCTCGGCCGCGCTCAACCAGATCCGCGAGATCATGCTGATCTGGACGGACGAGCAGGAAGCGGTCCCGGCTGCCGGCGAAACGCCTGCGCCGCTGGACGATCGCTCGAGCGAAGATGATGCGCCGGCCCCGGAAGCGGCGGCTGACGAGCAACCCGAACCAGGCACCGGGGACGCGGGAGCGGACGATGAGTGACGCGCGCTCGGCACGCCACGGACCGGTCATCGGCAGCATGATCGTTGCCCTGATGCTGGCGATGGCGCCGATGCCGGCATGGGCGGAGGCTTTCCGGCCAGGCTGGGTCGTGCTGACACTTATATATTGGTCAATGACGTTTCCTGGCAGTTACAGCATCGGCACGGCATGGGTTGCCGGCCTCGTGCTGGATGTCGCCCAGGGCACCCTGCTTGGGCAGCACGCGCTCGCGATGAGCGTCGTCGTATACGTCACGGTCAAGTTTCACCTGCAGCTGCGGCAATTCCCGTTGCTGCAGCTCATGGCGACCGTGTTCGCCCTGCTCGCGCTCTTCGAGTTCATCTTGTTCTGGGTGAACGGCGTTGCCGGCATCGAAGCACCGGCCAGCAGCTACTGGGGCCCCGTCATCGCCGGCACGATCGTCTGGCCGGTGCTGACCACGGTACTGATGAGCGTCCGGCAAAGAGTGAGGCGCTGACCCGATGAGCCTGATCGCGCCGATCAAGGACCACCATTCGGAAAAGCAACTGTTCGTTGCCCGGGTGATACTCGCCTCTGTCATCAGCATCATCCTGCTGGGCATCGTCGTCGGCAGGCTGATTCAGCTGCAGGTCATCGATCATGAGCAGTTTGCGGAACAGTCCCAGGGTAACCGCATACGCATCGAAGCCGTCCCGCCGACGCGCGGCCTGATCTTCGATCGAAACGGCAATGTGCTTGCCGAGAACCTGCCGGCCTACCAGCTCGAGCTGATCCCGGAGCAGGTGCCGGATATCGAAGACACCCTCGATCGGCTCGCCCGCATCGGGCTCATCAAGGAAGAAGATATCCCGCGATTCAACGGGCTCATCCAGAGCGGTCCGCGATTCAAACCGGTGGCGCTCCGCTTCCGGCTGAGCGATGACGAGATCGCGAATTTCGCCGTCCAGCGGCCGAGGTTCCCGGGCGTCGATCTGCAGCCGCGCCTCGTTCGCCATTACCCGGATGGCGAGCTTGTCGCTCACGCGATCGGCTACGTCGGCGCGTTGAGCACCGCTGACCTCGAGCGACTCGACGAGGCCTCCTACGCGGGCACCTCGCATACGGGGAAAACCGGCGTAGAGCACTACAACGAAGACATGCTGCATGGTGATGTCGGCTTCCAGCAGGTGGTCACCAACGCCCTGGGCCGCCAGATCCCGGTAGAAACCCAGGAATACGCGGACACGATGCCCGAGCGGCAGCGTCCCGTGCCGGGCGCGAACCTGCACCTGAGCCTGGATCTGGACGTGCAGCGCGTAGCCCACGAACAGATGGCCGGCCGCCGTGGCGCGATCGTGGCGATCGATCCCAATAACGGCGAGATCCTGGCGCTCGTGAGTTCGCCCTCTTTCGACCCCAATGCCTTCGCCACCGGCATGAGCCCGAGCGAGTACAACGCGTTACAAACCGACGAAGACCGGCCTTTGTTCAATCGCGCCGTCCGCGGCAGCTATCCGCCCGGTTCGACGATCAAACCGATGCTGTCGCTGGCCGCGCTGGAGGTGGGGGCCACGAATCTCACCCGGCGCTCGCTTTGCTTCGGCTGGTACAGCCTGCCCGGCAGCACCCACCGCTATCGCGACTGGCGCCCCGAAGGGCACGGCGAAGTCGACCTGCATGACGCGATCGAGCAGTCCTGCGATGTCTACTTCTACGAGATCAGCCGCGACATCGGCATCGACACCATGCATCGCTACCTGTGGCAGTTCGGTCTTGGCAGGAACACCGGGCTGGACATGGCCGGCGAAGCAGATGGCCTCGTCCCGTCGCGGGAATGGAAACGCAAGGCGTTCCGCGAGCGCGCAGACCAGGTGTGGTTTCCGGGCGAGACGATCATCGCCTCCATCGGCCAGGGCTACATGCTCGCGACGCCACTGCAGCTTGCCAACGCGGTGGCGGCTTTGGCGGTACGCGGCCAGCGCTACCGGCCGCACATGGTCGCGGCGTTCGAGGATCCGCTGAACGGCAGGCGCACGCTGATCGCGCCCGAACCCCTGGCGCGGGTCGAGATCGACGACACGTTCTACTGGGACAACATCCTGACGGCGATGCACGACGTCATGCAGAGTCCCACCGGCACGGCCCGCGCCGCCGGCCAGGGCGCACCCTACGACATGGCGGGGAAAAGCGGCACGGCGCAGGTCTTCTCGGTCGCGCAGGACGAGGAATACGACGAGGAAGAAATCGAGGAGCGACTGCGCGATCACGCCCTGTTTATCGCCTTCGCTCCCCTGGACGCACCGGAGATCGCGGTGTCTGTCATCGTGGAGAACGGCTCGAGCGGCAGTCGCATTGCTGCTCCGATCGCGCGCGCCGTAATGGACCAGTACCTGGGCTACGCCGATGATGCGCTTTAGCGATTCGCAAAAACTGTTCGCCGGCGGCACAGCGCCGCTGAGCGGCGTCGGCAACCTGCTGCAGCGCCTTTATCTCGACGGACCGCTGCTCGGCGGCTTGTTACTCGTCTGTGCCCTGGGCCTGGTCGTCCTCTACTCGGCGGTGAGCCAGAACATGGATCTCTGGCTGCAGCAGATTATCCGCCTGTTTGTCGCGCTGGTCGCAATGCTGATCGTGGCTCAGCTGCCGCCCGACCTGATGCGTCGCTGGACGCCGTGGGGATACCTTGCGGGCCTCGTGCTGCTCGTGCTGGTCCTCGCGACCGGCGAAGTCGGCCAGGGCGCGCAGCGCTGGCTCAACATCGGCATTCGCTTTCAGCCGTCGGAGGTCATGAAGCTCGCGGTGCCGATGATGGCTGCCTGGTACCTCCATGACCGGCAGCTGCCGCCGCGATTCACGGACCTCGTCGTGATCGGCGTGCTGATCATCGTACCGACGGTATTGATCGCCCGTCAGCCCGATCTCGGCACCGCGCTGCTGATCGCGATGTCCGGCTTGCTCGTGATCGTGCTGGCCGGGCTGCCGATCCGTATCATGATTCTGCTTGCCGTCGCGTCCGTACCCGGCGCCTATGTGCTTTGGCAGTTCATGCAGGAATACCAGAAGCAACGCGTGCTGACTTTGCTGAACCCGGAGGCGGACCCGCTCGGCGCCGGCTACAACATCATCNNGGCGGCCTGTTCGGCAAGGGCTGGACCAACGGCACCCAGGCACAGCTCGAATTCCTGCCCGAGCGTGACACCGACTTCATCTTCGCCGTCATGGGCGAGGAACTCGGGCTGCTTGGCGTGCTCAGCCTGCTGGGACTCTACCTGTTCGTCGTCGGTCGCGGCCTGTACATTGCCATCCAGGCCCGCGATACGTATTCCCGCTTGCTGGCGGGGAGTATCAGCCTGACTTTTTTTGTCTATGTCTTTGTGAATACCGCGATGGTGACCGGGCTCGTTCCGGTCGTCGGCATCCCGCTACCGCTCGTCAGTTTCGGCGGAACGTCGATGGTGACCCTTATGGCCGGATTCGGTATTCTCATGTCGATTCACCGTCACCGTAAACTTTTGCCACATTGATGCGTTTTATTACCAAAACTATTTGCCCGGCGCTCGCTATTTTATTCACTGCCGTCCCCGCCTTTGCCATCGACACTGACCGCGCAGAGGTAAAACAGTTTATCGATCGCATGGTCGAGGAACACGCCTACGACCGGGCGCGACTGACGGATATCATCGCCGCCGCCGAATCGAAGGACTCGATCCTCGAGGCCATCAGCCGCCCGGCGGAACGGACGCTGGAGTGGCACGAGTACCGCGACATCTTCCTCACCGGGGAGCGCATTCGCGCGGGCGCGGAATTCTGGCAGGAATACGAATCAGACCTCGAGCGCATCAGTGCCGAGACCGGCGTATCCGTCGAGATCCTTGTCGGCATCATTGGCGTCGAAACTTATTTCGGCCGCATCACCGGCAATTACCGGGTGCTCGATGCGCTGGCCACGCTGGCGTTCGACTATCCGCCGCGATCGAGGTTCTTTACGGGTGAACTCGAGCAGTTCCTGCTGCTCGTGCGCGAGGAAGGCATGGAGCCGACCGACGCGACGGGTTCCTATGCCGGCGCGATGGGCCGGCCCCAGTTCATGCCGTCGAGCTATCGCGCCTATGCCGTCGACTCGACCGCGGACGGCAAACGGGACATCTGGTCGAACTGGACGGACGTCATCGGCAGCGTCGCCAACTACTTCGTGCGTCATGGCTGGGTCGAAGGCAAAGACGTCGTCGCATCGGCAACGCTCGGCGCACAGTGGCAGGGCGACACGCCCGAAAACACGCTGACGCCCAGGGAGACCGTCACGTCGCTCAGTCACCAGGGCGTGATGTTTTCAACCAGGCTCGACGGCGACGAGAAGAGCCAGCTCATCACGCTGCAGGGCGAAGATGGCGAAGAGTACTGGGTCGGCTTCCACAACTTTTTTGTCATCACCCGTTACAACCGCAGCGTGATGTATGCGCTGGCCGTGCACCAGCTGGGCCGGGAAATTGCGCTCGAGGTGCAAAATGGCGCGTCCTGAGCGCTTTGCGCTGCTCGCCTCGCTCGCCCTGCTGTCACTCATTGCCGCCTGCTCCTCTCGTCCCGTTTACGACGGCGGGCCCGGCGTCAGCACGCCGGTGTCGCGCCTGCCCGAGGACCCGGTGCCGAGGAAGGAGCCGCGCAGCCGATACGGCAATGGCCCCTACTACAAGGTGTACGGCGAGACCTACCGGGTGCTGGATACGAGCTACGGCTACCGGGAGCGCGGCGTCGCCTCGTGGTACGGCAGGAAATTCCACGGTCGCATGACCTCGAGCCAGGAGCCGTACGACATGTACGCGATGACGGCCGCCCACAAGTCGCTGCCGCTGCCGACGTATGTGCGGGTCAGGAACCTGAAGAACAATCGCAGTATCATCGTCCGGGTCAACGATCGCGGGCCGTTCGTCGACAATCGCCTGATCGACCTGTCCTACGCAGCGGCGACCAAGCTCGACATGGTCCGGGACGGCACGAGTCTCGTCGAAGTCACTGCGATCAGTTTCGACGAACCGCCGGCAGGCACGATGCGGGCCGCCGGGCCGCCGCCGGAGCCGCGGGCGGAACCGCTCGGCAACATCTTTGTCCAAGTCGGGGCATTCGGGGAAATCGGCAATGCCCGCCGCCGCTATGCAATGTTGCAGGACGGGGGCATCGGTCCGCTCAAGGTACACGAGGACAAAAGCGCCTCTCAGACGCTCTATCGTGTCAGAATCGGACCGATAGCGAACGTGATTCAATATGATTCCATCGTCGGGGAACTGCAGAGACTGGGGATCACGGAGACTCACCTGGTCACAGAATAAAGCAACCGTCCTGGTTGCGAGCCTTCTTGCCGCCTGCACGATACTGGCAAGCCTGCCGGCAAAATCCGAAGCGCTGGACGCACCCGGCTGGTTCCGCTACGAGAACTCGAACTTCATCAGCTTCAGCAATGCTCGCCCAGCTGACGCTATCGACGTGCTGTCAGAACTCGAATACGTTCGCGCCGCCGCTACGCAGACGCCGGGCTTCTTCATGCCGGAGGACCGACCGAAGACGATAGTTTTGATGCCGGCGACGATGGAGGAATTCGCGAGGCTCGCGCCAACCGAACCCTTATCGGGATTCGCGCAGCCGCTTGACGACGGCGCGATGATCGTTTTTTCCGTATCCGATCGCAGCGGCGACGCCCGCGTGGTGGCGCGCCACGAATTCGCGCACACGATGCTGTTCAACGACTGGTTTCGCTATCCGCAGTGGTATGCGGAAGGCTTCTCGGAAATCGTTTCCGGCATCTCGGTGGACAGGCGAAGGAACCGATTCACGGTGGGCGAGAAACCCCGCCACTACAGCCGCAGATTCAAACCGCTGCTCGACTGGAACCAGCTGATCCACAGCGATTTTGACGCGCACAGTTTGCCGGACCTGGAGCAGATACAGGCTGCATACCGGCAGAACTGGCTGTTGATGCATTACCTGACCCTGAACGGGGAGCAGGACTTCTCCTCGGAGATAGATCGCTACTTCGGGCTCATCACCTCGGGACGCGAGTCGCAGCAGGCCTTCAACGAGGCATTCGGATTCGAGCCGGCGGCGTTGTGGGAATCGGAACTGAGCCGGTACGCCCGCCGCCCGACGACCACCCGCCGCGATTTCGATCCCTCGGCGCTCGATCTGGATTTCCGGGCTTCGGATGCAGACGCCCGCGAGCTGGAGCCGCTCCTGATCTACCTGACCGACATGGCTGACGCACGCCGTCCCGGCCAGCGGGGCCTTTCGTCGCTCGATGCCCTGCCAGGCAGATGGGATCAGCTGAAGACGGCGGGCCAGTGCGGCAACCCAGTAACCATCAACATGCGGCCGGGCGCCAATATTGTCACCATCGACGGTTTCTACTCGAAGCCCGGCGCGGAGCCCGTCCCTGCCCTGTTTGGATACGAGCAGATCGAAGACGATGCCTTTCAGCTGGTGAACGTGACCGAGCGCGAGTATCCGGATGTCGTGCTAACGGACGACTACCGGCTGTCGATGCGCAACGAGAACGTGTTCTGCCTGGACAAGTTGCCGGTACAGCAGGTCTGCAGCGTGGTCTTTCACCGCTGCGACCGGGGACGGTAACTACTCGACGATGGTCTGCGACTGTTCTCTCAGGTAATGCGCGAGGTAGTAGTTCGAGGCAAAGCCCTTGCCCGTATTGCCGGACCCTTTCCATCCTCCGAAACGCTGATAGCCGGGCCAGGCGCCCGTGGTCGCCCCCTGTGGCCGGTTGCTGTAGACGACGCCGGCTTCGATGTTCTCCAGGAACCAGCGCGTCTCGTCCTCGCTGCCGTAGAAGCCGGCGGTCAGGCCGAGATTCGTGTCGTTCGCGAGTTCGATGCCGGTTTCCTTGTCCGGCACGCGCGCGATCATGACGATCGGCACGAACATCTCGTGGCGCCACAGACGGTGATCAAGGGGAGCCTCTGCGACGGTCGGTGCGCAGTAATAGCCTTTTGACAGCTCACCGTCGGTCAGTGCGCGCCCGCCGCAATAGATATTTGCGTCCCCGGATTCGAGTTCGCCGATGTATTCCTTGTAGTGCTCGAAAGCATCCTTGTTTGCGACCGGGCCCAGGTAGTTGGCGACGTCGGTCGGGTCGCCGACACTGATCGCGTCGACAATCGGTTTCAGCTTGTCGATTAGCGCGTCGGCAACGCTGGCCTCGACGTACACCCGCGACAGCGCCGAGCATTTCTGGCCGCTCAGACCGAATGCCGAGCGCATGATGCCGATGGCCGCATCATCGAGATCGCCGT
>JABAOE010002637.1_pt2 | contig 23382 bp, 16 predicted proteins | sample 7062141 | NCBI WGS metagenome assembly JABAOE01 (sample SAMN14538627, study PRJNA623070) | marine sediment metagenome | biome: marine biome [ENVO:00000428]; feature: marine pelagic biome [ENVO:01000023]; material: deep marine sediment [ENVO:00002113] | place: India: Gulf of Khambhat ... | reverse complement strand
GTGTGCTGGTTGAAGCCCATGGTCCAGAACGACACGACCTTGCGCGCGGGATCCGCGTAATAGTCGGCGAGCCGTTTGAGTTTTTCTCCGTACTTGTCGAGCGGCTCCTCCGGGTCGCCCTTGGACAGCTCCGCGACGAACTCCAGGGTGTACGGCTCGACGGCCTTCTTGAAATCCTCGAAGGAGATGCGCCAGTGCTTGCCCGCGGCACCGTTCTGCGTCTGGGGCACACGCTGGGGCCGGTCCGGATCCCGGCGCTGCGCGATCGCCTCTTCGCGCGTGAGGACGACCTCGCGCTCCCGCGCCTGCGTGTCCTTCTCCGCGTCGAAGGCGAACTCGTCGGTGCCGCGCATGCCGTAGCCGATGTCGTACGGCCCGGTGGCGAACACGCAGTGCTTCTCGACGAACTCCTGATCGACGGCGTCGCGCTTCACGATCTCGCGCGCGATGTAGTTCCAGATGGCCAGATCGGTGTTCGGCTTGAAGATGATCTCGGTGTCGGCGATGAGGGAGGTGCGGTTGGAGAACGTGCTCAGATTGACGATACGGTAGTCCGGGTCGGCCAGCCGCTTGTCGGTGACGCGGGCCCAGAGCATCGGGTGCATCTCGGCCATGTTGGCGCCCCAGGTCACGACGGTGTCGGTCAGCTCGATGTCGTCGTAGTTGCCCGCGGGCTCGTCGATGCCGAAGACCTGGATGAACGCGGCGACCGCCGAGGCCATGCAGTGGCGCGCGTTGGGGTCGATGTTGTTCGAGCGCCAGCCGGCCTTGAGCAGCTTGGCCGCGCCGTAGCCCTCCTGCACCGTGTACTGCCCGGAGCCCATGATCGCGATGCCGGTCGGCCCGGTTTCTTTGTAGACGCGCTTGAACTGGCGCTCCATCTCGTCGAACGCCCGCTCCCAGCTCACCGGCACGAAGTCGCCGCGCTTGTCGAACTTCCCGTCGCTCATCCGCAGCAGCGGCTGCGTCAGACGATCTTCGCCGTACATGATCTGGGCGTTGGCGTAGCCCTTCATGCACAACAGGCCGCGGTTGACCGGGCTGTCCGGATCGCCCTTGACCGCGACCACCCGGTCCTCCTTGGTGGCGATCTGCAAGCCGCACCCGACGCCGCAGAAGCGACACACACCCTTGTCCCAGCGCCAACCCGATTCCGGATCGACCAGCTCGGCGAACGCCGGTGTAGGGATGTCCGCCGCCACCGCGGTCGCTGCGGCAATGCTGGCCTTGACGAAATCTCGACGGGAGGTTCCGTTGCTCATTTCAGTGCCTCTTCTTGATCCGGGTCTTCGTCTACGTAGTGATAAACGGGAGCCGCGACCAGTACGCCGGGAACGGCCTGGATAGTCCGTAGCATCTCCAGATGCTCATCGGCATTCCGACCCTCGAGAACCACCACGATACGTCCGCTCTCGGGATGTCGGTAGTGAACCTCGACACCGGACAGCGCGTCGATATCGCGCGCACATCGTTCGATACGGTCGGGCGGGACGATGATGACGACACCGGAATAGTGCGCCGGAAGAGGAGCTTCTATGGGCCCCATATCGATCTCATCCATCCGCTCCACCGGTGACCGTTGGCTCGACGTCGGGTCTTTGGACCGCCACGATAACATTTTGTCCGGGGCTTTTGTTCGTGGGAAACCGAAAGCCGGCGCCCCTGTAAGATAGATCTTCCCGGAGGGCATCGGTGGGCGATTCTCACGACAGACCCGTATTCCGTGTCGGTCAGATCGACCACGTCGAACTGTTCGTGCCCGATCGAAACGAGGCGGCCGATTGGTACCGGCGAGCGCTCGGCCTGACGGTCTGTGCCGACTACGAACTTTGGGCGGACGACCCGAAGGGACCGCTGATGATCTCCAGCGATGGCGGTTCGACGAAGCTGGCGTTGTTCGAGGGCCGACCGCAAGAGGATCGTGAGACCGCCGGATTCCACCGCGTCGCCTTTCGAGTCCCGGCACGCAGTTTCGAGGCGTTCCTGGACCGCCTGGACGATCTCACGCTGACCGACCACCGCGACCGCACCGTGACGCGCGACCTGGTTCAGGATCACGGACGCGCGGTATCGATCTACTTCAACGACCCGTACGGCCATCGGATCGAGATCACCAGCTACGATGTCGACGAGTGGAAGTCGCTGGCGCCTCCTGAGCCGGCCGTCGAAATCACCGACATCGAGGCGGTCGACGAAGAAACGGACACGGTCCACGACAACGAGGTGATGTGGCTGTGCCATCGCTGCGACGCGCAGATCACCGCCGAGCGAGGCGTGGCGTGCTCGGTCTGTTATCGCTCGACCTGCCCGGACTGCGTGGGTCCGTCACCCGCGGAGCAGCCCGTCTGCAAGTCATGTCACGAGGAAGCGGGTTGACGCTTCGCTGGTTGCGCGTCCTGTTCCTATCCGCGGCCTGCGTTTCGCCGGCGCCCGCCGAGGAGCCATCCTTCCTGCTGGGCGGGATCCAGGTCAACGAACCGGACCACCGACACTGGACGGCCAGCCTGCAGGTCTCGGGGATGAACACCGTCGAGGCGACCGTGTACGCGTTCCAGGGCAACTGGGACACCGACCACCTGTGGTGGAACGACGAGGAGCCGGCCGTGCTCGACGAGATCCGCCAGGCTCGGGCCGCGGGGCTTCACGTGGTGCTGGTGCTCCGCGTGGCCCTCGACCACGCCTTCGAGAAGAACCGTTTCCTGTGGCACGGGCAGATCATCCCGGACACGCCGGAGCGGATCGACTCCTGGTTCGAGCAGTACACTCGGTTCGCCCTGAAGTGGGCCGCGATCGCCGAGGCGGAGGGCGTCTCGGTGCTGGCTCTCGGCAGCGAGATGAAGGAGCTGACCGCCACGCTGCCGCTGGGTCGCGTGGCGCAGATCAAGCGTTACCACGGCTTCCGTTACTACCAGAAGTTCCTGCGCAAGCGCGCGCTCCGATTCGCCGACCAGCTCTCCGAGCGGCACTACCGGACGCGGGGCTACGCCGGCTACGAAACGCTGGAGAGTTTCCTCGACGCGCGCCACGCGGCGAACATGGCCTGGGCGAAGAAGGCGCACCTGCGCAAGGGTGGGGGCAGTCTTCGCCGGCTCAACGAACGGCGCGGCCGCTTGCTGGAGCGCTGGCGCGAGCTGATCGCGGTCACCCGCGGCGTGTTCTCGGGGAAGTTGACCTACGCCGCCAACTTCGACCACTACGACCGGGTCGCCTTCTGGTCCGAGCTGGATTTGGTCGGGATCAACTCTTACTTTTCGCTGCGCCCGCATCTCGACGATCGGCCGGACCGGCAAGAGCTGCTCGAGCGGTTCACGGACGGCTGGCGTGAAATCTTCAACCGGATCGACGCATTCCGCCGCGACGCCGGGATCGAGGACAAACCGGTTGTCTTCACCGAGATCGGCTATACGTTCCGGCGCTACTCGACCGTCGAGCCCTGGAACCACGACGGCTTCACCGTCGTCGGCTGGAAGGGGCACGATCGCAAGCTGGTCGTCTGGGGCGAACAACCCGTCGATCGTAGCGAGCGCGAGCTGGCGTTCCGCGCGTTGCTCGCCGTGCACCGCGAGCAGCCCTCACGATTACGCGGCTTGCTCTACTGGAAGCTCAGCACAGACGTCACGCACGAGGAGATCGAGCCCTTCGTGCTGCACGTCGGTGCGGCGAGCGAAGATCCGGCGCTTCCGGTCCTGGCTCGCTTCGACTAGCGCTTCTCGCGCGGCGGCGTCGGGACGTCGATCTCCTTGGGCGGGTTACGCTTGAGCTCCTCGAGCAGCATCTCGACCGCCTTCTCGAGCGACGGATCTTCGCCCTTTGCGACCCGCTCCGGCAGGTCGATGACCTCGACGTCCGGCGCGACACCCTCGTTCTCGACGGCCCAGTTGCCCTCGGTGTCGAGGAAACGGAACGTCGGCACCGACAGCGAGCCGCCGTCCATGAAGCCGGGGTTGCCGGACAGGCCGATCAGGCCGCCCCAGGTGCGCGTGCCGATCAGCGGGCCGAGCCCGAGCTTGCGGAAGTAGTACGGGAACGCGTCACCACCCGAGCTGGAGTAGCCGTTCATCAGGCAGGCCTTGGGCCCCTCGTGGTAGTAGCCCGGAGTGTCGAAGGGCTCGATGCCTCGGCGCGCCCACAGGCTCAACCGTTTGCGGGAGATCAGCTCCATCATGCGGTCGGGGATGAAGCCGCCGCCGTTGTAACGGGCGTCGAAGATCAGCGCGTCCTTGTGCGCCTGCGGGTAGAAGCCCTTGCGCAGCTCGCGGTTGCCCTCGAACGCCGTGTTCGGAAGGTGGATGTAGCCGATCCGGCCGTTCGACAGCCGGTCGACCATCTCGAGCCGCTCCTGCGCCCAGTCGAGGTAGCGCAGGTCGGTCTCTCGCGCGATCGGACGTACCGAGACATCGCGCGCACCGTCCTCCTTGGGCTTGTTGTTGACCCGCAACACCACCGTGCGACCGGCCGCGCCCTCGAGCAATTCGTAGAAGTTGTCGACGCCCTTGGCCGAGCGTCCGTCGACGGCGAGGATCCACTCCCCTTCCGAGACGTTCACCGTGGGTTCGGTCAACGGCGAGCGGAAGTTGTCGTGCCAGTTTTCTCCGGCGAAGATCTTGTCGATCTTGAAGTAACCGGAGTCGGCGACGATCTCTGCCCCGAGCAGACCGTTGTCGACACGCTCGGGCCGTGGAAAATCTCCCCAGTTGACGTAGAAGTGGCCGGCATTCAGCTCGCCGCCCATCTCGCCGAGGATGTAGTCGAGGTCGCCGCGGTGCGCGATGTGCGGGACCAGCGGCGCGTAGAGGTCGTGGATCTCCTGCCAGTCGATCCCGTGCATCCCCTCGTCGTAGAACCAGTCGCGCGTGATACGCCAACCGTCGAGGAAGATCTGCCTCCACTCGGCGGTCGGGTCGATACGCATCGTCATGCCGGACAGATCGAGCCGCCCGGCATCGGGCTTCTGATCCTTCTTGACGTCGACGATGCCGTAGTCGTTGCCCGAACGGTACAGCAGTTTCTTCCCGTCCTTGGAGACCGAGAAGTTGCCGACCCGCGGGATGATCGTCTCGACCTCTTCCGACTCGATCGAGAACTTACGCACCTCGGGTCCGTTGTCCCCGACATGGACGAACAGCACGCCGTCGTCGACGGCCTGCACCGATCCGAAGTTGCTCGGGCCTCCCGGTAGCGCCACCACGCGATGATCGAACCCCTCGAAGTCGATCTCGATCTTCAGCTCTTCTTCTTTCTTGTCTCCGTCCTTCTCACCTTTTCCGTTCTTCTTCTCGTCCCCTTCGTCGTCGGCCTTCGCGCTTGCTTCCTCGTCGCTCTTGGGCTGGAACAGCGCGGGTCCGTCGACCTTCAATAGCGCGGCGTAGACTCGCGTCGGGTCCGTATAGAAGTAGTTGAACTCGTAGCCGCTGAACTGCAGGTTGTAGTCGCGGTCGGACAGGAAGTAGAGGTAGCGGCCCTTGGGATCGAAGCTGGGTGAAAAGTCGTCCGTGTAGTCGCCCGTCAACTGCGTCGAGTCGCCGTCGTCGAGCGAATGCACCCAGATCGAGCTGAACTGGGCGTCGTCGGCCTTCGTGTAGACGATCCAGCGGCTGTCCGGGGACCAGTCGTACGTCGTGATCGGCCCGTAGGTTCCCCTGTCGACGTCGATGATCTTGCCGCTCTCGACGTCTACGTAGCGCAGCCGCTGCTTGGTGTCGCCGAAGGCGAGCTTCTTGCTGTCCGGCGACCAGACCGGCGGGAACCGCCAGGTGTCCCCGTCGGTGGTGACGCGGCGTTCCGCTCCGCTGCCGTCCTGGGGTCGCACGTACAGGTCGTACTCGCCGTTGCGATCGCTCAGGTAGGCGATGGTGTCGCCGTCCGGCGACCATACGGGCTGCATCTCCCGGATACCGGAGGTGCGCGTCAGGTTTCGGATCTCTCCGTCCTCGGCGGGAACGGTAAAAATGTCCCCGCGGGCGTCGAACACCGCGCGCTTGGCGCTGGGCGAGATGTCGCCGCTGCCGATCATCTCGGAGACGTTCCGGCGGTACGGCATGCGTGCCAGGAAATCGCCGTGCAGGGTGATCTCGATCTTCGACGCTTGGCCCGAGGCGGGGTCGAGCTTGTACAGGTAACCGCCGGCCTCGTAGACGATCGATGACGGCCCGGCGCTCGGCCACAACACGTCGAAGTTCTCGTGTCGCGTGACCTTCCGCTTGTTGCGACCATCCTCATCGCAGGCCCAGATATTCAACCGTCCATCGGTATCATCCGAGGTGTAGTAGATCGTCGAGCCGACCCACATCGGCTGGTTGTCCGTGCCCCTCCAGTCGGTCAGCCGTGTTGAGGTGTGCTTCTCGAGGTCGTAGGTCCAGACGTCCTGGGCCCTGCCACCGACGTGCCGCTTCCACGTGCGCCACTCGCGGTCAATAGGGGTGTAGACGATCTTCTTGCCGTCGGGCGAGAACATCCCGGCGCCCGACTCGGGGATCTCGAGTGGGGTCTCCATCCCACCGTCGGCGGCGATCAGGAAGAGGCGGCCCATCCGGACGCCCCACGGCAGGCGGTTGCCGCGGAACAGGATGTGCTTGCCGTCCGGCGTCCAGTCCAGCACGCGGTAGTCGAACCCGCCGCGCGGCGGCATCGAGCCCACGTCGTTGTACCAGGTCAGCTGCTCGGGGGTGCCGCCCTCGACGCCGACGACGTAGATCTGGCGGTTGCCACCGTACTCGGCCGAGAAGGCGATCCGCTTGCCGTCAGGCGAGAACTTTGGAAACAGCTCCATGCCCTCGTGGGAGGTGAGGCGACGCGCCTCGCCTCCGTCGGACGAGGCCAGCCAGATGTCGCCGGCGTAGACGAAGGCCACGCGGTCGCCGTGGATGTCGGCGAAACGAAGCAGGCGAGCTTCCTCCGCGCCGCTTCCCGCGGCGAACAAGAACATCGAGACAGCGGCAAAGAACCCGGCGACGGCGCGCAGCATGGCGTCCCCCCTCGAATACCCCTCGTTGGATTGGAAAACGAGGCGGGATTATGCCACAGCGTGCGTCGTTATGCGCGTCGCGGTGTCCTTTGGCGGGCGCTGGTCTGCGCCCGCGCCTCGGCATCGGCGCGCATCCGGCCGAGCGTCTTGTTGATCGGGTTCTTGCGACTGAGGAACGGCAACACGGCCTTCTTGCGCAGACCCATTTTCTTGATCTCGGTGACGAGTCCCCTGTGCCCGGGCTGCTGTTTCAGGCCGCGAACGAACACCTTGTAAGCCTCGCGGCGGCGGCCGGCGTTGTGCAGGACCCGGCCGAGATTCCAGTGCAGATCGGGGTTGTACTGCTCCAGCTGGATCGCGACCTGGCACATCTTGATGGCGTCGTGGTGACGCCTTTTGGCCAGACCGAGGCACAAACCATAGTAGGAGCGATAGCGTGCCTGGGGTGTTCTCGGGGTGAGTCTCTTCTCCAGCATCAGTGCCGCCTCGAAGAACGCGGTGGCGGCCCGCCAGTCGTGTTGTTCGAGCGCGTTGTAGCCCTTTTCGAAACTGTCCTCGGCTTCCTTGTTGAGCATGCCGTCCTCCCGTGACGCTGAAAATATCGCGTCTTCGCGGGCCGCCGGACCATAGCTAATTTGGTGCGGCCGATGACGAATCCGTAGCTACGAATACGTAACGGCCTGAGACAAGGGCTTCAGGGGCGGTCCAGCTCCGCGAGCAGTGCGGCGAAGCGACGATCGCCACGCAGCGATGCGAGAGGCTCGGCCGCACGTGCCGTGGACGGGTCGTTGGTCAGCCGCCGGATCTCGTCCTCGACCGGAAGCGAGAAAAACCAGGAGCGCGGCGTGCAGTTTCATCAAAAACATCTTAAAACAGGGCTGCGGGAACCGCTTTTGGGGTTCGTGCGTAACAAGGGGCAGGAGGAAGAGGGCCATGACGACCTACAAACGCATCTACCGCTCCCGCTCTGAAACGATGATTGCGGGTCTCGCCGGAGGGCTGGCGAATTATTTCAACGTCGACCCGACGCTCATCCGACTCGCGTTCGTGGGCGCCGGCTTCCTGACCGGGATCATCCCGGGGCTGCTGGCCTACGTGGTGGGCTGGATCATCGTGCCGCTCGAACCGCTCCCGGTTCCCAATGCACAGGCCACGCAACCGAACGAGAGCTGATCCCGCTTTCAAGCGGTCCATTACAATGACGGCGTGGACCTGGCGACTCAGCTTGCATCGATCCTGCCGGCGCAGCGTGTCTCGACGCGCTACCTGGACCGCGTGGCATGCGCCAATGACGCGAGCGTCTATCGTCTGATCCCCCGGGCGGTCGTTTACCCGAACACGGTCGAGGAGGTGCGGGGCCTGTTGGCCGTCAGCCGCCGCGAGCGCATCCCGATGACCTTCCGCGCGGCAGGAACGAGCCTCTCCGGCCAGGCCTTGACCGACGGGATCCTGGTCGTCTTGTCGCGTGGCTGGCGCGACTACGAGGTCCTCGACGAAGGGGCGCGGATTCGTTTCCAGCCCGGGGTGATCGGCGGCATCGCCAACCAGGCTTTACGACCGCACGGGCGCAAGATCGGCCCCGACCCCGCATCGATCAACGCCTGCATGATGGGCGGTATCCTCGCCAACAATTCGAGCGGGATGTGTTGCGGCATCGAACAGAACGCTTACCGCACGCTGGACTCGATGGTGCTGGTGCTCCCCGACGGGACGACGCTCGACACCGCCGACCCTGACGCGACGGGCGCGCTTCGCGCAGAGGCGCCGGAGATTCTCGACGGTTTGGTAGCCCTTCGCGACCGCGTCCGCCGCGATCGAGAGCTGGTCCGTCTCATCCGCCACAAGTACCGGATGAAGAACACGATGGGCTATTCGCTCAACGCCTTCGTGGATTTCGATGATCCGATCGACATCCTCGCGCACCTGATGATCGGCGCGGAGGGCACGCTCGGTTTCATCGCCGAGGCCGTCTTGAACACGGTCCCCGATTACGGTTTCAAGTACACCGGTCTGCTGTTCTTCGACGACGTTCCCGCCGCCTGTTCCGCAATCGAGCCGCTGCGTCGCAGCGGAGCGCGGGCGCTCGAGCTGATGGATTACCCTTCGCTTCGTGCGGTGCGCTCGCAACCCGGCGTGCCGCAGCGCGTCGGCCGGTTGCCCGAGGGAACGTCGGCGCTGCTGGTCGAGTACCAGTGCGATCGCGAGGACGAGCGCGACGCGTTCCGCCGGGAGGCCGAGCGCCTGCTCCCCGGCCTGCCGCTCGCCGGCGACCCCGAGTGGACCGTCGATCCCGAGCGTCAGGCCAAGTTGTGGCGCGTGCGCAAGGGCCTCATCCCCTCGGTCGGTGCGACGCGTGCGCAGGGCACGGCGTTCATCAACGAAGACGTGGTTTTCCCGGTGGAGCGGCTCGCCTCCGGTGTCGCGGAACTGCAGGACTCCTTCCGGCGCTGGGACTACGACGATGCGATCGTCTTCGGCCATGCGAAGGACGGCAACCTGCACTTCGTCCTGACCCAGCCGTTCCGGAACGAGGACGACGTGCGGCGCTACGACACGTTCATGCGCGAGCTGGCCGATCTCGTCGCCGTCCGTTACGACGGCGCGCTGAAGGCCGAGCACGGGACGGGCCGCAACATGGCCCCGTTCGTCGAGACCGAGTGGGGTGGCCCGGCGGTGCGCGTCATGCGCGAGCTCAAGCGCCTGATCGACCCGGACGGGTTGCTCAATCCCGGAGTGATCCTCAACGACAACCCGGCGGCCCACGTGACCGACCTCAAGGATCTGCCCGAGGTCGAGCCCGAGGTCGATCGTTGTATCGAGTGCGGGTTTTGCGAACGCTGGTGCCCCAGCCGCGACCTGACCCTGACGCCGCGCCAGCGCATCGTCGTCCGGCGCCAGATGCGGAGGCTGCACGAGCGCGACCCGTCCGACCCGGCGCTGGCCGAGCTGCAGGCCGGTTGGCGTTTCGCGGCCGAGGACACCTGTGCGACCGACGGGCTGTGCGCGCTGGCCTGCCCCGTCGCGATCGATACCGGCCGGTTGACCAAGCGGCTGCGCCGTGCGCGCGTCGACGACGGGGACGAGCGCTTTTCCCTGTGGGTCGTCGAGCGCTTCGGCTGGTGCGTGACGGCGGCGCGAACGGCGCTGCGACTGGGCCATCTGTTGAGCCGCGTGATCGGGAGCGAGCGACACGAACGATGGTCACGGCGGGTGGCCCCGCGAGGCCTGCACTGGATTCACCCGATGCCGCCGCTCCCCGGCAGGCCGGCCCGGCGGCGGCCGGATAACGTCGACGCGGTGTTCTTCCCGTCTTGCGTCTCGCGCGTGTTCGGCGAGCCGGGAGACGACTCCCCACCCGGTCGCACGGTCGAACGTGTCGCCGCGCGTGCCGGTCTCTCCGTCTGGACACCGCGAGACGCCCACGACGTTTGTTGCGGGATGCCGTTTTCTTCGAAGGGACTCGACGCGGCGTATCGTGCGGCGGCGCACCGCACGCTGGACGCGCTGTGGCGCTGGACCGACGGGGGCCGCGTCCCGGTGTTGACCGACGCGAGTCCGTGCGCCTGGACGCTCAAGGAGATCGGGCCCGTCCTGACTCACGAAAGCAAGCGCAAGTTCGAGCGGCTGACGATCCTCGACGGGATCGAGTTCGCGCACGACGTGTTGCTGGACCGGCTCGAGCTGACGCCGCTCCGACACGAGGTCGCGGTGCACCCCGTTTGTTCCGTGCGCAAGATGGGACTCGAGACGAAACTGGTCGAGCTCGCCGGTGCTTGCTCGGGAGGTGCTGCCGTTCCGTCGAGCAGCGCCTGTTGCGGCATGGCCGGCGATCGCGGCTTCCTGGTCCCGGAACTTCCCGAGGCCGCGCTGCAGCCGCTGCGACAGGAGATCGAGGCGGGCGGTTACTTCGAATTCTTCTCCAGCAGCCGAAGCTGCGAGGCCGGGCTGACACGTGTGACGGGAAAGCCCTACCGTTCGTTCTGGCGGCTGCTCGATGACGCCACGGATCGTTCGCGGATGGTATGATCCGGCCCAGACTCCCTTGACCCGCTCCAATCCGTCCCCACCGGTGGAGGCTCGCGATGAGCACCTTCCGACAGTCGAAGAGCCAGCAGTGCGAAAGCGCCCGCTCCCGAAGAATCAGGTTGCCCAATTACGAGCGGCCCTACGAAGCGCTGTTCGAGCAGACCAACGACGTGGTCGTGATCCTCAGCCCCGACGGCGAGTATTTGGCCGCCAACAAGTGCGCACAGGACATGCTGGGCTACTCGGCGGATGAGCTGATCGGCAAGCACGTATTGCAGGTCGTTCGACCCGACGAGCACGATGACGCGTTGAATCGCAAGGCGCATCTCCTCGCCGACCTCCCCGTGCCGATCTACGAACGGCGATTAGTCCGCAAGGACGGCACCGAGATCACGGTCGAGGTCAACGCATCGCTCGTCCGTGACGATGAAGGATGCCCGGCCTATTTCCAGATGGTCGCGCGCGACATCAGCGATCGGAAACGGGGAGAGAAAGCGCTCGAGCTGATTGCCGAGGGCACGGCGAGCAGGTGCGACGCCGGGTTCTTCAAGGCCGCGGTTGGACACCTGGCGCAGGCCCTCGAGGTGCGCTGCGCCGTCGTCGCGGAGGCGCCGGGCCCCGATTCGACAAGCTGCAAGGTGCTGGCGTTCTGGCTCGATGGGTTGCAGGACCCTCCACCGGCTGGTGAGATCCCGGGCACTCCGTGCGAGAGAGTCATCGCTGGGAACCTGGTCTTCCATGCGACCGGCGTCCGGGAGAAGTACCCGAACGATCCCAGACTCGCCGCGATGGGCGCGCAAAGCTATCTCGGCCTCCCGTTGCGTGATGCCGGGAACCAGGTCGTGGGCCACCTTGCCGTCATCGACGACCGGCCGATGAGCGACGACCTGCGCCATCGCGCCGTGCTGCGCATCTTTGCCTCGCGCATCGGCGCTGAGCTGGCCCGGCTGCGGGCGGAAAGAAGCCGCGATGAAACCGAGATCCGCTTCCGGACGCTCGTGGAGCAGCTGCCGGCGGTCACCTACGCAGCGTCGCTCGACCTCGACGCGCCGACGCTCTACGTCAGCCCGCAGATCGAGTCGGTCCTCGGCTTCACCGTGGACGAGTTTTACGAGAGCCCGTCGCGCTGGCGGCGCCAGCTGCACCCTGATGACCGCGACAGCGTGTTGTCGACGATGACCCAAGCGCTGAAGGACGACACACCGTTCCGCGTCGAGTACCGTATCTATCGCAAAGACGGGTCGCTCGCTTGGGCGCGGGACGAGGCAGTCGTCGTGCGCGACCGCGACGGGAATGCCCTGTTCATGCAGGGGATCATGCTCGACATCACCGCAGAGAAGCGGCTCACCGAGGAACTGCTGAACTCGCGCAAGCTGGAATCGGTCGGGATGCTCGCGGGTGGGATCGCCCACGACTTCAACAACTCCTTGATGGGTATCCTCGGCAACCTCTCGCTGGCAAAGTCGCGTGTCGGCGAGGGGCACGATGCGCACAGGCGTTTACACGAAGCGGAGAAGGCGGCGCTACGCGCCAAGGGCCTGACCCGGCAGCTCTTGACATTTTCCAAGGGCGGGGCGCCGGTGCGCCGTTCGACGTCCATGGAGGGTGTCATCCGCGACACGGTGCAGTTCGTGTTGAGCGGCTCCAACGTGCGTGGACAGGTCGACGTCGAGCCGGGGCTGTGGCCCGCCGAAGTCGATGCGGGGCAGATCAGCCAGGTCCTCGAGAACCTCGCGTTGAACGCCGTGCAGGCCATGCCCGACGGCGGCCTCGTTCGTGTCTCTGCCCGAAATGTCGACGAGGCGGAGAGCGGTTCGCTGCCCGTTCGCGATGGCCGCTACGTTTGCATCTGTGTCAGCGACGAGGGCTGCGGCATCCCGCTCGAGAACGCCGACCGCATCTTCGATCCCTACTTCACCACGAAGGAGAACGGCAACGGTCTCGGCCTGGCGACGAGCTACGCCATCGTGCAAAAACATGAAGGCCACGTGAGCTTCCGGCCGCGCGCCGATGGCGGGACGGTATTCACGCTCTACCTACCGGCGGGTGAAGCGATCGAGCGACCGCTCGAAAGAGACCAACCGGTCGCGGTCAGGCGAAGCGGGCGTGTCCTGGTCATGGACGACGACGAACTGGTGCTGGCGACCGTCGGCGCGATGCTCGAGACGCTAGACCACACCGCGGTGTTCGTGCCCGACGGGAAGTCTGCCGTTCAGGCCTACCATGCGGCGATGAGCGCCGGGTCGCCGTTTGATGCGGTGATCCTCGATTTGACGATCCGTGGGGGCTACGGTGGGGAAGAGGCGATGCGCAAGTTGCTCGAGATCGATCCGGATGCGGTCGGCATCGTCTCCAGTGGTTACTCCGCAAGCCCGGTGATGGCCGAAGCGCAGCGCTACGGTTTCAAGGACTGCATCGCCAAGCCGTACCGCCCCGAGGAGTTGCGGCTGGTGCTGGATCGGGTGCTGGGCGGCTGACTACTCGATCCTTATCAATCCCTGCATCTTCGGCGCGTGCTGCGGGCAGATGTACTCGAACGCGCCCTCGTCCGGTGCCGTGAACTCGATCGCCACGTCGTCGTCCCAGGGGATGTGGTAGAGCGTGTCGTCGATGCCGGTCAACCGGATCGAGTGCAGCACGCCGATGTCGTGGTTGCGCACGACCAGACGGATGCGCTCGCCCGGCTCGAAGGTCAGCGTCGGGTTGCCGTCGAACGTGCGATCGCGGACCTCCAGCACGATCTCCCGCGCGCCCTCGTCGCCGGCGACCGCGGACTGCGACCACAGCGGGACCATCACGATCGCCCCGAACAGGGCGAGGATCGCGGCGAAGCCGACACCGCCGATCAGGCGGCGTTTCATCTTCCGGCTCATGCGGCCCCCACGAGCAGGCCGGTGCCGTACATCACGAGGTAACCCACGAGCATCCCGGCGAGGTTGACCGGCGCGAGCGTCTCGCGCAGCGTCCTGCCGCCGAGGATCGCGCCGATGACCTGCACGATCGCACCGGAGCCGATGCCGAGGAACAGCAGCGCCCAGAACTGCGAGTAGGTGAACGCGCCGACCCAGCAGCCGAGGATGGTCGGTCCTCCGGCGAGTGCTCCGAGGCCGATCAGACGCGCCAGCTGCCCGTCCGGCTCTCGCAGGATCGGCGACACGATGGCGATGCCCTCGGTCGCATTGTGCAGCGCGAAGCCCGCGACGAGCAGGGCGCCGAGCGTCAGCTCGCCCAGCACGTAGGCCGACCCGATGGCCAGCCCCTCGCCGAGGTTGTGGATGCCGATGCCGAGGGCGACCAGCCAGGCCAGGTGCGCGCCACCGGCCGACGCGCCGTGGCCGGAGGAGCTGCGCAGTTGAATCCCTGAGAGGAACGCCCACGCCCCGACGAAGCCCAGCAGCAGCAACGCCTGCGGTTGGTAGATCCCGGGCAGCTCGCGCGCGGCCTCGAAGCCCTCGAACATCGCGTCGACGACGAGGAAGGCGAGCAGCCCGACGGTGAGGTGAATCAGGAAGCCCAGGCCGCTGCGGCCGAGGCGGCGCAGGAACGGGAACCAGGTCAGGCCGAGGGCGACCGGGATGACACCGACAAAGATCCCCAACATGGCGAAGCGCGACAGCGCGCGCGCCGTGATGCCCGGCGTGGCCGTGGCCACCTCGATCCCGTAGTCGAACGTCAGCCCGGTCGAGGTGAGCAGGACGATCTCGACCGGCTCGCCCTCGTTCCACGGGAACGGGATCGTGACGCGTGCCGTCTGCAGCGGCGTCAACTCCCTCGTCGGGGTGACCTCGTGGTACCAGAACGCGCCGCGGACCATCACCTGGGCGATCGTCGTCGGGTCCGGCCCGCTGTTGACGATGTCGAGGTGGATGACGTCGCCCTCCAGCACGTGCCGCATCACGTCGACGGCCTCGACCGGGGGCAGGTCGGTGGCGAACAGCCCCTCGGCGCCGTCGGAGAACAGCCAGGCGATCAGGCCTACGAGCAGGACGAGCGGAACGACCGCGAGGATCGCGACGCCGGCGCTCATGCCCTGACGCGGCTCAGCCATCCCCGCCCTCGTCCGGAATCACGCGGAACAGCCCCATCCAGCCGCGCTCGGCGAACTCGGTCTTGTGCGCGTGGAACATGAAGTCGCCGGGGTGCGGGAAGCGCACCTCGACGATCCCGCGCTCGCCCTGGCCCTGGATGATCGTGTCCGTGTAGTCCCGCGGCTTCAGCTGGGTGCCGGTCGGGTAGTAATCGAAGAAGGTCGCGTGGACGTGGAACGAGTTGATCAGGTCGAACTCGGTGATGTTGGCCAGGTAGATGCGGATCAGCTCGTTCTGCCGCACCTCGATCGGGTGGCGCGCGTAGTGGTAGGCCACCGTGTTGATCGCGTAGATCTCGTTCTCTTCGTCGAAGTTCGGGTCGAACCCGTTCATCATCATGTACAGCTCGCGCGCCGGCGGGCGGCCCTCCTTCGGGTCGACGATCCACAGGCCGTAGAGGCCGTTGTGGATGTGCTGCGTGATCGGCGTGGCGTGGCAGTGGTACAGGTGCACGCCGACCGGGTCGGCCTCGAACTCGTAGACGAACGTGCCGTTCGGCGGGACCTGCTGCTTGAGCATCGCGCCGTCCATCTCGAACGGGTGGAAGCCGTGGAAGTGCATCGAGTGCGGGCGGTCGCCCAGGTTGGTGAAGTGGATGCGGATCCGCTCGCCCTCGTTGGCCCGCAGGGTCGGGCCGGGGACCTGGCCGTTGTAGGTCCAGGCCGGGAAGAAGACGCCGGGGGCGATCTCGATCTCCTTGTTGACCGCCTCGACCTCGAAGATCCGCAGCACGGTGCCGTCCTCGAGGGTCTCGGTCGTGGACTCGAGCTCTTCGGTCAGGTAGGCGTCCGGGTCGAAGCGCTCGGTCCCGACGTCGCCCACGGTGGTGTTGCGGTAAGGGGTCAGGTCGAGCCCGTCGAGACCCACGAGCATGTCGCCGCTCATCCCGTGCTCGGTCGAGGCGACGGCGCCGCCGCCGGTCGACAGGACGAACGCGACGGCGGCGGCCAGCGCACCCGTGCCCGCGATGGCCATCGCCATACCGAGCGTTTTGCGCCCTTGTTCACCCATCCGTCGCATCACCGTTGACCGTACCTCTGGAAAACCCGCCGGGTTGGAAAGAAATCGAATCTCGATATTCGTCTGCCAGCGGATAGAAATTTTGACTACCCAAAAAAACATACTGCAGGGGGGTAAAGAAGTCAACTGTGCGGTATCTTGGTGGCCATGCCGACCAGCACCGTCGAGGATTACCTCAAGTGCATCCACCGGGAGGAGCGCTCGAACGAGGGCCAACTGGTGTCGACGGGCAAGATTGCCCAGGAAATGGGCGTCGCCCCGGGCACGGTCACGGCGATGATGAAGACGCTGACCGAAACCGGTCTGATCCGCTACGAGCCCTACATGGGCGTCCGGCTGACCGACCGCGGGCGGACGCTGGCGGCCCACGTGCTGCGCCGGCACCGGCTGGTGGAGCTGTTCCTGGTCCAGATCATGGGGATGGACTGGAGCGAGGTCCACGCCGAGGCCGAGGTTCTCGAGCACGCCGTCTCGGACCAGCTGATCGAGCGCATGGACGAGATGCTCGGCCACCCGAAGGTCGACCCTCACGGGGACCCGATCCCCTCCGCGACGGGCGCGCTCGAGGAGAGCGATGACCCGAGTTTGCTGGCCTGCGCGCTGAACCGCGACCTGCACATCACGCGCGTGACCGATCAACGCAAAGAGTTTCTGCGCCTGCTCGAGCAACACAAGCTCATGCCGGGTCGCCGAGCCGTAGTCGAGACCCGTGACGATTTGACGGAGACCGTGCAGGTCCGTCCTGACGGCGGCGAGCCGCTGCGGCTGGGTTTCCACGCCGCGTCGCGTATCCTCGTGGGGAGGGAGTAACCGTGCCCGACAAGACCTCCCATCTGGCCACCGTCCGTGTCTTGCTGGAGGCTTGCCCCCCGGCGGAGGATGACCGCGAAAAGGCCTACGCGGTTCTGAAACAGGGATTCACCTGTTACAACTCGTTCCACGCGGTAAGCATCCCGGACCTGCAAGACACCGGCGAGTTCCAGCGCGAGCGTCAGCGCGTGACCAACGACGAGTTCGCCGCCTACCTCGGCGGGCTCACGGAGAAGCCACTCTCTCTTTACAAGGTGTGCTCGTCGTGCACCGAGGCCGAGTTCAACGCCTGGCTCGACCAGGCGGAAGCGCTCGGCTGCCGCGACATCTTCCTGGTCGGCCCCGACTCCAGCGATCGCTCGATCCCGAAGGATCGGATGAGCGTGCCCGAGGCCGCCGGCGTCGCCCGGGAACGCGGCTTCCGTTGCGGTGGGATCATCATCCCGACACGACGGCGACAGTTCGCCCCGCGCCCCGCCTCGCTCGATGAGACCGAACGGCTGCTCACCAAGGTCCGCGAGCACGGCCTGCAGTTCTTCACCACGCAGATCCTCTACGAGGGCGAGTGGATGAGCTGCCTGCTGCTCGACCTCGTGCGCCAGATGAAACCCGAGGAGCTTCCACAGATCTTCCTCACGTTCTCACCGTTCGTCTGCGTCGAGGACCTGACCTTTTCGCGCAAGACCCTCGGCGTTTACGTTCCCAAGGACGTCGGGCGCCAGCTCCGCGGCTCGCGCAGCATGCGCGAGGAGTCGATCTCGCACTCGCTCTTGCTGTGGGAACGCATCTCCGCATTCGCCGGCGAGATCGGCTATCCCAAGGATCGGCTCGGCGTCAACGTCGAGTACCTCGACTCGCGCAACCCGCGCAACGTCGACGCCGCCTTCGAGCTGGCCGAGGAGTTCGGCCGCGTGCTCCGCAAAAAGTAGTGAGTGGGGTCAGGTCTTGAATCTTGAATCCTGAAAGCGAGATCGCCGAGGGCTCGGGATTCAAGATTCAAGACCTGACCCCACTCATTTCGAATAGAGGTCGATGATCTCGGTGACGGCGTGGTCGCAGACGGGGCAGAAGCCGACCTCGTCGCGGGTGAACATGATGCAGTCGATGCTCGGGCGGTAGAGGCCCTGGGCCTCGTAGAAAGCGCCCTCGAACGCGCCGACCTTGCCCGAGTACTCCTGTTCGCCGAGCGTCTTGGTGAAGTGGGCCTGGCCCTCGCGAAACAGCTCTTCCATGTCCTCCTCGGGGGCGCCCGCGGCGCGCATCTCCGCGCGCGTCTTCTGGTAGGCCCGAGAGCGCTTCTCGTAGGCGTCCTTCTCCCACGGGGTCGGCAACGGCGTGGATTCCTCCATCATGTGCCGCCACTTGAGGTTCTCGGGATCGAGGAGCGCCGTGATGTTGGGTTCCCACGGTTCGACACGGCCGCCGCCGAACTCCTCGTAGGCCACCGGTGAGGTGTAGTACTCGTCGCCCAGCCCGGCGAAGTGGTGGCCGAACTCGTGGATGACGAGGTAGTCGTAGAAGCCCGAATCGATCGCGGCGGTCGAGTAGAGGCCGAAGATACCTCCGCCGCCGTACTTGCGCTCGTTCACCAGGATCAGGACGAAGTCGTACGGCACCACGGCGGCCGCGTCGCGCCAGGCCCGATCGTCGAGCGACAGCACGTATCGTTCCGAGTCGAAGGAGTTGTAGCGGGCACCCAGCGGGGACTCGCGGAAGATGCCCGCCCGCGGGCGGGAGATGCCCTCGTGTTCGGCCGGCGTCCAGACGGCGCGCACGTTGAAGTCGCTCTTGCGCGCCTTGAACGGGTCGTACCGGAACAGCGCATCGGTCGCGCGTTGCGCGTCAGCGACGAACTTCTCCTTCTGCGACGCGGCGTAACCGTCGCCGAGGATCACGAAATCCGCCTTGATCGCAGCGGGGCCGCTGTCGACCAAGGCTACCCAGTCGTAGGATGCCACCGGCGCACGGTCGACGAAACGCGAGGCCGGGTCGATCGTCAACCCCCAGACCTCCTCGAACGATTGATCGGGCTGGCGTTTGCGGATGCGTAGCTGGACGGGTTTGCGTGGCTCGGGGACCCGCACCGCTTCGGGGATCGCGCGCCAGACACCGGCACGCGCCTCGCCGGTGGTCTCCCACTCGCCGTAGATGCTGGCGAAGCCGCGGGTGTAGAGCAGCCGGTTGGTCGCCAGGTCGACCACCTCGACGAGGTACTTCCCGCGATTCGTCGTGTCCAGCAGCTGAGTTCGACTGCCCGGCCACTCACCCTCGACGCGCAAGCGCTCGAGGGCGAAGTGCTCCTCCGCCGCCGTGCCGGTGTGCACGTAGTCCACGCGCAGGGTTTGACCGGTGGCCCACTCGTCGAAGTCGCCGGCGATGGCCGGCAGGGAGAACAGGACGACCCAGAGAACGAACGTTGCTCGCACCACGACCCACCTCCGAGGAGAAGGATCATCCTACACGGGAACAGGTCGGGGTGGATGCTATTCGAGCTCGAACGCGATGCGCTCGGACTTCCAGACCATGACGGGAACACCGTCCTTGATCGCCGGCTTGTAGGTCCAGCGGCGTGCAGCGCGAAGCGTCGCGTCGTTGAGACGCGAGTTCGGAATCTTCTGGATGAGGCGCGTCTCCGTGACCGTGCCGGTCTCGTCGATCAGGACATCGACCACGACAACACCTTCCTGGTTCATGCGGCGCGCGATATCGTCGTACTCGGGCTGCTCGAAGCGCACGTGGACCGGAGACTCGTCGACGGCGGAAAGCGGGTACAGCTCACCGCGCTGCGCCTTGGGGCGCACCGGCTCTCCGAGCGTGATCTCGTCGTTGACGTCGATGGGCGCGACCGTCTCGGCGGCGGCGGTCTCCGGTTCCTCATTGGCGGCCAGGAGTTGAGACTGCAACGAGCCCGCCGCGCGGTTCAACGCTCGATCGGCCTGTCGTTGCCGCTTTCGTGCGGCGTCACGCTCCGCCTTGCTGCGTCCGGTGAACGCTTGCGGCTTGGGCGGCAGTTCCGGTTTCGGCTCCGACGGTTGGGGCTGCGCCTCGACGGGCGCCGCCGGCTCGGGTTCGATCTGCGCCGCGATCTCGGTCCCGCGTGACGCCGGGTCGGGGCTCTGTTCCGTCGGTGTGTCGATCGGCGGGGTATAAACCTGGGGCCCGGGTGTCGTCGAGGGCGCGGCCGCTTGAGGCGCATTGTCCGCGACGAGCTCCGCCGCACCCTCGCCGCCGATCCAACCCTGCTGGAAGGCGAGAAGACCGACGACTCCCAGCACGATGACGGCGGCGACACCGATCAGGACGGCCTTCGAACCGCCACCCTTCTTCGGCTTCGCCGTCTCGACCACCGCGGGAGCCGGCGGCGGCTCAAGAGCCAACTCGGGCACTGGCGCAGCAACGGGTTCCGCCTGAACGGGCTCGGGGCTCGCCGGTTCGGCCTCGGCCTCGGGTTGCGGCGCAAACCAATCGGTGTCCGTATCCAGGTTCGGCATTTCCGGTGCCGGTACGGCAGCCGGTTCTTCAGCGGTCGCGGATTCGGCCGGCGGCGCGGTCTCGACGGGAATCGCTTCCACCTCAATGGCCGGTTGATCGATCGATGCGGGTGTCGACGGGAACAACGCGTCCAGCTGCTGGTCGGTCTCGTCCCCTTCGTTGGTCGGTGCCGCATCCACTGTGGGAGCCACGGTCGCGACGGCGGAGGCAGCGGCCGGGGTCGGCGCTTCCTGCAAAGAGGCCGGAGCGAGAATTTCCTCTCCCTCGTCGATCGGATTGCCGCCTTCCAGAAGCGCGTCGATCTTCGCCTCGAGCTCGTCGTCGGCCATCGTCTCGATCGCGACGGGCACGTCGGATGTTCCCCTGTCGGGCGTATCCCCGTCGGGCGCTGCCTCGTCGATCGCTTCCGAGAGGTCCTGCTGGACCTGCTCTCGTGCTTCGCTCGCCTGTTGCACGAAGCGCTGGATCATCTTCAGCAGCTCGTCGTCGGTAATCGGCTTCTCGATGTACTCGTCGCAACCGTAGATCTGCAGTGCGTCCATGCGGTACTTGCGGCCGCGGCAGACCGCGGTCGTGATCAACACCGGGGTGGACTTGCCTTCCGGTTTGGCCTTGATCTCCTGGCAGACCTCGAAGCCGTGTTTGCGTGGGAGCATGGCCTCGACCAGGACGAGTGCGGGCTTCATGCGCTCGAATGCCGCCAGGCCCGAGAGACCGTCCTTGGCGACCTCGACCTGGTAGCCCGCCTTGGTCAGGGGTGTCGCGGTCTTGCTGATGCTCGCCGGATCGTAGTCGATCAGCAGAATGGTCTGGTTGTTCATCCTCGCTCAACCCATGCCCGAAAACGGCGCCTCCAGGACGCTTTTTCGATGCGAAACGTGCCCGTGGCACCCTCCACGAACATAGGTTCCGGAGCGGCCGGATTCAAACCGGCGAAGCCTCTGTTTGCTGGATTTTTCGGGGGTTCTAGCCGGCTTCCCGGGCGGCCGTCGCGCGAGGCCGATCGAGGAGCCGGACGATCCGGCGCTCGAGCCAACTCCGTCCCGCCGGATTCTCGATGAACCCGCAGTGCCCGCCCCAGCGTTGGACCTCGATTTCGAGGCAATCCGGGGCCTCGATCTCGTGCAGGTCCCCGACGGGACACAGCGGATCGTCCGCCGCCGCGACGACCGTCGTCGGGACGGACAGACCGGCGAGCCGCTGCCGGGCCACGGAGAACGCGTCGTGGTACTCGTCGATCCCGGCGAAGTCGGTGAAACGCTTGAGCAGCAGATCGGTGCGTTGGCGCAGGTCCGGCGGTCCCAGCGGATCCAGCCGGTAGCGGTCGGGGAACGCACGCTCCTTGGCGCGCAGCGATTGTGTCCAACGTTTGAGGAAGCGCTGCCGGTAGAAGAAGGGCGCACGCTCGATCGCGCGGAGGCAATGCTCCGGATCGATGACCGGACAGACGGCGACCACGTGCTCGAGTGCGATGTCGTGGGCTTGGGCGACAAGCGCGATGCGCAGGCAGAAATTGCCACCGAGGGAGAAGCCGACGAGATACGCCGGGCCGCCTCGACTGAGGCGGAGGATTTCCTTGACGGCAAAAACCATCTCGTCGAGGCGGCAGGAGTGGAAGATGTCGGGGTTCAACTCGTGGGTCCCGCCATGGTCGGGCAGGTTGACCCGGAACGTCTCGAAACCCGCGCGGTGAAGCGAGCCGGCCATGCGGACGAGGTAGGGCGAACTCGCCGAACCCTCCCAGCCGTGGAGCAGGATAACGACGCCCTTCGAGGCGTCCGGGTCGCTCGCTGCGGTGTGGATCGCGACCACTCTCGTGCGCTCATCGCAACGCACGACCACGTTGCGGGAGATCTGGGTGTCAGCCGGATCATCACCATCGCCGCGACTTCGCCGCGCACCAACCGTGGCGAGGATCGATTGGAGGTGCGGGTTGCGCAGGAAGCGCGGCGGACGGAACGATCGGTGCACCTCGAGCGATCTCATCTTGTTGAAGTTCCTGTGTCCGACATTCTTATAGAAGTACGGCGACATCGGCGGTCGTGCCACACCCGCCGGCGAAGCATAGCAAGGTATAGTTAGCGGATGTTCAAGCTAAAGCTCCACTGGTGGATCCTGATCGGCATCGTGGTCGGCGCTCTCGTGGGCACCGCGGTGCACAAGAGCTACTACCCGACCATCTCGTCGCAGGCTCGCGAGGAGATCCTCGGGACGACCTACACCGAGGCCGACGAAGCGGCCAAGATGAAGGAGATCCAGAAGCGCGAGAAGGACCTGCTGCAGCAGACCTCCTGGGGCGGCGCGATCTACTGGATCGGCACGCTGTTCCTCAAGTGCCTGAAGATGATCGTCATCCCGCTGGTGGTGTCCTCGCTACTTTCGGGAATCATCGGCCTGGGAGACATCCGCAAGCTCGGCCGCATGGGCGGCCGCGCGCTCGGCTGGTACCTGATGACGAGCCTGCTCGCGGCGGTGACCGGCCTGCTCCTGGTCAACATCGTCCGGCCGGGTGTTGGACCGCAGATCGCCCTCCCCACATCGGCCAGTGCACCCGAGGCCAAGTCCTTCTGGCAGATGCTCGACGGGATGATCCCCTCGAACCCCATCGCGGCCGCGGCGAACTTCGAGCTGATCCAGGTGTTGTTCTTCACGATCCTGTTCGGCTGTTTCACGCTCGCGGCCAAGCAAGAGTATCGGGAGGTCATCGGCAAGGTCGCCAACGCGGTATTCGAGATCATGATGAAACTGACGCTGGCGATCATCGCCATCGCCCCGATCGGGATCGGCGCGCTGATCGCGACGCTGGTGGCGACCACCGGACCGGAGCTCTTCACCAAGCTGATCGGCTACTTCCTGACCGTTCTCGGGGCGCTGCTGTTGCATCTGTTCGTCACCGTGCCGGCGTTGTTCTGGTTGATTACCCGGCGTAATCCGTACAGGGTCATGCGAGCGATGGTGCCCGCCATGCTGACGGCGTTTTCG
>JABAOE010002552.1_pt1 | contig 23402 bp, 32 predicted proteins | sample 7062141 | NCBI WGS metagenome assembly JABAOE01 (sample SAMN14538627, study PRJNA623070) | marine sediment metagenome | biome: marine biome [ENVO:00000428]; feature: marine pelagic biome [ENVO:01000023]; material: deep marine sediment [ENVO:00002113] | place: India: Gulf of Khambhat ... | reverse complement strand
AAAGACAGAGCAAGTGCAACTACAAGATAATGAGACTTAGAAACAGTATGCCGGCAGGCGCTACGGACAGTATCCGCAGGCAGCCACATAATTTGACTTCTTTGAGTTACTTATATTAAGATGAGTTTAGGCAGATATATTAAGCGGTGGGGTTAATATGGGTATTCACAGACGGAAATTTCTTGGTATAGCTATAAAAACAATCGGTGCTGCGGGGCTGATAAAGGCATACGGCTTCGACGGAGTATTTTCGTTTGCGGATGATAAAAATAAAGTAATCCCATCCCCGGCTCCTCAGGTCTGGTCCAGCAATAAAATGGTAATCAACACAAACTCAGGTGTTGTGCACTGGCCCCATCCGGAAGTATTTAAAATCACCACATATAGAGTAGCTCCTCACAATTCTAAAGAGCTTGAAGTTGACGGGTCCCATGAAAAAGTGACCACCAATCCTGCGCTTCGGTTTGAGAGGGGCAAGAGCGGAGTGATTTATGANNGCAATCCTTCTCTGCGCTTCGACAAGGGCAAGAGCGGAGTGATTTATGAGCACCTAGCATTATCTCAGATAGAAATAGAGGATGAAGAAACTCTCACATTTAATAACGGCAGTATTGAAGAGAGTGTTGAGATACTGAAGGTAGCGGTAAGCGAGCCCGGCAATTCGGGGAACTGGAGACTTTACGACTTGATAGCAAGGCTAGTCAGCCTGCAAAATGAAGAGGATCCGGAGAAAGCCAGGGTTTTAATAATAGAAGTGCTCAACAATTCTAAAGTATCAGAGGATTGGAAATCGAGGGATCCCCTGTCGAGGGCAAACGATAAAGAAAAATTTAATACATGGCATGCGAAGACAGTCGATAAAGCGTATGGAGACTATAGAAAAAATTTGGTAAACAGGGTAAATTCATCAAAGAAATTAACTAATGGCACATAAAGAACTAATAAATTTTCGGGTCTTCTAAGTTATCAAGATACTCAGGTGCTGAGAGATGAGCTTTTCCCCGTCACGCAATATTAGCTCTTTCCGTTATAGGTTAATCCTACAAGTATTTCCATATAAATAAATCTCCGCTGCGAGATAAATTATTGTAAAAATCAGTATATTTATGTGTTAAGTTTAAATAATTAAAGGCAGATGAAATGAATTTATCCAGAATCAAGGCTCTCACATTCCTAACACTTATATTCCTTGCCGTGGGGTGCGGAGGCGGGGGGATATATTTCCCCGGCAAAGCAAAAAGGGTGGAAAGACCCGCACCTACCCCATCACCCGCTCCCAAAGCACAAAAGTCTCCGACAAAAAAACCAACCAGAGCCAGTACCGCAGCTAAAAATGTGTTTGATGCGCCCTTTGTTGACGTATGGATAGCTGCTATTGAGAGTGTTAACTGGATCAAATGGAATATAGCCTTTCTCGATGAGCGCCAGGGGGTAATTAGACTGAAAGAAGCCTATGCATATAGAAAAGGCGGAAAACTCCTTCGAACATACTCCTGGCCCAGCAAAGAGAGCCTTCAGACCTCAAGCATAAACGACTATTTACAGAAAGTAGGGCGATATACACCAAGGCACTCAAACACAGTGTTTACTCAGGAGAATTTAACCATCGACGTAATCAGGGTCTCTGACGACGTAACCAAAGTGGATATTGACTACACGATAAGACCGTACACCTTCTCAGGAAAGATTGGATATGAGATAGAGTCAAACGGATTTATAGAGTCGCTTTTGCTGGAAAGGATCTCTGAGCAGCTTGACGTAAGCCCTGTTGCCGAGAGATAATATTTTTGTGACCACTCTGCTAGTATCAATAGGAATTGTAATTGCTTTTGCCGTACTGTTCTGGCTCGACAAAAAACAAGGGCCTGAGCCCACCCGCGCTATTGTGCATCTTTTTGATCTATTGAGAAATCTAGACTGGGACATGAGCGAAGAGGATATCAAAAATACCTTCTCGGAATTTAGAAAAACAACCGCTGCCCGCCTTAACAGAAAAACCACTCTGAGCCACAAGTATAATGTTGAAGGACAGGAGATATATACCACTTTTACCTTCCCCAACGTGAGAGACGCAAAAGTCTCTAAGGCCGAGATAAAACTCTCGAGGACAAACAAAAAGGAGATCGATCAGCTGTTCAGCACTGTGAGCAAACAGTACGGGCAGCCCGTACAAAACGATTCTATATTTCCGGGTTCAGTAAAATGGACAACCGAACCTGGGGTTCTTACACTTGAGAATACTGCTCCTGAGGAATATGTGCTTACAGTAAAAGAGGAGAAAATTGAAGCACCGCCGGAGTGAAATCTACGGCTTATATAGACCCATTTTGCTTATGATCTGATCCATGTTTTCATGAGCCACCTCTTGCGCGCGCTTTGTGCCTTCTCTTAGGATATCCCTTACATCATCAGGGCGTTTCTCGTATTCAGCGCGCTTTTCCCTTATGGGACCTAGAAGCTCATTAATAGCTGCAGCCAATTTTTTCTTAACCTCTACATCCCCCACGTTTCCGCCTCGATAGCGTTCTTTTAGGTCCTCTATTTCATCGGTATTTTTGTTAAAAGCGTCGTGGTAAATAAATACAGGGTTCCCCTCAACCTTTCCCGGTATATCTGCCCGTATTCTGTTCGGGTCGGTGAACATGCTCATAACGCGTTTGCCGACCTGTTTTTCGTCATCCGAGAGGTATATGCAGTTATCCAGGCTCTTGCTCATCTTTCTGTCCCCGTCTGTGCCTACGAGACGAGAGGTTTTGCTAATTACCGGATCCGGCTCTTCAAAAAACTCGCCGTACAGGAAGTTAAACCTTCTTGCAAGCTCGCGGGTGAGCTCAATGTGGCTCAGCTGATCCTCGCCCACGGGCACTTTTGTGGCCTTGAACATAAGTATGTCCGCCGCCATTAGCACAGGGTATCCAAGAAGACCTACGGAGTAGTTATCCCCTACCCCCATGTCCTGTATTTTCTCTTTTAATGTAGGTATACGCTCTGCCCGTGGAACACCGCATATCATTGCCAGCACTGCATAGAGCTCGGTAATATAGGGAATCTGAGACTGAATATAGAATGTCGACTTTTCGGGATCCATGCCTACGCTAAGCCAGTCCATTACCATCTCAAGAGTGTTCTGCTCAACCTCTGCGACCTTATCGTAATGCGTTGTGAGCATATGCAGGTCTGCTACAAGAAAATAGCAGTCGTAGTCGTTCTGAAATGCGATCCGGTTATAGAGCGAGCCTACAAGATGCCCCAGATGGAGCCTGCCGGTTGGTCTGTCCCCGGTTACAAGTATTGGTTTAGCATCAGACATAATCTATATAATCCTCCGAGTATATAAAATCCTCCAAAATCAAATCGAAACATATTGATAAATAAGTATGGGTCAACCTCTTAGAAAAAAACACACGTATGTGTGTAATATACACGGAATAGCAAAAATTGGGATATTACAGCCTTATTTCGGGCGGTTTAATTCATAGCCGCAGACAAAATCGGCAATCTCTGCGCTCACTGTACCGTCAATTATGGGCTGAGGTTCGTATGGAGTTCGCTGAGTTTCAACCAGTCTGCCGAGTGAGTCGTAAAATTTTGAGTCAACGTAAGAGTAAGTCCTCCTCTCACAGTCCACATCAGAGCTGATCTGCACCTCTTTGTAGCTGAGCCCGTCTTCATCACGCTGGGCTTTTTCAAACTTAAGCTTGCTCCAGGAATTCACTATCCCGTTTTGCTCTACGATTGTCTCCGGGTCTACGAACACAGAGTATGCCCGGTCACCAGTAACGCCGCCTACTAAGAACCACGTGTCTTCCTTTATACCCGGCTCGTATCTTTGCACATTCTGCTCCCTCGGATATGTAACGGCAGTGACTTCTTTTTTTGGGTCTTCCTCGGCAGTTTGCTCAATTTCAGGGGCAGTGTTTTGGATATCCTCTGCCTCAGGAGCTTCGGTTGATGCCGGTGGCTCGCCAATTTCTTTAGGTACACAGGAAAGGAATACAGCAATGGAGAATAGAAAACTTAATAACAGAAAATATTTATTGTGTTTCATACCAAAGCTTTCAAACAGCACTAATTGCTGCCGGCTTCTGTGCCGGGATCCGCGCTTTTTACTTCCTCCTCCCCAAGAGGATTATCTTTGCTGATTCGCTGAAGCTGAACAAGCGACCTTCTGTCGAATCTTTTAATAGGAGCAAGTTTAGCAAAGTTTTCAGGGCCTATTATTTTCTCAATCTCACCCATGCCCGCAATGAACTCGTCAATTGTTTTAGTGTTCGCATCCGTCATCTCCGCCGCAAGTGTTTTTAGTTTAGAGGAATCGTAGGGAGGATGTTCCATCTGCTTCAAAAACGTTATTTGAAGCTTGCGCGACATATTTTCACTAGCCATGATTTTCTTTGCATAAATCTTGCCTACACGATTTAGCTCCACCCGCTGCTCTTTATTAGCCGTCAAGCTTTTGGCTTTATAAAAAGCGTTAATATACATCTTAGTATACAACCCGCCCGAAAGCTTAATTATTCTTTCTTTCTTAAAACCCTCGGGGGGCTTAGCAGGCTTCTCTTTATTCTCTGCTCCGGCAATTCCTGCTGCTAGAACAAAAACCATTAGTCCCATTAAAGCTGAGCGCATTCAATAAACCTCCAGACTATGTCAGGACTATATTTTAACCGAACTTTCGCAGTTTTTACTGTTTTTTTTACTGCACGTAATTAGGAGCGAAAATGTGAAAAAGTAGCTCTTCATTAAAGAATTGTGGCGTCTAGTTTTGTCAGACATTCATATCTGCCTTCGTCGAGAATGAATTTGGACAGATAGTACTCGGTTTTGATAATTTCCTCTACGCCGGTTTTCCCCTGACAGGCGATTGAGCAGTAGATTTCTTTTGAATCGGCTGAAATGCTGTGCAGAGTGCTTACCCATATCTTCGTAAACGGCTGCTGTATGGAAATGTCATTTTTGTTTACAAGCTCCTCCACCTCACCGGATTTCAGGTTAATTCTTCTTATAGAGTTCCATTCATATCCGTCATAAGCGCCGTCTTTGACCTTAATCTCTAAGACGTTAACGAAGACATGCGGGCTATGCGAGACAACTGGGTCCTCATAGCTAAAATAGTCTTCCTGGGGAGTGATTCTACTGTATTTATTGTCGGATACGCACCTTGTCCACAGGCTTTTAATCCCATATCCCTGACCAATGTTCTTGTTAAAGTGAGCAATTAAAGTCTTTGAAGTATGCTCATAGTGAAACCCTACAAAATTGCTTACATCTGTAATTCCATGCTCATCCCATTTATTCAATGCTCAGTCCTCACTTAAGGTTTATTAGTGTGATAGAAGTTTCTGTCTGGGAATCAATATTTTATTTTTTGTTAATAGTTATACATCTATAAGTATCCTTACGAACGTATGTTCGTTTGTAAAGTCTGATTATAATCCCATGCATAATATCTGATTATAAGACTTTTGTCAGACTATTTTTTTGGACCGTTAGATTTTGATAAAGTTTCGGAGCCAGATCTGTAAAACTAAGATAATATAGTCTTTTTCTTCTTCTGAGAGTTCGTGGTCCCCTGCAGTTATTCCGTGCCATTTCTCAAGACAGCCTCTGCAGCATGTGGCTGTAGCATGCTGCGCAATGAATACAGGATGGTTGCGCATCGGTGTCTGCCTGCCGTCGTTTGGAGGATTTGCCGGAGCAAGCCGCTTCTCTATAAAATCGCGCCCGTGCTCAAGAATTGTGTCGAGCCCCTTGGAATTGAGGTATTCAAGCTCTTTACCTTTTAACTTAAAGCTGGACCTGAAGTCGGACTTTTGCAGGCTCTTAAATAGGAGATCTAAATCCTTCATAGATTAATCTTGCTTATCATCCGCGTTGTGCTTAGCGTGGCGTTTTATAATATCGAAGGTCAATATGGACTCAAGAGCCAATTTTGAGACAGAAAACACTATGCAGGCAACGCCCAACACAGTGGCAATCTCCAATACAACTTTGGAAGTTGTCAGACCCCAGCTATTTACCAAGAACGCGACAAGCGAGCCGAGGGAGAAAAAAACAACACTCAAATAGAGCCCGAGAAGACTGTTTCTAAAGAGATGCGCGCGTCTTATCTCCTGTTTTACTCTATCGGATTTCACCCTGCACTCTTCCTCGCTAAACCCGTGAATCGTATTGTTTACATGAGAGTACCGCTGTGTGGTGGATACCAGCAGCAAAGCTACCCCGGGGATGAACGTAAGAGGTATTAATAGATCCAGCGCATTCATATCCATAATTAGTCACTCCTGGACTTATTGAATTTATATTACCACATATTTCATCCAGGACGCAGCTGAGTATATATCTAACCGCCGGTACGGGAAATAGAACCGCTAAGTACTCATACCATTTATAATCGCGCGCCAAATCTGCGGGTCACAGGCCTCTTTATCCGTCAATTTGATAGCGCCTGAGGCGAGATCGCGCTGAAAATTCTTAAGCGTTCCGTAGCTTGCAGCAGTTACACCCAGGTATTTCTTATTTTTAACGTGCATATTCTTTGGAAGTCTGTCATTTTCCACAATGAAGCGGATAACGTCCAATGTCTCCTCATGCTCCATAAGGCCCATATGGTCTTTTGCTTTCTTCAGGTCGTACACTCTGCCGTTTGGGCCCTCAGGTATCTGAGCCAGACGCGCAGCCCATGCTGGAACGGTGCCGTCCCCCGGTCCGCGGTCTTCTTTTTTGATCCTAAGCGGCACTTTCTGGAGATATGGATCGTAGGGATGGGTAATCTGCTTCCACCTTAGTCGAATAGGCGTCTTTTTGTTCTTAACGCCCCGGATATGATAGATTCGCTTTCTAACCGAAGACGGAAGCTTCTTTGTAAATTCATGCCGGGTTTTCTTGGCTACTCTTATGTGATCCGCGCTTACCCAATCCGGAAACCTGTCCTTGTTGGCCGGATTGTAGGGATCGAGCTCAATAGCAGGGTCCCGGGCGTCTATCATGGGATATTCGCTCAGACCAAGCTTTGATGCGTCTCTGTCGTACGTCTCTTTATCGAGATACATAAAAATATACGGCCCCGGCATAGAGGACATTATCTTTGCTAGTTCCTTTTTGTCGTAGAAAAGATGCAGCTGCTTCTCGCCTTCATAGTAGCGTTTAATGTGCCCGGAGTTAGCATAAAACGGGGTTGCAACTGTAATCATCTTGTCTATCCACTGGCTCACGGCGCTTGATGTGGGATTAAGACCCTGGAAGATGTCCTGCAGATACAGTGTTGCTACAAGACCCCCGTGGCTATGGCATATGAGCGTGGTGTTAGAGAGAGGGTTGCTCTCTCCCCTTGACATTACAAGGTCCCTAAATTCCTCTAGAAATTCCCTGAGCAGCTTTGCAGACTCAAAAAGGGAGCGTCTCCAGTCGAATCCGTACTCAAAATAGTTGTAATCCCTTAATCTGAAGTACTTTTTTGTACCGTCATAAACCACTACTAAAAAATCCAGCGCTCCGTCCGCTCTAATGATATGGCTGCCTTTGTCGTGCCCGTTGTCTTCTATTTTCATCTTGCGGGCGTCCCTAGAAGGAGGCAGTATCCCTATGTCTATCCAGACATCGTCATATTTGAACGACACGGGAGAGGGCTTGTCAAAGCGTTTTGTAGTTCTTTTGAGCAGCGACCCGCCTCCGCCGGGGAGTAATATAATAGTTTTATGGTCAGGATCGTACTTGTTTGCTAATCTCCTTGCCTGCTCAAGGTTCCTTATCTTGATTTCTTCCCTTCTCACTCTGTGATAATCCATGCGCACCACCTCGACCACAAGTTTTGTAATACGATCTAAGTCTTTGTAGTATTTTTCCGCCCTTTAAATCCATATTAACACGGGCGGGTACTATCTGCCAGCATAAAATTTCTCAAGGGCCGCTTAGATTAAATTTTTTTGCCTTTGCTTTTAATCCTTCCCGACATTACAGAAATCACGTTAAAAAATTAATGAAACGTAGGCGTAAAATCTTACGCGGGGGTGTGGGCAGTATTGTAAGATTTAGCCGTAGTAAATTAATTTTAGTGATTTCTGTACAGGAGGGTGATTTTTGGTTCTTTTCATCGTTGAAAAGAACGAAAAAAGAAAGATATCTCACATCCGTTCGAGATGACAGTCTTTGTGGCAGACGATTTCTTCGAAGCGAACTATCATAATGTCACCCTGAACTTGTTTCAGGGTCTAAAATTTTGTTTTTATTCCTTCTATCGTCCTTTTGACTGGCCAAAAGGACCAAAAGCCACCCGACTGCAGAAAAATCTGCTAAAAATAAATCTTCTCGCTAAAACGATTTAATTTCGCTTCGCGACAAATCATTTCTTTACGCTCGGCAATTTATTTTCTTTACGCGATTTTCCTAATGTCGGGAAACTATAAAGACAAAAAACGAAAACTAAAAGCAAAAGAGTAAGACTAAAAGAGCTTCGAAGAACTTGTATGCCTGCAGGGGCTCCACGGACAGTGTCCGTTTACATTCTGTTTCTGCAAAGCTCAAGAGATAGATTGGAGTGAATAATTTTGATAAGGCTATAATGGTGGTTAGAAACAGTGCACCCGCGCGGGTTCCGCGCCTAGAAGGCGCCTTCTTCTGAAGAGCCGCCCGGGACGTCTAGGTTATCTTCAATTCCCAGCACCTCCAGGAGGCGGATACGGAGCTCCAGGGCCTCAGGGGCACGGCTCATGGGGAATTTGTCCTCAGGGTACTTCTCTACTGCCTCACGAAGCCCAAATAAGCTGTGATCGGACGCTGCAGAGACTACACGGACAAATGTGTGGTGAATTTCGGCCTCAAGATCGATAAAATCGAGATAAACATGCACAGGAGGAGTGCACATAACCGTAAGCGGGCTGCAAAGCACGTCTCTTCCGCGTATCTGAGTATGGTCGGCAAAGGGAGTAGGTGCATGGAGGTACCATTCTACCTTGTCCTTATGCTTCATAAACTCTTCAATAAATTCATCAACGCTGTTTATCATTTAAGACCCCCGCTGGATAAATCTAAGCTGTTAGTATGCGTAAGAAAGAGATTTTTTGCAAATTATGTGTCTTCCCCTTCAAATAGGTCGCTTTGCGGGGGAATGCGGGCTGGGACTTCGTTTGAGATAGGTTTTAGTGTTTGCAGATAGATATATATGGACCTTAGCTCAAAGAAGCTAAGCTGGGAGTATACGTTTACCGGCATAGGGGTAATTAGAGGGTTTTCCTGGCTAAAATGCTCTTTTTTACGGAATATTTCTACAAATTCCTCCTCACTCATCGCCCCAATGCCCGTCTCGGGGTCAGGGGTGAGATTTGCAGCAAAGCTAACGCCCCATCTGCCTACCCAAACCGTGGCATCGGTAGTATAGAAGCTCTTCTCGCTCTCGCCGGCGATGATCTCTGCATATGGGAGCTCCGGGAGCGGCTTATCTTCCGGGTAGCCCGATAAAAACCTGTCTTTATCAGGCTTATATCCGAGGGTAGTTTGAATTTTTGGGGTATGGCAATAGGAACAGCCGCCAAGTTCAACCAGCCTCTTTCCCCGCTCGATATTATACTCCTGGTAAATCCTTTCCTGCTCACTTGCCTGCAGATCATTCTCAGGTGCGGGTTGTTCGGGCTCAACTTTCGATCCGCAAGATATAATCAGACCTAGAAAAAAAAGGACCAAGAGAAGCCTTTTTGGCTTATGTATTTGATATCCTCTTCCCATCCCAATTGCCATTATACCAAAAACAAGCCAATATAAGAATACTTAGGAATTAATTAGTACTTCTACTTCTTGCAGTCAATATTGATTACAGCCCCGGCTTTTGGGTACCCCAACTGTTTTGCTTTAGTCATATCCGCACACCCGGCATCCTTTTTGCCCATAGTAATTTTAATTGCGCCTCTACTGTAATATGCCGCTCCGCTGTTTGGGTTAATTTGTATAGTCTTGGAAAAATCAGCCATGGCTGCATCATAATCCTTCTTTATTATCAGTACCGACCCCCTGCTAAAGTATGACTGCTCATCCAAAGGGTCGATTTTTATTGCTTCGCTAAAATCCTTTATAGACTCGTCCACATTTCCAGTGGCGGATTTGGCTATTGCCCTGTTGTGATAGTACTTTGAGTCTTTTGGATTTATCCCGATAGCCTTTGTATAATCATCGACAGAGCCTTCCAGATCGCCTTTCCCGAATTTAATAAGGCCCCTTATGTTATACGCTTCCGGATTAGTCGAATCTAATAGCACTGCTGTGTTGGTATCTTCGATGGCTGAGTCGTAATCGGCAAGCAGGGCTTTGGCATACCCTCTCTCGGCATATGCCTGGCTAAACTTGTTGTCCAGCTCAATAGTCTTATCGTAATTTTTAATGGCCTCTTCGGGTTTTCCTATTGCCATTAATGCGGCTGCTTTTAAATAATAGGCCTCAACGTTCTTCTTATCCAGCTCTATAGCTTTATTGTAATCCTGCAGTGCCTTCTCGGCATTTCCGTTAAGGTACTGCTCAAAGCCGCTTTTGACGTATTGCTCGGAAGTCTGCGCCAAGGCTGTTATGGGCAGAAATAATATTAATAGTATAGATATTATTCTTTTCATAAGAACGAATTATAGCATATATCGAAATATGCTGCCTATTACATGCGGCTTTGGCCGTGCATGGTGTGATTATAGAAATAAACCGCCTCAATACTCAGTCTTTTTTATCGGGATTATCGACCAAGTAGCCCTTGTGAATCAGATAAATAACCCTGTTTATATTGTGATGGACGCTTACGTATTTATCCTCCAGCTGGGACTGGGCGAATTCCAGCCAGTCTATCATTACGTTGGCCATAGTGGTGTCTCTTTGCTTGGCTTTCAGTTTTACCATAGCCTCGAGCTCTTCCAGTCCAATACCAAAAAGCTCCCACTCTTTTTCTCTGTCTGTTTTTTCATTCTCTGGCATCTTGGATATCTCCTTTGGGAATTATAATAAGGGTTAATGTTACCTGATATGCGTATCTATATTAAGCGGGAAGATAAATATCGGTGATTGATGTATGCTATACTAAAGCTATGAAGAAAATATCGTCTCTAATATGCGTTTTGGTGATGATCCTTGCTGTCTGCGGCACTGTTTATGCTCAGAACTACAGCGCAAACACGATGGCTGACCACCCGGAGTGGTATATTAAGGTTACTGACTGGAATGTATACGGCACATGGAGCGCCGTTGCCGTTATTCACAGCGTAACAATTGAGAACAACAGCGATATTGTGTATAAGGACGTTAAAGTGCGCGTATGCTACAGCTCGATGTCCACAGGTGGGGCAGGAGTTATAGTAAGTCAGGAAGTTGGAGTTCTCCCTGTTACACTTCCGCCCAGAAGCAAGGCGACTTATCTTAGATCAGGCCACACTTTAGGGGCCGCATCTTCATTTATGAATGCAGTAGACCTTCAGGTTATAAGCGCGACTCCAGTGTTGAACTAATATTTCGCTCCAATTCCGCTATGACACCGCCATCTTTATAACTTACTGTAAATATTGGAGATATTTGCTCTTATTGCTATCTCTTCAACATATAATCCACAGTCTGTCCACAAATTTTTCCACTTTTTTTCAAATTTCTCAAATTAGGGGTTACAAAAAAAATTAATTTTAGTTATAATAACTACTAACCGGATGTTACAACCCGAGCCCCATGTAACCGGATACTAATTATGTCGCAATAATTAGCTATAAGGTGGGGCTCGCAAGGATTAATATTTAATACCGATATTTACATTAGTACACTACAGCCGGTTGGGGTAATTAAAACAATCTACATCTTGAGGCGGGTTATTTAACTTTTTGGATAAGAGGTTGCGTATAGGTGCGTCTGATGGGTTTTTGCTTTATTCGTTCGATTCGTTCCCTTCCCCGATAGAAATAACAGTCACAGCTTTGCCGTCTTTCTCTATGACCTGAGTACTCGGAGTGGGTCCCTCATCTTCTGCTTCTGCGTTCTGCTCGAGCGGGTTTACAACTTCAAATTCCATGCTTTTGGTAGGAGCCATCATGCTTCTTCGATACTGCCTGGTGCCGGCGCTTTTGTTGTAGAAATTCTGCCGTGTAAAGACGTCTCTTTCAAACTCCTCGCTATAGGAGACCTCAGGAGGTCTCTCAGCAACATTTTCAGGAACTATCTGACTCTTTATGGTGTTCCATGGCTGGCTCAGGGAAGCAGCTGGAGATAAGAGTATAAGAGCAAGAAATATAGGAACTAGAAGTCCTTTCAATATTCTACCTCACCGCCTTTGATGAACTTTATAATATAATTGTAGCACATAAATGCCCGAGTTTGCACGATATTTATTTTTTTTTAAATCGCCTATTCACAAACCCGCACTTTTTATATTATAATAGCTAGTGGGTTTGAAATATTCCGGCTCCAAAACCGGGGTATTTCAATTATAAACACACAGGCTGGGTCGCCTGTTAATAAAAATAAGGTAAAGGTCGGAAGAAAATGACAAATCAATGGCAATCTATTGGGATTTCTCCTGAAGAACGCTTTTTGGAGCTCTATTTTGAGCCTGAAAGCGAACAGTTTCTAGCGCATTTCTACGAGCAGCTGGGTGACGGTGTCGGCGTAAAGAGCCTATATGCAAGGCACTTTAACGAAAATGAATACCACAAAATCACACCTAATAACAAACAGCTGACCTATGAGGATGTGATTCTTTGCCCCGAGAGCAAAAAAATATTTGTAAACGTCTTTAAAATAAAGAAAAAACACAATAAATATGTCGGTTATGACTGGTACTCGCTCCAGATGATAGACACAAACACCGGTGAGGTAGCAGAGGTTCTCAAATCCGGGCAGCTTGACAGCGAGCATCCATACTCTAAGGTCTGGATCACAGAGCTAAGACGCGCAAGGCACAACGGCGAGCAGCTGGTGTGCACAATGGCTTTTGAGAAAAAGAACAAGCGCGGCTCCTTGGAAACCGACTACTATATTTGCAAGGTGTTTACCAAAACAGGGCTGTACAAAAGAGTAACAAAGCTTGAGGACAACGTCTGCAGTATAAAGAAGGCTGATAAAGACGCCGCATAGCTAGTTATTCGAGACAAACGTCTCAAACTCCTGAGATGTTCCGTTAAATACGTTGAAGTCCACAAACCCTTTAATTCCATAGAGGCGGCCTCTATTTGCGTACTGCCAAAAAGTCCATTCCCTTTCGTCAGGCAATACAGGTTTATGGTATATATTGCGTATCCATATCGGATAATCTATCTGCTCGCCGGATAAAAATGCCCTGTAGGACTGATTTGTAGCATATATGATGGGAGTCTTGCCGTATTTCTGTTTAACTATGCTTGCAAAATCGGCTATTTCGGCAAGCACCTCTTCTCTTGAAGGTCTTGCGCTGCAATTGCCTCCAAATTCCAGATCGATAACAGGCGGAAGCGAGCTTTTATCAACGGGAACTGTCTCAGTGTAGTTTCTTGCCTGCTCGACACCCGGTTTGCAGAAGGTAAAAAAGTGGTATGCGCCGCGCACAATGCCCAGATCCCCTGCCCTTTGCCAGTTGTGCTCGAATTTGGTGTCTTTGTGATCCCCGCCCTCGGTGGCTTTAATAAAAATGAAGCTTATGTCCTCTCTTGCGAGCACGTCCCAGTCTATTACGTCCTGATGGTGCGAGATATCAAGCCCGTGCACAGGGTATTCGGACTTATCAGGGTAGTTAAAGCGTAGATATCCCAGCTCAAAAAATACGAGAGCAATAATCCCTAAGAATATTGCAGATCCCAGAAGTACGATTAATCGAGTCATAAGTTTTAAGTTATATATATTATACTTACTGCGGGGAGTCTTTATAAGAATATTTTATGAAATTAACTTCCGGACTCTGAGCTTGGACGAATAACCAAATAGCACACAAGCCCTAGAATATTAAGGATTATTAGGGCAATCATGCCTGCTCTGAAGCCGTCCTGAATCGGCTCTCCGGTGATTCTGGGCAGGCAATGGACTACTACGCCGAAGAGGTACTGTACAACAAAAGCGAAAAGGAATACCAGGATATTTGCCGCAGTAAGTGCGCGGCCGCTGATTTTTGGCCCGAAATGCTGCGCAATTATTGAGTAGTTAACCAGTGTTACCTGGGCAAAATATCCGTATATGAACCAGATAAAATAGTGAGTTGCAAGAAAATTTGCGGCTATGGCTATCATAGTAAGAACATGAATCCCTATTCCCGCAGCTACTACTGCTGCAAGCGAAACTCCCAGCTTGTGGGCTAATTTCGAGAAAAGGCCCCCACTAAGGAAGCCGAATATCATGGACACTGCAATAACCAGGAGATAGTTTGCGCTCTGTAGGTGAGTAACGTCGACAACACGGGTCATCCAAGGCCCAAGCCACAGACCCTGCATTGCGATAAAACCGCCTAGTGAGAATATCAACATCGGAGATATCCGCCAGAAGAAACTGTTCTTGTATACGCGGATTAAGCCTCGGATATCTTCTCCGAGAGTCTCTTTTTCTCCGGTTTTATTGTCCTTGTTTACAAAGAAAATAAGTGCCGCAATGAGAAATGTGAGCACGCCGAGCGATATACTCAGCGTGCGCCAGCCGAACTCGAGCTGAAACAGCTTTGCAGGGGTGGTTGCCACAAGCGCCCCTACTCCGCCAAATGCGAGTATAATTCCTGTGTAGTATGGAATTTTATCGCTCTCCACACGATCGGCTATGGCTTTTACTGCGCATATGAAGCTCCCGGCCATCCCAATGCCCAGAAGCGCTCTTGTAATAGATAAAGACGTAACGGTTGAAGACATTCCGAACAGCGCTATTGCTACGCTGCCTAATACAAACAGGGCAACTTGTGTTTTTCTAGCTCCCCAGGAATCGACAATTAATCCAAGGGGAATCTGGAAAAAAGCAAAAGCAAGCACGAATGTTGAGGTAATAAAACCGATCTCCAGGTGGTTAATCGAGAGATCATGCATTATCGGGTGGGCAAGCACGGCGTTTACCGATCTGAACACCATATTTATGAAATATCCAAGACCAAACGGTATAAGTGTAGTAAGCCAGAAATTGGTAGTGTTAGACAAAATTCCGCCTCATCTGAAACAAGTTGCAAATAACATAACACACCGGAGCTGAATAATCACTGAACTTCAAGCGGTATTTCTTCTCCGTCTGGCTGCAATAATAAATCCTGCTATACCGAACAATACTCCCATTATCATTAGTCCCCGGGCGGATAAAGCCGGAATCGGCTCTGCTATGCCCAGATCAGCTTCGATAACATCGCAATTTCTATATTCATAGAAAATATTATTAATTGTTATTGAGCCGTCAGGTGTAGGGAGGTTCTCAATCTGCTCCGTAAGAGCCGCAATCTGGCTCCTAGGTACATCCATTGCAAAAATTAAAGTATCAAAACCCACAGCCATATCTCCAAAATCGCAGTCTATGCCGCCTGGTATAAAGGCTTGCGTCCCTATTGTTAACTCATCGTCTCCCGCTGCGCCTCTTAGGGGGAAATCATTAGTAATATTTGTGATGGTTGAAAATGAGACAAACACCTTATCGCTATCAGCACCAAGAGAGACAGTAACATCCTCCGATGTGTTGGTAATTGTGGAGTGCATTATAGTAACATCTTCCATTCCGGGGCCGCCTGTAAATGAGCGGCTGATGCCGGGGCCCGACATAATAGTGGTCCCTGTAATTACGGCTGTATCATTTCCGTCGCCCACAGCAATAGTAACTCCGCCTGCTGTCGTTACAACGGTTGAGTCAGTTATAGTCAAATTGTCGTTACCGGCGTCTAAAAAAATTATAGAGCCGGATCCTTCAAGATGAGCGCTATCCACTACGATCTCATCAGAGTCAGTCCCTACATTAACGGCCCGAGCAAGCCCGATCACGCTTGCACTATTTATGTCTACATGATTTTGTCCATTTCCAAGGGTTATTGCCGAGAAATTAGTGGTATCTATATTTCCATCCTCGAGCACGTGCACTTGCACACCGTTGTCGTTAATACTTTCCTGTATACCGTTTGGGTCGGGGTTAGGATCTAGGGAATTACACTCAAACTGGTCAGGTCCTTTCGGCCCGCAACGGGAAAATCCTGTGTCGCTAAATCCGATGCATAGAGCCATAGACAGAAATAGTACAAAAAATAATTTTTCCATTTCATCCTCCGCCGTAAGAGATATGTATATAAAGCAATAATACAATATTAGAGGGTTAATTGTTAGTTTGAATGCTGGCGGCAAGTTGAAATGATCACTCGACCTTCAAGCGGTACTTCTTCTCCATCTTGTTGCCGTTTATGTCTTTGATGCTGATGCCGACTTTGTAATGGCCTTTGGGGATATGTATGCCTTTTGCATGGAGTATCGCGCCTTTTTTGTCGGGCTTGAAGTATTTTAAGACCCTCTCGGTGACGTCAATATGGACAAAGAACTTCTCTCCCCATACCTGAAGGGTCCCCGGGTCCAGAGGGGAGTCGTTCTGCTTTATAACTATAAATACATTTGCCGGGTCCACAGCAATGATTGTAGGGCCCTTATCCGTATGAACAACATCAGGCTCTTCGATAATAATGCTCGGACGGTCTAGTGTATCGGGCTTATTTGCGGGAAGTGCTTCTTTCTTCCATTCCGTATCGCTGTACCTTAACTGTTTGGCTTCATCTTCTGTAAAGAGATGATCGGGCTCTGCGTAAGCAGTGTGCTGGAAAGCTAGAAAAGCAAAAACAAAAATTAATGAGAAATATGAAGTTAATCTTATCACTATTACCCCTCCACGCTCTAGTGATTAACATACTCGATAATTACTAAAATATAAAAGGCAATTTACCGAAATGTCATTAAAGCAATTTATTCCACTTCTGCCTGCAGCCAGTGCATAAGGTCCGTGTGGTGGCTGATAACCTTCCAGGAATCACCCTCTTTCCTATAAACGGTGGTAGCTCTGATATCCGGGCGAACTTCCCTGCCGTCATCAGCAAAGTTCGTTCCTCTGATATAGTTTTGGCAGACACCGATCTCGGGTCCTTCGACAATATGCATATCAACCGGGTCTACATGGCCGCGAAGTCTAAGCTCGGCCTGCTTTTCCCAGGATTCCCGCGCAGCTTCCCACCCCACAAGTATGCCGCCAATGGGGCTCATGTAGATTACGTCGTCTGCGTGAGACCAAACCGCTTCCATAGGGGCCAAATTACCAGCAAATATCTCGTTGTGTGCTATGTAGAATTCCTCGATTGCTTCATTTAGTGTCGACATATTATTCCCTCCGCAAATTCTGGTGTGATGACCTCTTCAGGTTACCATAATCCCTGGATAGCCACACAATGGTGTGGCGTGACAACCTTGCATTTTAATGACCACTCAACAAGAGCGGGCATATCCTCCCACTGCTCAACAGCCATGCGCCAATGCTCATCGAGCCCGGCCTGTGTTTCATACATTTCATCAAGTACAAACATAGTGTTTCCCGTAGGCGCGGAATTTGGGTTGAACGGCTCGCTTAGCTCAGGGGCTTTTATTATGTTATATCTGAGAAGCGCAAGCTCCCCTTCCCTGTGGTGAGTCCTCTCCATCCAATCCGCATGAAGCGCAAACACCCTCTCCCCTTCCTCTACAATATCCGGGGTAGCGATGTATATAATTGTGATCTGAGTTTTGCCGACGGTAGACATAAATCCCTCCTTAGAGTTTTATATCTAGCAACTATACAATATTCGAGTTAAGATTTTAACAAGGGTTTTCAAGAACGGAGGGAAATTATGATTGAAGTACTTATGCTGCATCACATCGCTATAAACGTCACTGACCTTGAGCGCTCAAAGCAGTTCTACGAGACCATACTTGGGCTTAAAGAGATAGAAAGCCCTAATTTTTCGTTCAGAGTAACCTGGTATGATCTGGGAGAAGGCCGGCAGCTGCATCTTATGCTGGTGCCGGATTCCTCAACCCTCCGCGGCACTACAAATGTAGTCCCCAATCATGGGCACTTTGCGCTTAGAGTACGAAGCTATAGCGAGGCGCTTGAGGCAGTAAAACAGGCGGGCGTGCCGCATGTGGCAACCCCGGACAGCCCAGCCCCATGGCCGCAGCTGCATATAAGCGACCCGGACGGGAATATTATTGAGATAAATGCAGAAACGTTGGATTGATCAGCCTCTTTTGGTTTTAATCCTTCCCGACATTACAGAAATCACGTTAAGAAATTAATGAAACGTAGGCGTAAAATCTTACGCGGGGGTGTGGGCAGTATTGTAATATTTAGCCGTAGTAAGTTAATTTTAGTTATTTCTGTGCAGTCGGGTGGCTTTTTGGTCCTTTTGGCCAGTCAAAAGGACGATAGAAAGAATAAAAATAAAAGATAGACCCTGAAATGATACTGAAATGAATTCAGCACATGGTTCAGGGTGACGGATTTTTCTAAGGAGTTTCGTAGAAATAGTATGCCAGCGGGGGCTCCCCGCTGTAATGTCGGGAAACTATAAAGACAAAAAACGAAAACTAAAAGAGCTCCGAAGAACTAGTTAGCAGGCCTTTTCCGGCGGAAGAAAACCAGCAGTGCTATAACAATAAGAATTGCGAGCACTATGACTATCTTATCCGTTAAGGCTGTAGGAGCAGCAGGCGTGCACATAGCGACAGAGGAGCAAGCTGATGCTTCAAACCAGTGCTGCCCTTTGCATGCATTAAAACTCACGTTATCCGTGCACTTATCCACCTCTTCGACACAGCAGCCGTTTCCCTCCGGGGGTCTGCATTCGGCCTGGCTGGCAAGAGTGCTCTGGATGCATATCTGACCCAAATCAAATTGGTTCGTCTCAACGCAAAGAGAGCCGTCTACTGCACAGTTGGACCCGCCCTCTCCGCAGCCAACGCACTTAGGTGTACCCTCGACAGTTTTACAGCAGCCAAGGCTTACGTTTTCCTGCGCATGGCTTTCAGTTGTTAGAATAAAAAGTCCGCAAATCAGAATCAGAGCAAAGCTTATTGGCAATTTAAGTTTCAAGGCTGGCCCTCCTGTGGTAGTTTGCCCTACATGGTTTTCATATTATCATATGACGCCGATTGTAATCAAGACTCTAGCAGATATTATCTATAATTACTCATATGACAGAGAAAAAGAGCTCATGGGAAATAGAGGAGAATGTAAAGTACTTTCTCGAATCTGAGCGCGGGGCTGTCCCCGGAACTGAGCTTCAGCTAGGGATTATTGAGAGTGTTATCAGGAACTGGCGTCCTGATACTGCTATGATTTTAGATCTGGGCTGCGGCGACGGAATTCTCGGACGGTTTCTGTTAGGCGCGTTTTCTAAGAGCGAGTGCGTGTTCCTCGATTTCTCAGACCCCATGCTGGACGCAGCGCGCTCAAGCCTTTTGGACAAATCCGACTGGAGCATGGTTAAAGCAGATTTTTCTTCTCCAAATGGCTGGAGACTATAGAGTCTTTTAAGCCCTTTGATGTAGTTATTTCAGGCTTTGCTATACACCATCATCCTGACTCGAGGAAAAAAGAGCTTTATTCTGAAATATACGGCCTTCTTTCTCAAGGCGGGATATTTTTAAACCTTGAGCATGTTCAGTCGAGCACAGAAGAGGTATGCAGACTATTTGAGCAGTACTATGCCGACCACCTGCACGCCTATCAATTAAAATCCGACCCTGAGGCTAGCAGAGAAGAAATATTGAAGGGGTTCAAAAACAGACCTGATAAAGACGAAGACCAGCTCGCCCCCGTTGAGACACAATGCGAGTGGCTGAGGGAAATTGGATTTAGAGATGTGGACTGCTTCTTCAAACAGTTTGAAATTGCATTATTTGGAGGCAGGAAATAATAGATTAAAGATTCTGCATATCCTGCTGCTTCTTTTCTATGGCTTCAAGTCTTTTCTCAATTTGTGTGAGTTTGTGAATTATTAAAATATGGGTCTTTTTAGCGTCAATGCCGACTGGGCTCTCGTCGCTGTGTATTAGCTCCGCTATTTCATCATAAGTTTTTTTGTCGATATCCATAGTTATAGCCTCCTAAAGTAGATTATGAACTGCTTTGTTTATGATGTCTCTAATGATACTCTAAGAAAATGGCTAAAAAACGAAAAAAGATAAAAAGCATTTTTGATTCTTTCGAAGTTGGCAACAAAGTATCAAAGCGCGAATATGAAGAAACCATTCCTAAATTGCGCTTTGATCTAATTAATATGCAGTATGATTTTAAAGATTCTGATTTTCAGGTACTGGTGCTGCTTGCCGGAAACAACCGCAAGGCGACGAACGAGGTTCTTGATTTATTAAATGAATGGATGGATGCCCGGTTCCTGGACACTCATGTTTTTCTTCCGCCAAGAGGCGAAGAGCTAGAATATCCAGCTTATTGGCGTTACTGGAGGGCCATGCCGCCGTCGGGACGGATAGGGATTTTTATTGGGGGCTGGATCATAAAGGCAATGTCCGAGCGGCTGCTTGAAAAGGGCACGGACGAGCTTCTTGAACTACGCATCGAACACATGAAAGTACTTGAGAAATGCCTGGTAGACAACGGGACAGAGCTTATAAAGCTATGGCTTCATGTGCCGCGGGATATAGCAAGAAAATCATTGAAAGATGCGAAGAAACATCCTGACAGAGAACCCTATGTGCGTCAAAGGGACTGGGAGATATTTGAATATTACGACGATATTATAAAACATGCAGATCATGCAATAACCGAGACCAGCACAACTGAGGCGCCATGGCAGATAATTGAATCATCAAACGAGCGTTATAGAAACCTGAGTGTTGCGAATATAATCTTAAATACTATTTCCGAAAAAATTGAAGAATCCTTTAAAAAGAAGAAACCTGAACCCGAGACACCTACTCACAGGAGAAGAGCCCGCGGCGCACTAAGAAGAGTAAACCTAAAGGCTTCCATAGACCATGAAGAATATAGAAAACGGCTTGGGCAACTCCAGGCTAAGTTAAACCGGCTGGTGATAAGAGCCAGGGATAAATTCTCAACGGTACTTTTATTTGAGGGATGGGACGCAGCCGGAAAGGGAGGAGTCATAAGGAGAATGACCGATGCGATGTTTGCAGAGGATTACAGGGTTATCCCCATCGCCGCGCCCACCGATGAGGAAAAAAGCCATCATTATCTTTGGAGATTTTGGCGCCACATCCCAAGAGACGGCAACTTAGTGATATTCGACCGCTCCTGGTACGGCCGCGTGCTCGTTGAAAGAGTCGAGGATTTACTTCCAAGAAGCATTGGGAAAACGCCTACTATGAGATTAATGACTTTGAAAAACAGCTTGTAGAACATGGAATAGTGGTTTGTAAATTTTGGCTGCATATAGACCCGGATGAGCAGCTCCGCCGGTTCAAGGACAGAGAGAAAACCGGCTATAAGAAATACAAGATCACCGATGAGGACTACCGGAATAGAGAAAAGTGGGATGACTATTATGTTGCAGTAAACGACATGTTTGAAAAAACGAGCACATCTGAAGCACCGTGGAGTTTAGTTGCAGCAAACGATAAAAGATGGGCCAGGATTAATGTACTGGAAACGGTTGTTAAAGCTCTTAATAAAAGACTTAAGCAAGACTAAATCTCATTCTACTGCCTGTGATGACATTCTGGAGCTAGTTTTACTTCCAGTGCTCTTTGGGACACCCGATATCTTTTAGCTTCCTGAAGGTAATTAAACAGATTGCGCTGGTCTTCGCTAAAAGGCTCATTGAACCTTCCGCCGGGCTTTATACGGATACCCACTGCATACCTTTTGCGGTTTAGGCCGAATTCATCTGGCCTGTAGAAAACATAGTTTAGCCCTTTTCTAATCTCGATTTTTACCCCAGGGGTATCATCGGGGACCATCCAATTTGCAATATTGGCCAGCTTATCGAAAATCGATCTTTCCTCTTTCCTTGTAGATGCAACAGTATCTTCGGCATCGGTGCCTACCAGGACAAGGGATATGCCTACCTTTCTTATCTCCCCCTGGACATAGAGGTCTATGGGAGCGGTAGTCCAGAAAACCTTATGATCCCGGATAACGCGCTTTGCATCCCTCTCAGAGAATGAGTCTTGTTTATTTTCTGCCATCTGCCAAGTTGTGTATTAAGTTATAAGGCTCTTCACCAAATTCTTCAGAGATCCCTCTGCCGAACTCATCAGCCTCTCTGACTATGTCGACAACCATTTTCTCATTAACATCAAAAGGTTCGTTTTTCATAATTTTAATAGCAAGGGTGGCGCGGGCGTGCTTCTTTCGATCCTCCATGCTCGGATTATCAAGTGATAATTGACTAAGATGGACAGGCAATCCGACCTTTGCAAAAAAAGTAGCCGCTTTTTTGGCCTCCTCCGGTTTGTCTTCAAGCAGCAAATGCGCAATCAGGCCGAATGAAACCATCTCGCCATGGAGGTAGTTTTTATCAATGTGAGGAAATGTCGTTAACCCTTGTCCAATTGCATGAGCCGCTGAAACGCCGCAGCTCTCAAACCCAAGCCCGCTCATAAGAGTGTTAGCCTCGACTACCCTTTCAACCGCATCTGTTATCTCTTTATTCTTAACAGCCTCAATCGCATCAAGAGCATTATCATACAGCGTATTTGCGCAGAGCTCGGCAATAGCAAGCCCGACCAACGTCGGGCGGACTCCAAGAAGTGAGGTGCCGAGCGGATTCTCAAAACACGTGCGCGCCTCATACCAGGTGGCCATAGCATCGCCCAAGCCTGATACAATATATCTAAACGGCGCCTCGGCAGCTATTTGGGTATCCACCACAACCAAAGTAGGATTAAGAGGATATAATTCTGCATCAATAAACTCCCCGCCGTCAGTATAAATTATAGACAAACCCGAGCACGGGGCATCGGTCGAAGCGGTTGTAGGGCATATGACCAAGGGAAGAGACATGCGGTATGCGACTGCCTTGCCGGTATCGGAACACTTACCGCCGCCCACCGCAACGAGGGCATCAATTGCATCGCCTGATTTTTTCAGCTCGGAAACTATGCGGTCAATCTCAGATATTGAGCATTCACCCTGAAAAACAATACGGGTCATCTATCCCCGCGCGTTTAAAACTATCGGATAAAATCTGGTCATACCTTTTATCTCCACCGGGAGTAATAAGAACGGCAGCGTGCTTGCTTTCAAGCAGCTTGAGATAATTCCCAAGGTTGTGGAGCGCACCGGGAGACTGGATATACTTCTGCGGGCTGTTTAGTACTTTGGAAATTATTCCGTTATAACTTACTTCAGATGAGAATACTTCTTGTGAATTGAATTTTTTTGGCATATCAGACTCTCTATGTCTGCCTATATATGTAAATATTAAACTATAAGTGCTCAGAATGGAATAAGAATAGAAGCTTCTGCTTCACGTTGTGCCTGCTGAA
>JABAOE010000337.1_pt4 | contig 23405 bp, 21 predicted proteins | sample 7062141 | NCBI WGS metagenome assembly JABAOE01 (sample SAMN14538627, study PRJNA623070) | marine sediment metagenome | biome: marine biome [ENVO:00000428]; feature: marine pelagic biome [ENVO:01000023]; material: deep marine sediment [ENVO:00002113] | place: India: Gulf of Khambhat ... | reverse complement strand
ACCCGCTGCAGCGCGTGGACGGCATCGGGCTGCAGCTCCGTTTTCGCAAGGCGGCGGCCAACGAGACGCTCGATCCAACGGCTCACGATGAGTCCGACCGTGACCACGACGGCGACGAGCACGATCTGGTTCACGGCGATCACGGCGCCATCGCTCATCGTGATGAGCGGATAGTTCCAGATGAAGACGAGACGCTCCCACATGGCCGCTGAGCTCACTGCTCGGATGGAGTTCGCTTATCCTGGGGCCTGAGGCTGGTTGTTACAATAGTTTCTGCGTTCGGCGCGACCGGATCCGAGAATCCGGCCGAGGAGCGGCTCGAATGTGTCTCTGCCCGCGGAACCACTGCGCGCATCCAGCGGACTAACAAGCGCCACCCCGAACGGTAACGACGATATGCGCCAAGAGAACCAGTCACGCGCCTTACCCGCTTGGGTCCGGGCGGGCGTGGTATTGGCGGCAGCGCACGCTGTACTTCCCGGGGTCCTAGCGGAGGTCACTGTGACCGGCCTTGAAGGCGCGCTGCTCGACAATGCGCTCATTCATTTGTCTCTCGACGAAGAGCCGTGCGACGCTCCGGAATGGCGGATCCGGGAGCGCTTTACGCGCGCGAACGCTGAGATCGGCTTGGCGCTCGAGGCCTACGGCTTTTATGCATTCGACGTCGACGAACGGCTCGAGCTTGGTGATGAGTGCTGGCAGGCCAGCTTCGACATCGCTCTCGGTGAGCCCGTGCGCCTGCGTGAGGTCGACATCGACGTGCGCGGTGCGGCGGCCGGCGATCCAGGTTTCGCCGAGCTCATCGCGGCTTCCGGCCTCGCGGCGGGTGAGCCGCTGCGGCACAGCGACTACGAGCAGCTCAAGCGCCGGCTGGTCGAGCTTGCTCAACGCAGGGGCTATGTCGAGGCTATTTACGAGATCAACACGATCGACGTTTATCCTGACGCGGGCGTTGCGGATGTCGCGCTGCATCTCGACTCGGGGCCGCGGTATACGTTCGGCGAGATCGCCTTCAACCAGGAGTTGCTCGAGCCCGCGCTGCTCGATCGCTATTACGAGTTTCGTCGTGGCGACCCTTACGATCGGCAGCGTCTGACAGCGCTCTACGTCGAGCTGACTGACAGCGGCTATTTCAGCACCGTCGACGTTCGCCCGCAGCCTGCTGACCGCGAAGCGAAGGAGATACCTGTGCTCGTCACGTTAGCGGGTGCGCCTCGATACGCGATCAGCTACGGGCTGGGTTTTTCGACGGATACGGGCCCGCGCATTCGCTTCGGGCGCGTCAATCGCCGTGTGAACGAGTCGGGTGCGCAATCGGGCATCAACGGTCAGCTGTCGCCGGTCATTTCCGAGATCGCCTACAACTACCGTTTTCCCTACGGCGACCCGCGATCGGAGTGGATCAGCCTCGACGCGGGTCTAAAACACGAGGACACGGACACCGCCAAGAGCGACACGCTCGAGCTCGGCGTGCGGCGCGTTCTTCGCCGTCGTGCGGGCTGGCAGGAAACGCAGTTCGTCGATCTCGCGATCGAGGATTTCGTCGTCGCCGATACGCGCAGCCGCGCGCGGCTGCTCACGCCAGGCATTAGCTGGCTCAAGCTCGAGGCCGACGACGCGCTGCGACCCGCGCACGGCTACAGGCTCGGGCTCGAGCTGTCGGGCGCGAACGACTCGCTTGGATCCGACACGACTTTCGTGCAAGTCGACGCGACCGCGAAGTGGATTCATTCGTTCGCCAACCAGTCGCGCGTCCTGATTCGAGGACGGCTTGGCTTTACCTCAGAGAGGAACTTCGAAGAGCTGCCGCCTTCGGTCAGGTTCTTTGCCGGCGGCGACAACAGCATTCGCGGCTACAAGTTCGAGTCCCTCGGTCCCGCCGATGAGGACGGTGAGGTCATCGGCGGCGACCGGATCGCCGTTGCGAGTGTCGAGTACGACTTCCCGCTTTCCGCGAGCTGGTCGGGCGCCGCCTTCGTCGATTCCGGAAACGCCTTCACGGGCTCGGATTTCGAGGCGAAAACCGGGGCCGGCTTCGGGCTCAGGTGGCAGTCTCCCGTTGGCCCAATTCGCTTCGATATCGCCTGGCCCGTCGGCGATGCTCTCGAGAAGGACCCGCGCCTACACGTGAGCCTCGGAGCGGATCTGTGAAGTGGCTGCGCGTCGGTATTGCGGCGGCCGCGGTTGCCGCAGCGGCGCTGGCCGCGCTTGCGGGGCTGTTCGCATGGGCGCTGGGCACAGAAGCCGGAACGGCCTGGCTCATCGCGCGGCTACAGGCGCGAGCACCTGTCGCGGTTTCGATCGGCGACGTACGCGGTACGTTGTGGCACGGGTTCGGCGCCAACGATGTCGTCATCGAGCTCGGCGTCGATCGTTTGCAGATCGAGGATGTCCGAATGCGGATCGATCTGGGGGCGCTTCTCGAGGCGAGCTTGACGATCGAAGAGCTCGTGGTCACGGAAGCGCAATACGCGCGCGGTGATGTCATCGTAGCCGACGATTCCGCCGTCGCTGTTTCTTTGCCGATAACGATCCAAGTTCTGGATGCGGCGGTAGATCGCATCGTAGTAACGGCAGACGAATCAGATGTCGTGCTCGGGCCGCTGTCGCTCGAACTCGATGCGTCGGGAAACGAGATCTCACTGAACGACGTAGTCGCAGCCGGCTTCGGGTTCGACGTGCGTGGCGACGGCCGGCTGACGCTCGGCCCCGAGCTCGGTGTCGAAGCGCTGTTCGACTGGGCAACGGTTAGCAATGAGATGGGCTTCGCCGGGCGCGGCCGCCTCGGCGGTGACTGGCCCGCGCTCGCGTTCGAGCAGACACTGTCGGCACCGGCTGTCGTCTCGGCCGATGGCGAGCTGCGCTGGGGCGAGGCACCGCAGGTCGCGTTGCGTCTGCAGTGGACCGATCTCGTCTGGCCCGAAGTCGATATCGTCAGCAGTCCGGCCGGCGAGCTTGCGCTGACCGGCTGGCTCGACACCTTCGAGTTCGACGGTAGCGGCGTCTTGACCGCGGACGGGATCGAAAGCGATGTCACGGCTTCGGGTACGGGAACGATGGAGACGCTGACGTTCGAAAGGTTGCGGCTTGCCGGACGCTACGGTGAGCTCGTCGGCAGCGGCCGGCTCGATATCGATCCGCTCGCCTGGGAGTTCGACGTCGCAGCGCGTGATCTCGATCCTGCGTTTCGCTTCGAGGAGTGGCCGGGTGCGCTGACCGGTCGCGGCGTGCTCTCGGGTCGTGTCGAGCCCGAGCTTCAGCTGCGTCTTGCTGATGTCGATGTCGAGGGCCGACTCAGGGATCAGTCCGTCGCAGCTACGGGTAGCCTCGGCTACGTTGCACCGAACCGCTGGGACCTGGACGGCGTGCAGATAGATGCGAGCGGTAGCCGCATTGAAGCCGACGGTACGATTGACGAATCACTGGCGCTCGAGGTTTCGGTCGATGCGACGACATTAGAGCCGCTCGTGCCAGGAGCGACCGGCTCTGTGACTCTTCGCGCGAGTCTCGCAGGCACGCCGGATCTGCCCGAGATCACTGGGACCGTCAGAGCGAGCGATTTACACGTTGGCGATTACGCGGCGGGTGCGCTGTCGTTGTCTGCCGAGCTGATCGCCGATCCCGACGGCACGGTGTCTGCGGTGCTGCAGGCGGACGATGTCAGTTGGCGGGACCTCGAGGCGCGTACCGTCACGGGTTCCGTCTCGGGTACGGCGGCGGCGCATACGGCCGCCGTCGAAGTCGCTGCGCAGAGCGGTGCCGCGAGCCTGCGCGCCGCCGGGGCGTGGATCGACCAGCGGTGGGCCGGAGATATCTTGGCGCTCGATGTCGAGGAGCCCGCGCTCGGCGCGTGGCGGCTCTCAGCGCCGGCGGCGCTAGCGCTCGGCCGCGAAGGGCTGTCGCTTGAGCGTGCGTGTCTGGTGCGCGACGCGGCGAGTCTGTGTGCTGTCTCACGGCTCGGCACGGACGACGATGCGACCGAGGTAGAGCTCCGCGCCTTCGATATCGCGGTGCTCAATGCCGTTCTGCCGGAGGACACGACCGTCGCAGGCGTTTACGAGGCGAGTGCGCGCGTGACCGGGCCATGGTCGCGCCCGACGGTCGACTTCAGCACGAGTGGCACGAATACCCGAATCACGTTTCGCGAGGCCGATGCGCCGCCGCTCGAGCTGCCGATCCAGACGCTCGAGGCGCGAGCGACTCTGTCCGACGAGGGTTCGCTGCGTGCCGAGGGCGCGCTGGAGGGTGCGGGCGGGGCGCGCGTAAGCGTCGACGCTGCAGTCGAGGCGCTCTGGTCGGCGCAGCCGCGTGTGGCGGCACAATTCTCGGGTGCATGGTCGGATCTGGGCATTCTGTCTCTGTTGAGCCCCGACGTCGGTGAAGTCACGGGTGCGGCCAGTATCGACGTCCAGATCGACGGTGATCTTCGTTCGCCTGACGTTCGCGGGCAGGCACGGTGGTCCAGCGGTTCAATCGAGGTGCCGCGCTGGGGCTTCGTCGTCGAGGATGTGAACATGGATGTTGCGAGTCCGGACGGCAGGACGCTCTTGCTCGATGCTTCCGCACGCTCGGGCGAAGGTGACATCGCGATCAGCGGGACGGTGGCTGTCGATCCCGAGGCGGGTTGGCCGATGGAGCTTCGGGTTTTCGGTAACGGACTGCAGGCCGTGCGCCTGCCCGAGGCCGACATCGTCATCTCTCCCTCGCTGCTCGTGCGCGCGCGTCTGCCGGACGTCGAGGTCGAAGGTGCATTTCTGGTTCCACGCGCGCGTGTGATGCTCGACGAGTTGCCGCCGCAGGCTGCCAGGCCGTCGCCCGATGCAGTCGTGCATGGTATCGAGGGGCCTGCCGAGCGCCGGCCGCTCAACGTGCGTGCGGATATCCGCGTTGGCCTCGGCGACGACGTTCGTTACTCGGGGGCCGGGCTTGACGTTGCGCTCTCCGGCGCGATGAACCTGCGTTACGAATCAGGCCAAAACGCCGTCGCAGCGGGCGCCGTCCGTCTATCTGGCGCTTATGCGGCCTATGGGCAGACCCTCGAGATCGACCGCGGTGAGTTGCTCTTCACCGGTCCGCTGGATAATCCGACACTCGACGTCAGGGCAATCAGGCGTGTCGATCCGACGATCGTCGGTGTGCAGCTCACGGGCACGGTGGAAGCACCCGTCAGTCGCGTCTTCTCGGAACCGGCGATGAGCGAGGCCGACGCGCTGGCCTACCTCGTCCTCGGCCGCCCGCTCTCGACGACGGACGAGCAGGAAAACGCGTCGCTCGAGGCTGCGGCATTGTCGATGGGGCTGCAGCAGGCGCTACCGGCGATTCAGCGCGTCGGCGAGAGTCTCGGTCTCGACGAGCTTGCGCTGCAGGCGACGACGGCGGACGCCGGGGCGCTCATGGCCGGCAAGCAGCTCAGCCCGCGCATCTATATCCGCTATACCTACGGCTTGTTCAATCGGATCGGCGGCGTGCTGCTCCGGTTCGATGTGACCGACCGCGTGAGCCTCGAGACGCGCTCGGGCGACTACCGCTCGATGGATCTGATTTACACGCTCGAGCGCGACTAGTCGCCGAGGGGTAACGCGTGCAATTGCCGGCTGTACGCACGGCGCAGGCTCGTGCGAGTCGATGCAGGCGCTGCTACGATGCGTACTGCTTTTTTCTCCGAGGGAGTGTGTCGTTGATTAGATTTCTCATCGTGGCCTGCTCCGTGTTGGTCGGGTCTCTTACGAACGCCCAAGTCGCCAATGATCGACCGAATATTCTCTTCATCATTGCCGATGACATGGGCTTCACGGATCTAGGTTCGTTCGGCAGTGAGATCGAGACGCCGAACCTCGATGAGCTCGCGTTCGAGGGTGTGCGCCTCAGCAGCCTCCACGCGGCCAATCAATGCCAGGCCACGCGCGTCATGCTCATGGCCAGCACGAGCGTCGCATCTGCGCTCGAGCTACGACCGCCATTGCCGAGCGGAGACCGGAACAATCGCCTCAGTCTCGACTGGGCGATAATTCCTGTGCTTTTGCGGGACGCCGGCTACGCGACGTACATGGCCGGAAAATGGGATCTCGGGATGTCGGGTGCGTACACGCCCGCGCAACGAGGTTTCGACCGGTCTTTCGCAATGCTGAGTGCCTCGGCAAGCCACACCGCCGAGTATTTCAGGTCCGACATGATCGTCTACGAGGACGACGGCGTCGGTGTGCACGTTGATGACCTCGCAGATGATTGGTACAGCACGCGAGCGTTCACGGACAAGATGCTCGAGTATCTCGGTGCGCACGAAGAAGGTGCGCCGTGGTTTGGCTATCTGACTTACACGGCGCCGCATTGGCCTTTACAAGTGCCCGCCGATTGGTTGGATCGCTACGCAGGCCGTTACGACACCGGCTACGACGTCTTACGCGAGGAACGGTTGGCACGCGCGCAAGAGCTGGGTGTGTTGCCTCCCAGCGCGCGGCCGGAGCAGTTCGAGCCGTTGCAGCCACCGTGGACGAGCTTGTCGGGTGAAGAGAAGAAAGATCATGCGCGCGCGCAAGAAATTTATGCCGCGATGATCGAGTATATGGATGCCAGCGTCGGTCGCGTCGTCGACTACCTCGAGGTCAGCGGTCAGCTAGACAACACGCTGATCTTCTTCATGTCCGATCACGGTGCCTCGCCATCGGGCATCCGGCGGCGGTTCCCGAACGGGCTTGCCGGCCACGACAATCGCTTCGAGAACTTCGGACGAATGGGCTCGTTCATCGACCACGGCCGCGGCTTTGCGGAGGCCGCGACTGCACCGTTTCGATATTTCAAGGGTACGTTGAGTGAAGGCGGACTGCGCGCTGCGGCGTTTGTGCGTTTTCCCGAATCGATCCCGAGCGGCGGTGTCAGCCACGAGTTCGTGACCGTCATGGACATCTTGCCGACGTTCCTCGAGATCGCCGGTACGACGCACCCCGGAGCTGGCGACTATCACGGCAGGCGAATCAACGGTATCAGGGGCCGCTCCATGTGGTCGCACCGAATTGGTGAAAGTGCGACTGTGCACGCGGCGACCGACACGGCCGGCTGGACGCTGCGCGAGGCGGGTGTACTGGTACGCGGTAGCCACAAAGCGATCAACGAGCCGGCACCCGATAGTGAAGGCGTTACGCGAACGCCTTGGCGCCTCTATGATCTCGCCGACGATCCTGGCGAGCATCGCGATATCGCCGAACAGTTCCCCGGGATCGTGGACGAGCTCGTCGAAGAATGGGAGACGAACTGGCAGTAGCCGTTTACGCGAGCCACGGTAGCGCGAGCGTCGCAAGCCCAAGCACGAGAAAGAAGCCGAACATGTCGGTGATCGTCGTCAGCACGGGACCGGATGCGAGCGCGGGATCCGCGCGCAGCCCTTTGAGCAACAGCGGCACGGTGCCGCCAATCGAGACGGCTACGAGCGTGTTGATTGCGAGCGCGCCGCCGACGACGAGGCCGAGCACGGCATTACCCTGCCAAAGGTAGGCCGCGGCACCGAGCAGCGCGCCGAGCGCGAGACCGTTCAGTAGACCGACGGATGCTTCCTGCCACCAGACGCGCAGCGCATCACGCGGGTTAATGATGCCGAGCGTGAGCTCGCGCATGGTGACCGCGACCGCCTGGTTGCCCGAGCAGCCGCTCATGTCCGAGATGATCGGNNCACGGCCGCAACCGTATCTTGATAGAAAGCGATGACGCTGGCAGCAATGATGTTGAGCATGACGTTGATGCTGAGCCAGGACAGCCGCCGTCGGGACCGAGTCGCAATCGGCAGATGGCGCAGCTCCTCACCGCCGACGATACCCTGCACCCTGAGCTGCTCCTCCTGAGCGCGCTCTGCGATGGCGTCGAACACGGCATGCTGGCGCAGCCGACCGACGAGTCGTCCTTCAGCGTCGACGACCGGCGCTCCGAGCGTTTCGTAACGGCGAAAGTAGTCCTCGAGCTCGTCGAGCGCCTCGTCGACACGCACGGGCTCGACGGCCTGGCTCAGCGTTGCCAGTGGGGTCTCGGGCGCGGCGAGCAAGACGTCGGCGATGTCGACGGCGCCGGTCGGCCGCTCGCCCGCATCGATCAACAGCACGCGCTGGGGCAGCAGCTCGACATCAGCGCGCCGGCGCTTCAAGTCGTCGAGAAAGTCCTTGACGGACGCGGTGACCGGGTAGGCATAGTATTCCGTGCCCATGAGCCCGCCGGCGACCTCGGGCGGGTAAGAAATCAGATCCTTGACCTTGCGCGCCTGGACCGCCTCCATCTCGTCGAGAATGGCCTGCGCGTCTCTGGGCGCGATCTCGGCGAGCAGGTCCGCGCCCAAGTCGCTATCGAGCTCCTCGACGATATCGGCTGCCGCGTCCGGATCGAGGCGCTCGATGATGTCGGCTGCATGCTCGTCGGGCAGATCCTCGATGAGCTCGGCGGCGCGCTCCGGCGGCAGGAGCTCGACGAGAAGCTCTTGCTCCTCGGCGCTGAGACGAAACAGTGCCCTGACCGTCTCCAGGGGCTCAAGATCGCCCAAGAAGGACTGCAGCTCTTCGCTGTCGCCTTGTATGGTCAGCTCGCGAAGTCGGTCCCACGGCTCGTGAAGAGTCCCGCTACCAGGTTCGGTGTTCATCACAGTTTCCTCGTTGCCTCACGCCGTTGTTACAAATAGGAGACCTGCCGACGCAGCACGGTGCATCGTAGCCGATAACAGTGCCGGCGTGAGAACGGCGCCGAGACGCCCGACGGCTCCATGCGCGCAAAAAAAGCCCGGCAGATGCCGGGCGAGTAGGGGGTTCGAATGATCGCAGCCGCGTAATGAACGGTAGATCCGATTCGATTAGTGCTCGAGCATGCTGCGCAGCATCCAAGCATTCTTCTCATGGATCTGCATGCGCTGTGTAAGTAGATCAGCGGTTGGCTCGTCGTGCGCCTCATCGGCTGCCGGGAACGCAGCTCTGGCCGTTCGCACGACCGCTTCCTGACCGATGACGAGCTCACGGATCATGTCCTCCGCAGACTCGCCGCCGCGTGACTCGTCGATCGAAGTCAGCGCCGCGAAGTCTCGATAAGAGCCCGGCGCGTCGATTCCGAGCGCTCGAATACGCTCGGCGATCTCGTCGACGGCCGGCGCGAGCTCGGTGTACTGCTCCTCGAACATCGTGTGGAGCGTGTTGAACAGCGGTCCCGTGACGTTCCAGTGGTAGTTGTGCGTCTTCAAATAGAGCGTGTAGCTGTCCGCCAGCAAAGCGGACAGTCCCTTGGCGATCTGTTGACGATCTTGATCGCTGATTCCGATTTCGACCTGCATGATGCCTCCTCGATAGATCTCGTACGTGGAAGCTAGTTTAGACTGAGTCTAAAAATAGATAAATCAGATTATATCGACAACTATATGCGATATAATCGATTAATGGCGTTACCGACCGTCAAGCAGTTGAGGTACTTCGTCGCGCTGGCTGAGCACGAGCATTTTGGCAAGGCAGCCAACGAGTGCTTCGTGTCTCAATCCGCCTTCAGCACGGCCATCAAGGAGCTCGAGGAGACGCTCGGTGCTCGCCTCGTCGATCGAACGAATCGCCAGGTGACGATCACGGCGATCGGCCGTGAGATCGCCGGGCGTGCGCGCGATTGCCTCGGCGGCCTAGAGCAGCTCGTCGAGGTCGCTCAAGGTCAGCGCAAGCCTCTCGAGGCCGAGCTTCGTCTCGGCGTCATACCGACAATTGCGCCGTTCCTGTTGCCGAGATTGCTGCCGCGTCTGCGTCGCACCTACCCGCAGCTGCGGCTTCTGCTCGTCGAAGAACAGACCGAGCGCTTGCATACGAAACTCCTCGACGGTCAGATCGATCTGATGTTGCTCGCCCTGCCGTACGAGCTTCGCAGCACGGTGGTGCTACCGTTGTTCGAGGATCGCTTTCTGCTCGCCTGTCGAGAGAACACGAAACACGTCGATCCCGAGAATTACCGGCTGAGCAAGGTCGCACCCGAAGCGGTCTTGTTGCTAGAGGACGGTCACTGCCTGCGCGACCACGCGCTCGATGCTTGCCGTTTGAGCAGCGCGACGAAGGTCAGTCGATTTGCCGCGACGAGTCTGCTGACGCTCGTGGAGATGGTCGATGCAGATCTCGGTATCAGTTTTCTGCCCGAGATGGCCGTGGAGACTGGACTGCTCAAGCACACGCGCATCAAGACTTATCCGATGGGTCCGCGTAGTCACAGAACCATTGGACTGGCCTGGCGCAAGGGCAGTGCGCGTGTCGCCGAGTTCGAGCTATTCGGCGAGTTTCTGGCCGCGCATCATTGAGATCGGCGCTGGGAATCGCGCCTATGGCTTCACATAATGCCACGTCGAGCCCGACGATCACTCGACATAACCTCGGTTGAACCTGCTCGCGTCAGGGCGCCGTCAATTGGCCGAAAGGCCTTCATTGGAGAGGCTTAAAGCGTTAGTTCGACATAAACGCAGCATTATTCTGCGCGCATCGAAACGGACGCTAGCCGCGGGTCGTGGACACCGCGGTCACGAGGGTCCAAGCTCGCGGAATTGACAAAGGCACACCCTTCGAAAGAAGGGGCCGCAAAGCCACCGGTCTAAGGACGTTTCTATGACAGCGGGGTTGCCAGCAGAGCCATTCGGCTCGCTGTCCATCCTCTCTGAATGAACGGGCCGCCCGGGCGGTGGCGGAAGTTCGAACAGAGGATGCGACGATGAGTCTCAGTGATCTCCTAAGCATTACGCCGTACCCGGCGCTGTCGGCGGCCATCTGGCTCGGTTTGCTCGTTGCGCTGCTGTACCTTGCGCGTAGCTCCGGCCACAAGCTCATTCTCGTGCTCTGCCGCACGCTTCACGATGCGATGGCGCACGCTGCGGACGCACTCACGAGAACCGAGGCGCAGCTCGCCGCGCGCAATCGTGAGGTGCTTCTCGCCGCAGGTCGAGAGGCGAAGGAGCGCATTATCGAGCGCGAGTTCGATCGCGTTGCCGCGAGCGTTGAGAAGGATCTCGGCGCATACCCGCGTTTTCAGCGCGAGCTCAGCGAGTCGATCGTACGCATCGAGGACGATTACCAGAAGACGGTCGACGTGCCTCCAGATCCGCCCGGTTGGGTCAAGGCCGTGGATGCCGTCGCGAAGATAGACGCGCGCAGCAACAACCTCGTCGGCGACATCTTGGCCGACATTCACAAGTCACTCGTCAAGGCGCACGAGCACGCGATGGACGAATACCGTGGTGCAAGCCGCAAGCGTCACGAGCTTCTGCGCGGGATGATGCCGTTGTGGCGGACGATCCAGCAGAACCTCACGCACGTGAACAAAAACGTCGAGAGCCTGCTCGATCGCTCGCGCTCGATCGATCGGCATATGCAGGAATACGAGGAAATGGCTCGCGGCACGGACCGGGCGTTGCAGGTGCTTTCCTCGTCCTCGCTCGTCCAGTTCTTCGTCTCTTCTTTCGTGCTCCTCGTCGCTGTCGGTGGCGCTGCGATCAATTTCTCGCTCATTGCGCGACCCATGGCCGAGATGGTCGGTGGCACGAACTTCATCGGCGGCTTTAGGACTGCTGATATTGCCGCGCTCGTCATTATTCTCGTGGAGATTTCGATGGGCCTCTTTCTGATGGAGTCGCTGCGTATCACGCGGCTATTCCCCGTGATCGGCGCACTCGCGGACAAGCTCCGCGTACGCATGATCTGGATCACGTTCACGATTCTGTTGTTCCTCGCCTCCGTCGAGGCAGGTCTCGCCTACATGCGCGAGATCCTCATGCAGGATGAGCTGGCCACGAGCGCGTTGCTCAGGGGCGGCGAGGTCATCGAGAACGAATTCGCATGGATTACGACGGCGGCGCAGATGGGCATGGGCTTTACGCTGCCGTTTGCGCTCGTGTTCGTGGCGATACCGCTCGAGACGTTCGTGCACTCCTTGCGCACGATCGTCGGGTTGCTCGGCATCGGCGCGCTTCGCCTCATGGGTCTCGGCCTACGCGCGCTCGGCGGTGCCTTCCAGCTCCTGGGTTCCATCCTTGTCCGCCTCTACGACATGGTCGTATTTCTTCCGCTCTGGGCAGAGCTGACGTTCTCCAAGCGCGATGACTCGAACACCGACATTTATCCGGAGGTACGGTCATGAAACGGTTGTCAGCCATTGTCGGCATCGGACTCATCATGGGTGGCTGCTCGGAACCGGTCGCGCGCAACACCGGCGTATACCTGCTACTCGATACCTCGGGTACCTACACAGCGCAGCTCGATAAAGCCGAGCAGATCATCAACTACACGTTGACGCGACTCGATGGCGAAGATTCCTTCGCTGTGGCGCGGATCGATACGGGCAGCTTCAGCGAGCGTGACATCGTCGCGAAGGTGACGTTCGACGACAGGCCGAGTGCCGCCAACGGTCAGAAGCGTGCGTTCTCCGAGACGGTCCACGATTTTCTCAATGCCGTGGAGCCGGCGAGTAACACGGACATTACGGGCGGAATGCTGCAGGCCGTAGAGTTTCTCAATGAGAAGGACTCGGGACGCAAAACGATATTCCTGTTCTCGGATCTCGAGGAAGATCTTCAGGACGGCTACGTACGGGATATCCCGATTCCGCTCGATGGATTCGAGGTCGTTGCATTGAACGTGACGAAGCTTACGAGCGACAACATCGATCCTCGCGAGTATCTCGACCGTCTGGAAATGTGGCGAATGCGCGTCGAGAGCGAAGGCGGATCTTGGCGCGTGATCAATGATCTAGATCGGCTCGAGCGGCTGCTCTAGAACGAACGTATTCATGAGTAGGAGTAGAACGATGCGGTGGATGCTTGTTGCATTGGTAGTCGCAGCTGCGGCGCCGGCTTTCGGACAGGACGTCTCCGGTGGCTACCTCGGCGCGACGCTCGGAGATTTGACGTACACGGAACGGGCCGACGGCATCGTGACGCAGAGCGACTTCGACGATAGCGCCTCGTCGTACCGGCTCTACGGCGGCTATCGGCTCGGTCGGCGTCTCGCGCTCGAGCTCGGTTACGCAGAGACCGACGGTATTGCCGACACGGTCGACATGGATCTCAGTGGAGTCGTTCCGGTCGACGTCTCGANNCGGCGCGCGCGCTGCTGCATTTCCCGATCGGTGTCGAGCGACTGCCTTTCGTGAGTTTGAGCATTTTTGCCGGCGCCGGCATCTACGATGCCGACCTTAAGAGCGAAGGCAATGTTGCAGGGTTGTCGACCGGCACGATCGAGTCGACCGAGGACGGTTCGACTGCGCTACTCGGTGTCCAGATCGATTTTCCGAAGGTCAGTATCCGAGCAGAGTACGAGTGGTTCGATACCGAATCCACGCTCGACATCTGGTCTGCGGGTGTTGGTCTGATATTTCGCTTCTAATCTAGCGACCGGTCCAGCGGCGAATGCCGCTATCGGTCCGGCCCTCAGAAAAGCTCGCCGCGCGCCCAGACCCGCTCGTGCGTAATCTTTGCGGCGCCGGCCGTCATCGTGCCATAGCGCAGAGAGCCGTTCGTCTCGAACTGCGCCAGAATCGCGATGGGTCCTACCGTGAACTGCCCGAAGCCCTGCTCGCGACCGCCAGCGTCGATCGTTACCTCGGCTTCCATGAATTGACTCGGATCAGCAGAGGGAATCCACATCGGCAAGGACGCTGTCTGACGCTCAGTGTCGCCGAGTAGATCTCTAACGGCGAGCAATTGGCCAAGTGCCGACATCGGCGCCGCGGCGTCCAGCTCGTACTCGATGTTCTTGCCTCTGTAGTTGCCCGATACGGACCACCCGCCATCCTCGAGAGGATCGAGCGCGAGGCTCATCGCGAGCTCTCCATTCACGGATTTCGCAGCACGCTGGTTAATGAGCGTCCCGTCCGGCCTCGACCAAGCGAACAGCCATGTATCGGAAGTCCGCAACGTCGCCCCGTCGATGGGCATGACCATCGTCTCCATCGAGCTGATCCTCGTATCACCGTCGGCGTCGAGCGTGAATGTCGAGTGTGAAACGCCGACGGGCTGATCGCCGACGCGTTGGACAATGATCTCTTCGTAGTAAGGGTTCGGCGCGCGATTCTCGATCTCTGCTTCACGAACGAAATGCTCGAAGGCCAACGCGAAGGATTGACGGTAGCCGAGCAAATTGTGCGCGCAAGCGAAGCTGTAATTGTCCTTGACCGCAACACGAACCTTCGAAAGACCGATGGCCTTGTCCGAGCCGTCTCCCACGGAATAGAACCATTCGACTGCAACGTAGGGTGCACCATCGATTGCGCCAGCGTCCAAGAAGTACAGATGTTTCTCGCCGAGCCGTCCGCCGAGCGTCGCGCTGGCTGCCATGCTCTGCTCTGCGATTCTGTTTGCTAGCGTGGCCGGATCGACGGTTGACGTAAACGCCCAGCACTCCAGCGGTGTGTCCGTGTCGATATCACGCGGCAGATACCAGCCGCCATCGATTGCCTGGGGTTCAGCAGAAGGCTTGCCTGCAAGCCGTGTCCTTAGGCTGCCGTCATCGAGCTCGACTTTGCGAATGCGCATATCGAGATCTTCTCGGACCATGGCGTCGTCGAGCCATTGCGGCCAGGCACTTTCGTCGGTGTCCTGGGCGTTCGCCGGCAGGCTACCGAGCAAGAAGGCTGCCGATGCGACGCTGAGCACGCGCGCGTGCGAGCGCGATTGCCGGAGTTTGCTCATGGCTGGATCTCCATAAGAACCGATCTTAAGAACAAAGCTTTTGCTTGAACGAGACTCCCGTCACAGGCTAGCCGGATTGTGGTACTAGCCGGCGACTGTCTCGGGCACAGATACGCATACTGGACATTACGTAAAGCCGAATCCTGTGAGCGGAACTGCGACTCAATTGACAGCCTCGGGTCATTATTCGCTCTTATAGTCATGCGAGGGGAAACGCATGGACGAGAGCCGCACCAACCCTTGGCCGTCTCTGATCAGGGATATGAACGCAGACGGGCAGTTCACGCTGTCCGATGTCTGGCTCTGGATCGTGCATGTGTTCTTTGCGCCGGGCGACGCCGTCCTTTGGGTTTTGCTGACCTACACGCCGAGCCTGGCTACGTTCTTGGAGCTTGGTCCGCGTAGCTATCACGGTCCTTTCACGGCGATGGTGTCAGGCACGATCTGGCTCGTCACGCTCGTCATTGTCGGTGTGGTCTACGGCCTTGTCCGCAACGTTGATCAGGCGGTGACGGCGTTTGTCATACGCTACTATCACGAGTGGCGGCGCCGTTTTCGTGTCTTGCGGACGTGGACGGCATGTCAGCTACGCGGGTTGAAGCTGCGGCTGCCGCAGTGGCGGCACGAGGCTGCCCCCGAGTTGGATCTCGGCGAGTTGGCGCTCAGCGAGCTCGAGCACGAGGTGCTGCGGTCGACGGCGCTCCTTGCGCCGGGTTACGTCTATACGGCGAGTGACATCGCCGGATTCCTGGAAATCCGTCGCGGCCAAGCCAAGCGAACGCTGGATCGACTCAAATCGCTGCAGTTGCTCGAAACCGGCTTAAGTGCCAGCGACGGAGAGAGCGGTTACCGCTTGAGTCAATCGGGGCGGCTACTTGTCATGGCCAACGGTGGCGCCACGCACTCTTGAGCTGCGCGCTCGATTTCCGAAACCTTTCCTTCGATTAACCCCGTTGACCTCCTAGCAGCGTTGTTAGGCGTTGTAACGACATTGCATAGGAGTTGAGTCATGAGATTGGCAAGCATTATGTTGTGGACGATCGGTGGGCTCTCGGCGGTCGCCTACGCCGACGCGCCGGCGAACGAGCGAGTCGCCTTCGCCCAGAATGTAGTCGCATTCGAGTTTATCGACGAGCACGGCCGCGTATTCGAGACCTTCCCGACGTCAACGGGGGGCTCGGACGTTTATCGCGCCTTCCTCGAGGCAAAAGCAGAGGCGCGCTACAGCATTCGAGCACGTAACCTCACGGGCGGGCGCGTCGGAATCGTCATTGCAGTCGATGGACGCAATATCGTTAGCGGTGAGCGTTCAGAGCTCGGTCGCCGGGAAGCCATGTATATCTTGGGTCCGTACGAGACCGCGACGTACGCTGGATGGCGAACCTCGGCGAGCGAGGTTCGGCGGTTCTACTTCACCGATGTTGCGGACTCCTACGCCGGTCGCATCGGTGATAAGACTGCGATGGGTGTTATCGCCGCGGCTGTCTATAAGGAACGACCTCGACGTACGCGGTACTGGCGACAGCGCGCGGAGGACGCCGCATCGGCAGCGGCGCCGTCTCCAGCAGCCGAGGCGAGCCGCTCGGCTAGCGGGCGTGAGCTCGGCGAGCAAGCGGGCACGGGTTTCGGCGAGAGCGAGCATTCGCAGGCGATCAGGGTCGAGTTCTCGCCCGAGCGCCGCGTGAGTCAGCGCTCGTTCTTCAAATACGAATGGCCCGAGCAACTGTGTGCGCGGGGCGTGAAGCGCTGCGAGCTAGAGAATCGGTTCTGGCCTGAGCCGTGGCAGGGTTTCGTGCCGCCGCCGCCCGGCGAGCACGGTTGAGGAAGCGTGCAGTCGCGTGCGAAGAAGGGGCCCTCGTGGGCCCCTTCTTTTTTGCGCTACAGTAGAATCGAGTCGCGAAGAGCAGAACGAGCACGGCCAGGACGTCGAGGATGAAGACGATGAAAGGGCTATTCGGACACTCGGGCACTGTTGGAGCTACGTTCGCGTTGCTGTTGGCATTACAGCCGCTGCATGCGCATCACAGTGACGCTGGGCTCGACATGGAGTCGATCGTGGCCTTCGAGGGCACGGTGAACGAGTTCGTCTTTCGCAATCCGCACACCTACGTGTCGATCCGGCAAACGGATGAGCAAGGTGAGGCCATCGACTGGGATTTGCAGATGGGGCCCGTGAATATTCTTTCCCGGCGCGGTTGGAGACGTGACACGCTCGAGCCCGGGGATCCGGTAACGGTACGCGCGCACGTGGCGATAGACGGGCGACCGTACGGTGTTGTCGAGTCCATCGACAAACCCGGCGGCCTCGGTCTCGTCACGCCCGCCGGCGTACCGCCGGCCGAGGCGAGAGCGACGACGATCGAGGGTAAGTGGATGTCGGATCGTGGGGCGACGATGGACTATCCGGGTGGCTTCGACGGCTTTTTCCACGCGCTCATGACGCCGAACGAGAAGGGTAGAGCCGCGCAAGCCGCCTACGATCCGCTCTCCGATGAGAACCCGGAGGCGACGTGCATAGGGCGGCCGACCCCTGCGGCGCTCGTCTCCTCGAGTATCTACCTGATGGAGATTGATATCCGTGAAGACGAGGACATCGTTTTCATTCGCAGCGAAGCATTCGGCGAAGAGCGTACCGTCTATATGGACGGCCGCGAGCACCCTGATCCGAGCGAGCGCTTCGTGACGGGTCACTCCATCGGTTGGTGGGAAGGCGATACGCTCGTCGTGGATACGCGAAACTTCGCGGACCACCGTTCGCCGTACCAGATCGGTATCCCGTCCGGTGGGCAGAAACACGTGGTCGAACGATATACCTTGACTGAGGATGGTACCCGTATCGACATGGAATTCACGCTCGAGGACCCGGAATACCTGGCCGAGCCGATGGTTCATCAGCGCCCGCTGCTGTACATGCCCCACTTGGAGATGTTCCCGGGCGAATGCGACCCGGAGGCAACCAGACGCTTCTTGCGAGGCTAGAAGTCCCGATACGGGCAGGCCGGGGTGCCGCCGATTAGTGGCGTGCTGTTTTGCGAATACCGAGCCAGGCCTCGACTGCAGCTAGCTTCAAGTATGTCGCAGCCGGTTCCCCACCGTAGCGTTCGTAAACCAGGTCGTAACGGCAGGCATCCTCGCGATCACCGCCGCAAAGAATCGGTGACTTTTGGAGAAGTAACCCTTTCGACGCAGCGACCTTGTAGGCTCTCCGCTCCCGGGCATTGCGACGCTCCTCGCTGGGCGGCGGCGCAGTTGGAGAGTCATGCCCCGTGTCAGGACATATCATGCCGTTCCCCTCCGTTTCTCGGTCACCTAACGTTCGATTCGCTGAAAGCCTCCCCCAGATGCTCCGCCAATTCGGCGTCGCGATGCTTACCCATTCAACATAACGCGACTTTCTCCGATACTCAAGACCGAAGACCCTCGGGGATTTATGCGAGATTCTTAGGCCCCGCAGTGAGGGGGCGCAGGGTTCTGCCCCGTTTGGACGGGCGGTTCGATCAGGTGGCTGGTCTACTCGGCCGCGAACACGACCTCACCGCTAACCATTGTCATCACGGGCCGTATCTCGCGAATCTCATCGACCGGGATCTCCAGGTAGTCGCGATCCAAGACGACGAGGTCAGCGTACTTGCCCGTCTCGAGGGTTCCGATCTTGTCTTCCATGAATAATATGCGGGCATTCGAGCGCGTGTGCGCGATCAGCGCTTCCTCGCGCGTAATGACCTCATCGCTCTCGTACTTGACGATGTCGGGAAAGACTTTGCCTGCTGTGTATTCCCAAATGACATGGAACGGGTTGTACGTCGCCACGATCGTGCCGTCAGAGCCCATGCCCCAGAGGATACCGCTGTCCTGAATCATCCGGACCGGTGGGGAGGCACGCCCTTCGATACGCGGTTTGACGGTGTGATTGGCGAGCGTGATGTTCCAGCCGAGATCCTTCGCGCGAAGTACGGTTGCCTCCGAGATCAAGTCAACGTGACCGAGCGTCCATCGCAGGTCTCGAGTCGGATACTGCTCACTGATCTTCGCTGAAATGGATAGCATGCGATCTGCCGTGCTGTCTTGCATCGCGTGCTCGTTGACGTACCAGCCGTTCTTCGCGGCCGATGTGGTAATGAGCTCGAAGTCGTCGTAGATATTCTGCGGAAACGGCCTATCCGATGCGGTCGTATCGTGCAAAAGGCCATAAACGTGCTCGCCGATGCCGAACATGCCGAAGCGATCGTCGCGCTGAAAAGGTGCTTCGCGATCGAGCATCTCCGCGGCGGCAATGGCCGTGCGCGGTGTATCCGCCCAATAGCGCGCCGCATAGAAGACGCGCAACGTGAGATCGTTCTGCTCGTATAACGCCTCGACGGGATCATAAGAGCCGTCGAGATACCCGACGTCATACGCGCTCGTAACGCCCATTGAGTTCAGGTAGTCATTGAAGGCCCGTACCTCGTCCATGCGCTCCTCGAGCGTCTGGGCGAACGGAAAGTGCTCGAGCGCGGCGTACATGACCGTTCGACCGTCACGACTGTTCGTTCTGATGACCGAGCCTCCGGTATAGAGCTCTGGCAGTGCCGGCGCGATCTGATCGACAGCGAGGCTGTTCATGTAAAACGCCGTGTAGGTCTTTTGAATGAATACGGGGTTATTGGGGGCGGCTGCGTCGAGCTCCTCTCGGGTGAATCCGCCGGCCTTGTCTTCGAACTGTTGCTCGTGCCACCCGCCGAGAATGAATACCCATTTGCCGGGGCCTAACGCCTCGGCACGGGCTGTAATGCGGTCGAGCACCTCTTGGCGGGAAGTGACGCCATGGATCCGTGTCTCGTAGGCTGCGAAGTTCGTACCGCGCAGATAGTGAATATGGTTGTCGATGAATCCGGGGATTACCGTTTTTCCGTCGAGATCCGTTTCCACGGTGTCGTTGTCTGCAAGGCCGCGGATCGTATCGGTGTCGCCGAGCGCAACGATTCGCTCGCCGCGAATGGCAATGGCGCTGGCGATCGAGAAGTCTTCGTCAACCGTGAGTATCTTGCCGCCGTAGAGAATCCGATCCGGCGCCTGGGCGAGACTTAGCGTCGGCAGCGTCAGAGCGAGCAGAAACAGCGTAGAGAATCGAGCAGAGAGACTCATTACAGGAACCTTAGGTCATCGTGCTGGGAGGCGATTTTACTCTGCCCAAGCGTCCATCTTTGCACGCTGCACGCGCGAGTCGGTCGCACCAGCTGTCGTAAGCGCCAAAATTGTTGCAGTAAGATTTTAGATATATCCCCTAACTTACTGAAATTAAAAAGTAGCGAAACTATATTTTGGATGTGCGACCCGCGTCGCGGGGTCGCTGGGACGATCGGAGTAGCTGCGAATACATGACGATCACAAGGATCACAACTGCTACGTTACTCTTTACTCACGTTGACGGCTCGCTCAGTGACACCACGACATTCGTCGCACATGGCTCAGGTCGAGCACCGATGTCCTTCGCATACCGTAAAGGTCTGCTCGGAGGGCCTCGAGCTCTGCGGCTGCGCGCAGCTCGTTCACGTCTATTGAGTACGGCCTCCCCAACGCCGAACGTTAGCGTTCGATGCGGCCCGGAAATAGCTCGAACATACGCGGCACCGTGTCGTCGACGGCGCCCTGAATGTCGCGCAGCACCGCCTCGGTGACACGTCCAATTGCAATACCTTCCCAGACGAGCTCGCGTTGGCGCGAATCGGCGAGATCGATGTTGAGCGTGCCCTGCGTGTACATCTCCACTTCCGCGTCCGGATAGGCACGCCAAGCGACGTAGAGCCCGCGTCGATACATGTAGTAGCCAACACCGACGTAGGACGTCGGTCCCGGGCCTCTGCGTGCTTCCATCCTCTCCTGAGTTTCGACATAGAAGTTCACGAGCAAGTCGCCGTCTTCCTCGACGTATCGGTAACCGGCTGCCTGCATCTCCCGGTCGATGGCGGCGACGAGGTATTGCGTCAGCAGTGACCGCGGCTCGCCGGGTTCGTCCGTGCCGAGCTCGGCGACATAGCCGTATGTCGCGTAGCTCGAAAAATCGACATTCGGTTTCTGAGATGAGTAGACGCGCGGCGCAACGGCGCAACCCGAAAGCACGGTTCCGGCGGTGATTGCCGCGAGCAACACGCTCTTGACGCAAGCTGACGCAAGGTATCGCCGATACGCAGACTTTTTCGAGTGCTTCACGGCCATTTGCAGGCTGCGGTGGTCATCTGTATCAGCCGGCAGTCGACCCGGTTATCGAGCGGACCCGAGCGGAAACTCCGCGAAAATCAGGGGGACTGCCGAATCGACCGCGGCCTGAACGTCTCGTCGGGCAGCGCGCGTGACCCGGCCTATAGCGACACCCTCCCAAACCAGCTCCCGCTGACGTGCGTCGGCAATGTCGATATTCAACGTACCCTCAGTGTATTGTGAAACCTCGACTTCCTCGTATGCGTGCCAACCAGTATAGAGGCCGCGCCGGAAGCTGAAATAGCCGAAGCCCAGGTACGGGCCAGGCGGCGGCCCGGGTCTCGATTCGATCCGTTCACGCGTCTCGACGAAAAAATTGATGAGTAAATCGGGGTCCTCCGTGACGTACTCGTAGCCAAGCGCCTGCATCTCCCTATCGACGGCAGATCTCAGATATTGTGACAACAACGACGTTGGCGCATCCAACCGATCGGTCCCGAGATTGGCAACGTATCCGTAGGTCTCGTAGCTCGAGAAATCGACATTCGGTTTTTGCGACGAATATATGCTCGGGGTGGTAGCACACGCGGCGAGCACTACCGCTGCGGATGTGGAAAGCAATCGCGTCTTGAGTGCTGGAGCCGTCATTTCTGGGTCCTGATCGCGAATCGGCTATCCCGCCAACAATAATGGCGCCGCACTCCTGGAGCAATCGAGGAAAACCGAGGCGCGCACATGGCGTGAGCCGAGCGGGCGGTAACGAGATTTCCTCGATTGGCGTTAGCCGCTATTCTCGGTCGTCGTCGGTCCCTATCTGCGCGCTACGATCCCCGGGTCCGGCGCTGGATGTCTGGGCGTGCGAACAGGGAAGATGCCCCGTATGCGAGGCGGGGTCGGTCGGAGGACGTGCCATAACCATGCGAGATGAAGAGCTGATCTGGGAGAGACTCGATAGCGAATCCGGGCCAGAGCTCCCATTATTTCGCGTGCGACTGGATCGCATGCGCAATCCCGCGACGGGGGCTCAGCAGGAGTGCCTCGTGCTCGAATCGCCGGACTGGGTCAATGTTGTTGCCGTGACGCCGAATCGGCGTGTAGTCATGGTTAAGCAGTACCGCTTTGGTTCCGGAGAAATAAGTCTCGAGCCCCCAGCCGGTATCGTGGACGGCGCAGAGGACACGCTGTACGCTGCGAAGCGCGAGCTTTTGGAAGAAACCGGATACGCCAGTGACACCTGGCGGTACTTGGGTGCCGTACAGCCGAATCCGGCGTTTCATGACAACCTCTGCCATCACTGGCTGGCCGAGAACGTGCAGCGCGTGCAGGAGCCGACACCCGACCCCGGTGAGGTCCTTCGCGTCACTCTTCTGACACCCGATGAGCTCCGCGCCGCGGTCGCAGCCGGACGCCTGAGACATACGCTCGCGCAATCGGCGCTTTCTCGGGTTTTTCCACTCTGGGACGTTGGGACGGGTGACGATGACAGCGTCGCTGGGGCGTGATCGGAGATCTCCGTGGCCGCTACGATAGCCCGGTCGTCTCGGATGCGTAACCTGGTGCGGCTCGCAGCGGAGCGCCGCGGCCGATGACCGTATTGCAGGACCGTCGGGCTGGCGTCTGTTTACATTTGACGTCCTTGCCTGGGCCGCGCGGGGTCGGGGAGATCGGGCGAGCGGCCTACCGTTTCATCGATGCTATGGATGCAATGGAGCTCGGGGTCTGGCAATTTCTCCCGCTCGCGCCGACGGGCTATGGCGATTCACCCTATCAGCCGCTGTCAGTCTATGCCGGTAACCCGTTGCTCATCGATCTCGAGCTACTGGAGCAGGACGGGTTCGTGACGGCTGACGAGATCTCCGATCTAGAGGATCTGCCGGTCGGTACGGTCGACTTCGATCGCCTCATTCCGCTGAAATCTCAGATCCTTGCACGCGCTGGGGAGCGTTTTACGCAAGTAGCGAGCTCCGCGATGCGCGCGGCTCGGGATGAGTTCGTCGCTGAGCACGATAGTGCGTGGCTGCATGACTTCGCGCTGTTCGAGGTTCTCAGGGTCATGCATCAGCAACGCGCCTGGCACGAATGGGATCCGGCCTTCGCACGACGCGACCCCGCTGCGATGAAGGCGCTCGAGAAAACGGCGCGCACGCAGATCGAGGCCATCAAGTCGATTCAGTATCTTTTCTTCGAGCAATGGAGCCGGCTCAAGGCATACGCAGTGGAGAAGCGTGTACGACTCATGGGCGATATCCCGATTTTCGTTGCAATGGACAGCGCGGACGCTTGGGCGAGACCCGAGCTGCTAAATCTCGACGAGGACGCCAATCGCGTGCGCCGGTGTCCCGCCCGACTACTTCAGCGCGGACGGGCAGCTTTGGGGGAACCCACTCTACCGTTGGGAGCGGCACGAGGCGGACGGCTTCGCATGGTGGGTCGCACGCGTTCGCCACCTGATGAGGCTCGTCGATCTCGTTCGGATCGACCACTTCCGGGGTTTCGAAGCGTATTGGTCCGTGCCAGCGGACGCAACGACGGCTCGGGACGGTGAGTGGCGACCCGGTCCGGACGCTGC
>JABAOE010002767.1_pt2 | contig 23444 bp, 20 predicted proteins | sample 7062141 | NCBI WGS metagenome assembly JABAOE01 (sample SAMN14538627, study PRJNA623070) | marine sediment metagenome | biome: marine biome [ENVO:00000428]; feature: marine pelagic biome [ENVO:01000023]; material: deep marine sediment [ENVO:00002113] | place: India: Gulf of Khambhat ... | reverse complement strand
AGAATTGAAAGCGATTCGATGGGAGAGATGACCGTCCCCTCAGACGCTTATTACGGAGCTCAAACCGCGAGAGCTATCGAGAATTTCCCGATAAGCGGATTAAAGAAACATAATCTTTTAATTAAAGCCATGGGCATGATCAAACAGGCTGCGGCAGAGTCTAATATGGAGCTTGGGCTAATCAGCAAAAAGCAAGGAAGAGCCATCGTCAAAGCCGCCCAAGAAGTTATTGACGGAAAATTAGACGACCACTTCGTACTGGATGTTTTCCAGACAGGCTCTGGGACGTCTACCAACATGAATACAAATGAGGTTATAGCAAACCGCGCAAACGAAATACTTGGAATAAAGAAAGGAAGCAAATCAGGCGTACATCCGAATGACCACGTCAATTACGGCCAGTCCAGTAACGATGTATATCCGACTGCGGTACACGTATCAGCAATACTGGCTATTGATCAGTTGTTGTTGCCGGGATTAAAAAATCTGCACAGAGCTCTTGCGGCAAAAGCACGTCAGTTTGATAAGATAGTTAAGATCGGGCGTACCCATTTGCAGGACGCAACCCCGATTAGACTGGGACAGGAATTTAGCGGCTATGCGAGCATGGTTGAGCACGGCATTAGCCGAGTTCAATACGCTAAACAAGAATTGTCTGAGCTCGCAATTGGCGGAACTGCGGTAGGCACAGGTATAAACACACATCCAAGATTTGCAAGATTGGTAGCCAAGAGATTAAGCAAGGCAACAAAAAACAGATTAAGAGAAGCTGATAATCATTTTGAAGCCCAGGGATCTAAAGATGCAGTTGTTGAGGCAAGCGGCTCTTTAAGAACTCTTGCAGTAAGTCTTATGAAAATAGCAAACGATATAAGATGGCTTGGAAGCGGCCCAAGATGCGGGATCGGCGAGATACTAATTCCTCCTGTTCAGCCGGGGTCCTCAATCATGCCGGGAAAGGTAAACCCGGTTATCCCGGAGGCGGTATGCCAGGTGGCAGCCCAGGTGATGGGAAATGACTTAACCATCTCTATCGGAGGACAGTTCGGCAACTTTGAGCTAAACGTTATGATGCCCGTTAAGGGTCATAATCTGCTTCAGTCAATTGAGATCATGGGACGAGCATCTGATGTGTTCGCCGACAAGTGCATAAAAGGGATCAAGGCAGATAAGAAGCGCTGCGAGGAAATGATTGAGCAAAGCCTTGCTATGTGCACAAGCCTAGCTCCGGTAATTGGCTACGACAATGCGGCAAAGATTGCCAAAGAAGCATACGAAACTGGAAAAACGGTCAGAGAAGTTGCGCTTGAGAAGAAAGTGCTTCCGGCAGCCAAGCTTAATGAGCTTCTTGATCCATGGTCAATGACCGAGCCCGGAACAAAAAATTAAATACAATCTAAAATCAGACAGGGAGCGTAGAGGGCTGCGTTCCCTATATCTTTCCAAAAGCTTTGCTTACTATTTCCTTTCCGCCCGATTGTATAATATTTCTGTGAGTGCAGCTCACGCGGTCAAAATCCCATGACAGTATTTTATTAACGGACTCCCTTGCTGCCTCCCTGTCACGAACCATAAACCGCAGGATTCTAGGCATATCAGGAGCATCTTTCACCCCGTCTAGCCAGGCATAGAGTTTAACCCCTAGGCTTTCATCCGTTCCCACATTAAATATGAGATCGGTGAATATAACTGTCCTGCTCTGCGGATGATAGAACACTACTTCGTTTGTAAATGGCACTCCTTCAAAAAATACATATTCAATCTCCCCGGGCCACTTAGGTTCGGTACTATCACCAAACTCGCCCGTAAAATTTATATCCCTCCTCTTTTTCACTAACCCTGGAGCACCCCATACCTCGGCTTTGGGATATCTGGACGTGTAATCTGTAATGTGGAGGTGATGATACTTATTTGGAGCAATGAGATATTTTACTTCACCCAATGCCTCAAGCTCACTAGCAAGCTCCTGATTAATCTTGATGGGAGAATGGAGAAACAAATCCCCCGAGCTAAGGCGGATAACTGTCATCCTTGAGCCGAAATCCACACCGAGAAACTTTTGCTCTGACCCTATCGTCCAAATATTCTCATCTATAGATTGAAGTAGGTTTGCCATATAAAAATAGTAAACATACGCAGTATCCGGTTTTCAAGATATTTATTACTTTTGTTCTGTAAAATATTGGTATAATAATGTATGCTAGAGCCTGATTGATCTTGCTTCATTACCTAGTTAGGAGGAAATACATGACTCGAGTCTTGATAGTAATTGCAATAATATTGAGTCTGCCCCTATTTGCATGCGGCAGTGTTAAAACAGGGAAGAATTACGCTATAGACTCACCTCTTAAAACCTCCCGAACCAACAAGTCGTTAAGTGACGCCCGCCAGCAGGTTGAAAAATCCAGAAGAGAGTTGGATCAGTGTCTTGAGAGATACTCCGGTGATGAAACGAAGTGTCAGAGAGAAAAAGATAACTACGACCGCGACGTAGAAGAATACGCTACGCTGCAAACACAATAGACTCAGCGCCGCTCTGCTACGAGGAATATGATAGATGCCAAAATATATTATGATGAGTGTTCTAACTGACGAAGGCCGTAAAACTATGAAGACGAGGCCCGAGCGGATTAAAGAAGTAAATAAGGAAATGAAGAAAATGGGGGTAAAAGTAATTACCCAGTATGCGGTTATCGGTCCTTATGATTTTATAAATATTGTAGAAGCCCCCGATAATGAGACCATAACTAAAGTGTCAACAGAACTAGGCGCCCGCGGCACTGTACAGATAATGACGCTTGCAGCTATACCAATTTCTGATTTTGAAAAGCAGCTGAACAAGAAAGCTAAGAAGAAATCAAGCAAGAACTAAAACCTAAGCTGTAAATCAAATATAAAATCAGCCTCAGCTATCTCGCTTGTATGACCTGCGACTGGAAACTGGACTGCAAATCCGGGGCTGAAACGCTTGCCGAATCTGATCCCCGGGGTTACAAAGAGATCCGTTTTTCTATCAATATTATCCGAAGTCAATGTATAGCCGTTAAACTCTACAAAAACAGTGGGGCTAATTAGCTCAATCGGCACATTCACACCAGCAGCAGCACTATAGTCAAAGCGGAATTCAAAACTATTTCCCGCAAAGTTCTCGGCATTAAACATATAGTCAGTAGCAATATTTGCCTGCAGGCTAAAGGCATCTTTCCATACAGCCGCAGCCACATAGGGGGTTAAAGTAAACGCTTCATATATATATGTCGGCAAATCCCTTCTATAGTTGGTAATTACAGATAGTCTGCCTTGACCATCGGTAAAACCTGTTGGGGGAACAACTTCCAGGCCGCCTGACATGACAAAATTCTCGGATTTCGCCAATACCTGTTTTGCGCCTATGGTTATATTTCCGAACTCATAGCCGTTTCTGGCTCCTTCTACATTGTTAATCCCGCCGTATGGGGCATCTAAATATATTCCAAAGAACCCGCTTTCAGTAGGAAAGTCCAGCCTGATTGAATAAAAGAACATCTGATCTCCGAAGTCACTATCAAGCACGACTACTTCCAGATCCGCCATTACACGGCCAAGCGGAAGAGGCGGTTCAAAAAAGATCGGATATCCCAAGTCCAGAGCTTTTTCCTTAGTAGGACCAAATGTAATCGGCCCGCTGAACTCAAACATTCCTGCTAAAGGGTTGAGAATCCCTATTTCCCTGTCTTTAACAAAGAGCCTCATAGGGTTTGTGATATAGGCGCCGACCTTAGCAGCAGAGCTATCCTGCTCAATCAGCCACTCAGAGAGCTCTTCCATCGCGATTCCCAAAGGAATACCCAGACCTGGGGTAACCACAAGGTCAATCCCAGAGGGCTGCACTGCAATTCCTTCTATTGCATATTCAAATAGTGTGCTTTGAATGATTGATCCTAGTGCAGACGACCACCTGCTATGTCCTCTAGCCCTATAGAACTGGTAGGACAGCATGCCGAAGAACGGGTGTGCTATCCAGTTTACTAGAAAAGTGTCCCCGTCATCCCAAACAGGTTTTGTTGTAATATTATCCCACCACTTTGAAAAAGAGGTGTCAAAAATCTTTTTACTTTTGTCCCTGACCCAATAGAGCCTTGCACCCCACTGCACACCGTACCATATACCGGTGTCATACATATATTCCTTAAACCCTGCAGGCCGCAGACTCACTTGACGCTCTTGAATCTCGGGTTCAGACTGAATTTCGATCTCACTGTGTGGAATAGTTTCCTCAGTTTGGTCAGAGGCAAACAAGTCTATTGGCTCCTCAACGGAGATAGCATCAGGTGTAGGAAAATACAATAATAAAAGAAAAGAAGTTAAAGCTACCCTTACATATTTCACTTTCCATCCTCTCATTAAAATGAAACTATATGTAAACTCCACTCTACCCTATCTGCAATTCTAACAATTAATAAGATAAATTAATAGAGTATTTATATTATATTCATAGAACTGAGCGGATTACAAAAAAATGTGAAAAATTAGAACCTGACCTGAAAATCCATAAGGAAGCTAAGCTTAGAGACATCGCTGTCCGGTCCCGATAGAGGTAATTGAAGACCAAACCCCGGGCTGAATTTTCTACCCAACCGCACCCCGGAGGAAGCAAATGTACTTGTCTTCCCTTCAGTATCAGAAGTTAAAAGCGAATATCCGTCGAACTCAACATATAGGACAGGAGATGCGAAAACAGGAATGTTTGCTCCTACGACAGCTCCGTAATTTATTCTGAATTCAAAGTCGTTTCCTTCAAGCTTGCTGGCATTAAACACGTAGTCTGTTGATACATTTCCCATCACATTGAACACATCACCCCAGATTGCTCCCGAAAGATAAGGGGTTACGGTCCAGGCGGACTGCAGGTTTATTGGGAAATTCTTTCTATATAATAAGACGGTTTGCAACCTGTTTATATTGTCTTTAAACGCGGTTGGAAGTATTAAATTAGTCCCAGCAGTCAATGCATAATTCGCACCTCTTGACATCACATACTTTCCGCCAACCTCTAGATTTGCAAATTCAAAACCATCGCTGACGTTATCGTCGCCATTTGTAATTTCATTAACTCCCGACTGTGCAATCTGCACATTCACTCCCCAGCGGTTATCCGCTGAAGGGACGTCTATTCTAACGGAATAGAATATGAACTCTCCTCCCAAATTATTCTTCACGTTCACTATCTGCATATCGGCGATAAAACGTCCGGTTGGTATCGGAGACTCAAGCCAGAAGGAATACGCAAGGTCAATTGCATCTGTCTTATTAGGCGTAAAATTAATCGGCCCGCTAACTGACATAAATTGCTTGGAGAACGGATTTATCACTCCCACTTGTCTCTCATTAACAAAGTTTTTCATCGGGTTAACAATGTATGCCAATATCTTGGCGGGGATAAAATTAGTGTCTTCCAGCCAATCAGAGGTTACCTCTAGCCCGTAGCCCAAAGGAACACCGAGAAGCGGGGTAAATACAAGATCCGTTCCCGATGGGGTCTCAACAATTCCTTCGATTGTATATTCGAACAAAGTGCTTTGCACTACAGTTCCCAAAGCCGAAACCCAGAAACTGTGTCCCATCTGCCTGTAGTACAAATAGTTCATGGATCCAACAATAGGATGGGTAACTAGGTTAGTAAAAAAATTATCTCCGTCGTCCCATTCAGGCCACTGAGTGATATTATCCCACCACTTTGAGAAAGATGTATCAAATATCCTGCTGTTCTTATTTCTTACATAAAACCATCTGGCGGCCCATTGGAATGAATAGGCTATCAGAGTGTCACGCATAAACGCCTTCGTGCCCAGCTCTTGCTCTCTTGGGACTGGGCCCAAGACATTATCTTGTTCGACTTCATCCCTAAAACTATCTAAGAGCAAACTTTCTCGGTATTCATTATAGTAGAGATCACGGACTTCTATCTCCTCTGCAAGGCAGGGGTTAAATAGTCCTATAAATATTAAAACGATTAGTGCCGTGCTAATTGTTTTCATGATGTGCGTTTTGACAACAATACTTAACTTAAAAGGTGCAAGTTTAATTTGCGGACATAAGATACACAAAAGACTGAAAAAATTAAAGCAGTTATTTGATACCAAGCAGTTTTTTTACTCTGTCTTCCCATGTGTATTTAATAACCTCTGCCGATGCTTTTGATGCAATTTTCTTGGCCAAATCATTATCACTAAGCACCCTGCTAATGCCGTCATAGAGCGACTTGGTACTGTCCGGCTCAACCAGTACCGCGTTTACGCCATTTTCCAACACCTCTGCTACCGAAGCAATAGATGTGGCCACTATGGGCCGGCATGCGGCCATATACTCAAACAGTTTTATCGGAGAGGTAAACTGTTCAGCCTTAGTTCCTCCTTTAATAGTCATTTTGCTTGTATAAGGCATAACTAAAATATCTGAAGCTAAAAGGTATAAAGGAACTTCCTTATGGGGAACAAAACCCGTTAATTTAAAGTTCTGAGCGCCCTTTTTATCAGCTATTTGTCTGTATCTGTCTACATCTTCCTTCAGTCCGCCAACTACCAGGAACATTATATCATCTAATTCCACTGCTATATCAATAAGAGATTCGATTCCCCTGCCCACATAAATATTGCCGGAGTAGCATATTATTTTTTTCTTAAGTGGGAGCTCCAGGGTTTTTCTGCACTCTGATCTTGAGGGGGCATTTTGGAAACTCTCAATCTCTACCCCGTTGTGTGCGACAACTAATTTATCTGCGGGCAATCCCTCATCCAGATAAATTTTCGATAACCCCTGCGAGTTAGTAGAGAAGCGAATTAGATTATCGGAATCTTTAAAAGAGTTAAAAAGGAATTTTGCTCCCGCAACTAGCGGATGATGTGCATCATATACGGTAGGGATCCCAAAGAATTTAGTTGCAAAGTAAGCAAAAACAATATTTCTCGTTACCACAATGTCATATCGATCGGATCTAAAAAATTTTACGTATAAAGAAGCAAAGAAACCATGAAAGATGTTTCTGATAGAGCTGTTACTAAAGTAAGGGAATGTAGTTATTCTAAAACTATCTTCGACACTATAGTATTCTAGTAATTCCTTGCGGCTTCTATTGCTCGGAACTACAAGTTCGGTCTCTATACCAAGTTTCGCCATTGCCTGACACATCTTTAAGACGTGTATTGCGCTTGCCCCTTTGGAGAATAGCGGCGGACTTCCAACATATATAACTCTCAATTTCTTATCTTCTGACATTTATTATCGCTTTTTCTTGCTTTGAGTTCGGAGAAATATTTAGTTTTTTATATAATATTAGACAATTACATAACAGTAAACTCTATTTTTCTCATAACTTACAAAATAGAAATAAGAGTTAGTCTAAGATATAATAAGCGAAACTTATTTATATTTGACGCCCAAATGAAAATAAAATCTATCAGAGGATTTCACGACATACTACCTGAGAACATCAAAAGGTGGCACTTCATTGAAGACGCCGCAAGGCGGATATTTGAGCTCTATGGATTCTCAGAAATTAGAATACCCGTACTTGAATTCACAGATCTATTCGCAAGAAGCCTGGGAACCACTACAGACATCGTAGAAAAAGAGATGTATACGTTTGAGGATCGTGACGGCTCATCACTCACTCTAAGACCAGAAGGCACCGCAGGTATAGTAAGGGCATATATAGAAGACTCAATGCATGCCAAATCTGCAACCTCTAAACTCTACTATACCGGTATGATGTTCCGACATGAAAGACCTCAAAAAGGACGCTTCAGAGGTTTTTATCAAATAGGAGCCGAACTCATTGGTCCTCAAGAGCCCGAATCTGATGCCGAGCTTATCACCATGCTTTGGAGATTTTTTGAAGAAGTCGAGCTAGTTAAATATTTAACTCTCGAGATTAGCTCACTTGGTGACCAAAACTGCAGACCTGGGTATAAAGACAAATTGGTTCAGTACTTTACTCCCCGCCGGGATGAACTCTGTGAGGATTGTCAAAGAAGGCTGGAAGTAAACCCGCTTAGAATCCTAGACTGCAAAGAAAAACAGTGTAAGGAAATTGCAGCTGATGCCCCGTCTATGATTGATAACCTCTGCAAAGAGTGTGAAAATCACTTTAGCGCGGTTAAAGAAAATTTATCCGCAGCAGGAATTCCATTTGTAATAAATCCTAAAATAGTAAGAGGGCTTGATTACTATACGAGAACTGTGTTTGAGGTAACTACCAATGAGCTCGGAGCACAGAATGCTGTTGCCGCAGGCGGTCGTTATGACGGTCTTGTTGCCGAGCTTGGAGGACCTGACACAGCAGCTGTAGGATTTGCAGTGGGAATTGAAAGAATGGTACTACTTCAGGAAAAAGCTGTTCCGGAAGGATTCTCAAAGGAACTTGATGTTTTCATAGCCCATTTGGGAGATCAAGCGAGGGGAGCTTCTTTTCCGCTGGCATTTGAGCTCAGAAAAAAGGGCATTTCCGTAGAAACAGAGTATGCAGACAAGAGCCTAAAGAGCCAAATGAAGCGGGCTGATAAATTAGGAGCCCATTTCACTTTTATAATCGGGGACGAAGAATTGCAACGAGGAGTAATTAAAGTAAGGAACATGAAAGAGAGCTCTGAGGAAGATATAGAAATAGATAAGATTTTTGACTCCTACGATAGATTTAAGTCATAGCTAAGACACGACTTTTTTAGAGCACTGGGCACAGTACTGGGCCCCTTCATATATTTCAGCCCCACACTCACATTTCGATACCGCTTCGGGCTTTGCTAATGCCTTCACACTGCCAAGCGCCTTATCTGCATTTAGGTGAATAAGCTCAAGCTCCTGCTCACACTTCACAATTTCCTTCTCAATATCCTCAATGACAGCACACTTACTTTCAATAATCTCTTCATTTATTGTTCCCTTGTACTTAAAGGTTCTATAAATCGTATTTCCCATCTCCAAAGCAGTCTCTTCTCTTCTTTTCCTAAGATTTCTCATTCTGTTCTTAACAACCATAGTGTCATAAGCTTCTTTTGATCTGATGTTTAGAATCTTAAGCCCTCTGCCTACGCCGTCTTTGAATTTGTTGAATAAATATCGGGCTTCCGACATCTCTGACATCTTTTCTCTCCTTGATGAGCTTATTAAGCAAAAATCCCAGCAGTCAAAATAAGATACTTGAATATCTACTTTGGTGAAACAAATTTAATAGAAGTTGTAAAAATAATTGACTGCTCAGTGAGATTAATTATTCTTATCAATATTGACAATCACAAATAATGAAAGGATTGAGGGGCTTTATTCAACTAAGATTCTCAAATAGTTGTTGTCTAGATTTTACTTAGATATATAATTTCCCCCAGGAAAATAAATTCACAAATTATATTGATTACAGTTGAAGCACGGAGAGAAAATGCACTATTTTAACAAAGCAAAGCTAAAATTCATTTTAGAAATATGCCTTTTTACAATTCTTCTACATTTGGCAGTACAAACTACCGATACACTCGCACAAGACTCTTCTTCAAAAGTGGATTCATCCAACATAGAGGGTCTAGTGTCTGCTTTAAACGACCCGGACCCCAAAGTGCGGGTTAAAGCTATAAACAATCTTGGGAAGGTTAATTATAAAGATGCTCCGCCACAATTAATAGAGATGCTGAGCGCTGATGACATCAACATCAGAGCTGTTGCAATGAATGCTCTGGTTGAAATGGACCAACTGACTCCCGAGAATGTTGCTCTAATACTGAATAACCTGAACGACAATAACAATAGGATTAGATACTACACAGCCAAGACGTTGTCGGGATACAAAGACCTAAATGGGGATCAAATAACTGAAATCGTTGCACTACTTAGTGACGAGAACGACAAAGTTAAACGATATGCCGTAACTATTATTGTGAACAATCCGGAAGTTGCTGTGAACGAAATACCGAATATTATTAGCTTGCTTAAGGATCAAGATCCTTTGGTACGCGCTGCCTCTGTATCCGTCTTAGGAAAATTGCATGAGCCGGGACAGAATAATATAAAATCAATACTGCCTCTACTGTCAGATCCTGATCACCGAGTTAGAGCAAACGCTCTAAGAGCAGTAGGCAGCTACGGAACAGTCGCAGCTCCCTACGCAGATCAAGTGGCCAAATTAACCGCAGATTCTGATCCATTCGTCCAGTTAGCTGCGATCGAATCTCTTGGAAAAATCGGCACTACAAATCAGGAGCATATAGACCTGATAGTAGGGTTACTCCAATCCGATAGCAATTCTGCCATAAGTGCTGCAATAAATGCTTTGGTAAATCTCGGCAGAACCAATGACAATGTAATTGACATAATTGCCCTAGAGTTAAGAAATCCTAATACCAACGTAAAAATAGCATCACTCCTTGCTCTTGGCAGAATTGGTGAAGCTGCCGGACATAAGGCCCCTGATATCGCTCTCTTACTTGATAGCCCGGACCCCAAGATTCGAAGGAGAGCAATAAGTGCTCTATCGAATATGGGAGATGACGGCATAGCCCAAGCTCCGAAAATCGCAGCTCTCATGCAGGATCCCGAGGAAGATGTTTCACTTAGTGCAATGCGTGCTATGAGGAAAATGCAAACCCCTGTTGGAGACCATACAGAAATTCTTGTCGAGATGCTAACGAGCAACAACGACTTAATACGTCTTAAAGCATCCGAGACATTAGGGATGGCTGGAGAAAAAGCGGCTCCGCATCTGGATGAAATTGCATTACTGCTGGTGGATAACAATAGCAAATTTCGAGGCATTGGAGCTTCTGTATTAGGAAGACTTGGGGAACATGCCAAACCTGTATTGCCTAAAGTTAGCGAACTTCTAAAACATAAAAATCCTGTAATTCGTTCTTCGGGTTTAAGAGTTATGGCGAAGATGGGTCCTAACGCAAGTAGCGAAGTTGAAAATATCACAGTTCTACTAAACGATCCCGATCGCGACGTGCGTGCTGATGCAGTATATGCACTGGGAAAGATAGGATCTCTAAATGATGATCAGATAGCTCAAGTAGCCGCTCTTTTAGATGACACTGATAAAAAAGTTCGATATAAAACTGCCGTTGTCATAGGAGAAATCGGGCCTCCTGCCGGCAAATATGCTCAACAAGTAGCAGCACTGCTGAATGACCCGGATGAAAAAGTAAGCAAGAGTGCTGCAGGCGCATTGGGTAAACTAGGCCCTCAAGCCACGGACCAATCACCAGCCATAGGCAACTTCATTCAGGGCTTAAGCAGTGACCAAAGGGCAAATAGAGTTAAACTGGTCGCAGGATTGGAAGCACTTGCTCTGATGGGAAACGCAGCAAGGGATCAAGGAACCATTGTTGCCGAGCTCCTGCAGAGTCCTAATAATATTGTTAGATTCAACGCCGAGTTAGCGCTCGAGAGCATGGCTCCTTTAGATAGCGATACGGTTCTACTAATTCTCGCATCAACATATGTAAGACCCCAGGATGCTGTGAACAACAAAGTTCTTGCTTACGAGGTAGCGGGTGGAGACGAGAAATCTGAAGCTTTAATTGCATGGCTAGGAAAAAAATCTGAGAAAAATATATCTAACCAGGATATTGATAATGGACCGACTATCCTAAATTATCTTTTAGAAAGCTGGGATTTCACAGAATCCAGAGAAGAGATGAGAAGAGAACTTGCAGCTGCTATAACAGAGATAACGGCAAATGGGAATTGGTCAAAAGAGGATATATCTCTTCTCAAACAAGCACAGCAAACTCTTGATACTAACGGGTACCAAGACAAGACTGATAAAATTAAAGCTAAGATAGCTGAGCTTGAGGGATAGATACAAAATCTATATTACACCCGCTGCTCCAATAAAATAAATTCATATTTTCAGGTATCATTACGCAACTTTTTATTACCCAAATAGAGCGGGCATAGCTATTAGTACAGCTAATGTACTTAAAGGAAATTAAATGTTCGGCAGAAAGATATACTACGGCTGGTACATTGTAGCAGCCTCGCTATTCATAATAATATTAGATGGACTTCTGCTCTATTCCTTTGGAGTTTTTCTTCCCTATATAAATGATGAATTCGGATTGACCAGGGCTGAGGGTTCATCACTATTTTCCTTCAGATCACTCATACTAGCCCCCGGTTTTATAATCGCCGGACGGTTAATTGACAGATATGATCCTAGAGTTGTAATCTTCGGCGGCGGATCGATTGCAGCTTTGGGAATGATACTCTCAGGTTTTGCGCAGAATACCTGGCAGCTTATTTTGACATATAGCGTCCTAGTGGGTCTGGGCGATACAGTGCTATATATCACTTGCGTCGCTGTCGTCAGCAGATGGTTCACGGCAAGGAGAGCGCTTGCAATTGGAATTATAACCACCGGCGTGCCTCTAAGCGGACTAATAACAAACCCTCTAACAGCATCCCTTATTAATAATTTCGGATTCCGAAACGCGCTGTTTGCCTTGGGCGCAATTATGATGATCACATTGCTTGGGTCTTTAGTAATGAGAGGGTATCCCAAAGATCTCGGCTTAATGCCCTATGGGGAGAAAAATGACAATGAAGAAAGGGGTAGTTCAAGTGTAGCCACTTCAAATAACCACAGTAAAGACTGGACCACAATGGAGGCCATCTCTACTCCGAATTACTGGATTATGTACGTAATGTATGTCCTAGCGTTTATAACCTTTTTGATAATTGTTACACAGTTTTATAATTTTGAGATAGACCTTAAAATTTCTGCAGTTGCAGCAGCCGGCCCTCCAGCCGCTATAGGTCTTGGCAGCATAGTTGGAAGGACAGTTTTGACCACACTATTGGCAGAGGTATTAGAGTACAAGAAAGTTCTCCTGATATGTCTTTTGGCACAAGGAAGCTCAATCATATTGTTGCTGGTCTTTGATGAACCCTCTGAAATCTGGGCCTTCTATCTATTCGGGTTGCTGTTTGGATTCTTCTACAGCGCCTGTGTCCCCATCTTTCCGACTCTTTTGGCCAGGTTTTACGGACTCAAAGCTATGGGGACAATCTATGGGATATTCGGCACCTCATATTCAATTGCCGCTGTCGGAGCACCTATTCTAGCAGGTTATGTGTTTGACATTACCGGAAGTTATTACTACCCATTTCTTTTTGCCATGATTTGCTGCTATCTTGCTGCAATCGGATCGTTCTTCATAAAGGCCCCGACCAAGAAGCCCGTACAAATAGATTCCACCTGATAGTGAGTTTATTTGCACTATTTGATGATAAGCTAGAGATAGTAAAACAATGAGCACTGAAGCAATTCGACTAGTCAGAAAAGAAGGCAAAGATGTTTGCCAGGCCTTGAGAAAGGAATTCTATTTGAACTTCTCAGGGCAAAAGAGCAAGACTAAAATCAAGGAAATATTTAAATCTTCGAGAGATCTCATAGAACCCGAGGTGTTCCAATCCCTAAGAGAGGATACATCTGAAGCTGCGCAAGATGCAAACGGCACAAGACTCATGGCCGCATTTGTAGCAGGGGCCATATTACTTAGCAAATCCGCTCAAATTGTAGACAATCTACTAGAGGCGCAAGCCTCATCAGAGTTTACTATAGATAAAACGCGTGTTCCGTTTAGGGAATCTATAAAGCTGTTTCTCACAAAATCAAAAGAGCGGCAAGCAAAAAAGATACAAGAAAATCGGGGCAGTGTTCTCACAAAACTAAATGAGTTTTATTTAAGACAATACGCATATTTGCAGAAAGACTCCCACGATCTCGGTTTCTCTAACTACTTAGACCTAAGAGAATTCACCGACAGCCTCAAATCATTGGAGCTTGCGGAGAAAGCAAAAGAACTGATAAGAGACACTGAATATATATCCAAGGAACTGCTCTCATGGTTCATGCACAAAAAAATGGATCTCAAGCTAAAAGATGCGGGCGCACATAATTTGTTCTTCCTCTTAAACTCTTTTGAACTAAAGGACTCTTTTCCCAAATTAAACACCCACAAAATTGCACAATCCATATTAGATGAGACCGGGATAAACCTGCCTGCAACATTAATGTTCGACACTGAGAAAAGAAGGGGTCATATCACTGGGAGCATCCCTTACATTATAGAGCCCGGCGCCCGAATGCTGATTTCAACAAACCTTACTAGAACAGTTTCAGACTATGAATCATTTCTCGAATCCTTTGGATACTGCCTATGTTACGGATTCACTAATATGGACGACTATTTTGAATATACCCATTTGAGAGAAAACAGCTTCTTAAGTACATTCTCCGCACTCATCAAAGGCCTCGTCTACGAACCTGCCTGGCTCAAAAAGCATCTCAAAATCGAGGCCGATAACGATTTTATGAAGTTTTTATACCTGCGAAGACTCATGGAAACTAGAATCCTCTGTGCCAAGGTCATATATGAGGTCGCACTTTACCAGAGACAAGATGATAAAAAAGAGATGTATAGAGAGATAATGGAAATAGCTACTCACTGTAAAGCCCCGTCCCAGGATTACCTTTTTGACATACAGCCCCATCTGGATTCCTTGGATGAATTCAAAGGCAGCCTGGTTCAAACTATACTCAGAGCCTATTTGATCAATAACTACGATGAGCAGTGGTGGAGGAATAAGGAGACAAGCGACTTATTGATTAAAATTTGGGAAACCGGCGGGCGAACATCAACAAATATGTTATCTCAGGAATACGAGCTTGGAGAGCATGAGATAACATATTTGCTAAAAACTTTTGAAGAAATTCTAGGTTAAATTAAGGGTTTAAAATTACCTTTCCAAACTGGCTTCTGTCCTCAAGCATTTTCTGAGCCTGAGCGGCCTCCGATAATGGAAATGTTTTGTCAATGACCGGCTTCAGCCGATTAAGCGATACGAGGTTTACGGCATTAACCAAATTTTGTCTAGGTGCTCTAAATACGGTAACCCCGAGAACAGATATATCCCTCATAATTACAGGACCAAAATTAAAAGTTGTCTGACCCCCGCCAACTACCCCTACAAGAAGAATTCTTCCTCCGGCTTTGATGGATTTCATATTGTTTTCCCAGGCAGACGCACCCACCTGGTCAAAGATTACATCTACACCCTTTCCTTCTGTTATGTTTTTAACCTCTTCGGCAAAATCAGAGGTGTTGTAATTTATTGTCGCATCGGCCCCGATCTCATTTACTTTTTCTAGTTTTTCATCGCTGCCCGCTGTTGCAATAACTGTAGCTCCCCCTTCCTTAGCTACCTGTACAGCAGCGCTTCCGGTTCCGCTTCCTGCGGCATGCACAAGAACTGTCTCCCCCTTCTGAAGCCCGCCTCGGTCATACAACCCGTACCATGCAGTTACATAGCATATCGGCAGAGTGCTCGCGTCATCATATGAAACCTCATCCGGAATAGGCACAACATTAGTAGCAGGCACTTTCAAATACTCTGCAAAACCTCCGTAGAAATTCACACCCATAACGGAAGGGCCTTTTGGTGTTTTTACTGTCGGGTCTATAACAACTCGCGCGCCTGGAGCTATATCGGACACGTTTGCGCCCACAGCCTCTACATCTCCCGCCGCATCAATTCCTCCTATATGAGGAAGCTCTACCGGCCTGGGTGATTTCCCTGCTCTTAGTCTCAGGTCCAGATGGTTAAGCGCAGCAGCTCTAACGCGCACAAGAACCTCATCATCTCCTATCTCCGGCATATCCACTTCTTCATATTTGAGTACATCAACCTCACCCACTTCGTGGTAACGAATTGCTTTCATTATGATGCTCCTATATATGAATTTAGTTTAATTAGCTGAATCATTTTACAACATTTAGATAAAAACTGTAGTGTAAATTATAAATTTTCCTATAGTAATTTTATTGAAGATATAAACTTATTGGGGTAGCCTTTGAGCGTAGATAGTATTTTTTGAGGAAAATAAATGTTTGGAATCGGCACAACTGAAATACTCATCGTCCTTGTAATAGCCTTGCTGCTTCTTGGACCAAAGGAAATACCTAGAATTGCAAGAACTATCGGAAGAGGTATGAGAGAGCTGGAGAGGGCAAAGGACGAATTAAAGGAAAGTATTGAATTTGAAGCGGAAAAAGATGAACAAGAATCCAAAGAACATGCTGAGGCCGAAGAATCGCAAGACCAAGATCCGCCTTCATCTGATTTAGGCAGCCATCCATCTCCGCGTATCTAATAAGGGCTTAGAAATGAGTAAAGTAGCTGTTTTCGAATACTATCCCGACACTTCCCATATTAAGCTAACTCTGCCAAACGGAGAAAAAACTGAAATAGAAATTAACCCTGGCTGGGCTTTCGGCAAGGGGAATCATCCAACGACTAAACTCTGTATTCAGGCTCTGGAGAATATATTTAAGCACGAGAATATTAAGACGGTTCTTGATGTCGGATGCGGAAGCGGGGTGCTGTCTATTGCCTCAGCAGCCCTGGGCGCAGAACACATAGTAGGTGTGGATATAGACAACGCAATAACACTTGAGGCAAATTCAAACACAGAGAAAAACGGGTTCACATCCAAAATAAATATAGTCCTAGGTTCAGTAGAAGACGTGCCGGGACAATTTGATCTCGTAGTGGCAAACATATTAATAGACTCAATACTCGCTATAAGTGAAGAACTTATTAAAAGGACAAACCCTTCAGGCACAATAGTCCTCTCTGGGATCAAAGATGAGCAGAAACATAGAGCTCTAAGCTGTTTTGCTGAACTTGGCTACGGGTTAGAAGAGGAATATTCTCAAAAAGAATGGGTCGCTCTGGTTTTCAAGCGGTAATTCCCATATTTGCAGTCTAGAAAGCCTGACCAATACTTATAAAAAACTGTATCCTTCTTATGCCGGGCTCAGGATTTAGTGCATAACCAACATCGAAACGGACAGGACCGATAATAGTATCATATCTAAGCCCGAGACCTGGTGCGTATTTTAATCTGTCTAGAGGAAAACTCCATTCCTCGGTATATACATTACCGTAGTCAAAGAAAGCCACACCGCCGAAGTCTCCATAAATCGGGTACCGGACCTCAAAGCTGCCCACAAGCAGCGAGTTACCCCCAAGCGGGTCGTCATTATTATCCAGGGGCCCCAGTTTCTGGAAAGGAAAACCCCTCATACTTGTGCTGCCGCCTGCAAAGAATCTTTTAAAAATAGGGATATCCAATGTACCTGTTTCTCCAAAGGGCTGAATTACTCCGACAGTAAGCTTCTTTGCAAACACCACGTCCCAATATTTCTTATATCCCCTCAGCTCTATGGTTCCTTTTAGATAGTTCACATCAGACCCAAGGGCCCTGAATGAGGATTCAAGTCCCGTGGAAATCACTGTCCCCTTTGTCGGGTTAAGTAAATTATCAGTAGTATCTCTTTCGAAACCAAGGTTAATGAAGGTTAGAAAGAAATTCTCACGGCTCCTCTCCTCAGGGGTCCTGGTTGCGCTGTCCTGTACATTTGAGAACTGAAGATTAAGGGATCCGAAAATAGAATAATATCTCCAGAAATCTTTCGTTAAAGCGGCAGTGGTAAGAAAACTTCTGCCCTTAAATGAAGGAACATCGTCTCTTTGGAAATTTATAGTTCCCGATAGCTCTGAATTTCTACCTATGATAAACGGCTGTATTACAGTTGTTTCAATTCTTTGGGTAATAAAGGATGCTTTTGCGGCAATTTCAAGACGTCTGCCGCCTCCAAAGAAGTTTCTCTGAGTCCAAATAAGCTGTCCTCTCAGCTTATCTTCCGTGCCAAATCCGCCGCCTATTTTAACAGAACCCTGCTTTCGCTCTTTAACAACTATTGCTACATCGGCAACCTGATTGTCATCATCATAAACAGGATCAATCACAACCGATCTAAATAGTCCCAGCTGAAATATATTTGCCTGTGTTTCGTTTAGTTTGCTTAGTGAAAATTTTTGCCCCTCTTTGAAATCGGCCTCCCGCTCAATGATGTAGCTTTCAACCTTCTCATTACCCTCGACCTTCATTGTCCCAAACGTATATATAAGGCCGGGCTTTACTACAAATTTAGCCCTGGCCCATTTCTCTCTTCTATTTACTAGGGCCTCGCCTTCTATCTCAGACTTCGGATATCCGTTATTTGAGAGGATCTCAGATATCACTCCCTTAGTCTGCTGATATCCATGTGGGGAAAAGGTTTTATCTACTTTAAGGGGTATTGCCTTAACTATCTGGTCCTTTATGCCATCGCTAAGATCTCCTTCAAACCTCAGATCGACATCAGTTAGGATCACCGGTTCTCCTTCTTCAATATTTATAGTTATTTCAACCCTTGTGCCATCGTCATTATATTTTGTCTCAAAGGTAGCTTGGGCATCATAGTAGCCGTTGTTTGCATATAATCTCTGGATCCTAATCATATCGTCTTTCAGGACCTCTTCATCAAACACCGGTCGTTTTACCCAGAATCTTATAGATGGAAACTCTGTACCGATTACCTGTTCAATCTGCGTTTTAGTTACCACCTCGGCACCTTTAATTTTTACTTTTGAAATACGCACTACAGTCTCATCTTCGTCTGCTGCATCTGCACTCTGAGTCGTCTCAGTACTTGGTGCAGTCTGTTCTTGGGTCTCTGCTTGTGTCTCTTCTTGACTCTCTTTATCATCCAGAATCTCATCCAGAGCCTCAGGCGCAGTATCTTGCATAGTAGTACTATCTTCTTCTTTTTGCTCATCGCCCTGTGTTTGTTGAGAGAAAGCAATAATCGGGGAATTAATAAACAAGAGAAGTGCGAAAAAAGTGTATAGCAATATGATAAAAGTTTTCTTCATCGAAAGTCTACTTAAGATTTCTTTACTGATATTACAGATGAGAGATAATTTTTATTATGCCGAGCTTAACTTATTAATCAACATAATACCACAACTTTATCTCTATATATCCAACAATTTAAGAGAATTAGCCATTTATTTTTCCTTGCTATTGACAATAAGTGTTCAAAGTCTTTATAATCCAACTATGGCTGGGTGATTTCATTCAATAAAGGCTAGTCACAAACACATTTAGAATTTTAACTCGACTATGGAAAAGCTAGGCGGCCTTTTTAATCCAAGTTCTCCAGAAATGGAGGCAATGGCGGACTTAACATACTATGTGATTGCTATATCCATAGGGATATTGGCAGTTATAGTTATTGCGGTTACTTACATTATCATCCGATATAGAAAACACCCCGGCGACAACACCGAACCTTACCAGAATTTTGGAGACCTAAGACTAGAAATAGTATGGACCGTAATCCCGATTGCAATTGTAGCAGTACTTTTTCAGCTTACATGCAGCACCATGAAAGCAGTTGACCCCGCTGTAGGAGATAAGGAGCCGGATGTAGTCGTTATCGGTCATCAGTGGTGGTGGGAGTTCTATTATCCGAACTCCGGTGTTCTTACCGCAAATGAAATGCACATACCGGCGGGCAAAAAACTCCTGCTCCGCATAGAATCTATTGATGTTATTCACGACTTTTGGGTTCCTGAATTAGGGCCCAAAATTGACGCCATACCGGGGCATACAAACCACCTATGGATGGCTGCAAGCGAGCCGGGGGTCTATCTTGGAGCATGCGCTGAGTTCTGCGGTGCACAGCATGCGAATATGCGGATAAGGGTTGTAGCAGAGTCAGAGGAGGAATTTCAAGAGTGGGAGAAAAGCCAGCTAGTAGTTCCCAGGACCCCAAGAGCCGGGCTTGCAGGCAAGGGTGCAGAACTATTTCAGAGCAAAGCCTGCATGAATTGCCATACAATTAAAGGCACACCTGCCACAGCTCGCGTAGGACCGGATCTGACTCACCTTAATCAAAGACAAACCATAGGGGCTGGAGTACTTACAAACAGCCCTGAGAATCTTGCTAAATGGCTGTTTGATCCACAGAGATACAAGCAGGGATCTCTAATGCCTAATATGAAACTAACGGATGATGAAGTAAAAGCCATTGTCGCATACTTGGAGGCTCTAAAATGAGCATGAGATTTCCATTGGTCCCAGAGAATACAGAATCTCTGCCGTCCCTAAAAGCAAATGAAGGGATGCTCAGCTGGGTTGCATCAGTTGATCATAAGCAGATAGGAATTATGTATCTCATCTCCACATTAGTATTTTTTATTATCGGAGGTCTTGAAGCGCTCGTAATACGCATTCAGCTTGCGCAGCCCGAGTTTGGGTTTATCTCGCCTGAGGTATACAACCAGATGTTCACAATGCACGGCACTACAATGATATTTTTTGTTGTGATGCCGTTTCTAATCGGCCTTGGTGTCTATCTTGTACCTCTTATGATCGGAGCAAGGGATATGGCATTCCCTAGATTAAATGCTCTTAGCTTCTGGCTCTTTGTGTTTGGCGGAATACTTCTTTACTACAGCTTCTTAACTCAGAGCGGAGCCCCCGATGTAGGCTGGTTTGCGTATTCTCCTCTAAGCGAAAAGCCGTTCTCCCTAAATAAGGGTCCCACTTATTGGGCTTTAGGGCTTCTCGCGACCGGAATAGGATCTGTTGCCTCAGGTCTAAACAACATTGTAACCATATTGACAATGAGAACGCCGGGCATGACGATGAGAAGGCTTCCTTTGTTTGTCTGGATGATAATGGTCACATCGTTTTTGCTTGTTTTCGTAATTCCTATTATTGCATCAGCATTTGCTATGATGCTTCTCGACCGCCTGTTGGAGGCAACATTCTTCACCCCTGCTCATGGAGGATCGGCAATACTTTGGCAGCATTTCTTCTGGGGATTCGGGCACCCTGAGGTTTACATACTGGTGCTTCCCGCATTCGGAATCATATCAGAGGTAGTCCCTGTGTTTTCAAGAAAGCCTATTTACGGCTATGAGTTCGTTGCAGGCTCAACAGTTGCAATAGGCCTATTAAGCCTTGGCGTTTGGGCGCATCATATGTTCGCTGTAGGACTGGGTAACGTAGCTAATCTATATTTTTCATTGGCGAGTATGCTAATTGCTATTCCCACGGGGGTAAAAGTACTCAACTGGGTTGCTACTATGTGGGGAGGAAAAATCTGGTTTGCAACCCCGATGCTGTTTGCTACAGCGTTTATTATAGAGTTTGTAATTGCAGGACTCACCGGGGTAGCAGTAGCCTCAGTCCCAATAGACTGGGTTGTAACAGATAGCTACTTCGTAGTAGCCCACTTCCACTATGCACTATTTGGAGGATCACTTTTTGCTATCTTTGCCGGAATATATTACTGGTTCCCCAAAATCACCGGGCGAATGCTTTCTGAGAAATTAGGAAAATGGCATTTTTGGCTTACTGTCATCGGATTTAACATGACATTCTTTATTCAGCATTTCCTTGGTGTAATGGGTATGCCGCGCAGGACTTACACTTATCACGACTTCCCATATTGGGGGTCAATGAATCTTATTTCAACAATTGGCGCATTCGTATTGGCTGCATCTGTAATAGTATTTGCATGGAACGTAAGAAGGAGTTTAAAACACGGAGAGAAGGCTCCGGATAATCCTTGGAAGGCCTGGACGCTTGAATGGTACACGACCTCCCCACCGGCCGTACACAATTTTGACCTGGTACCGCCTGTGAGAGGAAGGCGTCCGCTTTGGGATTTAGAGCATCCGGACCAACTTGATGAGCCCAACTCGAAGATTGTGGTTTAGGAGATTTATGAATGGCTAACAACAAAATGCTAGTAGGTTTCTTCGTAGCCTCGGAATCAATATTTTTCATTATGCTGATTCTTGCCTATGTGAATTTCCATGGGACTGTGACCGATGGGCCTACAGCTGTAAACAGCCTTAACCCATACAGAACCGGGATATTCAGCCTGTTTTTGCTTGCAAGCAGTTTCACTGTATGGCTGGCCGGCAGAAATTTGGTGCTTAAAAACCATACAATGATGAAATTTTGGCTGTTTATAACAATTTTATTTGGAGCGATTTTCATTTACGGACAGGCAAGCGAATGGCTTGGGTTAATTGAGCAGAACATTACAATAAGCAGAAACGTTTTCGGATCGACATTTTATACATTGACCGGATTCCACGGTTTCCATGTGATTGTAGGCCTTCTTATGCTTACAATAGTTTTGGGTCTCGCCCTATTCGGCGATTTCAAGGGACCCAGATCAGACGGCGTGGAATGTGTATCCATCTACTGGCATTTTGTAGACGGGGTATGGATTGTGGTTTATTCGGTAATTTATCTATGGGCGTTTTTATAATAAGGGAGGTCACTTACTAGTGAGAGGATAATATTATGAGCATATGGCAAGCGCTTAGCACAACATGGAATATGGAACCCTGGGTACTCGTCTCTGCCTTGGTTTTATTACTGGGCTACGGGTATGTTACGGGCTTTAAATTTACTAAGTTGTCAGCACTATTCATATCAGGAATTGTGCTTTATGTTTTCGCGCTCATATCCCCTCTTGACTATCTGGGCAGGAACTATCTGTTCAGCGCACATATGATACAGCACATACTGCTGCTGCTCGTAGTTCCACTTTTGCTGCTTTTGTCTATTCCACGAAATCTTGCAGAGAGAGCTCTTAGAGTTGAGCCGATTGGATCTATTATGAAAGTGCTGGGCAATCCGCTTGTGGCGTGGTTCCTCGGTGTTGGAGCAATGTGGGTATGGCATCTCCCTTCTCTGCACGACATGGTACTGGGGAATGACAATCTCTACATAGCACAGCAAGTAAGCTTCGTTCTGATAGGGATGATATTTTGGTGGCCTGTATTTGCCCCGGTTGAGTCCAGAAGACTATCACCTCTGATCTCTACACTGTATCTGGCATCCGCATGCCTTGGATGCACCATTTTAGGAATGTTAATTACATTTGCAGGCGCCGGGCTTTATGCAGCATATCTAAACCCAGTAGACACAATCGGAATACTGCCGCTGATAAGGGGCGAGCTTTGCCTCACTCCGGGGGTTGACCAGCAGATCGGCGGGCTCACTATGTGGGTTCCCGGATGCCTAATCTATCTGGCAGCAAGTATGGTTACACTGGCCAGGTGGTACGGGGCTGAAGAAGATTACGAACTAATATCCAATAATTACAAGGAGATAGAGAACTTTGAGTAACGGCAGCGAATTCAACGCTCCTGGCACACAAGGCCAGACTACGACAAGTCAGCAAGCGGGTGTAAATCCCGGCAGCGAAAATATACCGCCCGGCTGGCACAAGCCGCTTCCGGAACGCTTGCCGAAGGCCGCTTATTGGCCTGCAATAATGGGTTTGGGAATAACCTTTATGCTTTGGGGTCTGGCTGTAGGATTTAATGAAGTGGTCAGCACAATTATTATCCTCTTTCTAATAGGGCTGATTCTTTTTTCCCTAGCTCTGGCGGGATGGATAGGAGACTTAAGAGATGAGCGAAAAGACCAAAACGAGTGAAGAGTGCAGTAGAAGACAGTTTTTCACCCATATCAGCTACACATTGGGCGGGCTTGC
>JABAOE010004240.1_pt1 | contig 23453 bp, 28 predicted proteins | sample 7062141 | NCBI WGS metagenome assembly JABAOE01 (sample SAMN14538627, study PRJNA623070) | marine sediment metagenome | biome: marine biome [ENVO:00000428]; feature: marine pelagic biome [ENVO:01000023]; material: deep marine sediment [ENVO:00002113] | place: India: Gulf of Khambhat ... | reverse complement strand
AACACGGTTGTGAAGACGAGGGTTGCGGCTGCGAAGACGAAACCGGTCCGATGGAGGTCGAGATTGGCGCCGGTGATTTCTTCCCACAGGTTGAAGAAGCGCTCATCGGTATGAGTGCCGGCGAGAAAAAAACCATCACCATCAAATCTGATGACGCATTCGGGGGTTACGACTCCGAACAGGTCTCTGCTGTGCCCCGGAATCAATTTCCGGATGATATCGACCCGCAGGTCGGTGACAACTTTGAACTTGTCAACGATGATGGTGAGGGAATGGTGGTCACGGTCATCGACGTCGATGCCAACGAGGTCACCCTCGACGCCAACCATCCTCTGGCCGGAGAAGACCTGATCTTCGAACTGGAACTGGTCGAAATCATCTGATTCATGTGAAAGGGGACACATGACTTATGTGTCCCCTATTTCACATACCGAAAAGCCACCGCCCTCCCCAGTCAAACCAGGCTGGTTGCTGCATCTTTCTCAAGGCATGATGCAGTCCGCCAATCTGCCGGTCCACCTCCTCCTCTCCCAGGTCTATCGCCAGCACAGCTGTAGTGAAGTCTGCCCAGTGGGCAATCCCGTTTTGCGGTGAAATAACAAGATCTGCCGCCTTGAGCTGTTCACGGTTGAGGGCGTTCCGTGCCAGAGAGTCGGCCCGGGCAATGACATCCAGAGCGTTGCGCGGCTCGTGGAATGACTTGAGCGAATCAGCGACCTCGACAGCGATGACAAAATCAGCGCCGAGGTGGCGGGCAGCGTTAATCGGCACCGTTTCCGTCCAACCGCCATCGACCAGCAATCGGCCATCGAGTTCGACCGGGCTAAGAACCCCGGGCATGGCACAGGATGCGGCGACGACATCACGCAGTCGACCGCGGTCAAGAATGACCGATTCACCGCTCAACAGGTCGAGAGCGACTGCGGCGAAAGGGATTCGGGTCTGTTCGACATTTATATCATCGATCAGGTAGGCGTAGCTTCTAGCTGCCGTCTTGTCGTTGATCAGGGCGGTCTTGGTAATCATCAGGGTATTGAATACGCCGCGCCGCGCCCTGTGAGCCAGTTCCGACAGGATCCCAACATCATGAGAATCAAGTTCCTTGAAAAAGTTAAGGCCGGAGTCGGCATATTCCTTACTGTTGATATATTCAGCGAAGATTTTCCTTATCTTCCCCACATCCGGATGCGTAGCGTACATGGCGCCGATGACTGCACCCATGCTGGTTCCGGTCACAATATCAATTGGGATACGGTGCTTGACAAGCCCGGCGATCACTCCGATGTGAGAAAAAGCGAGGGCCGCCCCTCCGCCAAGAGCCAAACCAATTTTCATTCCGTTTGCCATATCAACCCTGTACACCTGATCCCGTTTCGGCTAAATCCAAAGAGGGGATTATTTCACCGCAAAAAATTCACTAAGCCATTGATTTACAAAGAACCTGTACGGTTCCAGCACTGCATATAGTTAAATAATAATCCCTCACTCCAACTTCACAAGCACTTAACTATGGAATGCTGATTTTGCCGGGGAAGTATTCGTCACNNGGCAGAGAAACTGACCATTTCATGGTGGTGCTCATCGTACAGGTTAAGCCCGGCACATCGCAGGCTGTCGCGCAGGTTCATCGGCATGACGTTTTTGAGGGCGGGAATCGCCTCATGGCATGCTTGCAGGTTGTAGTTTGGGACAGCAGGACGGACATGGTGAAGATGGTGGAAACCGATGTTGCCAGTAGCCCACTGCAGCAGTTTTGGCAACTGGTAAAAGGAGGCACCCTCCATCGCCACACGTTGCGGATCCCACTCCCCTGTCCGGGCCCAATAGACTCCCTGGAACTGGTGTTGCACATAAAAGAGCCAGATTCCGGCAGCGCCGGCAATGAGAGCAACCGGCAGCTGTACCAACAAATAGGTCTTGAAGCCGATGGTCAGGCTTGCGACCACCAGGATCACCATAATCGCCAGGTTGGTGTAGACCACGCTCAGCACATCGCGCTTGTTGGCCCCCTTGCTTGGCCAGCGATTCAACAACAGGAAATAGACGCCCGGACCAAAAATGAACAGGGCAAAGGGATGCCGATAGATGCGGTAAGCCATGCGTTTGAAAAAAAGACCTGCCGTGCAATACTCCTCGACCGTCAAGGTCCAGATATCACCCATGCCGCGTCGGTCGAGATCACCAGCGCGGATATGATGCCCGACATGTGTACGCCGCCAGTCACTGAACGCAGTAAAGGTGATGATGCCGCAGAGGTAGCCAATATTCCGGTTCCAGCGCGGGGAATCGACAAAGGCCCCATGGACGCAGTCGTGGAAAACAATAAACAGCCTGACGTAGAAAGCAGCAGCGATCACAGCAAGCCCCAGGGTGACCGCGTAGGGATAACTGTTCTGCACTGTGAAGACCATGAGTGCGAGTAGCAGAAAATACGGGATGAGGGTGTTGGCCAACTGCCAGTACGATCGACTGTGTTGCGAACGAGCAAAAGGCGCCGTGAGCGGGTACCATTCGGGCCTGGCACCTTTCGCAACAACCAGGACGGGGTTAAAGGTCATGACAGGCTCCTTTCTGCCGGTTGACCTCGTGTGGCCTGATCATATTTTATCAACAGAGAAAAGAGCGGCAAGCGCAATTCGATATGGGTCGCTATAGCCAGGACCCGGAGCAAGCGATGAACGAGATTGCGTGCTATAGATTATGAAACGGCTCTGCGATCTGCTACCGAAGGATAATCGTTGGCTTTTTCCAGGTCTCTCAGCTCATCCTTACCGACCACAACCCATCCATTGGCGCGCTTGAACTTGGCGACCCTGTCCAGTGACAGAAAAACGTTAAACGCTTTTTTGGCCATCATGCATACTGAGCCGTCCTTGAGTTCTACATTGACATGCAAACGCATTGCATTTACTCCATAAGTCCTCAGGTTACGTTAAGAAAAGTTTCAATTAATACTTTATAAGTTTACCCGATTGAGAACATATGGCCACCGAGATGGCCATAATAAATACGGGACGCAACTGATCTGCCCCTGCAACCTATCATGAAGCACAGAGCCCTGATATAGAGATGCCATACAATGACTCTGGTGAACGGTCAGTTCCAGCGTGACAATCTTAACTACCACGTCGTCGGGATTGCTGAGCATATCTACTGCCGGCGACAGAGCATTGTCCAGTCCGAGCACTTCATCGAAAATTTCCTGCGAAGCATCGGCATCGACATGCTAATACACGTTGATGCTCTTGTAACCCGTCCTGACATCTTCAGCTGTAACGAGAAGCAAGTGGATGACACACTAATTTATTTCATCAGGGTCTTAAGGAACGGCGTTGAATCAAGGCTTATCTGGCTTCTTCTTCACGAGGATCACGGTCAGGATTCCGCCGATAATCATAACTGCAGAAACCACAAGGCGTCCGGAAATGATTTCCGAGAGCAAAATAACGCCGCCAAATGCGGCAATCACAGGCACAAGCAACTGCACCACGGCACTCTGTATGATGGTCAACCCTTGCAGGGCAACGTACCATACGACGTAGACCACACCCGTGGTAAGCGATCCGGAGAGTGCTGCCAGAGAGATTCCGTACGACGTCATCTCCACCGAGGGAATGTCCACAAGCATAAGCACTGCGGCGAAAGGGAGGCTTTTCACAAAATTGCCGGTCGTATCAGCTAAATGATCTGTACTGACCTTGCCCATCAGCGTGTAAATGCCCCAGGCGCAGCCCGCTGCTGTCATCAGCAGGGCACCAAACAGCGGGGGCGCTGTAATACCGGGGAGCAGCAAAACTATGAAGCCGCTGAACGCGCACAAAAGCCCACCCCACTCGGTCAAACTCAGGCGGTTGCCCATTACAAAATCGGCGATGATCATGGTTGCCTGGACCGCAGCAAACAAGACCAAAGCTCCGACCCCGGCATCGAGATAATGGTAGGCAAGGGAAAAGGTTGCTGCGTAGGCAAACAGCATCAGCGCAGCGCCCCAGCGACCCTGGCCAAGCCTGACCCTGAACCCGCCGGTTGCTGAGTGGATAACGGCCAGAGTTACGGCACCGCAGGCCAACCTCACAGAGGTAAAGCTCGACGCATCGATCGAACCGCTTTCCAGGGCCAGCCGGCAAACGATGGAGTTGGCCGCAAAGCCAACGAGCGCTATGCTAGTTGCAATCAGGGTCTTCCACATGCCTCGATATTACGTTGAATCAGCCCCTGGGAACACCCTAAACTGCCCTATCCTGTTAGGAGGCCTGTGGTGCGCGGCTATTTTGTCAGCTGTTCATTGAGTTCAATCAGGCTGGAGACAATCATGGTTGGTTCGATCCCCCAGGGATCGAAGACAGCATCAGGAGACCGCTTGACCCAGGCGGCTCTCATCCCTGCGGAAATCGCCCCGATGACATCGAAAGGATTGCTCGAGACCATCCAGGCGTTGTCACCCGCGGCCTGTGCTTGCCTCAAAAAATGGGCATAGACTGCAGGATTGGGCTTGAAGGACTTCAAGGGGTCGACGCTGACCAGATCGATAAACATCGCCCTGATCCGCGCAGCATTCATCAGGCTTTCGAGCGCATCAACCGCACCATTGGAAAACGCAAAAAGTCGAAAACCATTGGCTTTCAGTCGCAACAGCCCTTCGTCAACATCATCAAATGCCGGCAGGACACGATAAATAGCGAGCAGCTCTTCCTTCTGCGCCTTTGTCAGTGAGGTTTTGTAAAAGTCACAGCTGTAATCAAGAGCTTGAGCTGTGCAAACAGCGAAGGTCTCGTAATTCTGCATCAACCCGCGGCGGAAAGAGTATTCCAGTTGCTTGTCACGCCAGGTGTGGGAAAAGGCCATCGCCTGGTCGCCCACCAATTCCTGAAGGGCTTCGACCACACCGTGGGTATTGATCAATGTTCCATATACATCGAACGCGAGAGTCGTAGGCATGATTGTTCACCTTTTTCTGAGCAGTGCAGTGCAAATTTGACTTACCGCTAACCGAGCAGTGGACACCAGGTAATCAGCCCAGTTATCAAGACCGACTTCAGTTCTCGGTAAGGAAATGCTCCTCGTAGGTATCTTCCAGCTCTTGCAGCAGCGTACTCTGGTCACCACTAATACGCATGAACACACTGCTCATCGGGGCGCCGCTACATGCCATGGCCATGTTTTTATAATAATCCACCGTCTGCGCGACCAGATGAACAGCGTAGGCCAGGGCTTCGCGGGCGTCGGCATCAGCGGATAATGACTCACGCCCGAAATGGGAATCGAGATTCATCGTCGGTACGGAAGCATGCAATTCAACACCCTCGATATTCCCTTCGAGCAACGCTTGTTCAATCAGCTGTTTTTCCTTGAGCTTGCCGAGTGCGGCATCCCTTAAGATTGCCTTGGCGGCCTCGCTTTTAACGGCTTGAATGGCTCCGTGGAAGTCGCTGAAAACCCTGTTTTCCATCTCCACGGCGTGTTCCAGGGCGGCCTCCAGGGTGAAGCAGACGTTTGGTTGTTCTTTCATGACATCTACCTCCTTCCGGCTTGGTTCGCAGAACTGCAAGCGACTGATTCCAATGCTTTATTTTACTTTATCAGCATTTATCAAGCTTGCCAGTGAACAAACGATAAACAACACAACCGCACAGAAACCTGAAATGGCCAAGGTCCGCGATTTTCAGACATTATAAAATTTTCTGGCGATTCTGCTTGCTGTCTGCCGTCAAAAAGTGTAACACCTAGAGCCTTTGTGAACGCACAAGCAGACAGGAGAAAATGATGGGCATTTTAAATAACACGGTCAGCATCTGCCAGTTCCAGGTCCTCGGATCAACTGCGGCGTCAGAGTTGGCAAGCCGGGTCGGAGAGGGCCTTGCTCGAAACGCTTTTCGTTCCATCGAACAGACCAGCGAGGAGCTCTCGATCGGCTGGGTCCAGTTAGACGATTACCAAGCGAGCGGTTTCCAGGATCCGCAGAGCTACCAGCGTGAGCATTATCTGACTTTTTCCCTGCGCATCGATCAGCGCAAGTTACCAACGGCCCTGCTCAAGCCTTACCTTTTGAAAGCCGAGGAAGAGTGGCTGGCGAGCAACCCGCAGTTCAACCGCGTACCCAAACAGCAACGCGAGAACCTGCGCGATGCAGTGCGCGGCAGCCTGTTCGCCAAAACTCTGCCGGCGCCTGCTATTTATGATGCGGTATGGGATACCCGCAGAAACCTGGTGACCTTTGCCAGCCTGGGCACCAAGGCAATTGACCAATTTGTAGATCTGTTCAAAAAAAGCTTCGACGGTCTGCGCCTGGTGCCGCTGCATCCCTTTGCCCGGGCCGGCGAGGTGATCAATGTTGCACTTCGGGACACGCTGGCGAAAGCGAATGGCACAGGCAACGAGGGAGTGCTCGAGCAGATCGAGGCCAACCAGTGGTTGGGCCAGGACTTTCTGCTCTGGTTGATGCATGAAACGATGCACTCTGCCTCCGAATACAGCATCAACCAGCCGGGACCGGCGGTGTCAGGCGACGGCTTCATCGCTTATCTCAATGATCGCCTGCTGTTGGCCGCCAACAGTGATACGGGCGTACAGAAGGTGACCGTAACGGGCCCGCAGGATAACTTCAATGAAGTGCGTACTGCGCTACAGGGCGGCAAGGACATCCACGAGTCAGTGCTCTATCTGGAGAAACAGGAACAGTTGTGGAAAATGACACTGAAAGGCGGGACGTTCCACTTCGCTTCTTTCAAGGCGCCGGCAGTGACTCTTGAAAAGGATGATATTACCGACCCGGTCATGGAGCGCGAAGCGGTCTTCTTTGAACGAATGTATCTGATCGATGAGGGTTTACAGCTCTTCGACAGTCTGCTTTCGACATTCCTTTCGCAGCGCCTCGACGAGAGCTGGGCAACCAGGGAGAAGTCGATCAGGACATACCTAGCGGCAGCTTGAGCTTATTAAATGAGCAGGACCGATAAGTTGTCTGGCCCCCGGCCAGCATTAAGCCCGAGCGGGTTCCGCTCGGGCTTTTGCTGTATAAATTTGCGCAAGCAGACCGTTTACCCAGAAGCAAACGTCCCCTTGCCGGTCAATGCGTCAATGCTGATCTTGACCACCGCGGTCCGGCTGTCAAACTGCTTGATGTAGGCCGGCGCCTCATCGACAAACTGCGGCGAATATTTCTCTGCCAACCCCATCAAGGCGCGGTAGCGTTCCTCGCCATCAATGACTGCAGCGCTGCCGAAAGCGATGACGCTTTCAAATTCCGTGCTGAACTCGGCAGGAAGAACACTGGTTCGGCCAACGACGCAGAACGAAACCTTGTCGTTGAGCGCTATGTTGTCAAGCTTGTGGCCCTCGAGTGCGCAATGAAAATAGACGCACTCATTCAAGTAGACATAGTTCAGTGGGACACCGTATGGCTGATGATTACCGTCAACAGTCGACAAAAAGCCATATTCTCCTTCTGTCAGCAACCTTTGCACGTCATCAATCTGCAAGGCTTTGTCTTTTCTACGCATTTTCATTGAACTCCACGGGTTTGAACAGACTATTCGTCACGCAGGCTCTGGAAAGGGGTGAAATAGGAACGATAACCCAGGCGCAGGATCAAAAACGTCGTCAGGGCAACACTGCCGGTGATCACGCACATGATGGCAATCTGGTACTTGACAGCAGTCAATGGTTCCGTCCCGGAAAGGATTTGCCCGGTCATCATGCCCGGGAGGAACACCAGCCCCATGGCGGCCATGGCATTGACCGAGGGAATTAATGCGGCCCGGAAGGCACTGCTGACTGCCGACTGGGCTGCCAACTGCACCGTGCCACCAAGACTCAATGCCGTCTCGATCTCCTCCCGGCGCTCGCGAAACTCTGACGACAAGCGTTCGGCGGCCAGGCTTGCCCCGGTCATGGAATTGCCGATGACCATCCCGGCAAGGGGGATCAGGTAACGCGGATCGTACCAAGGGTCGAGGCCGATCACCAGGGTGCAGAAGAAAAAGGTCATGCCGCCGCAACCAAACAGAATCGCCGTACCGACCACCCGATAAAAATTCGGCATCTTGGTTTGCACACGGGCCCCGATTGTCTGCACGGCAAAACCGCCCATGACGACAAGAATCAGCAATACCGCCAGTGACGACTCTAGGGCGAAGACCAGGTGCAGGACATAACCGACCATCAGCAACTGCACGAACATGCGCAATCCGGACCAGAAGATCTCCTTGCTCTGGCCGGCTTTGAGCAGATGTGCCAAGCCGATGCTCATCAGCAACAGGCTGTAGACCGTGACCAGGTCCCACATGCTGAGGTCGATGATCGTTGCGTTCATGCTGGCACCTCTGCTTCACGCTGCCCTGCGGAGAGAAACTGCCTGGCTGCATCCGTGGTCGGGTTGTGCAGAATCTGCCTGGTCAGGCCGACCTCGATGATGCGACCATCCTGCAACAGGGCAACCCGGTCGGCACAGCGTTCCGCCAGTCGCAGGTCATGGGTCACCAGGATCATTGCGAGTCGCTTTTCGTCAGCAAGCTGCCGGAAGGTCTGTGCAAGCTGGTCTGCTGTCGGTGGGTCAAGAGCACTGGTCGGTTCATCGAGCAGAAGGACCTTGCAGGGGCCCAGCATGGCACGCAGCAGACAGACTCTCTGCTGCTGGCCAATGGAAAGCTTGTTTGCTCCCCTGGAGAGCCATGCTGGCTCAACCCGACACATCTGCAGCAGGTTTTGGCATTCAGGAGATTGAAGATCAGGCAATTTCGCCTTGCGCAAGCGTGCAGAGGCCTCCAGGTTGTCTTTTACCGTACCCGGAAAGAGAAAGGGTTTCTGGGCCACCAAAGGGATTTGCGACCGCAACAGGGGCGGATCAATCGTTCTGAGGTCTTTGCCGAGAAAAATGACCTGGCCGGTGTCAGGTTCGAGGAAACGGTTGAATAATCTTAACAAGGTACTCTTGCCGCTGCCGGACGGGCCAACAACTGCGAGCAGTTCCCCTTGGGCAACGCCGAGGGTTGTTTCGTGCAGAACGGTTACCAACTGGCCATTTTCTCCCGGACGGCTTGCGGTGACCGATTCTGCCTGCAGGAGAAGTTCGACGGGGGTCATGAGCCTGTGGCCTCATTTCGCAACCGGCGCATGACCTCCTTCATGTCCTCCCAGACATCCCTTTTCCCTTCCGGGTTGCGCAACAGGTAAGCGGGGTGATATGTCGGCATCAGGGGAATCCCCTGGTAACTCTGCCACTCTCCACGGAGACGGCTGATCGGAACATTGCTCTTGAGCAGACTGTGGACGGCAAAACGTCCCAGGCCGATAATCACCCGGGGTTCGATCGCTGCGATCTGGCGGGCCAGGAACGACTCGCAGGTGGCAACTTCCTCCGGAAGCGGGTCGCGGTTATTGGGGGGCCTGCACTTCAAAACATTGCAGATGTAAACTTCTTCGCGCGTCATCCCCATGGCCTGCAGAATCCGGTCAAGCAAGCGGCCGGCTTCACCCACAAAAGGCTCGCCTTTCTGATCCTCTTCACGACCGGGAGCCTCGCCGACCAAGACCAGCCGGGCATTGGGGTTGCCGATCCCGTATACGAGCTGTGTCCTCGAAGCAGCGAGGCCGCAACGCTGGCAATCCCCCAGCTCAGACCTGATCGACTCAAGCGTTTCATCGGCAGGACAATCCGGGCCACGATCCGGCATACCCTTATCAACGTGGTTCTTATGCAGTTCCTTCAAGCCGAGATCGGACATGTACTCCAGCTGGCTTCTTGCTGAGGCCAGGGTCGCGCGGATATCATTTAATAGTTGTTCAGGCATATTTGACTGACAAAACCTTGTTAGAGAGTATATTATGCAATAAAAGGACGGTACAATTATCCAATGAAATTGTTGTTCCCTGCTACATTGATATGTGTCCTTGCCCAACTGCTGTTCCCGGCCGATGTCCTGGCCTGGGGGATCGGTGTTCATCTGCAGACCGGCGCCTGGGTTCTCGACAACCTGAGCCTGCTGCCGGAGGCGCTGAGAACCCTCCTGTCAGCCCATCCGAACGACTATCTTTACGGTTGCATCAGCGCCGACATTACCCTGGGCAAGAAGTACACCCACTATCTACGGCACTGCCATTCATGGCGCATGGGCTGCAAAATTCTCGACAAGGCCAAGACCGATGGACAGCGGGCCTGTGCCTATGGTTACTTGAGTCACCTGGCCGCAGATACTGTTGCTCATTCCTACTTTGTTCCCTACAAGCTGATGCGCACCTACAATACCGTGCTGCTCAAGCACGCCTACTGGGAAATGCGGTTTGAGGCTCACGTTGCGCCTGACGTCTGGCCCCTGGCACGCGCCATTGGCCGCAAGGACTTCAGCGAGAATGACAGGTTGATGCGCAGCATCCTCGCCGACACCATCTTTTCATTCGGCACCAACAAAAAACTGTTCAACTCGCTGTTGCTGCTCAACCGTCTACAGCAATACCAGAAAGTCCTGCGTTCGTTGGCCAACACCTCGAAATGGGCGATTACCCTGGAAGATCAGCAGGATTATCTCGGCCTGACCAACGAGGCGACGCTCAGCCTGCTGCAGGATCTCGACAACAGCCCTTTCCGCAAGGCTGATCCCACCGGGGAACGGGCCATCAACTCCGCCAACATGATCCGCAAAAACCTTCACACCTTGTGGCTCGACGGCAAAATCCGCGATAGAGATGCGGAGGAGATGCTCGCCGTCATCAAGGTCAGGCTCAGGGAAGGTATCTGTCAGCCTGACGACCTGCTGACCCTGCTCTCTGCAGCCTGACGATCAACCCGGATGTAAAAGCTTCACCACTCTATCGAGCAGGCTTTCGGCAACTTCGGTCTTGCTCATCATGGGCAACTCTTCGACGGTGCCGTCCGCCATCATAAAACGAACCTGGTTGGTATCGCCATCGAAGCCGGCGCCTGTCTGGGTGACGTCATTGGCAACGATCATGTCGAGATTCTTCTTCTGCAGTTTTTCCCGGGCATGTTTCAGCAGCTCTTCTGTCTCTGCTGCAAAGCCAATCAGCAGCTTATTGCCCTTGCGCTGACCCAACTCGGCGAGGATATCGGGGTTGCGCTGCAAGGCGATCGATACGGTTTCGGTGTCGCCCTTCTTGGTTTTCTGACCCGACCGTGTTACCGGGCGGAAATCCGCTACGGCGGCAGCCTTGATAATGACATCGGCTTTTTCGGCCATTTCCATGACGACATGGTACATCTCCCGGGCACTGGCAACCCGGATCACGCTGACCCCCTTAGGGTCGGCCAGATTAACCGGTCCGGACACCAGCAGGACTTTCGCGCCCCGGCTTGCAGCTGCCCGCGCAATCGCGTAACCCATCTTGCCTGAAGAGTAGTTGCTCAAGAACCGCACCGGGTCGATCTCCTCACGGGTCGGACCGGCCGTGACCAGCACCGTCTTGCCGGCAAAGTCGTCTCCGCCGATAAGGGTGTGGGCGGCATTGAAGATCTCTTGCAGATCCGGCAGCTTGCCTTGTCCTTCCCAGCCACAGGCAAGTTCTCCATACGCAGGGGCGACAAAATGGTATCCAAGCCCTTCCAGGTATGTTTGATTCTTCTGGTAAATCGGGTTCTCCCACATATTGGTGTTCATTGCCGGTGCGAAAAGGACTTTGGCCTTGGTGGCCATAATCGTCGTGGTTAACAGGTCGTCAGCAATCCCGCTGGCCACCTTGCCGACCAGGTTCGCAGTTGCCGGTGCCACCAGCACCAAATCGGCACGGTCGGCGAGGGAGATATGGCCGATTTCCTGTTCCTGGACCAGGTTGAACAGTTCCGTATGGACCGGATTGCCTGACAACGTCTGCATGGTGAGGGGAGTGATGAACTCCTGGGCGCTACGCGTCATGACCACATGGACTTCAGCGCCGGCCTTTACCAGCAAACGCAGCAACTCGGCCGCCTTGTAAGCAGCGATCCCTCCGGTCACACCCAATATTACGCATTTCCCTTGCAACATAACCCTCTCCAGTTGAGTTAACTGAAAGCTCCGTCACCGACAAACGGGTTCATCTGTCGTTCTCGTCCGATGGTTGTATCCGGGCCATGCCCTGGGTGCACGACCGTGTCATCATCCAGGCTGAAGAGGCGTTCCCGAACGCCCTCCACCAGCGAATCATAGTCGCCGCCGGGCAGGTCGGTCCTGCCGATCGAACCGGAGAAGAGCACATCACCAACGAACAGGTGACCTTGGCTGAGCAGACAGATTCCTCCAGGAGAATGTCCGGGGACGTGAATAACCTGGAATGTCAACTCGCCAAGTTGAAACGTGTCACCTTGTCCCAGCAGCTTATCAGGCTGTGGCGACGGAGCAACCTGCAGACCGTAGACCTGCGCGTGGTTACGGGCATTCTGCAATAGCGGCAGATCGTCTTTGTGGAGCATCAGTTCAGCCCCGGTGGCATCGACAACCTGCTGATTGGCGCCGATATGATCGAAATGGCAGTGCGTATTCACAACCTTGCTCACATGCAACCCATGCCGTTCTACAAATTGCAGAATCCGGGAAGCCTCCTCACCCGGATCGACAACCATAGCTTGCTTTGTCTTGTCACAATACACAATAAAGCAGTTGACCTGCAAAGGGCCAACACTCATCTGATGGACGACCAAACTTTCACTCATCGTTGCTATCCTGTCTCTCGCCCGCTAAAAGGTCGAGTTTTTTACTTTTCAGTTGTTCTTCCAAGGTGTTGCCGAACCGAGGCCTGGACTGGCCTGCACGGGAGCCTGCAGATGTTTCTTTTGTCCGGCTATCCGTTGACGTCGACTTCTCCATGCTCGCCGGAGACTTCGTTTTCATGACACCTTTGAAAAAGTAGCGATCATAATGCCTGTGATACTGGGTCCAGGCTGAGTCACTGTCCGGTTCGCGCTCGATGTGGGTGCGCACACCGTTGATCTTGGAGTCCAGGTCGTCGAGAAAGTTCAGGATCACAGCCTCCATGGTTTTCGGTCGCTTCGGTGAACCGAATTCGTACTGGCCGTGGTGTGACAAGAGCAAGTGCTTGAGGTGTACGGCCAGCTCCTGCGGGAAGTCAGCAACGCCACGCAGTTTTTCTTCGACAAGCTCGACGCCTATGACGATATGACCAAGCAGCTTTCCGGCATCGGTATATTCGAATGACCTTTGGTAGCGCAACTCTGCAACCTTGCCGACATCGTGCAGCAGGGCGCCGACCACCAGCAAGTCCTGGTTCAGGTCAGGATAGTGGCCGCAGATATCTGACGCCAGCGTCGCCACGGCCAGCGAATGTTCGAGCAGCCCGCCAAGATAAACATGGTGCATGGCCTTGGCCGCCGGGGCCCTGGTGTAACTGGCCAGAAATGCTTCATCCGCCAGGAAGGCCGACATCAGTCCTTTCAGGTGCGGGTCTGCAAGGCCTTGAACAATGGATTCAAGCTGATTGAGCATGTCGGCAACCGGCCGTTTGGAAACCGGCAAAAAATCCGCCAGGTCAATTGCTGCCTCTGCAACGGGCTCAAGCTGCTGGATCACCAACTGCATCTTGCCCATGTAGACACTGGCCTTACCCGAAACGCGAACAAAGTCATCTTTGTCAAAGAGTGCAGACAGTTCATCGACCTTGTCCCAGATGCGGCCCTCAACTTCTCCGGTGCGGTCCATCAGCTTGAGGGTCATGTAGGCACGCCCGTTCTTGGCCATACCGATGATCTTGTCCCTGACCAGAAATGGCGCGTCCACAAGGTCGCGTTCGCGGATATCTTCAACGTAGATTTTCTTCAAAACAACTCCTGACCAAGCACAGACTGAACAACCCGTTCAGCCGCTCGCAAGCCATCGAAGGCTGCGCTCATGATACCACCGGCATAACCGGCTCCTTCACCGGCAGGGAACAGGCCGGCATGACTGACTGATTCACCGGCCTCGTTGCGCAAAATACGCAATGGTGCCGAAGTTCTGGTTTCCACGCCGACCAGCACGGCTTCAGAGGTCAAAAAACCTTTCATCTTGCGATCAAAATGCGGCAATGCGCTTTTCAGCCCATGGTACACGAAATCGGGAAGGACTTCACGCAGTTCTGTCTCAACGACGCCCGGACGGCAGGAACAGTTGATCGGACCCGCTCCCAGACCGGTGAATGCCATCATATTCTGGGCCGGAGCACGGGAGTCACTGCCNNGGGGCAACGGTAACAACCAGGGCGCTGTTCGAAAACCCACTATTCCGAGCCATCCGGCTCATACCGTTAACGACCAGACCACCCGGCTCAGATGCGGCATTGATGACCTCCCCTCCCGGGCACATGCAGAAGGAATAAATCCCCCGACCCGATTCGGGGTCTGTATAGCGCAGGGCATAATCTGCAGCAGGAAGTTGTTCGGCAAAGCGTCCATACTGAATACGATCAATCAAAGCTGATGGATGCTCAACACGCACCCCGACAGCAAAACCTTTGGCCTCGAGCACGACCCCATACCGGTCAAGCATCCGGTAGGTGTCGCGGCCACTATGCCCCGGAGCAAGAACAAGGGAGTCACATAGAATCTCTTCATCGCCATTGATGATCCCGCCACGAATGCGCTCATTCAGACATTGAATGCCAGTCAGGCACGATTCGAAACGCACATCGACACCTAAATCCGCCAGGAAATTGCGGAAGTTGATGACAACTTTACGCAGGCGATCCGTCCCGACATGGGGACGGGCTTCGATGAGAATCTCTGCCGATGCGCCAAAATCTACTAGAGTCTTGAGCACTTCGCTCCTTTGGGGGTGATTCAACCTGGTCGTCAGCTTGCCATCGGAAAAAGTTCCAGCCCCTCCTTCGCCAAACTGGACATTGCTGATTTCATCAAGCTTGCCGGTCGACCAGAAATTTTCCACGTCTTTTATTCGCTGTTCAACGGGACGGCCACGATCAATCAGAGTCACTCTTATCCCGGACTCGGCGAGACGTTTTGCGGCAAAAAGACCTGCGGGGCCCATCCCGACCACCAGGGCATGATGTTGTACAGACACCCTTGGCACAACAATTTCCGGAGCCTCAACGACTTTCTCGACGCGTTTTTTGGAACACTTGCGCAACAGCGCCGTTTCATCGTCAACCGAGAATTCGATGGTGTAGACCTTGCGCACCTGGTTTTTTTTGCGGGCATCAAGCGAACGCCGCAGGATCTTGACTTGTTTCAGCTCCGCAACGGGGACATCCAGGTAAGCGGCAACCTTGATGGTTAAAAGATTTTCGTCGACAGGAATATCGAGAGCCAGATCACGCAGCAGCAAAGCCATGTCTAAATCCAATCAGAGAGTATGGCTTCATGTCAACGGCAGCCAGATCTGGAAGGTCGTTCCCCGGCCTGCTTTGCTTTCGACATTGATGCGCCCGGAATACGTTTTGACGATACGCAAAGCCACAGACAGGCCGAAACCGGTCCCTCTTTCCTTGGTTGTGAAAAAAGGGTCGAAGATTTTGTTCAGGTGCTCTTCGGGGATCCCGCTACCGGAGTCACTCACAGTAATCAAAACCTCCCTGTCATCATATTCAAGAAAGACTCCGAGCTCTCCGCCGTCTTTCATTTCGAAAATGGCGTTGGCGAAGAGATTGGAAAAGACCTGGCCGAGCTCATCGGCATCGGCGAGGACGGAAGGAGAACCTTTCATGATGTTTCGGGTCAAGACAACATGCTGTGCCTGCATCTGTTCCATGAATGTCTGCAGGCTCCCGTCGATGATTTCATCAAGGTAAACCGGGCGCAATTGGAAGTTAGACCGCTTGCTGGTGGAAAGGAGCTTGACGAGGATAGCGTCGATGCGCTCAACTTCGTTGATGATCTTGTCGGAATAGGACTGCATCTCCGGTTCGCCATCGAGCCCTGTTTTCAGGACTTGGGCGAAGAGGCTGATCGAGTTCAGGGGGTTGCGAATTTCGTGGGCCATCCCCGCCGAGAGATGCCCCAGGGCGGCCAACTTCTCAGTCAGCAACACTTCATGGTGGGCATGCTCCAACTCACTGCTCTTCTCTTTTACACGCTCTTCCAGTTCACGGTTCCAGCGTTCAATTTCATTGAGCAGGCGTTGCTGTTCCTGGACAAGCTCGCGGTTCTGCAGTTCGATAGAGCGGACACGCAGAACATTTTCAATGCGCTCGACCAGCTTGGTGTTGCTGAAAGGCTTCAGAATGTAGTCGGAAGCTCCTGCCTTCATCAACTCCACGGCAACTTCTTCACTGCCTTTGCCGGTAAACATGATCACATAGGTGTCAGGGAACCGCTTGCGGATTTCCTTGAGGGCATCCAGGCCGTTGACCTTGGGCATCATGTAATCGAGCAGGACCAGTGCAGGCTGTTCTTTTGCAATCAGGTCGTAGCTGTCCAACGCATTGTCAACGACATAGACCTGGTAACCCCGGCTGCTCAGAACCATGGACGTCAGTTCAAGGATCATATGCTCATCATCGACGATGAGGATTTTTTCGCTCATAGGCCTGTATTCTCGCAAGAAATTAAAAGCTAAGGATACTCTTCGAGACAGTATTTGACAAGGCTATAGGCAATCAGGAGGCACAAAAAAAGGCAGCGAAAACGCTGCCTTTTCTAAATCTGGAGTGGGCTACTCCAGAATACGTATCGTCATGACCGGGATTGGGGATTTGCGCACGACCTTTTCTGCCGTGCTGCCGAACAAGACGTGATCGAGGCCCGTGCGGCCATGGGTCCCAAGCACAATCAGGTCCGCGTTAAACTCCTGGGCTTTCTTGATAATCTCATCGTAGGGAATCCCGGGGAGGACATGGGATTCATAATTTTCGAAATCCTTTATGTGTTGACGGCAGAATTTCTCCATCAATTTCTCCGCCCCCTGTTCAATCTCTTCCTCGAGCTTGTCAAATGAGATGTGTGGGACGTAAAAACCACGCAGATCAACTGGTTCATTGATGATGTGAATAATCGTCAATTTGCCGTCATATTTCTTGGCTAATGATAGTGCTGCTCTAAAAGCATAATCCGAGCCTTCGGAGAAATCGGTTGCAAAGAGAATCTTCTTGAACTCCATAGTGACCTCCTTTTGTGTCAAGATACCCGGGCGATAGCTGAACCATTAAAAATTTTCTTCATCACAGAACGAAGTTCATCCAAACGAACCGGTTTATGAAGATATTCGTAGGCACCCAGGTTCATCGCTTCGAGATACGATTCCACACCACCATAGGCCGTAATCATGATGACATTGGTGCTTGGAAACTTGCGACTCAATTCGCGCAAAAAGGCCAAGCCGTTCATGTCGGGCATATTGATGTCACTGATCACAAGGCTGATTTTCTGATGTCCAAGCACGTCCAACGCATCGTGTCCGTTAGCGGCACTTTCGACTTCAAAACCTTCCTGGGACAACAACTTGGTCAGCCCGATCCGGGTGTTTTCTTCATCATCAACGATCAGTATACGTTTTATAGATTCGCCCAAAACAACCCCTTTGTTCGCTCGTTTAGGAAAGTCTAGCATGAGCCCCTGCGCTGTCAAGCGGGCCAAAAATTAAATTTTCGCGAAATGTTACGATAAAACAGGCAGTTACGTGTCTACCGAAGTGGCTTTATTGAGCTGAAAGGTTGTTTGGCAACATCTGCCAGGCGTGAATGACAGACGCGACGAGATAGGGGAAGCGCGAGGCGTGTTCATGACTGCAAGCGAGCACATCTTCGTGTGACAATTTGCCGGAAGCGATTCCGGCTGCCGGGTTGGAGATGAAAGCCACAGCGGCAACAGTCATTTCAAGATAACGCGCCATGATTGCCTCATGAACCGTCGACATGGAAACCACATCGGCACCGGAACTGGCGAGGAACCGGATTTCTGCCGGGGTTTCATAACTGGGCCCTGGCATTGCGGCAAGAACGCCCCTGTGCAGTGTCAGAGGGTTATTCTTGTCCATATCGATCTGATTGTAAACCTCATGAGCGTAGACGCTGGAAAGATCAACAAAAGAGCTCCTGCCAAGGCCCCGCAAGGGGTTATCGCCAAGAAAATTCAGATGATCTTCCACCAGCATGAAATCGCCGGGACGATAGTCCCGGTTAATCCCACCGGTAGCACAGGTTAGCAGCACTCTCGGGCAGCCAAAGGCCGAGGCAAGACGCACCGGGAGAGCTGCTTCGAACGCGCTGAGTCCTTGGTAGCAGTGGAACCTGCCGGAGAAAAACAGGACATTCCATGCGGAAATACGGGCGGCTATCAGCTGCCCGTTATGGCCGGAAACCAGATCGGCAGGGAAACAGGGCCAGTCACTGTAATCGACTTTACCGAGGACTTCTCCGCAATTTACGGCCTCCTGCCAACCGGACCCCAGAATGACCGCAAGGTCAAAATCCTCGACCCCGGTCAGGCTCCGGAACTCTTTCAGGAGTGTGCTTGCCGGTTCGTCAGGCTCAAAGGCCCAGGATGGATTGGACACGATTTTCCAGTTCGCGGGGTTTAAAGGATTTGTTGATGAAGTCTTCCGCACCTATCCTACGCACTTCTGCAGCAGTTTCCTCACCACGCTCAACGCCGCTCATCGCAAGCACCTTGACAGACTTCGCCAACTCTGACCCAGCAAGTGCGCCCAGGATTTCCTTGCCTGATTTTCCGGGAATATTCAAATCCAACAGAACCAGTTGCGGGGTTCTGGAGTTGATCGTTTGCCAAGCCTCGTCGCCATCTGCCGCAGTGATCAATTCTACGGGTAGCGGGCTAAGAATGTCCTTGATCATTTCACGAAAAAACCGGGCATCATCAACAATCAGAATGAGGGGTTTGCCGGGTGAGACGACTTCCTGCACAGGTGCCTGCTTATCGAGAGAAATTTCAAAAACATGCTTGCAGCCAGGACATTTGACCTTGGCCGTAGCCGTCTTGCTACCGGAGGGGTCAATGCGATATCGGGCCTTACATTCCGGGCAGGCAATAATCATCAGCAGCTATTCCTCGGCGCTTGACTGCAACAAGAAACTTTTCAGGCCGATGACATCCAGTTCTTGGCCATCCAGCCAGAAACGGGCTGAGTCCTCGGCAGTCATTTCAACATCGACCTTGCTCTTTATCCGCCAGGTCAGGTCAAGGCCATCATGCAACCTGTATTCGTGCGGTTTTCGATCGTCGACCTTAATTATAAGGGAGCTCTCTGCCAAAGCAAGCATCCGCAAAACTGAACCGGAGGATGCAATTACCGGCAGCGGCTCACGACTCACAGGTTGATCCATGATCTTATCTTCTACCATGACAGGTTCAACAGCAGGTACGACGGTTGCACTGTTAACGGATGGGGCAACCATCTCATCCTGTTCAACAACAGGTTCGATGGGAGCAACGACAGCAGGCCTGGGCTCTTCAGTCACCTCTAAAGGTTCGTCGTCTGCCATAAACGAAGGCCAGAAAAACAGGGCCCCGCCGAGGACCAGCACCAGCAAAAAGGCGACGGCAAAAGCACCCCAGCCGCCCACAGCAGGCTTTGACTTGTGTCCCGTGACCTGCGGCTTCGAAACGATAACGCTGGCGGCAGGTTTAATGTCTGCGACAGGGATATCAGCCAGACCGGCCAGGACAGCTTTACTATCGAGGCCAAGGTAACGGGCGTAGACACCGACAAAACCCGTGACGTAGGCCTGACCCGGCAAATCGGAAAAGCGATTCTCCTCGATACTTACGAGGTAGGTTTTGCGGATACGGGTCTTCTGGGCAGCATCATTGAGAGAATACCCGAGCTGTTCACGCCGTTCCTTGAGGAGGGTGCCGATATCTTCAGGGGAAGTGTCCATTACTTACCGATAATCTTTAGATAATTGGTCGCCAGGCGCGACACATCACTGTCTGGTGCAAGCTTTACAACCCTGGAGAAGGACTCTTTGGCACTCTTGGTATCCTTCATTTTCATGTAAACCAGCCCCTGCCAGTAGTATCCATTGGCAAACCCCGGGGCAAGGCTGACACTTTTCTGAAACATCTCAAGGGCCTCGACGGGGCGGTCCTGGTTGTAGTAGAGCTCCCCAAGCCGAAACGGCGCCATATAGTAGCGCGGATTGATCCCGATCGCCTTTTGATAAGCAATCTGGGCCGACTGGTAGTCCTGTTTCTGGACATGTGCCATGCCGATCCCCGTCCATGCAATTTCCGGGCGGTCAAAGAGCAGGTTGTCAGCAGCTTTCTCAAACGCAGCGATGGCTTCATCATGACGTTCTATGGAGAGATAAAGGGCACCGAGGTTATTATAGTATTTGGGTTCATCTTCGCTGAGCTGAATGGCATTTTTAAAATGTTTCTCTGCTAGGGGGTATGCTTTTTTGAGCCAGTAAGCCTGGGCCAGGCCAGCCTGAATTTCAGGATTCGCGGCATCATACTTTTGGGCTTCCAGGAATTCCTTGAGAGCTTCAGTGGGATTCTTTTCTTTTAGAGAAGTGACGCCGAGGATGTAATGGTATTCGGCCTTGCTACTGTCAGATTTTTTCTGCTCCATAGGGACGCAGGCACAAATTAAAGCGGCCAGCAGGATCACAATGAAGAAAATTGAACGCTTTTGCATAAAAACCCTTTCGCACTTACCCTAGAGTGTGGCAAGAATCCGGCCGATCGTTTCCTGCAGCTGTTGTTTGCGCCGGTTCATCTCCTCAGGGGATGGAGCGACCTTTCGAGCACGCAAACCGGGACGCTTGGCACGCATGGCTTCAACAGCGGCAAGCAGGTCATCAACATTTTCAGAAGCTTCATCTGGTTCATTTGCTTTACGCACCTTGGCCGGTTCAACAGCAGGTTCTTCGGCCTTCTTGGGCTTGCTGCTGACCTTTGCATCCCTCTTCAGCGCTTCAGCGGCCGCTGCAATTTTATCATCACGTTTTGGTTTTCCGACAAGCGGTTCAGTCTCCGCAGCTTTAGCAGGCGGTGGCGTTGCCGCTGTCTCTTCCTTAACGGGAATGCCGGCTTTCAGAGGCAGCGACTCCCACAACATTTCCTGATCAGAGGCATCAAGCAGGTGGATGTCCTGATCGGTCAGGAGGAAGCCCATCGATTCGACGAAATTCAGTGCCTGGTCAAGCATGCTGTCAACCTTGCTCTCCGGAACAATCCTCGGCTCGGCAAAGTAAAAGGCGAGCACTCCGCTCTTGTGCAGGTGAAATGCTGCAACCGTGGCGACACCATCACCCTGCTTGTATTGGCAGAGGTAGGCACTGGCCTGCTGGGCTGAAACTCCGGGCAGTGCCAACTGAACCTCACGCATCGACCTGAACAGATGCACGACATTCTCAGATGCAACCTCTAGGGTGTTGATTGATTTATCCCATTGGAACATAACAACCTCCTCCGACTACAAGCCCGCAAATGCCGTTAGCGCCTGAAAATGCCGGAAGCGTTCTTCGACTTCATTCCAGTCCAGTTTACGCAAACGGTTCAGGCTGAAATCTTCAACGGTAAACGAAGCCATGACGCTGCCGAAAACCGTTGCTTTGCGTATCGTCTCTTCATTCGGGTTATCCGTAGCCGCCAGGTACCCCATGAACCCCCCGGCGAACGTATCGCCGGCTCCGGTCGGGTCATAGACTTCTTCGAGAGGATACGCCGGCGCAGAAAAGATAGAGTGTTCGTTAAATACGAGCACACCGTACTCGCCGCGCTTGACCACGAGAGTTTTCGGCCCCATGGCCAGAACCGCCTTCGAAGCCTTGACCAGGTTGGCCTCATTCGCCAGCTGCCTGACTTCGGCCTCGTTGATGACCAGGATATCGACATGTCCAAGGGTCTTGATGAGGGCGTCTCGTTTGCCTTCGATCCAGAAGTTCATCGTATCACATGCGACCAGCTTTGGGTTTTCTACCTGCTTGAGCACCTCGAGTTGCAGTTCAGGGTCAATATTGGCCAGGAAAACATACTCGGCATTTCGGTAGGATTCTGGGAGCTGAGGGTGAAACGTTTCAAAAACGTTGAGGTGTGTTTCCAGCGTATGAGCCTCGTTGAGATCGTACCCGTAGCGGCCTTTCCAACGAAAAGTCGCTCCCGGCTGGGTTTGCAGACCGGCCAGGTCAACACCACAGGAGGTCAGGAATTCTTTCGGTTCATCGGGGAAGTCGTCACCGACAACAGCAACCAGCTTTACGCCGGTAAAAAAACTGGCCGATGTTGAAAAATAGGTTGCAGAGCCTCCAAGCACATCATCACCCTTGCCAAAGGGTGTCTCAATCGTATCGAAAGCAACTGAACCAACTACCAGGATATCCATAACACCTCTTTTTTACTGAAATTACAGGGAATTATCATTAAAGCAAACATTAGGGTTTTTAGCAATACCGCGTAGTGCCTAGCCGAGATATTTCCCGATAATCGGTTCGAGATCTTTTCGGGTCTGCTCCGGAATCAGTGTTCTGTCCGTCATGATTGCGTACTGCAGGGACGAACCGCATGCGCATCTTGATTCAGCAGAGAGTACCCGCACCGCCTGCTTGATGATATCGCGTGCCATGGCTACATTCTGCCTGATGATCTCCAGAACTGCTTCAACTGTCACGTCATCATGACCATCGTGCCAGCAGTCATAATCGGTCGCCAGGGCCACCGTGCCATAGCAGATCTCTGCCTCCCGTGCCAGGCGTGCCTCGGGAATGTTGGTCATGCCGATGATATCGACGCCCCAGCTACGGTAGATCATCGATTCGGCGCGGGTCGAAAAGTTCGGCCCTTCGATACAGATATAGGTGCCCCCCTTGTGCACCGTTGCACCGGCACGTTGGCCGGCATCAAACAGTACGCCGCTCAGCTCAGCGCAGACCGGGTCAGCAAACTGCACGTGACCGGTCACACCATTGCCGAAAAAAGTCGAGGCACGTTTGCCCTGGGTGCGATCGAAGAACTGATCGGGGATCACGATATGCCCCGGCACAATTCCTTCTTTCATGCTGCCGACTGCGGAGACCGAGATAATTCTCTGCACACCGAGTTTTTTCATGCCGTAGATGTTGGCCCGATAGGGAACTTCGGAAGGCAGGTAGCGATGGCCACGTCCGTGACGTGGCAAAAAGACCATTTTGACCCCTTCCAACTCCCCCGTGATGAAGACATCACTCGGGTCGCCAAATGGCGTCTCAACCTTGACCTCTTCGATATTAGTCAGCCCCTCAATTTCATACAGACCACTGCCGCCAATCACACCGATTGTCACCATCTTTTCATTCCTCTCTGCATGGCTACTCAACCAATTCATTCAGTTGATCTTTGCATACAAACGTATTAATTTTTCTGTTCCATCTTGCCTTTCAGCTGTCCGCAGGCAGCTGAGATATCCTGCCCTTTCCCGGCCCGACGCACTGCGACAATCTGTCGGTCCAGAAGGTATGTTTGAAATGTTCGCATCGTTTCTGCAGTCGGTTGCTTGAAATCCGAGCCGGCATGTTCATTAAAGGGAATCAGGTTGACCTTGGCCTTGATACCGTGCAGCAGCCTGACCAAACGCCTGGCA
>JABAOE010000193.1_pt3 | contig 23519 bp, 25 predicted proteins | sample 7062141 | NCBI WGS metagenome assembly JABAOE01 (sample SAMN14538627, study PRJNA623070) | marine sediment metagenome | biome: marine biome [ENVO:00000428]; feature: marine pelagic biome [ENVO:01000023]; material: deep marine sediment [ENVO:00002113] | place: India: Gulf of Khambhat ... | reverse complement strand
CGCTTTGTCCGGGACAGCCCCCCTGCGCCCCGGGGTGCGACGCTACCTAGAGCAATTGAGCACTGGATAGTGGAACAAGGGACAATGCTGAGATTGCGATCTATTGCTCAAATTACCAATTTCTTCGCACTGCTCCACTTCTCCAATTTCCAATACTCCGGGGCGCAATGCGAATCCCGGGGCTTGAAGAGTCCCTGGGGTTATGGTTTTTTGGTGGAGGTCGCCTCTCTCATGCAATTCGGGAGAGGATGAAAAGCTGTAATGAACCATTTACCCAGAAAGGTTTGTATTTCCGGCCCCACGGACCGTCCCTGGGTGGAGTCCAAGCTAAGGGCCAACGGCTGCGAGGTCGTGCTCGGGATGGCCTATGAAAACTTTCCAGAGCATTGCTACGATGATGAGAGCTTGATCAAACTCATCTCGGATTCAGATGTTTTGCTCGTGTCGTCCCGGGAGCGCGTTCCAGGCAAAGTCCTGGAGCAATGTTACCGGCTGCGGGGTGTGGTCAAGGCATCCATCGGAGTTGAAAATGTTGACATCAGCGCCGCCACGGACCTCAAAATCCTCGTGTGCAACAGTCCCGTTCCGGAGAATTTTGTCGGCGTCGCAGAGGCCACCATCGGCCTCATGGTTTCCCTGATGAAGCGGCTCAAACTCAACGAGCAGGACCTCGCGCAAGGTCGATGGAAAAAGGAGACAAATACCGGTGACCTTATTTCGGGAAAAACCATCGGTATCGTTGGCCTGGGGCGAGTAGGCAAAGCCGTGGCAAAGCGTCTTCAGGGATGGGACGTCCGGGTCATTGCCTATGACCCTTATATTAAGCGGGAGGTCTTCGAGGAGGTGGGAGCCGAAGGGGTTACGTTCGCTGAAATACTCCGCCGCTCAGACGTTTTGAGCCTCCACGTGGTCCTGACCGGAGAGACCCGACACATGATTGGGCTAAAAGAACTCAAAAGCATGAAGCCAACAGCTTATCTGGTTAACACCTCCCGGGGAGGGGTCATCAATCAGGAAGAGCTATCCCAGGCCCTTGGCAGCGCGACCATCGCCGGGGCGGCCTTGGACGTTTACGAGGAAGAGCCTCTCCCGCTCCACGATCCTCTGCGTTCCATAGACACCTCCCGCCTGATCCTGACACCGCATAGCATTGCTAATAGTCCAGCGGCGAGGGATGCCGGGCACCGCATGGCGGTGGATTCCATTCTTTCGCTCCTGGCAGGGAAGGTGCCCTCGACGGTGCTGAACCCGGAAGCCATAGCGCAGTGGGAACAGCGGTTCTTTCATCCTCTTCCATGACCTTGTTATGAGGCTCATAACCGCCCATAAAATTCTGATTGCCACCGCCATAGTTTTTTTCTTTGGCTTTGGCCTGTGGGAGTTCAAAAACTACTCTCAATCGGGAGAGACTTCGGTGTTCATCCGCGCTGTTATTTACCTGCTGGTTTCATTCGGATTTGGAATCTATCTCAAGACCATAAAGAAGTGGCTTAAGTAACCGTCTCCCATGACACGACTGGATAAATCAGGACCGGGTCTCAATCTTGCCAGCGAGGAGGAAATCCAACGTGAACGGCAGAAGGCGCGCGCCTTGCGTTCAACCCAGTGGTGGAAGCGAAAGCGGTCTAACGGGGTGTGCCACTACTGCGGAGAGAAGTTCCCGGCCCGGGAACTCACGATGGATCATCTAGTTCCCATCGCTCTCGGAGGTAAAAGCACAAAGGGGAACGTGGTCCCAAGCTGCAAAAATTGTAACTCCAAGAAAAAAACTCAACTCCCCTTCGAATGGGAAACCACCGAATAAAATTCAAATTCCAAATCTCAAATCATGATGGATTAATTGCCTCCGTAGCAGCACTCTCTCCGCAGTGGCAAGCGAACAAGGCGCTGGCTGAAACTTTGAAAGTGTTTCTTCTACTACAAAATCCTTTGTTCAGTTCGTTCGAGGCGAGACCAATAGAAAAAAGCTAATTGAAATTAGTTGAAAGTCGGCATGGCGGTTGGTTGGTCCGTATTCAGTCCGCTACAAGTATCACCTCCGTTAATTTTTGTTTATCAACCTTGCCCAAGTTGGTATGGGGAAGAGCTGAGGCGAACGTCAATGACTTGGGGACCTTATAGGGAGCCAGCCGGTCTCGGCAAAATTGAATTAGCTCCTGGGCCTGGGTGCCGGCTTTTTCTTTGAGTACGACCACAGCCTTTGTGACCTCACCCCACTCGGGATCCGGCAAACCGATGACGGCGGCTTCTAAAACCTCCGGGTGGCTGTAAAGCACCTCTTCGATCTCAAGCGGATAGATACTGATGCCACCGCTTTTGATCATATCCTTTCGTCGTCCCACCACGTAGAGATAGCCTTCTTCGTCGAAGTAACCTAAATCCCCGGTGTAGAACCAGCCATTGCGAAAGGAGTCCTCTGTGGCTCTGGTGTCTTTATAGTAACCTTGGGAGGCCAACGGGCTATTGCAGATAATCTCTCCGACTTCTCCCACCGGCATCGGGTTTCCGGACTCGTCGATAATTCTCAAATCGGCGCACCAGATGGGACGTCCCGCGGAGAGGGGTTTGGTGTCGATGTCTTTGGGCTTGGCAATGGCCATTTGACCCGAATCGGTGGAAGCATAGGTTCGATAGATATTAGGAGTAATCCATTTTCTGAGTCCTTCCAGAGTAGNNAGCGAAGAGAGCTCGTGTCGAAATTCTGGGTCTCCGCGACTCGAAGAAGGCGCTCACACATGGTAGGAACACCGCCGAGATACGTTACCTTTTCCGTCTGGACGGTTTGCAGCACGCGAACAGGGTCGAAGTTCGGGTGCAGAATCACCGTGCCACCGAAATACAACGCCCCCAGAGTGAACGAGCGGCCGTGGCTAAAATAAATTGGAGATGAGAGGAGAGCGGTGTCGTGGACGCCGAGTCCCTTCTCAATGGCATTGTTGATACAATGGAACGTAAAGGAACGATGACTCACCAGGCATCCCTTGGGAAAACTGGTGGTCCCGGAAGTGATCATGACCAGAAACGGGTCGTCCTCCGCCACATCGACGGCGGGTTCCTCGGTGCTCGCCGTGCCGACAAGTTCCTGAAAGCCCTGGCTGCCGAGAACGAACGCTTGAATGGAGTCGAGCGGTTTGTGTTCCTTTGCCTGCTGGTACGCTTCTTGACATTCTGCTTCAAGAACTAAAGCCACGGCCTGGAGGGATGACAGGGTAGAGGCAATTTCGAGGGATCGCCACTTGATGTCCAGCGGAATTCCCAGGGCGCCGATCTTTGCAAGGGCGAAAACGATCTCCAAATGCTCGATCCGATTACCTACTAACAGAGCCACGGGGTCGCCTTTACGGATCCCTTTACGAAGGAGGCCATGGGCCAGCCGATTCACTCTCTGGTTGAGCTCGCCATAGGTCACTTCACCTCGAGTGTCTTTTAGAGCAGTTTTGAGAGGGTACTTGTAGGCGTTTCGCCTGAGGGCATCGCCCATGACCATGTTGATCTTCATCTTTGATTGACAGGCTTCATACTATCCCAAGGTTTGTTTGAGCTGAAAAAGACCCCTGTACCAGCCTTCAATGGAGCGTTGGTTTGGAGTCGTCGTCACGACCACCGTTGATCATCCGGAGCCGGCGTTTACGCCGGGCCAGGCGGTACTGATCAACATAGATGCCGAGCCAAACAAAGGGATTGCCCCAGCGGAGGTAAGCATAGCCAAATACCATTCCTCCCAGGTGGGCGAGGTGTGCGATCCCGGAACCGCTGGATGTCATGGACGAGTAAAGTGCAATAGCTCCAATGATCATCACGAAATGCTTCATCTTGATGGGAAAGAGAAAGTAAAAGTAGACGGTTCGATTTGGATAGGTGAGACCATAGGCGAGCAGGATGCCGTAGATCCCACCCGAGGCGCCGATACTGGGTATCATTTGTGAAGGCGTGAGTACGGCATTCAGAAGCCCGCCCCCGACCACGGTTAAAAAGTAGTATTTTGTGAAGAATTTGGTGCCCCATCGTCGCTCCAGATCACAGCCGAACATCCACAAGGCCAGCATGTTGAACAGAAGATGAAATATGCCGCCGTGGAGAAACTGATAGGTAAAGAGCTGCCACAGGTAGAGCTCTTTCCAGACCAGTTGCGGAACCAAGCCGAAGATCAAAGTAAAACTGTAATCCATGAAGCTCTGAAATATAAAAACGGCGACATTGGCAATGAGCAGGTACTTCACTGCGGGAGTCATGCCGCCGCCGATGAACATGGCACTTCGAGCTTGGTAAATCATGGGATGTTATTGATTCCGAACCTCCAGCCCCTTTGTGCGGGCCAGGGTATTTATATTTTAGCTAATTGATTTGGGATTGTAAGCCACAGTCTCGCGAATCACGATGGGACTCAACCAGATCAAGGCAATTAGATTGGGGATCGCCATTAGCCCATTCACCGTATCAGCGATGTCCCAGATAAATTTTACTCCTGCAACGTCCCCTGAGAAGTAGGCGCCCACAATGATGACGAGGCACCAGATCCAGCGGTAGTGGAGGGAGACCGCACTTCCAAAAAGGTAGTCCGTACACTTGAGACCGTAATACGACCAGGTCAGCAGGGTGGAATAGCCGAAAGTAATGGATCCGAAAGCTACGATCCAACCGCCGGTCGGTCCAAGAACGTTGCTGAAGGCGTGGGCCGTAAGGGTTGTGCTGGTAAGCCCTGTCGTCCATGCGCCTGTGAGTACAATGGCCAAGGTCGTCACGGTGTTGATTACGAGAGTGTCGATAAAGACACCAAGCATGGCGACGTTGCCTTGACGGGCCGGAGAGCTGGTTCTGGCCGCACCGTGGGCGATGGCGGCGGAGCCGATGCCCGCCTCATTGGAAAAGATTCCCCTTGCCACTCCAAAACGGATGGCTTGAGACATTGCAGCCCCGGCAAAACCACCTATGGCCGCCTGGCCGGAGAATGCGCTTTGAAAAATCAGGTTAATCGCCGCGGGAATCTCAGCGCTCTTGACGACAATTATGACGAGGCCTCCGACGAAATAGGCGACACACATGATCGGTACGAGGAATTCAGCAACCGTGGCGATCCGCCTGATGCCCCCGATAATCACCAACCACGTGAATACCGCCAGCCCAATTCCCGTGACCAGTACCGGAACCCCTAGCTGCGTGCGAAAAACCAAAGCCACGGAATTGGCCTGAACCATATTCCCGATCCCAAAGGCGGTAATGCTTCCGCAAAGAGCAAAGATGCCACCGAGCCAGTAAACACCCATGCCATTTTTCAAAACGAACATGGGGCCACCGGACATGCTACCGTCCGGGGATTGCTCCCGATACTTGACCCCGAGCAGCGCTTCAGCGTACTTTGTCGCCATTCCCACCAGTCCGGTCAGCCACATCCAAACGGGCGCCCCCGGGCCGCCCAGGGCGATGGCCGTGGCTACGCCGGCAATATTGCCATTACCGACTGTGGCCGAGAGGGCCGTCATCAAGGCTTGAAATGGGGTTATATCCCCCGAACCATTTCCTTTGTCGCCCCTGTGAAAGGCACTTCCCAGAGTCAGGCTCCAGGCGTGGAAAAATCGCCTGACCTGCACAAATCGGGTCCCCAAGGTGAGCCAGATGCCGGTCCCGATCAAAAAAATGATCATGAAGGGACCCCAAACGAACGAGTTCACCACACTGATTAGATTGAATAATGCTTCCATGGTGCTCCGCTATGCTCCCCCCTGGGCTTGGATTTCAGCCGCCGTGCGCGGAAAGCGTCATTGTCGCCTGCACGGAGCAAAAAATCCAGAGATTTATGGGTCGTTTTTTGTCCCTTATCGATGAATGGCGTGGTATAGAAATTGCGTTTCACTGTGGCCATGAGGCGTTGTCCACTTGGCTATTCCGGAACCGTCATGGAAGAGCTGAAAAGATTTGTCGATGGGAAAGTAGTGATCATGGTAGGTGACCTTACCAAAGACAAGGTAGATGCCATCGTCAACGCCGCCAACAGTTCCTTGATGGGGGGTGGGGGAGTCGATGGGGCCATCCATCGAGCCGGTGGCCCGGAAATTTTGCGTGCTTGTGAGGAGATCCGCAAGCAGGAATACCCGGACGGTCTGCCAACGGGTCGTGCGGTGATTACCACGGCCGGCAAGATGCTCTCCAAGTATGTGATTCACACCGTTGGTCCCGTCTACGGCCGCGGCGGTAAGGAAAAGGCCAACGAATTAGCAGCGTGTTACAAAAACTCCTTGAGTCTTGCGGCGGAGAACGGGATCGAAACGGTGGCTTTTCCCGCCATCTCCACCGGGGTTTACGGTTATCCTCAGGAGGAGGCGGCTAAGGTTTGCTCCAAAGCGGTGCAAGAGTTTCTCTCCAAGGAATCGCGTGTGAAACAGGTGCATCTGGTATTTTTCAGTCAGAACGACGCCGATGTTTTCCTGGAGAATCATGCTTTCGAAGGCAAGTAACATGAGAAGGAAAATCTTTATTGCAGGAGTCGTGTTGGCGGTGGTATGGGATTTCTCTGAGGTCCGATCCTAGGGAGGGATACGATGCGATTGTATCTGATGAGACACGGAGAAGCCGTGGCAGAAAACGAGGACCCGGAACGTCCTCTAACCAGCCGCGGCCGGGAAGAAGTTGACCTTGTGTCCCGGGCGGCGGCGAAAAAGGGAATGGCCGCAGCAAAAATCTTGCATTCTGAAAAACTCAGGGCGAAACAAACGGCGGAAATCCTGGCGCAGAAGGTGACTCCGGCACAGGGAATCTGTGAGATCAATGGCCTCTGTCCCAACGATAACCCGATAGTGACTAAAGCGGAGATCGAGGCCTCAAGTGAACCGTTGATTGTGGTGGGTCATCTGCCCCATCTCGACCGTCTTGTCACCATGCTCTTGAACGGCACGGCAAGCTCTCAAGTGGTTGATTTTCCTACGGCTTCCGTGGTTTGTCTCTCGCGACGCAAGAAGGACTGGAGGCTCAATTGGACCTTAGATCCAGCGCATGTGTAGCGAAAATTTGTGCCCTGTCGTTGAGAGAATTGTGGAAGTAATTCAATGCCGAAGTAATCAAATTGGAAAAGTTGACTGGCGTCGTAGGATGTTCTAAAAAGGATCATTTCTGAGGGTCTGGGAACTAGGCGGGAGATCACCAATATGGCTTCTGATACGCTGTCTGTTGTCGATAATCGTACGGGAAAAAGCTATGAGCTACCGATCAAAGACGGTGCCATCAATGCCTCGGATCTGCGTAATATCAAGGTGTCCAATGATGATTTCGGCCTCATGAGCTATGATCCCGGCTTCATGAATACCGCCTCCTGCAACAGTCGGATCACCTACATTGACGGTGACGTGGGAATCCTTCGTTACCGCGGCTATCCCATAGAACAGCTTGCGGAAAAGAGCAATTACCTTGAAACGGCCTACCTCCTGATCAACGGGGAACTTCCCACCAAATCGCAGCTGGAAGAGTGGGACTGGAACGTCATCAACCACACCATGGTTCACGAGAGCATCAAAAAATTCGTGGACGGCTTTCACTACGATGCCCATCCCATGGGTATGGTGATCAGTGCGGTGGGGGCTCTATCCACGTTTTATCCGGATGCAAAAAATATCTTTAGTGAGGAGTCGCGTAGAATTCAGACCTACCGCCTGTTGGGAAAACTACCGACCGTTGCGGCATACGCGTATCGACACAGCCTGGGACTTCCCTATGTGTATCCCATGAACGACCTCAGTTACACGGGCAACTTTCTAAACATGATGTTCAAGATGACGGAGTTACAGTACAAGCCCAATCCGGTGCTGGAAAAAGCCCTGGATGTGCTGTTCATCCTCCATGCTGACCACGAACAGAACTGCAGCACCAACACAATGCGCGGTGTTGGCAGCTCCCAGGTCGATCCCTATTGCTCCGTAGCGGCTTCCGCCGCTGCCCTGTATGGTCCATTACACGGAGGGGCGAATGAAGCGGTGTTGCGAATGCTCATGGCCATCGGCTCCAAGGACAAGGTCAATGATTTCATCAAGAAGGTGAAGGGCGGGGAAGGACGGCTCATGGGATTTGGTCACCGGGTTTATAAAAATTATGATCCCCGGGCGAAAATCATCAAGCAAACCGCAGATGCCGTTTTTCAGGTCACCGGTAGAAATCCCCTTCTCGATATTGCACTGGAGTTGGAACGGATTGCTTTAGAGGACGATTATTTTATCAAGCGCAAACTTTATCCCAACGTGGACTTCTACTCGGGTCTCATCTACCAATCCATGGGGCTACCGCAGGATATGTTTCCGGTGCTCTTTGCCATTCCCCGCACCTCGGGATGGGTTGCACAGTGGGAAGAGATGCTGCTGGATGCAGATCAGAAACTCGCCAGGCCGAGGCAGATCTACCTGGGTGCGGATGAAAGGGCCTATGTGCCCATGAACCAGCGAGGTTGAAACTCCTTGCGCCCGCCTTCTCCGTTCAACCTGGACGACTCCGTTTGAAATGAAAAAACTCGCTATTCTCGTGGGCGGGGGGCCCGCTCCCGGACTCAACGCGGTCATTGCCGCCGCCACCATCGAGGCGCGCAACCGGGGCCTGCAGGTCCTGGGTTGTTACCACGGATTCCGCTGGTTGGTTGAGGGAGATACCAAGCATATTGTCGAGCTTGATATCGGTGATGTGTCTCGGATTCATTTCGACGGCGGATCGGTTCTACTCACCTCGAGGACCAACCCAACCCGCAGCCCGGACGGTGTCCGGAAGGTCGCGGACACCTTAAAGGGGCTGGGGGTGCAGTATCTTTTGACCCTGGGAGGGGACGACACCGCCTTTGCGGCCTCCCAGATAGCAAAAGTCTCTCCGGAGATCACCGTTGCGCATGTCCCCAAAACCATCGACAACGATCTGCCCCTGCCCGGAGACATCGTTACCTTTGGATTCACCACGGCGTGTAATCTGGGGAAAGACCTGGTGCGCAACCTCATGCTGGACGCGGTCACTACGGAGCGGTGGTTCTTTGTGACCGTTATGGGAAGAAGTGCGGGTCACCTCGCCCTCGGGATCGGTGGCGCGGCTGGCGCGACCCTGACTCTCATCGCAGAAGAATTCCCGGACGGCAATATCAGCCTCGATCGGATCGGTGACGTAATCGAAGGAGCGATCATCAAGCGGCGGGCCCAGGGGCGTGAGCATGGAGTGGTGCTTCTTTCCGAAGGTCTCGCGGCAAGGTTGGATCCTGATACTTTAAAAGGAATTGAACGGGACGCTTTCGGCAACATCCGGCTGAGCGAACTGGATCTGAGCGCTCTCTTAAAAGAACGTGTCGCCGCGAGTCTTAAGGCCCGGGAACTTTCCGTGACCATCGTGGCGAAACACCTGGGCTATGAGCTCCGATGCGCTGCTCCTGGGGCGTTTGACATCCAGTATTGCCGGAGTCTCGGCTACTGGGGAACTCGCTTTCTTATTGAAGGGGGTAGCAATGCCATGGTCACCATCCAGGCAGGACGGCTGGTCTCGATCCCCTTTGATGAGATGATCGACCCGGAAACCGGCAAGGTCAAGGTGAGGCATGTGGATGTCAATTCTGAAACCTATCACGTGCTACGCGAGTATATGATCCGATTGAGGCCTGAGGATCTTAAAGATAAATCGATGGTAAAAAAACTCGCAACGGCAGGAAAAATGACCGAGGCCAATTTCTCGAAACGCTTCAGTTCAGTAGTAGGTAAATAGCTCGCTGGTCGTAAATCCGAAGTAATTCAAGTTGCCGATTGAACGGACCTCGCATGGTCAATGCCTCATCCGTAATCCGAGGGCATGCTCTAAGGTCGTTCTCTGACTCTATCGATTTTTCGCAATACCCCTGCACCAAAGCGCTTCTTGTGGTTCAGCACGTATCACCCCCATGGCAATCCATGAGGTGTGCTCTTGCTCCAATTTACCCACGCCGCGTCAAATCGCTCTGGTCACCTTACTTGATTCCAGCTAGCTCCTTGTACTTCCTAATGATCTCTGGATTAGATTTGGTGAGCTTGGCGAGGCTTTGGATTGTTCGTGTAACTTCCTCGCCCGAGACCGGATCTACAATGACACCTTGAAGCTTGGCGTCCTTTTGGAGCTTTGGACTCTTCAGAGCTTTTAGAAACGCCTCCCGCAGGATCGTGACACGGTCCGCCGGTGTTCCCGGTGGGGCTGCGTAGGTTCTGAGCAATGCCCACGTGTTGATCATGAATTCAGCGAGCTCTCGATTTGCCCCGCTCAACTTCAAATCTTTTATCGTCGCGATTCCTTCAATGGATTTAAGTCTCGGCTCTTTGCCGATGGTCAAAATGGGCCTGACGATATCTTCATCAAGGAATCGTCGGAATACCCCCTGCATGCTTGCCTGCGAGATGATTCGACCGTGTAGCTCATTTCGTTCCAACGCCGCAAAGGTATTGGCCGAACCGCGATATCCGGTTACATTCTTGACGGGATAACCAAGGGATTTGAGGAATTCCGCCATAACGGCGGGGCTTGTTCCCATTCCCGTTGTGCCGAGGGCCAGGGGTTCCTTCCTTTTTTTAAGATCCTTCAAGTTGCGGATTCCCAGGTCGGTCCGAACCCACAAAACCTGGGGCAGTGCGCTGAGGGTGGGGTCTCCCAGCCACTGGTATTTCATGGGATCGAATTTCACCAGCGGGTCACCGAGCAATGCCTGGGCAACCTTGCCGTAGTGGAAGTTAACCATGGTGAGCCCGTCCCCAGGTCTCATGGCATAAATCCGATTGGCCGCCACCAGATGCGATCCCCCGGGCATGTTGACGACAATGGTCCTTGGTTTGCCGGGGATGTAATTGCCGATATGACGCGCCAAAAGGCGCGCAAACGTATCAAAGCCCCCGCCTGGACTCGCGGAAACGACAATTCTGAGTACTTTACCCTGATAAAATGACGCAGCGGATGCTGGCATCTGCTGGACCATGACGAGAAAAACGGCCACCAAGAAAATCAGAGAGCCTCGAACCAATGTTGTTCCATTAGTTTTCATAACCCCTCCTTTTTTAATCTGGTCCGTTGTCGACATTAGCGGAGCCCAGCAGTTATCAGATTAAAGCAATCGACACAATACATTTGTGGCCGCCCTGCATGAAAATCTGCGTTATATCAGGACGCAGGCTGGATGAGGAAGGTAAAATTTGCTACAGGTACGGGACACTGGACGCGTAAGCGAAATTTCGTTTTGAAAGGAGAAAAATGATGGATATTTCCACGACAACCCTTCAGCTGGATACCAGCGATGGAAAAATGGAAGCCTATGAAGCGAGGCCTAAAGACGGAGGGGCCTGTCCGGCCGTAGTCGTGCTGATGGAGGCATTCGGTATCAACAGCCATATCAAGGACGTAACGGAACGGATCGCCCGGGAAGGGTACGTTGCGATTGCGCCGGATCTTTATCACCGGGAAACTGACAGGATTGTACCCTACTCGGACCTGCAGAAGGCCGTTGGCATCATGAATCAACTGCAGGATCCAAAGATCATGGACGATGTGGGCGTCGCCCTGTCCCACTTGAAGGCACAGAGCTATGTGAAACCGGGTGCCATAGGGGTCACGGGGTTTTGCATGGGCGGTCGCTTTACGTACCTCACGGCGGCCCATCACAACAAGGACGTCAAAGCGGCGGTGGTCTTCTATGGCGGTGGTATCCCTCTCGGCAAGCCCAGCCCTCTGGAACGGACGGCGGAAATCAATTGCCCCATGACCCTATTCTTTGGTGGCAAGGACGCCTTTATTCCCAAGGAGCACGTGGACGCCGTCAACAAAGCCCTGACGGACAGTAAGAAGGATTTTACCCTTAAAGTTTACCCGGAACCGGGACACGGCTTTTTCTGCGACGATCGAGCGCAGAGCTATCATAAACCATCCGCGGATGACGCCTGGGACAAAACCAAAGCCTTCTTTGCCCAGCACTTAAAATAGAATGCTGCTGCATTTCTTACTAGAGGAGGAAAGCAGATAGAGGAGCTTTCCTCCTCCCTAACCTCCCTAACCCCTCCTTCAATCCCGCTAGGATTTCCCCGCTCGTCTTTGGGGAGACCTTTGCGAATTCCAGAATTCAAAAGAGGAGACTTCCGTTAATTTGTGATAAAGTAGACGAGTGGGAGCAGACGGCGTGGCGAAGACAGTAACCCTGGGTCTCATTCAGATGAAGGCAGGGAAGGATGCCAAATCCACCCTTGCCAAGACCACGGATAAGATCCGAGAGGCGGCCCACAAAGGCGCTGAGATAGTCTGTCTCCAGGAGCTGTTTCTGTCGTCTTACTTCCCCCAGCAAGAAGACGCCAAGGAATTTGACCTGGCGGAGCCCATCCCCGGTCCCACCACGGAGTCTCTGAGCAAGCTTGCGGCGGAAGAAAAAATTGTCATTGTTGCCTCGCTGTTTGAAAAGCGTTCCGCGGGGGTCTACCACAACACGGCGGTGGTCCTCGATGTGGACGGATCCCTGGTAGGGAAGTACCGTAAGATGCACATTCCGGACGATCCGGGCTACTACGAGAAGTTTTATTTCACTCCCGGGGACCTGGGATTTCCAAGCGTCGACACGCGCCATGGTAAAATCGGTGTTCTCATCTGTTGGGATCAGTGGTTTCCAGAAGCCGCACGCCTCATCGCCCTGAGCGGCGCGCAGATTATTTTCTATCCCACGGCCATCGGAAAGGTACCCGAAGACACTCCGGCGGTGGCTCGTTCGCAACGACTCGCGTGGAGATTGGTCCAGCAGGGGCACGCAGTGGCGAACGGCGTTTACGTTGCCGCGGTCAACCGGGTTGGGCGCGAGGGAAAGCTTCAGTTCTGGGGTAGCTCGTTTGTCGTAGATCCCTCGGGCGAGATGGTGGCAGAGGCGGGTGACACAAAGGAAGAAATCTTACTTGCCAATTGCAATCTCGGTAAGATCGATGAGACACGCCGAAACTGGCCTTTCCTACGAGACCGCCGCATCGACGCCTATGGAAACCTGACGGCACGTTTTCTGGACCAGGAACCGACCGAGTAGGGGTGCCGATTGGAATCTGACGGCTCCTTCCAAAAATCAACCAAAGCATCTTCCCTGCCGCGAGAAGCGGGCTACTCCATGCCGGCAGAGTGGGTAGCTCACGAAGCGACCTGGTTGGCCTGGCCGCAGGATCCTGAGGCCTGGCCGGAGCCTCTCGAAAGCGTTCAAAATGTCTGGGTTCAGATGGTGCAGGCCCTTTCCCAGGGCGAGAGAGTTAGTTTGTTAGTCAACGACGAAGATGCTGAAAACGACGCCAGGACGAAAATCAGCGCTTCCAATGCCGACATGGATAGCCTCTCTTTTTTCCGGATACCGACGGTTGACGTCTGGATCAGAGACTATGGACCTACCTTTGTGACGAGGAATTTCGGAGACGCAAAGGTCGGTCTCAACAACTGGACTTTCAATGCCTGGGGTCAAAAATACGAGACCTATCTCCATGATGACAGTGTTACGGGAAAAATGGCCGGGTATCTCAAGTTTCCCGTGTTCGAGCCGGGGTTAATCATGGAGGGAGGTTCCCTTGAGGTCAACGGTGCCGGAACCTGCATGTCCACGACCCAGTGTTTGTTGAATCCGAACCGCAATGCTCGCCTGAAGCGAGACGAGATTGAGGGGAGCTTGAAGGATTATCTGGGTGTGCGTCATTTCATCTGGCTGGACCATGGGATTTTGGGCGACGATACGGACGGCCATATCGATAACCTGGCTCGATTTGTGGATCCCTCAACCATAGTTTGTGCATTTGAGGAAAATCCCAAAGATGAAAATTACAAATCATTAATGAAAAACTTTGAGGCTCTCCAGGGAGCCAGGGACCAGGACGGATCCGCCATCAAAGTCATACCGCTCCCGATGCCAGGACAAGTGGAGTATCGGGGAGCGAGGCTTCCAGCAAGCTACCTGAATTTCTATATCGGAAACGGAGCCGTACTCGTGCCTCTGTACAACCACCACAATGACCATAGAGCCATGGAACTGCTAGGATCTCTTTTCCCCGATCGGGACGTTGTCGGAATCGACTGTTCCCCTCTCATTTACGGACAAGGTTCCATCCACTGCGTGACCCAACAACAACCCGCCCCTTGACAATGGTGTTTTTTAACCCCTAAGCTTAGAGCTGCTTATGGGTCAGGTGGTGGAATTCAAAGAGTTCTCCCGCGCGCGACGCCACCGCGAGGAAAAACAAAGCACCGATCAGTGCATCGAGTTGCTCGAATGGAACCTGAAATACAACGTTGACCGGTACCTCTCGGCTCCATACGACGAACGCCTTTTCAGGGCCACCCAGATCCGTAAGCTCAGCGAAGTGCTGGAGTACGCTCTGAGACTCCGCTGAATCCATTCAAATTGATTTTGGAAGCGCTAGTACGATATCTCCCTTATTTATTGTTGCTCGCCGGGCTGGCGGTATTTGGCTGGTTTGTCCTCCGACGTCTGGACTCCCTGCTCGCGGCTAAAAAAGACGATCAGACCTTGCTGATGGTCCAGCAACAGATCGATCAACTGCGTGGCCAGTTTTCCCAATCCATGGAAAACCACTCCCAACTCATAAATCAGCAGCTGGGTCAGGTCTTGGGCCATGTCTCCGAACGATTAAAGGATCACTCCGAAATCTTGCAAAAGACCCAGCAGACCCTGGGCGAGCGGCTCGATAGCGCGGCCCGGGTCGTAGGCAACGTACAGAAGAGCCTGGGCAGCCTGGAGGAGGCGAACCGGAAAATTTACGATGTGGGCAAAGATATCTCCTCGCTGCAGGAGATCCTTCGGGCGCCGAAGTTGAGGGGGGGATTTGGTGAGTTCCTTCTCGGCGATCTCTTGGGGCAGATTTTACCGGCCAACCATTACGAGACACAGTATTCCTTCCGGAACGGCGAGAAAGTCGATGCCGTGATCAAGCTCGGAGGGTCTTTCGTCCCGGTGGATTCCAAGTTTCCCCTGGAGAACTTCAAGCGCATGATGAACGGTGGCACCGAGGATGAAAAGGGCAGGGCCAAAAAACAGTTTTCCACGGACGTCAAAAAACACATCGATGCCATTGCCAGCAAATACATCCTTCCGGATGAAGACACCTACAACTTTGCTCTGATGTATATCCCGGCGGAGAACGTCTACTACGAAACCATCATCAAAGACGACGCCTATGGTGGGGACAAGAGCATCAGCCAATACGCGCTGGCCAAGAGAGTGATACCCGTATCTCCGAACAGTTTTTACGCCTATCTGCAGGCCATTGTTCTGGGACTCAAGGGAATGAAGATCGAGGAGCAGACCAAAGAGATCCTTCAGTACCTTGGGCGGCTCAACGGTGACTTTGCCAAATTCAAAGACGACTTCGATCTCCTGGGCAAGCATCTTGGCCACGCCCAGTCCAGCTATCAGAATGCCGACAAACGCCTCGACCAATTCGCCCAAAAGCTGGTGGCGGCGGATGCGGATAAGAAAGAAATTGCCGACGCGTGATTCACTCCTAACCCTTTGCTTCCCCCTCTACCAGTTGCATTTTCTCCACCCCGCCCTACATCGAATCGCCCAGGAGATTATTCAGAGCGAATTCCGGCATTGAATCAGCATTGAAACTAGCCGCTGGAGAACATCTGGTAATCAGCTCTTGGTTTCGGTTTCCACCGGCCTGGCAGTGAAGTCCGCGGGGTGAATTGATCGAGCTCCGTTATTGCGTGAGTTGTCGGAGACGGTAGAGAGCCGTTCTCTCATGAACTCGAAAAGCGTTTCCTGCGACCTTAACTCTTTACCCGGGCTGTTGTTTGAGCGGCGCCAGCAGCCTTCCGGCAATAGGACCCAAGATTTTACGGTGTCGGCCAGGTGGATATCCAGGATCTGCCGCAACTTTTGTTGCAGCACCGGTTCAACGATGGGAAACGCTACCTCCAGGCGCCGTTCTAAATTGCGCGGCATCCAGTCAGCTGAGGAGAGAAAGTATTCCGGTTCGTCGCCGTTTTGGAAAAAATAAATTCGCGCATGCTCAAGGAATCGGTCGATGACAGAAACAACCTTAATGTTTTCTGATAGACCAGGAACACCAGGTTTGAGACAACACACGCCACGAACGATGAGAGAGATTTTCACCCCGGCCTGGCTTGCCAGGTAGAGCTCATCGATGACCGTAGGTAGTGTCCACAAGACCGTTCATCTTAGCGATGATTTGAGCCTTCTGACCCCGCCGCGCGAGATCTGCCTCTCGGCGAATTCTCGATACGAGGCTGTTTTTCAAATCCATAGGCGCCACAATGAGGTGATTGAAATGCTCCGAATGGGTGTAACCTGTTAGCAAGTTGAATAGCTCAGACATGTCTTCCCCAAAACTCTCTTTACAGGTAAACAGTCCCAAATCGCTGTAAATACCGCTGGTCCGAGCGTTGTAGTTCCCTGTTGCAAGGTGGCAGTAGCGTCGAATCCCATCCGCTTCCTTCCTAACCACCAAGCAGGCCTTGCAATGGGTCTTGTAACCTACCCAGCCGTAGACCACGTGAGCCCCTACTTCCTCCAGGGAGCGAGCCCACCCAATATTCGCCTCCTCGTCGAAACGGGCTTGGAGTTCCACCATGACGGCGACTTCCTTTCCTGACTCCGCGGCTCGGGTCAGAGCCCGAGCAATAGGGGATGCGGCGCTCACGCGATAGAGGGTCATTTTGATGGCCAGTACCTTGGGATCGTCGGCCGCTTCCTCTACAAATCGGGTTACCGCGTCGAATGAGTTATAAGGATGGTACACAAGGACGTCGTTGTTGGAAATGGCTTGCCATGGTGAGGAAGCTCTCTCGAATGCTGGCACTGGCACCGGCAGGATGGGCTTGTACTTTAGCGTGGGAATATCCACTGCCGAATAGAGCTGAAACAGGTCCGTGAACGCAGTGAAGCCTTTCCCAGGGTATAAATCCATCGTTTCGAGCTCAAGTTCGTCAACCAGAGTAGTAAGTACCTCTTTTGATAAGTCCGGGTCATATTGAAGTCTTACGGCTGTTCCCATGCGGCGTTCCCTGACTCCCTGCTCGATAGCAGTGAGCAGATCGTCCACACTTCCCCATGGTAGGTCGATATCTGAATCTCTGGTCACACGGATTACATGGCACGACTGCACCTTGTAGCCGTGATAAACACGATGGAGGTGCATGGCAACGACATCTTCCAGACGCATGAAGAGATGCTCGTCCTTGGGTCCGGGCAGGCGGATGAACCGGGGTACGACATTGGAAGGTATGTGAACAACGGAGAGGGTCGTGCTGGGCAAATGGGTCTCCCTCAAAGGCTTCACTAACGCGATCAAGCAGAGGGAGCGATTGGCCAGATAAGGGAACGGATGGCCCGGGTCTATGGCCAGTGGCGTAATAATGGGGGACAGAGTTCTGGTGAAATAGTGATGAAGAAACTCCTCTTGCTCGGAGTTAACGGAACCGGATTCGACGATGCGGATGCCCTTCTTCCTGAGTTGCGGCTCGATCTCTTCAAGGAAACAAAGGTGCTGGTCGTCCACAAGCCGATGGACTTTCTCGGATACGTACTCCCTGATTTGTGTGGGGGACAGCCCATCCGGGTCTGAATGTAAATCGCCGGATTCGATCCTTCGTTTGAGCCTGGCCACGCGGACCATAAAGAACTCGTCCAGATTGGCGCTGAATATGGCCAGGAACTTTACCCGCTCCAAAAGAGGCACGTCTCTATCCAAAGCCTCTTGGAGAACCCTCCGGTTAAATTCCAGCCAGGAAAGCTCCCGGTTGTTGTATCTATGCTCAACACGGCCCATGAACATCGTTTCCCCTGACCAAAAACCTGTAACCTATCATAAAGGCGACACTTTTAATGTTAACGGTAGATTAAATTCTCATTAGCAATGAGACACCGGGAAGAATAATAGACGTCCAGGAGTGAAGGGTCAAATACTTTGCCCTGACGGCGTTGGTTCTTCCCGATGCACAGTTGGTCAGTGTGCCCGCGCGGCAAGCCTACGCCAACGGACCACGAGATCCATGATGCTCATCTACAGAGAAGGCTGATGGGAGGTCAGTTATTGTCGTGCCAGTAAGCGTAGCTGCTTGGGGGTCAATAGCCAGTGCAGAACGGCACCTTTCGACGGTAGGCCCTCTACTTCGATCCTGCAGATTCCCCCTTTTTTCAAACGGAGCTCCATTTCTTCCGTGCCATTGAGTAGATACGAAATGGTTTCGCTCAAAAGCGGCTCATGGCCTACCAGTAGAAGGCGAGTGTTCTTCGAATAGGGTCGTATGGATCGCATAAGTTCGGTTACGGTTCCCCCAGGGGCGAGGGCCGCCAGTTTCGCTAACCGATTGTTTTTAATACCAAGGATCTCGGCTACGATTCGGGCCGTTTCGCTGGAACGGGGAAACGGACTCGTAAGAATTCGGTCGAAGGAGAGTCGCAAGGCGAGAAGTCCTTCAGCTTCTTGGCGCACGTGCTTTACCCCCTTGGCTGTCAGTTGTCGATCTCGGTCGGTTTTCACCCCCGGCGCACCCCGCTCCACTGCGATCCCATGTCTCATCATAAAGAGATTCATGGGCTCCATTTACTCTGAAATGGGATAGCTCATTTCCTGAGCTCCACCGAACTCTATGTCGTTGTATTTCATGGTCACTCAAGCGAGTTATCTGTGTTGGCGCGCGGCGGACTAGAATGAGCTATCCATCCTCACTAGAAGGACGGACTCGAGGAAAGTCAATCAACACTCCCGTGCAAGCTCAAAGATCTTTTTGAGGTTCCGCTGATGAGCTTTGCGGCCTTTTTCCAGGTCATTTACCAGGGTCCGGGAAACGGCCAGGTCGCCGGGTTGGAAATCAGGTCGCGTCAGTGCTTGGGTGATCGTTTCCTGAAGGACCTGGCGGTCGTGCCACTGACCCAGCGCCTCCTGGAGCTTTTCCAATCGTCGAATCTGTGACTTGCTGGGTACGGCTCCGACCTCGTGAGCAAGTTCGAGACGGTAACGGAGACGCTTGGTGGCCACCCGGAAGCTGTGGATATCGGTGTTGTCCAGGCTTTGTTCCGCCTGATTGAGAGCCGCCTTCCATTGGTCCTCAGCCCTTTGGATTCGCGCTTTTAAGTGGCCCGACAATTGGTTTGCGTCCGGGTCCCTGGAGTCTCCAAGAATCTCTTCCATCATATAGGCGAAACCAGCGGGGTCGTACTTGGAGAGCTTGCGCCGGGCAAGAGCGGCTTGATGTGCCTTCCCCTGAATGAGGAACTGCCGCAAGGCACGCCATGCCTCGCGCTTTTCACGATTTCTCGCTTTCTGTTCCTGTTCTAGGGCTTGTGCAATCATGATGTCATGGTTACGCCATTCACCTAGCAACTTCCTTACCTGCCTTGACGTGCGCCTCAGCTTCCTCACCGTTTTTGGTTGCGGCTTGGGAAAAAGTGCGGGAAGGTACTGCTGCAACCGGCGTAGATTAACGCGAGATTTGTGAATCAACTCTGGGTCGTCCGCCCCGTTGATTTTGGCGACCATGGTGGGAAGGTTGCGGCCCCGCTTGCGTAGCAGCTTTCGGAGCTCCTTTGGAATCGCCGCGATTCTATCCGGTTCCGAAGAGACGGCGCTCTCGTTTTCACCGCCATGTCTTAGCTTTTGAGCCTGGTGGTTCATGTTCGATCGTTCCAAACCGACAAATTGGCCGCAAATAGCCCTACCTTTATCCGGCATGGTTGTCAATTTACCTGGCCGGAAATACAGGCGGGTAGCGGGGTTGCGATTTTTCCTGCATGAAAGTCTCGAAGCTAAAATCGAAGGAATAAGAGGATTCTTAGCGGATACGGCGCTTGTGCGATTGTAAAACCGTTTCAAGGTTAAAGACTTCGCTTAAAAGCTTTGCCTTGGAGCTGGCAGCCTTGAACTCTCGGCTGAGATCGAGTTCACCCTGGACCTTAATGTTAAGAGTCTTTCCCTTCGCCAGTGAACAAACCACATCTTTGACCCGGGATTCATGGTTGAGGTCCAGGCCGTCCGCTACCCTGAGTATGGCGCTCAACTTGCGCACAATTTCCTGATGCAAAGGTGACAGCTGGCTGAAAGGAAGGTGTTTAGGGCTGGGATGGGCTTTACGGTGGTAACGGGCGATGTTGGCGATGAGATCCAGCTCGATTTTGCTAAACAGCCTCAAACCGGAACTCTTTATCAGATAATAGGAATGCCGGTGGTGTTTGGGGTACTCGATGAACAGGCCCACGTCGTGTAGCATGGCCGCGGCGTGCAATATGGCGGCGTATCGCTCATCCAGACGGTGCAGGTTTTGCAGTTGATAGAAAATCCGTAGAGCCAGGTGGCTCACCTGATAGGCATGAGGCGAGTCGTACTGATATTTTTTTCCTACCGCTTCCACCGAGTCAGGCCTCGCACCCTCCTCGGTCCAGGGAGTCTGATGCTCAGGAAAGCGATTTTGCAGGAGATCTCTCATCACACCATCGCGCAGTCCTTTTTTTGAGACAAAGATATAGTCGATACCCAGATGGTTCATCAGCGAATCCAGTACCGAAGCTCCCGCAATGATGATGTCTGCCCGCTTGGGGTCTTGCGGAATCAGCGGAGCCCGCGCGGATTGCGGTCGGCCTTTCATGAGCCGTAGAAGGGCGCCGAGGCGGTCCCGCCGTAGCACCGAGAGGGAACCCGCCCGGGGCTCTCCGGTCAACTGAAGATCGGCATCCGCGAGGGCCGTTATGGTCCCGCCGCTGCCAAAGGACATGGCAAACTTCTCGGAACGGACGCGTCTCGCTATGGGCTGGATGGCTTCCTCCGAAAACCGCTCGAGGTTTTTTAACTCTTTTGGCTTGGGGGGATCTTTGCTGATGAATTTCTCCGTCAGGCGCACGGCTCCAAGAGGCAGGCTGAAAAGGCAGAAGGTGTTGGTTCGGTTGGCCACGACGACTTCAACGCTACCGCCGCCAATGTCCACAAAAAGCCCCAATGGTAAATCGAAACTGAGACCGCTCATAATTCCCAGGCTGATAAGACGGGCCTCTTCCTGCTCGGAAATAACCTCCAGCTTGACACCGACGTTCTTCGCCGCAGAGAGAAATTCCGCACGATTGGAAGCTTCCCGGAGGGCACTGGTGGCAACGGCTCGAATCCTTGTGACGTGATAGCCGTTGGCGGAGTCTTTGAACTTCTTCAGCGCGCTAACGGCCCGCTGAATTGATTTGTTGTCGACCTTGCCGGTTTGAAAAACACTTTGCCCCAGGCGAATGGGTCGGCGGGTCTGCTCCACCACACGGTAGGTTCCGGGCTTTTCCGCGCAGGCCACCTGAAATCGTAGCGCATTGCTGCCTACGTCAATGACAGCAAAATAATCGGCCATAGCAATTTTCTATTATAAAAGAAGCGAAGCTGAATTTTAATCTTGAACTGTTCGGCAATGGTTACCAGATCATCCGCGCTACACGGTAACGTTCCTGCAGGAACTTCTTGGCGTTTTCTTCGACATCCTTTTCGCTGGCGCCGATGAAGCGGTGCGGAATACCGGATTGGCCGAGTAACAGGCAGGTGTCGTCCATGGGCCGTCCTGTGTTGAACACGAGATAGGCGATCCAACGATCGTTTTCCCGGACCGTCTTGATCTCTACCCGGGCGATCCCTTGGAGCGATGGAACCTCAACTTCAAACTTCATTTCCAGAAAGGAAACTATTTCGCATTAGAGGGTAAGTCAAGTCCGTTTGGCAGTGACAACCAATGGTCCTGCAAAATTGACTGCGGTAATCCTTTGTGGTCTACTCCCGTCGTCTGAAATTGTGAGCAGGATTTGATTTAATTCGTAACGTTTGGAACCAGTCCCGGGTGATAAATGATTGGGAGGACCATTCAATGGCTTTGACCCATGAGGAAAACGATCTCTTCACACGGGTGGGTCCAGGGAGCCGAGCGGGCCGGATGATGCGGGCCTATTGGCACCCCATTGGATTCGCCAAAGAGTTACAGGACAAGCCAAAGCGTCGTAAGCTTTTGGGCGAGGACCTGGTGCTGTTTCGCGATGAGAAAGGACGGTTGGGGCTCCTGGGATTGCACTGTCCTCACCGGGGCACTTCTCTTGAGTTTGGTTACCTTGAGGATGGAGGGATACGTTGTTGTTACCATGGCTGGTTATTCGATGTGGACGGACATTGCCTGGAGCAGCCGGCGGAGCCCCCGGAAAGCAGTTTCAAGGATCGGATTGGGCTGCCTGCTTACAAGGCGGAGGAGCTCGGGGGAGTAATCTTCGCCTATCTGGGGCCCGAGCCCGCGCCGCTTGTACCGAGGTATGACGTCCTGGTTCGGGAGGATGGGGTCCGTTCCATGGGAGCGAGGGTGCAGAGCTGTAATTATTTTCAAGCGGTAGAAAATACCGTGGACCAACACCACTTTAGGTTTTTACATCGGACTCCCTCCTCGCGTCACTGGAAGGATGTGGAACTCCATTCGCAGATTACCGAATTTGGAATCCAGGACCGCTATGCCCGGCGAGTGGGAGACGAAAAGTACACCACCGTGAGCTATTTCATCATGCCCACCATGAACAAAACCGGCTATCACCATGAGGAAGATCATCCTGCGGGGTTTAGAGCCGCTCATCCTGGCTATGAAGCCATGCGCTGGCGCGTTCCCATGGACAACACTCACACTCTCCATGTCACGGTTGCCTTTAGTCCGTTGGTGGACGGACAGCCGGCACCGGCTCTTCCTCCCGATCGGCAGGAGGAGGGGATTTCCGAGACACCCGCCGGGATTTTTCGATGGGACGAGTCCATTGGCGCCATTGCGCGAGGTGACCAGGACCGCTGCGCGCAGGAGAGCCAGGGACCCATCTATGACCGGACCACGGAACACCTTGGCGTTTCGGACAAGGGGGTCATCTTACTCCGTAATATGTATAAGCAGTGCATCGAGTCCGTGGAAAGTGGAATGGATCCTGTGGGTGTGATTAGAAGCCATGAAAAGAACAAAATTATCGAAATCATTCCATGGGAGGAAACGAGCAGCTAAAAGACGTGGTCAGGGTTGTGCCGATCCGGGCGCACCCGGAATCACATTTTCTCGAACACGGGGATCCGGTCATTTTTCGGCATCCGCTTTGCTTTGCTCTGACGGATTTGCGCGACGGTTGTCAACGCTCCTTCGGGAGTCGCCTCTTTGTTTCCCTCCGCACGGATCATCACAATGGTCCGAGAGGTCTCTGGATCCAATAGAATCCTGCGGGCTTCACGAACCACTTCTTCTTTCTTTAGCTGTTTCAACGCCTCCACGAGTTGCTCGTGAAATTGGAAGTTGCCCTTTTCCGCTGTGGCGTAGTCGTAAAGTTCCTCGGCCACCTCGGCAATACTGTCCCCCTCTTCCTCGAGGGATAGGATCAAACCCTTCCTGTGCTTTTCAAATGCGTCATCCGTGAGGCCACTGAACAGTTGGGCGGACTGTTTCATCCATGCTTCCACTCGTGATCGAAGCTCCACCGGGCCGTAGCCGCCGGACTGAATAAGGAAACTAAAAAACAGCCTATCCTCACTCCTGTGGTTAAAACT
>JABAOE010000480.1_pt1 | contig 23534 bp, 18 predicted proteins | sample 7062141 | NCBI WGS metagenome assembly JABAOE01 (sample SAMN14538627, study PRJNA623070) | marine sediment metagenome | biome: marine biome [ENVO:00000428]; feature: marine pelagic biome [ENVO:01000023]; material: deep marine sediment [ENVO:00002113] | place: India: Gulf of Khambhat ... | reverse complement strand
ATTCTGGAAATCGAGGTTCTGGAACTCGAGGTTCTGGAAGTCCAGCGCTTCGAGGAACGTGTTCTCGAACTCGAGCGCCTCGAGGTCGGAATACAAGGTACGGTTTTCGAATTCCAGGTTCTGGAAGTCGAGATTCTGGAAGTCCAGCATTTCGACGTTGTCATTCTGGAACTCGAGGTTCTGGAAATCGAGGTTCTCGAAATCGAGTAGCGAATACGAGTCGTCAAGCAGGCTGGAGTTGTTTACAAAAATATTCTGGAAATCGAGGTTCTGGAAGTCAAGGAAGACCAGGGTGTTCTCGAACTCGAGGTTTTCGAACTCGAGAAGCTCGGCGGAGTTTTCGAAATCGAGAATCTTGACCTCGTTCTGGAACTCCAGGTTCTCGAACTCGAGGTTTTGGAATTCGAGCGTCTTGGTTGCCGCCGTTTCGCGAGTGAGGAGAAGCCTGAAAAAATCTTCCTGCGTAATGTCGATCGGAATGACGCAGGTGGGGTCCTCGGGCGTCGCGCAACTCTGATACGCCAACTGCGGCTCGAGGGGCAGGACGGAGGACCTGTTCAGCGCTACCCGTGCAACCAGTGGTGCGCCGTCGCCGGGCTCACTGTCATTATTCATATCGGCTGACGCGTCGTAGACGCTGGCAACGATGCCGTCCGGCAGATCGCCCGCGCTGTCGAATACGGTCCGAACGTTGACGCTGCCAGCCGGGACGATGACGTCGACGTACAGTCTCTGACCCGTCAGCTGGCCGGTTTCATCGTCCGGGAAGAAGCTTGTGCGATCGAAACTTACGTATGGGTCGGTGGACGGCAATTCGATGCGCAAGCGCTTCGGGAACGGCGTGCCGTTCTGCAGCCCCAGCACGAAGGTGTTGAGCGGCACCCCGCCGCCATTCGCGCTGCGATCCTTGATGGCCGAGAGGACCTCGGCGTTGACGCCGGGTTTCATTTCCGCCGTGAAGATTTTCTGGTTTCGCGTCAGCGGACCCTTGTTCGAGCTCTTCAGGTTGCTGGCGTTACCCACGATCGTGCACTGCAACGGCGGATTTGCCTGCGAGCCATCCTCTCCCTGCAACGGCGCCAGCGCGCCGGTCGGCATCGGCATCGGCGGCGGGCTGGGCGTCACGTATTCGCTGCCCTCGCATTCGGAGACCCACATCTGCAGGGTCTCGTCCCAGCGGTCACAGCCCGTGTAAAAAACCTTGCCGCGGACCTTGTGGTTGGTCGTCCAGCCAACGTGAAACGTCGGTTGCAGCGACGGGAACAGCGTGTTTTCGATTACCTCCGGCGCGAGATCGGCGATCGAGCCCTGGTTCGATACCCACTGACCGTTTTGCAGGTAGGCGTTGACCGCGAAGACGGTGTTGTAGTCGCCGATGAACGGCCGGGTGCCTTTCACGAAGATGCGTGCGTTCGGAAAGTTGTACTCCATCTGCTCGCGTGCGGGCCGCCCATTCTCAATGACGGGGTCGCCGGTGAGTTCATCTCGTTTTACCCGCGAAGCAAACCGCGTGACGCGCACCGACGGCGACGACTGGGACGCCAGGGCGCCCGGATAATAGGTGCCCGGGTCCACCGTGTACATGAGCGGATTGCCGTCGACGATCTGTGCCGCAAAGACATCGAGGTTGCGACGCAGGGCGAAATTATTGCCCGGATCCGGCAGTGCGATCGGCGGCGGCTCGAGGTCGTAGAGCCCCGCCGGCAGCAATTTCGCGGATGCCCAGGGCGGAACCGGATTGCCGTCAGCGTCGGTGTCCGGCAGGCCGTCACCGTCGGTGTCGGCACTGATCAGGTTGACAACCATGTCGTCGACGAAGCCGCTGGTGATCGGTATATGCAGGCGGTTCAGCCGGTCCATGCGCGTGTCATACCAGGCAATGGTCTCGATGCCGCCTGCCGCGAAGCCCGCCGGCATGTACTGGTGGTGATTCTTTCGGCATGCCTCGTTAGGGTCCGTCGTGGCAGGACACTCGGCTACGTCGTCGCGAATCTGCGGATCAACGGCGACCGCGTCCGACCAGCTGTTCTGGTTGCCGGGATTCGACGTCCGCATCATCACGATGCGGGAGAAATTTCGCGACATGCGGACCTGTCCGTCTCTTTGACGGGGCGATACCGTGGGGTCTTCGCCGAAGGAGTCAAAGTCGTCTTCCTCGGCGACATTGCTCATCTGCACGACGGGGTCATTGTTGCCCTTGGCCGGCAGGATGCAGGTATCGTTCTGGCCGGTCGGGACGTTCCTCGAGGCGAAGTAAACAGCGAATTCATCTTCGTTACTGAGGACAACGGGCAATGCATTACTGCGGTGGAGGGCGGCCCCCGTGCCCTGGTTGAACGGGCAGAATTTCGTGACGAGCTGCGGTTTCGACCAGGTCTGTGCGCCGTCCGTCGAGTGGGCACACAGGATCGAGTCGTCCTCGTTGTTGTCCTTGAAGCGCAACCAGCAGGCCAGCGCCTCCTGGCCGAAATTGCGCGTCGCAATGCTGACGCCCTGGTTGATCTCGACGCTTTCCGTCAGCTTCGAACCGGTCCACGTCGCGCCGGCGTCAAGCGAGTACGAGCAGTTGATGCGGGTGCCGTCGTTGTTGTCGTTGCCGACGAAAACCGCGTAGCAGAGGTCCAATCGGACGGCAGGGATGGTCAGATCGAAGCCATCGTGCAGCGTCTTGCTCGGGTCGGCCGGATCGGGTTCCGGCGGGATCGGGATGGTAATGTCCGGCGTATCCGGGTGCAGGTAGGAAACCTTGAAGGCAGGTTTGTCGAGGAACTTGCCCTTTTTTGTACCGAGGTCCGCTTCCTGGATATCCAGGTGTTGCCACGGCGCACCAAATTCGCGGTTGTGCTCATACCAGCGGGAAACGTAAACGCCACCCGGTTTGGATTCATCGCGCCAGCCGGCGATGAAGTTGTAGAACAACATGCCCGGTACGGCTTCCAGGTTCGGGTCCGCGCCGAACTGCTGGCCGATCGTGGGCGAGTCGGCAAGGTGCCCCGGATGCAAGCCGCTGATCCAGGTCTCGCCGCGCGTCATCGCGATGCCGGGGAACGCATCACCAATATTGGGATTGTTGACGCCGCGGTAATCGTTCATGCCGATTGCGCACCAGCGCGGGTTATTCGGCGAGCACGCGCCGTCGGCTTCGTTGAATTGCATGAACGTGTCGCCGACATACCAACCCGTGCTGGGCGGCGTCGGGCCGATCGCGTTGACGTTTTTCTGCGGTATTGCCTGGGCGAACAGGTGGCCGCTGAAACCCATTGTCAGCAGAACGACCGCGGCCGCACCGAGCCAGCGACGCGCCGGCTGCGCGTCCGAGTTCTGGAATCCTTCCAATTTATCGCTCCCGTCGGCGGCCAAATTCTATTGTTTAGTTGACCGGCGCCGACTGTTTTTGTTCGAGGCCTTAATCATAGTTCATCGGGCCGGCAAATATGTTTTGAATTGTCAAAGAACCGGCGCGAGCCGGGACGGTACGCGAGACAGGCTTCTGAGCTGTTCGATCATGCCCATATGCGCGGCCGGCTCGTCGCCGAAGGGATATGTCAAGCGCTTCTGCGTAAAGTCGGGCAGGAACGGTCATGCTCGTGCCCGGAACCCGGCCCGGCGAGTACAATCGAATACCTTATGAAGCCGCTTTTTCTCGCCAGCCTCCTGTCCGCCGCCGCTGCATCTGCGGCTGCCGGCTATTACTTTTCGAAGCAGCCTGCCCCGGTGGCGGCGGCCGGCATACCGGAAACCAATACCTTCGATCCCAACCTCCCTGTCGAGGCACGCATCGAGGCCCTCGAGAAAGCGGTCAGTGACGAGCGGCTTGCGCGCCAGTTCCTGGAAGACGAGGTTTTCTACCTGGCCAGCGAGCTCGAGCGCCTCGGCGCTCCCGATTATCTGCCGGATGACGACGCGGCGGCGCCGACGCAGGCGGAAGGAGATGCCGTACCGTCGAGTCGCGAAGCGCGTCGACGCTACCGAAATTCACGGGAGGAGCGATTCGACAATCTCGTCAAAGCGGGCTTCCTGCCGAGCCAGGCCGAGTGGATCACGCAGCGCGAGCAGGAATTGCAGATGCAGGCGCTGCAGGCGAGATTCGAGGCAGAGCGGAGCGGCGAGGACATTGACTGGACGGCGAGCCGGACGCTGACCAGCGACACACTGCGCGAGGAACTCGGCGACGCCGACTACGAGCGTTACCTGGAGGCCAATAATCGACCGACGAGCGTGGCGGTGTCGAGCGTCATCGAGTCGTCGCCGGCACAGACCGCGGGGCTGATGCCGGGCGACCAGATCATCCGCTATGACGGACAGCGCGTATTCAGCATGACCGACCTGATGCGACAAACGATGCAGGGGGAGCCCGGCCAGACAGTACTGGTCGATGTCATGCGCAACGGCAACCTGTTGCAGGTGGTGATGCCCAGGGGGCCGGTGGGGATAACTGGAGGGCGCCGGCGGTACTGATCAGCATCTTGATCGCAGTGACCCGGTTCAGGCACTAAAGATCAATCCGCGCCGATCGGGATACGTGCTCTCCGGACCGGAGGCGGATTGGGAGGGCGCCGGCGTTACTGATCGGGGATGTGGTCCCGCACTCTAAGCGGATCACTAACGGTCGGTTCGCAATGCTCGTAGCGACAACGATCAGCCATGCGGGCGAACCGGGGCGGATTGGGAGGGCGCCAGCGGTTCCAGAACTGGCTAATCCGCCGCCCCCGATGCAGAATGAGCATCGGGGACAATAACAAGAACGACCGGTAATCGGGTGGCCAACAGACTCCGCTACACAATTCCCAACAGCTTCACGGCGATGAGCCTGCTTCTCGGCGTCGGCTCGATTGTGACCAGTCAGCTCGGCAACCTCGAACTCGCCGGCTGGATGATCATCTGGTGCGGACTGCTGGACGTCATGGACGGCCTCGCGGCCCGGCTGCTCAAGGCGACGTCCGATTTCGGCGCCGAGTTCGACTCGATGGCGGACCTGGTTTCCTTTGGCGTCGCGCCCGGCATGCTGATGCTGCAGGTCGGACTGGAGTACGGCGGCTTCGAGCTGTTCTCCGGCGCGTTCTGGGTATTGCTGGCGTCGGTCGGCGTCTTCGTGCTTTGCGGCGCCATGCGGCTGGCGCGCTTCAACCTCACGACGGAAGATACGCCGACCCGCTGGTTCACCGGCATCCCGATCACGAGCGCCGGCGGCGCGCTGGTGTCGACGACCTGCATACTGCTCGTCCGCTATCCCGACGTTGCCGAGGCGATGCCGCTGCATGCCTACCTGCCCGTCATCATGTTCGTGCTCGCGCTCGGCATGATTTCCCGGATCCGTTTTCCGAAGGCCAAGGTGCGCAAGAGCAAGTTGATGAATACTTTCCAGGGAATCGTCATCGCGGCCACTTATTATTGCGGCATCACGCGCAGTTATCCCGAGTTCCTGTTCGTCACCGGCATCGTGTTGCTCGTCGCGGGCATCATTGCCGGGCGCCTGAACAAGCTCAAGGAACAGGCTGAGACATCATAGGGGCTGTCGACAGAGGCTTATGACTCCTGAAATCGCGGCGTTGATGGAGCGTCGAAAACGCCTGCTCGGACCGGCGTACCGGCTTTTCTATGCAGAACCGGTACACGTCGTCCGCGGCGAAGGTGTCTGGCTGTACGACGCGGACGGTAAGCGCTATCTCGACATGTATAACAATGTGCCGCACGTCGGCCACTGTCATCCACATGTCGTCGAGGCGTTGACCCGCCAGATCGGGACGCTCAACACGCACACGCGCTATCTGCACGAGAACGTGCTCGACTACGCCGAGCGGCTGACAGGCAAATTACCCGCCGAACTCGACACGGCGATGTTCAGCTGCACCGGCAGCGAAGCCAACGAGCTCGCACTCAGGATCGCGAGGAGCTGTACCGGGGGCACCGGGATCATCGTCACCGACTTCGCCTACCACGGCAATACGAAAGCCATCTACGAAATCTCCACCGAGGATATTGCTGCCGACCAGGTTCCGGATTACGTCGTGGCGATACCCACCCCCGACGTCTACCGCGGCCGATATCGGGGCGACGATGCGGCCATGCGCTATGCGGACACGGTCAAGGATGCGCTGGCGACGCTCGACGATCGCGGCGTCAAGCCCGCCGCGTTTATCGTCGATACGATCATCTCGAGCGGCGGCGTCGTCGCGACGCCGCCCGGCTACCTGTCGCGGGTCGCCGAGGCGGTGAGGGCGGCGGGCGCGCTGTTCATCGCCGACGAAGTGCAGCCCGGCTTCGGTCGCACCGGCCGCAACTTCTGGGGATTCGAGATCGACGACATCGTGCCGGACATCGTCACCATGGGCAAGCCAATGGGCAACGGGCATCCGCTGGCGGCGACGGTGACCCGCCGGGGCCTCGTTGAGCGGTTCTCATCGGACGCCCACTACTTCAACACCTTCGGCGGCAACCCGGTGTCCTGCGCCGCAGGCCTTGCGGTACTCGACGTCATCGAAAGCGAAGGGCTGCAGGCGAACGCGCTGGCGACGGGCCTGTACCTCAATGAGGCCTTGTGGCAGCTGGCGGAAAGGCACGAGGCGATCGGCGACATACGCGGTGACGGGCTCTTCAAGGCGGTGGAATTCGTCGACGACCGCGAGCAACGGACGCCTGCGACCGGGCTCGCGGGCCGGGTGGTCGAAGGTTTGCGCGCCAGGGGTATCCTGACCGGCCGCATCGGCGCCGATGAGAATATCCTGAAGTTGCGGCCACCCATGGTGTTCGACAAGGTCAACGCCGACTACTTCGTGCAAACGCTGGACGAGGTCTTGGGAGAGTTACGTGATCGAACCTGAGGAACCATCATGCTGAGACGTGTTCTTTTTATTATCTCCGTATCCGTCCTCACCGCTTGTGGGCAGGCGCCGTCCGGCGGCGGCGACAACGTTGTTGCAACTCTCGGCAGTTACGAGCATCTGCCTGGCTTCTACGACCTCTACTGGGACGATGGCAAGGGCCGGTTGATCATCGAGATCGACAATCTCGACGAGAAATTCCTGTACCAGTCGTCGATGGCGCGCGGCGTCGGCTCCAACGATATCGGTCTCGACCGCGGGCAACTGGGATCGACAAAGGTCGTTTCGTTCCAGCGTTCGGGGCCGAAGGTGCTGCTGATCGAAGACAATCTCGGCTATCGAGCGACCAGCGACAATCCTTTCGAGCAGGCGGCGGTCGACGAGTCGTTTGCGAGCTCGGTGATCTGGGGTTTCGAGGCCATCGGGGAGCGCAACGGCTCGGTGCTGATCGATGCGACCGACTTCCTGATCCGGGACGCGCATTCGATCTCGGCGCGCCTCGCAAACATGGACGAGGGCACGTTCACGCCGGACGCATCGCGTTCCGCGATCTACCTGCCGATGACGAAGTCCTTCCCCGACAACTCGGAGATGGAGGCCATCGTCACGTTCACCGGCCAGGCGACCGGCCGCTACCTGGCGTCGGTCATACCCGACCGGCAGACCATCAGCGTGCACCTGCATCATTCGTTCATCCGACTGCCCGATGACGACTACGAACCCGTGCCCCTCGATCCACGTTCAGGATTCTTCGGACGGAACTTCCAGGATTACGGGACAGCCGTCGGCGAGTCCCTGCGCGAGTCCTACACGGTCCGCCATCGGCTGGAAAAGCGGGACCCGGCTGCGGAGACCAGCGAGGCCGTCGAGCCGATCGTCTATTACGTCGATCGCGGCGCACCGGAACCGATCCGCACGGCACTCGTTGAGGGTGCGGCGTGGTGGAACCAGGCGTTCGAGGCGGCCGGGTATCTCGACGCATTCAGAGTGGAGTTATTGCCCGAGGACGCCGACCCGATGGACGTGCGTTACAACATCATCCAGTGGGTGCACCGTGCGACCCGCGGCTGGTCCTACGGCAGCAGCATCGCCGATCCGCGCACCGGCGAGATCATGAAAGGCAAGGTCACGCTCGGCAGCCTGCGCGTCCGCCAGGATTACCTGATCGCCGAAGGCCTGCTCGCACCCTACGACGAAGAGGAGAAGCCGGACGCGATGATGGAAATGGCGCTTGCGCGTATCCGCCAGCTTTCGGCGCACGAAGTCGGGCACACGCTCGGCATCCAGCACAACATGGCGGCGAGCACGCAGGGCAGGGCGTCCGTCATGGACTATCCGCACCCGCTCATCGAGATTGATGAAGACGGCAGTATCGATCTGAGCAACGCCTACGACGAGGGCATCGGCGAGTGGGACGAACGGGTGGTCCTCTGGGGTTACCAGGACTTCCCGGACGGCACGGATCGCCAGGCGGCGCGCGATCAGATCCTGGCCGACACGATCGATGCCGGGTTCGTCTATGTCAACGACCCGGACTCCCGTCCGGTGTCCAGCGCAAACCCGCTCGGCAACCTCTGGGATAACGGCGCGGATTCGATCGACGAGCTCGAGCATCTCCTCAGGGTGCGGGCGATAGCGATGCAGAATTTCTCTGCGCAGAACATCCGGCCCGGCCAGCCGATGGCGTCGCTGGAAGAAGTCCTCGTGCCAATCTATCTGCTGCATCGCTTCCAGCTGATCGCGGTCGGCAAGAACGTCGGCGGTCACAACTGGACCTACACGCTGCGCGGCGACGGCCAGGAGCTCAGCACGCCGGTGCCGGCCGACCGGCAGCGGCAGGCGATCGCCGCCCTGCTCGAGACATTGACGCCGGCGGTGCTGCGCGTGCCCGACAGCGTGCTCGAGCTCATCCCGCCACGCCCGCCCGGCAACCCGAAGTCGCGGGAGACCTTCCCCACGAGCACGGGCAAGGTGTTCGAGCCGATCGGCGCTGCAGAGAGCGCCGCCGCGTTGACCCTCGACGTGCTGCTCGAAGCGAGTCGCGCCGCGCGCATGATTGCGTCGAGTGCGCGGAATGCGACGATGCCCGGCTTCGACGAGCTGACCGACGACCTGCTGCAGGCAACCTGGTACGCAGACCGGCGGACCGGCGTCGACGCTGAAATCCAGCGGGCGGTCAACAACCTGGCGCTCGAGCGACTGATGATGCTCGCCGTCGATGAAAGTGCCGACGGCCAGGCGCGCGCGCTCGCGCTCGATACGGTCAACCGCCTGGACGCATGGCTCGCGCCGCGGGCGAACGCCGAAAGCGACGCCGCGTGGCGAGCGCACTACGCGTTCGGGCGCTTCCGCATCGAGCAGATGCGCAACGATCCGGGCTCGATCGAGCAGATCCAGCCGGTCACGGTGCCGCCGGGCGAGCCGATCGGTTCGACGCTGGACTGGCACTGACAGACGGGCGGGAGAGCGCGATGTTCGGACTACCAATTGAAACGACGCTGCTGGTTTTCGGCTTTCCCCTGTTCTGGATCGTCTACACCCTGGTGTTCCTGTACCGGACGCGGCACTGGAGTGACGACGACGCGCAGCAGGAGGACGGCGCATGAGCGGCACCGTCGTCCTCTTCCTCGTCCTCTACTACGTCATCGTGCTCGGCATCGGCTACTGGGCGATGCGCCACGGCGGCAGCGAAGACCTGGAGGGCTATCTGCTCGGCGGGCGCCAGGTCGGGCCGATGGCGACCGCGCTCACTCTGCAGAGCACGTCGATGAGCGGCTACATGTTTCTGGGCGCCGGCGGGCTCGGCTACACGCAGGGTTACTGGGCGATGTGGTTCGCGGCCGGCGACATCGGCGGCGGCGTGCTCAACCTGTCGGCGATCGGCCGCCGCATGCGCAAGCTGTCGCAGATCTTCGGCGCGCTGACGTCGATCGAGTACCTCGCGAAGCGCTACCCGTCGCCGGCAATACGCCTGTTCGCCGGTGTGCTTACCGTATTCCTGCTGGGCTTCTACGTGCTCGCCCAGTTCATCGCCGGCGGCAAGGGGATGGCCCTGGTCACCGGCCTGCCGTATCCGATCGCGCTCGCAATCGCCGTGGGCATCATCCTTGTATATACATTTATGGGTGGCTACCTGGCGGTGGCCTATACGGACTTCTTCCAGAGTCTCGTCATGCTCGTGGGCGTACTGTGGATCGCGATCGCGGCGCTGTCCGAACTCGGCGGGCTGACCGCCGCAAACAATGCGATCGCCGAATTTGATCCCACCCTGTTGTCGATCTGGGGCAAGGACCTCGGCTTCGAGGGTCAGTGGGGCGTCGCACTGGGCGCAGTGCTCATCTTTTCGATCGGACTCCTCGGCTGGCCGCACGTCGTCACCCGCCACATGGCGATGAGCCAGCCGGCCACGGCGCGCAAGGCCGGCATGTGGGCGACCGCCTGGAACCTGTTCTTCGTGCCGACGCCTTATCTCGTCGGCATCCTGGCCGTGCTGCTCCTGCCGGAGCTCGACGATCCCGAGATGGCGATCTTCGAGGTTGCCGGCCTGCTGCTGCCCGCGGCGGTCACCGGTCTCGTGATGGCGGCCATCATGGCGGCCATCATGTCCACGGCCGATTCCCTGCTGCTGCAAACCGGCTCGATCGCCTCGCGCGACCTTTACGAGCGCTTCATCAATCCGAACGCATCGGAGCGGCAGATGGTCATGGTGTCGCGCGGCCTCGTCCTGCTGATCGCGATGATCGGTTACGTCGTCGCGCTGTACGAGCCGCCCACGGTATTCGCCATCGTCATCTTCGCGACCTCGGTGCTCGGCAGCGCGTTCCTGCCGGCCTACGTTTGCGCCGTGTGGTGGAAGAAGGCCAATACGGCCGGAGCGCTGTCGTCGATGGTCGCCGGCGCCGCGGTGGCGTTCGGCTGGGAGATTGCCGGCATGGTCGAGACGACGCAGATGGCGCCGATGACGGCAGGCGTTGCCAGCTCCATCACGACGATGATCGTCGTCAGCCTGCTGACCCAGAAGATATCCCCGGTGCCGAAGTACATCGTCGAGGTGATGGACGAAGCGGCAAGCGTCGGGCCGATCCAGAAGTCTTTGATCGCCGCGAGCGACGTGGCATTAGGGCCCGAGGCGGCGGCTATCGACGCGGCGCTGGACAAGGGTGAACGGGATGCCTGATCGGCAGCAGGTCGTTGTCATCCGCGGCGCGATCAACGCGACCGATGCGCTGTGTGTCGTCGCGTCGCTGACCGGGGACGTCGAGGCAAGCGTCGAGAAAGAGATGATCTACCCTTATCATTGCTTTGACGCCAACTGCTCGGTGCCGACCCTGGTCGGCAGGAAAGAGATTTCGATGCTCTGCCTGGTCGACGCCGTGAACGGCCTCGGCGCGACGGCCGACAGTTTCGAGCTGAAGAAGGAAACGGTTTGCGGGGCGCGTCTCCTCGACGCAGACATCGAGGCCGCGGAGGCCGCTGCGATAGCGCAGCGTACCGTAACGCACCGACTCGGCAGGAAGCTCCGCACGATCACCTCGTTCGACGTTTGTGTTACGCCGCGGGGTCTCGTCCACAAGCGCTTCTGGATCGTCAGGACCCGTGAGGCGCGGGTCATGGTCGACAGCACCAACGGCGGGCTGCACCCGCTCAAACTGAGGGCCGCATGATGAAAAAAAGAATCACGATCCTGCTTGCGAGCCTGGCGCTTGCCGCTTGCGACGGGCCGCCCGGCGGCGCCGGGGGCATCGAGGTAGACACGATTCTGCACAACGGCAAGATCGCGACGATCGACGCCGGCCTGTCCATCCAGTCGGCGGTCGCGATCAAGGACGACAGGATCGTCGCTGTCGGCAGCGAGCAGCTGCTGACGGAGTTCGTCGCGCCGACGACGATCGATCTCGAGGGCAAGTTCGTGATGCCGGGGTTCATCGACTCCCACACCCACCTGCGCGGCAACCCCGAGCGATACATCGACCTCACCGAGACGACATCGATCGACGAGATCAAGGGCCTGGTCCGAGACAAGGTGGACGAGATCGGCGTCGGGGAGTGGGTAACCGGCTACGGCTGGTCGGAGGACTTCATGGCGGAAGGGCGGCGGCCGCTGCGGGCCGACCTCGACGAGGCGGCGCCCGACAGTCCCGTCATCCTGACGCGCGCGGGCGGGCACAGCGCAGTCGTCAACAGCGTCGCGCTGCGGCGCGCCGAAGTCGACGTCAATACACCGCAGCCGGAAGGCGGCGTGATCGAAGTCGGCGACGATGGGCAATTGAACGGCATTATCCGTGAGCGCCAGGAGATCGTGGGACACCTTGTCCCTGAAGCGACCAACGAGGACGTCCGCGACAGCCTGATCGGCGTGCTCGAGGATCAGCTCTCGTTCGGCATTACCAGTTTCACGCATGCGAACGCTTCGATCGCGGCCTGGCCGGAATGGGAATACATCTATCGGACGCGGCGCGGCCAATTGCCGCGCGCTTCCATCCAGGTGTTCTGGGAAGGAGCCGAGGCGATGGACGCTTTCGGCATGAAGTCGGGCGACGGCGACGAATTCCTGCGGGTCGGGCCGATCAAGATATTCGTCGATGGCGGCTTTACCGGGCCGGCGGCTTACACCAAGGACCCTTATAAAGGAGAGGCGGACTATCGTGGCAAGCTGAGCATCGACCCTGCTGAATTGACCACCACGATCCGCGAGCTGAATGCTGCCGGCTGGCAGGCCGGCATCCATGCGATCGGCGATGCGGCGATAGAACTCACGGTCGATGAGCTGGCCGAGGCGTTGGACGCAACGCCGCGCGTCGACCATCGGCACTATCTCAATCACTTCACCGTCATGCCTTCGTCCGAAACGATGGCGAAGATGGCCGAGTACGGCATCGGCATCACGCAGCAGCCCAACTTCACGTACACGCTCGAGGGCCGCTACGTCGACTACCTGGACGGCGACCGGGTCGAACACAACAACCCGTTGCGCACGCCGATGAACCACGGCATCAACCTGGCGATCTCGAGTGACATCCTGCCGATCGGGCCGATGGTCGGTTTGTATGCGGCAGTCACCCGCAAAGGCATGTCCGGGCGGGTGTTCGCGGCAGAAGAAGCCATCTCGATGATGGAGGCCTTGCAGGCCTATACGCTGTTCGGCGCCTGGCTGTCGTTCGAAGAGGACCTGAAAGGCTCGATAGAGCCCGGCAAACTCGCCGACCTGATCGTGCTCGACCAGGACCTGCTGACGGTCGCTGCCGAGAAGATCATGGACACCAAGGTCTTGCAGACCTGGCTCGGCGGCAGGCTCGTCTATGAATACGCGGACGAGGGCGTCTGAATGGCGCTCGAGGGTGCGATCATCCTCATCCCGACGCTGGTCGTCTTCGTCCTCGCGATCCTGACCCACCGGCCCATCGAGTCCCTGGTCACGGGCTCGATCGTCGGCTTGATCATGATTCACGGCACGGGCTTCATCGGCGGATTCGCCGAGACTTCGCTCAGGGTCATGATGGACGAGACGGTCGCCTGGGTCATCCTCGTCTGCGGCTTCATGGGCAGCCTGATCGCCATCCTGATCCGGACCGGCTCGACGAAATCTTTCACCGAGAAGATGGTCAGTGTGGTGCGCTCCGAGAAAAGCGCGCTGATGGCGACCTGGGGGCTCGGCATCCTGATGTTCGTGGACGATTATCTCAACTCGCTGGCGGTCGGTTCGGCCATGCGCAGCCTGACCGACAAATACCGGGTCTCGCGCGAGAAACTGGCCTACGTCGTCGATTCGACGGCCGCGCCCATCAGCGTCATCATCCCGTTCTCGACCTGGGGGGTCTTCTTCGCCGGGCTCATCGTGGCCAACGGCATCGCGCCGGAAGGGCAGGGCCTCGATTACTATATCGGCGCGATCCCCTACATGCTGTATGCGTGGGTCGCGGTGCTGCTCGTCCCGGTCGTCGTCTCCGGCGCCATCCCTGCGCTCGGACCGATGAAAGTCGCCGAAGATCGCGCGAAGTTCAGCGGCCAGACCGTGCCGCCGGAGGCGCTGCACATCGAGAAGGCGAACCAGTCGATACAGCCGCGGGCCGACATCGAGCCGCGCATCTCGATGTTCCTGGTGCCGATGGCCGTGCTCGTGCTGGCGACTCTTTACTTCGACAAGGATTTCCTGGTCGGTATCTATATCGCGCTCGGCAGTACCGCGATCTACATACTCGCCACGCGCATGATGGACATGCACGACACCTTCGATACGATCATCGACGGTTTCAAGACCATGGTCGAACCACTTGGTGTCCTCGTTGCGGCGTTCATCCTGAAAGACGTCAATGATGTCCTCGGACTGGCGCCCTACGTCGTGCAGTCGATGGAGCCGATCCTGACGCCTGAGTCGCTGCCCGCCGTGGTCTTCGCGTCCATGGCGCTGGTGTCCTTCATGACCGGCTCCAACTGGGGCGTGTTCGTCATCGTGCTGCCGATCGTTACCGCGCTGGCGAACAATCTCGGCGCGGACATGACGCTCGTGATCGGCGCAACGCTGTCCGCCAGCACCTTCGGCAGCCATGCCTGCTTCTATTCCGACGCGACGGTGTTGACCGCGCAGGCTGCAGGCTGTACACCTTTCCAGCATGCCATTACGCAATTCCCGTATGCGCTGATCGCGGCCGTCATATCCATTGCCGGCTACCTTGCGATCGCCTACCTGTAACCAAGAGGAATAACGATGAGAAAAATACTGGTCACCATCATCATCTTCGCCGCCGCTGCCGTCGCCGTTTCGGAGCATCACCAGGGCGCCGTGCACCCCGCCAAGATCGCTGCGGCTGATATGGACGGCTCGATCTTCGAGCGCGACGACATGACGCGCACCGAGCACGAGAACGGCAACGTCACGCTCGACGTGACCACGTTGCTGTCGAGCGACAAGAAGTTTGCATCGGGCATGTACCGTTCCGACAAGACCTTGTTCGAGGCAACGGATCCCTACGGCGTCGACGAGTTCATGTATTTCATCGAGGGCGGCGTCACCCTGACCTCGTCCGACGGCACGGTGACCGAGATCAGTGCCGGGGACGCGGTCACGATTCCCAAGGAGTGGACCGGCACCTGGGATACCGACGGCTATACTAAAATCTGGGTGATCTACTCGGCGGACGGTTCGGGGCTGCAGTAGGCGGCAAATGCTTCGGAGCGGCGCGCCGGCCGCGGTTTGAAGGGGGAGACAATGAGCGGAATTTCGAGACGACGATTCCTCGGCAGCTCTGCGGCGCTGCCGCTCGGCATCGGCGCGGCAGGCGCCGTATCCGCCCAGGGCCGGCCGGCCACGGGCAGCGCGAGCATGATCATCCACGGCGGACGCGTCCTGACGATGAATCCCGATAACCCGGTCGTCGAGGCCATCGCCGTTCGCGGCGATCGCATCCTCGCGGTCGGCTCTGATGCGGACATGCTGAGCCTCGCCAATGCCAGCACGCGACGTATCGACGCGACCGGCATGACCGTGACGCCCGGCTTCATCGACGCGCACAGCCACCCCCTGTTCGCGGAGGAGGCGGTAGGCGCCAACGTCAACCTGCCGCGCATCGCCGACGTGCAGGACGCGCTCGCGCAGCAGGCCTCGCGAACGCCGCCGGGCCACTGGGTCCGCGGCGTCATGTACGACGACACCAAGTTCGAGGACGAGCGGCCGCTCAATCGCAACGACATCGACCAAGCGGTGCCGGATCACCCGGTGTACGTAGGTCACCGCGGCGGCCATACCGGCGTCGTCAATTCGATGGCTTTCGAACTCGCCGGCGTCACGAACGACACCCCAGACCCGAGCGGCGGCCGGTTTTTCCGGGAGGATGGCGAACTGACCGGCAAGGTCGCCGAGCACGCGCGCGACGTGTTTTTCGAAGTCGGCACCTGGCCCGTGATGGACCGGGCCGTCCGCCAGCAGTCGGCCACGATCTCGTCGCAGAACATGGCGGCGGCGGGGCTGACGTCGACCACCGACGCCTACGGCCAGTTCGATGACCTGGTCGCCTACCAGGACGCCCGCGACGCAGGCGAACTTTACTTTCGCATTTCCTTCATGCCCGGCGGCAACAGCCCGGTTTACGAGGGACTGAAGACGGCCGGCGTCAGGTCCGGGTTCGGTGACGACATGATCCGCATCGGCGCGGTCAAGTTTAGCGCCGACGGCTCTGCCTCGGAACGCACGATGTACATGAGCACGCCGTTCGAGGGCACCGACGATCACGGCATCCTGACGATGTCGCAGGAGGAGATCTACGAAGCGGTCGATGACGCCGTCGAACATGGTTTCCGGGTCGGCATCCATGCCAATGGCGACGTGACGATCGCCATGGTGCTGAATGCCTATGAGCGCTCGCTGCGCGACCGCAGCGGACCGAATCCGCGGCATCGCATCGAGCACTGTTCGCTGATCAACCCTGAGCTGCTGACGCGGATCAGGAACGCGGGCGTCGTGCCGGCGCCGTTCTATACCTACGCGCACTACCACGGCAACAAGTGGGTGGATTACGGCGAGGAGAAGATGGAGAGCATGTTCGCCCACCGCAGCTTCCTCGATTACGGCATCCCGGTGGCGCCGGCGTCCGACTATACGCCGGGACCTTACGAACCCATGATGGCGTTGCAGAGCATGGTCACGAGGAAGGACGTCCGCGGCAGGGTCTGGGGACCGAGTCAGCGCATCTCGGTGACCGAGGCGCTGCGCATCTGCACCGTGCATGGCGCTTATGCGTCATTCGAGGAGAACACCAAGGGTTCGCTGGAAGTCGGCAAACTCGCCGACATCGTCATTCTGGGTAACGATCCCCACGACGTCGAGCCGGATGCCATCATCGACATCCCGATCATGCGCACGATCCTCGGCGGGCGCACGGTCCACGAGGCCTGAACGGCAAACGACGCCCGTGACCCGAAAAGCGGGGTCGAACCGCGCTTTCCTTCGGACGGTGGTGCGATTGGACAGGCGATCCGACCCATTATTTGTAACCAATTCCTAGCCGGCCGGCTATAAGCCGTCAATCCGCCATTTTTCAGAGGAATTGACATGAGCAAACTGCGCTGCGGCCTGCTGGCCCTCGCCACCCTGCTGCCACTGTCCGCGGTAGCGGACATCACGGTCGGCGACCTGCCCGGGAATACGGTCTGGTATTTCCATGCCGACCTTGCGTCGATGCGCACCAGCGACGCCGGCCGCCAGGTCTACGCCTGGTTCGAGGACGAAGTCGGCGAGGAGGTGCGCGAGGAGGTCGGCATCGACATATCCGCAGAGGTCGACACCGTGACGGCGTTCTCCAATGATACGGACGGCACGATCATCGTCGTCGATGGGCCGATGAGCAAAGCGACCACCGACAAGATCCTCGCGCTGGCGGCCCAGGAGGGTCCGGTCGATCCTCGCGAATACAAAGGCGAGACCTACTATTTCTTCGGCGATGAAGACGATATCGACGACAACGGCGACGAGCCGCTCGAGGACCTGGAGGATGCCCTGTTTGTCAGTTTCGCCGTCAGCGGCAAGGCGCTGATCACCGGTACCGAGGCGCAGATGCACGACCTGCTGGATAACGACGGCGAGATTACCGGGGGCGGCAGTCATGATGGCGCGCTCCTGATCCTGTCGGCGAACAAGACCCTGGTGCAGGCAGGCCTGAATACCCGCGGCGTCACCGATCCGGACGACCACGACGACGATGGCGACTGGGAGTCGAACATCATGAAGAACACGCGCGAAGCGGCGCTGCTGATGGCGGACGAGGATGGCCAGATCGCGATCGAAGCGCAGCTCGTGTCCAGCGACCCGAAGATGGCCGAGGCGATCGGCGGGATCGTCAACGGGCTGATCGGTCTGCAGGCGTTCAACAGCGAGCTCGGGCCAGAGATCCAGGGCCTGATCCGCAACACCAAGGTCGAAGTCCTGGAGAACGTGCTGTCGATCAACACGGTCATCGACCCCGACCTGATGGTCAGCATCCTCGCGGACTGAGCGCACAGCAGGGGTGACGGGAGCGAGCACTTGGGAACCTGGCGTGTTGACTGATGAACAGTTGGTCGAAGCGACACTCGACGGATCCAGGGCGGCGTTCGGCGAACTGGTCGAGCGCTACCAGGATCGATTGCTGCGCTTCCTGATGACGCGGGCAAGCAGCCGGGCGGACGCGGAGGACGCGGTCCAGGACACCTTCATCAACGCCTATCGTTACCTCGAGAGTTTCGATTCGCGCTGGCGGTTCTCGACCTGGATCTACCGCATCGCGATCCGTAACGCGGCGCGGCAGACGCGGCCCGAGTGGCACGATTCGGAGGTAGAGATCGCGGATGAGTCGGACCCGTTGTCGGCCTGCATCGCGCATTCCGAGCAGCAGAATGTCTGGCAGGCCGCGAAACGTGTCCTGTCGGACGATGCCTACGACGCAATGTGGCTGCGCTACGTCGAAGACCTGTCCGTCAAGGAAATATCCTCGGCGCTGGAGAAGTCGGCGTCATGGACCAAGGTGACGCTGATGCGCGGTCGACAGCGAATAAGTGCGGCGCTGACCGATGAGGTCGCGCCGCAAGCACAGAGAGAAGGCTATGGATGAATTCGAGAAACGACTGAAGCGGGATGCGGACGCCATACGGGCGGACGTGTCGCCCGAATTGCGGGCGCGGATCGACGCCTCGCTGCAGGGCATCGAGCCCGTACGGCAGGCCCGGCGGCGATCGTCGTCAGCCGGTCTCTGGTGGGCGAGCAGCCTGACCGGCCTAGCGGCGACCCTGGTCGTCATCGCGGTCGTCAACTGGAACAAACCGGGTGCGGATATTCAGCCTGCCGAGACCCTCGCGACGGAGTCCGCTCTGCCGACCGAACCCGAGCTGCCGATCGGGCCGGAGATCCTCGATATCCGCACCGCGGATTTCACCAGCCCGCTCGAGCAGGAGCTGATCAAGCTGCAGTCGGATATCGAGAAGGCCCGCGAGAGCGTCAGGAAGGATCTCGATTTCACATTCTGAACCCGGTTGGGGAGGCGACCGGCAGCCGCCCCACTCGGGCAAAAATTTTCCTTTGACAATCATGATCTTGGCGCGAGTCCCGAACGCCTCGTGATCCCGCCGTGCGGGTGGAAATCAACAGTCGAATCCTCTATCCTGCGCACTGGCTGAGGGCGCTGGATGCAAACATTTCCGGGCCTTCCGATGAACAGCTCGCTGTGCAAAAAAGCGACAACCCGGAAGTTTGCCAAGGGGTTGCCGCAGGGGATTCACACCAAATAACCAGACGGAACGACAACGCGTGCTGATCGAGTTTACGGCCGGCAGATCGCTGGCAACTGCAACACCAATCGCGAATCCAAAAACATAAGGATGCAATAGGTAAGCCTATGGCAATAATGCTCATATTGCTGGTGATCGGAACACTGGTGTTTCATTTCATCACACCGGCAGCAGGATGGTGGTTCACGGACCTGGCGTCCAACTGGAACCAGATCGACCAGACCATAGACATCACATTCATCGTGTGCGGCATCGTCTTCGTTGCCGTCAACCTGTTCATGGCGTATTCCGTCATCAAGTACAGGGCAAAGGAAGGCGGTCGGGCGACCTATGATCCGGAAAACAAGAAACTCGAAACCTGGCTGACTGTGCTCACCTCCATCGGTGTCGCAGCGATGCTGACGCCAGGCTTGTTTGTATGGGGCGAATTCGTCGACGTGCCGGACGATGCGATGGAAATCGAGGCTGTCGGTCAGCAGTGGCACTGGAGCTATCGTCTGCCTGGCGAGGACGGAGAATTCGGCGACACCCAGATCGAAAATATCACCGGCGATAATCCCTTCGGCCTGGATCCGGAAGACCCGCTGGGGCAGGACGATGTACTGGTCTTCAGCCCGGAGCTGCACCTGCCGCTGAACGTGCCGGTCAAGGTCAACCTGCGCTCCAAGGACGTGCTGCACAACTTCACCGTTACCCAGTTTCGCGTGAAGATGGACCTGGTGCCCGGCATGGAGACCTTCCTCTGGTTCACCCCGACCGAACCCGGTTACTACGAAGTGCTGTGCGAAGAACTCTGCGGCATCGCGCACCACACGATGCGCGGCGCCGTGGTCATCGACGAGCAGGCCGACTACGATGCCTGGCTCGCTGCACAGCCGACTTTTGCGGAAACGCAGAGCCCGGTCCAGGGCGACGCACAGGTCGGACAGGCGCAATACGCGGTATGCGCCGCCTGTCATGGCCAGCAGGGAGAAGGCCTGCAGGCGCTGAACGCACCGAAGATTGCCGGCCAGGAGCCGTGGTACATCCGTCGCCAGATCGCGAGCTACAAGGCTGGTCTCCGCGGCGCGCATGAGGACGATGTCTATGGTCGCCAGATGGCGCCCATGGCCGCCACGCTGGCAAATGATGCGGCAGTGGAAAACGTCATTGCGCACATCCAGACCTTTCCCGACAATCCCGCGCCGCAATCGGTGGAAGGCAACGTTGCGCGCGGCGAAAAGCTCTACGCGGTGTGCGCCTACTGTCACGGCGCGGAGGCGCAGGGCATCCGGGCGATCAATGCACCGCGCATGGCCGGCATGACCGACTGGTATCTCGCCAGCCAGCTGAAGAACTTCCGGGCGGGCATCCGCGGCGGGCACCCGCAGGACTTCTACGGCATGCAGATGGGCTTCATGGGTCGCCAGATGCAGACCGACGAACAGATCAACGATGTCATCGCGTACATCAACACGCTATAGATTCAATCCGAGGAATACAGAATGGCATACGTTTCAATCGCCGATCGTGATCACGACATAGAGCATCACGACCCGGATACGTTCATTACCAAGTACATCTGGAGCCAGGACCACAAGGTCATCGCCATCCAGTACGGCGGCCTCGCGATCCTGATCGGCCTCGTCGGCATGATCCTGTCCAGCATGTTCCGGCTACAGCTTGGCTTCCCCGACACCTTCGCGTTCATCAATCCCGAGAATTATTACCAGTATGTGACGGTGCACGGGATGATCATGGTGATCTACCTGTTGACGGCGCTGTTCCTCGGCGGCTTCGGCAACTACCTGGTCCCCCTGATGTGCGGTTCGCGGGACATGGTGTTCCCGTTCATGAACATGTTGTCGGTGTGGGTTTACGCGCTGTCCGTGATTATCCTTGTCGTAAGCTTCTTCGTACCTGGCGGCGCTACCGGGGCCGGCTGGACGCTGTACCCGCCGCAGGCGATCGCGCCCGGCACGCCGGGCACGGACTGGGGCATCATCCTGATGCTCGTGTCGCTGGCCGTATTCATCGTGGCGTTCACGATGGGCGGCCTGAACTACGTGACCACGGTCCTGCAGGCGCGCTGCAAGGGCATGACGCTGATGCGCATGCCGCTGTCGATCTGGGGCATCTTCGTTGCCACGATTCTCGGCCTGCTGGCTTTCCCGGCATTGCTCGTAGCGGCAATCATGATGCTTCTCGACAAGACGCTGGGTACGAGCTTCTTCATGCCCGCGGTGCTGCAGGCGGGTGAACTGGCGAACTATGCCGGCGGCAGCCCGGTGCTGTTCCAGCACCTGTTCTGGTTCTTCGGTCACCCCGAGGTCTACATCGTCGCGCTGCCGGCGTTCGGCATCGTCTCCGACCTGCTGTCGGTGCACGCGCGCAAGAACATTTTCGGCTATCGCATGATGGTCTGGGCCATCCTTGCGATCGGCGGCCTGTCATTCATCGTCTGGGCGCACCACATGTACGTCAGCGGCATGAACCCCTACTTCGGATTCTTCTTCGCGACGACGACGCTGATCATCGCGGTGCCGACGGCGCTCAAGGTCTACAACTGGGTACTGACCCTGTGGCAGGGCAATATTCACCTCAGAGCGCCGATGTTGTTCGCGATCGGCTTCATCTTCACGTTTACCCATGGCGGCCTGACCGGGCTGTTCCTCGGCAACGTGACGATCGACCTGCCCTTGTCGGACACCTATTTCGTCGTGGCGCACTTCCACATGGTGATGGGCGTATCGCCGGTCCTGGTCGTGTTCGGCGCCATCTATCACTGGTATCCGAAGATCACCGGCCGGATGTACAACGAGACGATGGCGAAATGGCATTTCTGGCTGACATTCCTCGGCACCTACTCGCTGTACCTGCCGATGCACTATCTCGGTTTCCTCGGCTTGCCGCGACGTTATTTCGCGATGGGCAACACCGAGTTCATTCCGGAGTCGGCGCAGGCGCTCAATGCCAGCATGACGGTCTCGGCACTGATCATCGCCGGGACACAGGTGCTTTTCATCTACAACGTCATCGTCAGCCTTAAGAAAGGAGAACCCGCCGGCCCGAATCCGTGGAAGGCGACGTCGCTCGAGTGGCTGACGCCGGACACGCCGCCGAAGCACGGCAACTGGGGGCACTCGCTGCCCGAGGTTCATCGCTGGGCATACGACTACAGCGTGCCTGGCCAGGCCGAGGACTATATCCCGCAGACCGTGCCGGCATCCGAGGCGCCCGTGGGCCGCGACCACGGGGTCGAGCACTAGGGCGTAACGAACGATGTATATCACCCTCATATTCCTCGGCGTCATCATGGCCACGGTCATCACCTGGCTGCTCAGGCAAACCCTGAGCACGCAGCCTTGGGTGTCCAATCCGGAGGACGATGCCGTCACCGGGGCGTCGATGAATGCGAACACCAAGGCCGTGGCGCTGACGGTGTTCCTGGCCGTTGCGACCTCGGTGTTCGCGCTGTTCATCAGCGCCTACACGATCCGCATGGAAGAGCCGGACTGGCGACCGGTCACCGAGCCGATGCTGCTGTGGGTCAATACGGTGATCCTGATCCTTGCAAGCATTGCCTATCACTGGACCCGCAATGCCGCCATCAAAGGCGAGCAGAACAAGCTGAGGCCCGGGCTGGTCGTCTCGGGTGCGCTCACCGTCCTGTTCCTGGTGGGCCAGCTCGTTGCCTGGCAGCAGCTCAACGCGGCCGGTTACGCGGTCGGTTCGAACGTGGCGAATGCGTTCTTCTACCTGCTGACGGCCGTGCATGGCCTGCACATGCTCGGCGGCCTGTGGGTGTGGGCGCGCTCAACCATGAAAGTCTGGACCGGCGCGGAAGCGGACAGCGTCCGGCTCAGCATCGAACTCTGCACGGTCTACTGGCACTTCCTGCTGCTGGTCTGGATCGTGCTGTTCGGTGTGCTGTTATCTACTTAAGAAGGAAAGCAATTAATGTCTGAAGCTGCAGCTGCGGATCTACCGACAGGAACGAAAGGCGTCGTCACCGACTTTTCGGCCGACATGCAGTCATTCCACGTCCCCTGGGGCAAGGCGATGATGTGGATCTTCCTGTTGTCGGATACCTTCATTTTTAGTTGCTTCCTCGTGTCCTACATGAAGGTGCGCATGTCCACGACCGTGCCATGGCCGAATCCGAGTGAGGTATTCGGACTCACGGCGTTCGGGGTCAGCGTGCCGTTGCTGCTGATCGCGATCATGACCTTCATCCTGATCACTTCATCGGGAACGATGGCGCTCGCGGTCAACTACGGCTACCGGAAGGACCGGAAGAAGACATTCTGGCTGATGCTGGCAACCGCGGTCCTTGGCGCCTCGTTCGTCGGCATGCAGGCCTTCGAGTGGACGAAGCTGATCATGGAAGGTGTCCGCCCGTGGACCAACCCGTTCGGCGCGGAACAGTTCGGCTCCAGCTTCTTCATGATCACGGGCTTCCACGGCATGCACGTGTCGGCG
>JABAOE010004827.1_pt8 | contig 23551 bp, 24 predicted proteins | sample 7062141 | NCBI WGS metagenome assembly JABAOE01 (sample SAMN14538627, study PRJNA623070) | marine sediment metagenome | biome: marine biome [ENVO:00000428]; feature: marine pelagic biome [ENVO:01000023]; material: deep marine sediment [ENVO:00002113] | place: India: Gulf of Khambhat ... | reverse complement strand
GACTTCGAGCTACTGCAAGTCGGGCTTGCGGTTGTGGTTGGCGGGTTTCTTCCATGGTGTCATCTCAAGGGCAGCAACATCTTTATTGACTTCGTAACAGCACGTGCGTCAACGCGCACAAAGCGACGCCTGGATGCATTCGCCGGCGTGCTCGTCGCCGCCATGATGGCGCTGATCGCCTGGCGTGCAGGAGCTGGCGCCCTCGCCGCCCATACCTCCGGAGAAGTCACGATGATTAGAGGCTTTCCGTTGTGGATCAGTTATGCGTTGATGACACCGGGGCTAGCTCTGACATCACTGGTAGCAATCGAGATCGCCTGGTTACACTGGCGGGAGGCCGCTGCCGGTGACTAACCTGCAAATTGGCGCATCGCTGTTCATCGCAATGCTGGTTCTCATGTCGCTGCGGGTGCCTCTATCGGCATCGATGTTCATTCCCGGCGCAATCGGATATTTTTGGATGGCCGGCGAAAGCGCATTACTGAACTATCTGAAGGGGCTGGCGTTCGCGCGCTTTTCCCTTTATGACCTATCGGTGATCCCGCTGTTTATTCTGATGGGACAGTTCGCTACCCAAGGCGGTCTGTCACGGGCACTGTTCCGTTTTTCCAACGCGGTGGTGGGACATTTCCGAGGCGGCATGGCGATGGCAGCGATTTACGCTTGCGCTGCTTTTAGTGCGGTGTGCGGTTCTTCAGTCGCAACCGCAGCAACATTGTCACAGGTGGCGCTGCCGGAAATGCGCCGACATTATTATTCGGGGCGCCTCGCTACGGCGACCCTGGCCGTTGGCGGCACGCTCGGTATTCTAATTCCGCCATCGGTGCCCTTGGTTATTTACGCCATATTGACAGAGCAGAACATTGCCAAGCTGTTTCTCGCGGCGTTCGTCCCCGGCCTGATCGCAACGTTTGGATACTGTTTGGTGATTTGGCTGACGGTGCGTCTGCGCCCCGATCTGGCGCCCTCACAACCACGTCAGACCATGAAAGAACGGGTCAAATCGTTTACTGAAATCTGGCCTGTCGCCGCCGTTTTTCTGGTCGTCTTCGGGGGCATCTACACAGGCATTTTCACGCCCACCGAGGGTGCCGCGGTGGGCGCCGCCGGCACTTTTCTCGCGGCTCTGATGCGCGATGAGTTGAACCGGAACACATTCGCTCATTGTCTTTTTGGCACAGCAGAAACAACCGGGATGATTTTCCTCATCTTCCTCGGCGCTGACATGCTCAACGCGACGCTGGCACTGTCACAGATGCCGGCTGAGTTGTCGGACTGGGTAGCAGGCCTAGACTGGTCGCCACTGGCAATCGTCGCCGGGATTATTACCCTTTACATCATCCTGGGATTTTTCATGGATGAATTGTCGGCGGTGATTCTGACCATCCCGGTCGTCTTTCCAGCGGTCATGGGTCTTGACCTTTGGGGCCTGGACTACAATGACAAAGCAATCTGGTTTGGAATTTTGATGCTGATGGTCACGCAGATCGGCCTGGTAACTCCCCCGGTCGGACTAAATATCTACATCATCAACAGCTTGGCCCGCGACATTCCGATGATGGAAACTTTCAAGGGGGTATTACCCTTTCTATTGTCGGATTTCCTGCGCGTAATACTCCTGTTTTTCTTACCTTCAATCAGCCTGTGGCTAGTGCATGTCATCAGCTGACGTCATGTGGGTCGGAACACATGGCTGGCAATTACAGCGGGGTGACCCAACTATAAGGCAGAGTTGGAGAGCTTCAGCCGAGGTCGAGAACGAAATCGAAAGTTCCCTTGCGCTGCCCGCCTGCAAAAGCGGTCTCCATCAATAACCTTGGATCAAAAATCCAGTCGCGTTCGTTAAGCGCCTCGCCGGGAAAATACAGTTGGGTCGTCAGCGGACGATGATTCGCGGCCTGCACGATAACGTGAATGTGACGAGTGCGGCCCGGATATATTCCCGGTAGCATCGTCTCGAGGGAAAACCGGCCCTCGTCATCGCAAAACTGATGGCCACGAAACCGGTAACCACGATTGTCATATTGTCCGTTCGCATCACAGTGCCAAAAATCAATCAACGCTTCGCTTACGGGTTGACATGACGTCGTCAGCACACGGCCGACAACACTGAATTTGTCGCCCTGCATGCCGGGATCAATCAGTGTTATTCGACGCGGCGATCTGGGTTTAAAGAAGGGGCCTGCTGTCTGTGGCGGCGTTAAATCGTTTCCACACGATGGTGTTGCCGCAAAGACCTTCTTCGGCGCAGAGCCTTCGGATGCCAAGATCAAAGGTGTCGCGACGGCCGCGACGATAAAACGACGGCGTCCGACGGCTGGTTCCAGTTTGCGTTCCATCACGCACCTGATTTCGTTTGCCGTGACGAGCTCATTGTGCCCGGTTCAGGATCCGAGCACCAGCAACGCTTCACTTTTCCGGCACGTCGAGGTTGGCCTCGCGTGCTGCCCGTTCAGCAACTTCCCTCCGCCCCGCAGCAACGACTGACCGCCGCGCGGCCTCCTGAGCCTGCATTTGCGCAGCTTCCACATCCTGGCGCAACTTTTCCAGATGAGCCTGATCCGCTCCGTCGGCAACGGCTTTGGTGAGCTCCGACACCGCACTGCTTGCCGCGGCTGCCGCCTCCTCCGCCTGCTGTTGGGCCCGCGCCGCACGTTTGCGCGCATCAGTGACACGATCGAGCAGTGCTGCGCTTTGTGCCGCACTTCCCTCGTCTGGTTGCGCGTCGAGGTCGACGTCTTGCGCAGCCATTGACATGACGACTATCGGCAAGTCAGAAAGAATGTCGATCACGTCGTTTCCAAACGGGTCGACAATACGACCCTCGCGAATACCGAACTGGATAAACACAATGGACGCGCTGACTGAATGCGCTACGATGGATCGACTGTTGGCCTCTATTACGACTTCCGTCTCAGCATCGATTCGAGCCGCAGAAAGTATTGATTTGACGTCTTCGAGACGCGAGTTTGCTTGCTCACTGTGCGCCGGCACCAGCACGCGGATAGTTGCGTCACGCCACTCATTGCTGCGTGTTATGAGATAAGCAAGCAATACCATCATCTGGCCGGTCTTGTCGGCCTGCCACCAGATGTCGATAACGCGATCAGCCGAAGGCACCTTGTTCAGGTTTTCAAGTTCAGCCTGCTCCGCATGCAGAATAAGCAAATTGCTGCCAAGCCGAAACGCGGTGCGCAAACGCTGGCCGAAGCGACTACTGGCCCACTCGTTGGCAAGCCCAGACTTGCCCTCAATCCAGTTCGCAACGACCGTATTGCTCTTTATTGGCCCGGTGCCAGCAGCCTGGACGACCACCGGCAAGGCAGCCTCGAAACTGGGGGCGGCAATTACCAGCGGAAACGCATTGGAGCCATACCGCTTCAGTTCTTTGCTCATTTCTTCGAGAGCAGCTTCGCGCAGCTTGAGCATACGTACACCTTCTCCCTCAAGGATACGCACGACTGTAGTCAGCCCGCTGCCACCTTCGACCCAAGAGGCAAAACGCAGTAAGCCAGCGCGACGCTCCGGACTATCGGAAAATGCGAGGATGTGCGGCCGCCAGTCGCGTGGATGCTCGACCTCACTTGAGGCAGCCAGAAGATTCTCACGCACCTGTTTGAGGTGAAAAGCACGCCGGCTGTCAGCCCATCGGGCGGCGCCACCTTTCAATCTGAGATACTGAAAAATCGCGAACAGGATTGCGACCGCAAACACGGCTGACCAAATATCGATCGCAATCGCCGCACCAAGACAAGCGAACATGCCAATAAGACTAAGATGACGGTTGTACCAGCGGAAGGTCGGGCGGAATGAAGGGCTCGCGGCCGTTGCCTCAAAATAGGTCGCGTAGTTTACTAGTCCATACGAAACCAGAAAGAACATCGTCACCACGGGAGCGATGGCATTGAGGTTACCGATTGCGACCACCGAAAGCGCTATCGCACAGGAAAGCGCGATACCGCGTCGCGGATTGCGGCCCGATCCGGCTCCATGCGCAAACCAGTGCAGTAACGGAAATATACGATCACCCGCCAGCGATTGCAGAATCCGGGGCGCACCCAGGAATGATGCCAACGCTGACGAGAGCGTCGCTGCGATTACTCCAACATCAATCAGCCAGCCAGCGGCAGCAATGTGACGCATGGCTGTGTAATCGCCAGCCAGTTTTTCGTTCGGCAAGCTGGCAGCAAACAAAACTGCCGAGGCAACGTATATCGCAATCGAAAATCCGACTGCTGCAAAAGTACCTAGCGGAATGCTTTTTCCTGGATCGCGCAGATCGCCGGACATGGCAACACCTTGAGTAAATCCAGTCACAGCAGGAAAAAAAATTGCAAACAGGATCCAGAACGGTGGCGATTCTGGCGGCGGGCGCATGTTCTGCGCTAGCAAGCCGCCATCCCACTCCCCGAGTGCGCCGACAATAAAAGATAGTATCGACACCGCGAGCACGGCCATAACAACGAATTGCACCCGCGTAGCTACGTCAATGCCGCGCCAAGCCGCCGAGAACAAAGCTAGCACAGCAACCGCCGCAATGAACTGAACAAGTAACCGGTTGTCACCACCGGTCATTGCCATCAGGGCTTCCGCGAAGCCGACGCAGTAAAAACCGATTGACACCGATTGGGCAAGAAACAAGACAACGCCGATGGACCCGCCATACCGCAACCCAAGGGTACGTGAAATCAGGTAATAGACCCCGCCACCCTTGAGTCTGAAATTAGTCGCAATTGCCGACACGGAAAACGTGGTGAGGACTGAAATCACGTTGGCGAGCAGCAAGATCGCCAGCGCCTTCAGCAGACCGCCGCTGCCGACGACGTAGCCCAGGCGCATAAATAGGATGACGCCGAGTATCGTGAGAATGCTCGGTGTGAATACGCCTGAGAAAGTACCCATTCCGCTACCGTGCGTATTCTTCGGAAAAGCTAATAGGTTACGTATTGGCTCTAGTAGTTTGCCCACTACGCTCCAATAGATCCCCATATGTAGTGCCGCGGCGAATACGTCTTGCTCAGGGTTGCCACACGGACGGATGACAGCGCTGATAATTTCGTGGGTAAGCCGTTTCCACTCGAAGTTCACGCGCAGCATGCCACACCCAGCGCGGATCATCCATCACGCCGCGAGCAAGCGCCACCATGTCGGCATCTCCATTGGAAATAATACTTTCGGCTTGCCGGGCGTGGGTGATCATTCCCACTGAAATTGTCGTTATTCCGGTGGCCTGCTTCGCTCGACGTGCAAACTCCACGTTATAACCGGGAGCAAAGGGAATTTTCTGGCGTGGATCTATCTGCCCCGACGTAATGTCAACAAAATCACAACCTCGTGATTTCAGCTCTTCGGCTAGCGTCACCATGTTCTCTGCCGTGATGCCGCCGTCAATCCAGTCGCTCCCGGTTATTCGCGCACCACACGCCATCTCGGGCGGTAACACGCTTCGCACTGCTTCGAAAACTTCGAGCGGAAATCGCATTCGGTTGGCAAGTGTACCTCCGTAATCATCGTTGCGCTGATTGGAAATTGGCGAAACGAATTCGTGCAATAAGTAACCGTGTGCGAGATGGAGCTCGACAACCTCGAAGCCGATATTGACCGCGCGCCTCGCGGCATCAACAAATTGTTGTTTGACCTGCTGCAGCTCGGCGAGCGACAGTGCGTGTGGCACCGGCCACCCCGGGCCGAATGGTAGTGCCGATGGGGCGCATGTTATCCACGGATTCTCCCCTTGTGCAAGTGGTTTGCCACCCTCAATCGGTATGTGTGCCGATCCTTTTCGTCCAGCATGCGCGAGTTGAATACCGAGTTTGGCAACGCCATAGGCTTTGCAGAAATCAACCACCCGTTTTAACGCGACCTCGTTTTTGTCGCTGTAAAGACCCAAACAGCGGTGCGATATCCTGCCTTCCGGCGCCACATGGGTGGCTTCAAAAAACAGCAACCCGCCGGCCCCCATAGAGAGCTGACCGTAGTGCATCAAATGCCAGTCATTCGCAGATCCATCGTCAGCTATGTACTGACACATTGGTGATACGACAATGCGATTGGGCAGCTTTACCTTGCCAAGCGTAATAGGGCTGAATAAATGTGATGTCATTTCAGGTTTTGTACCGCATTTCGGGAAAATCGGATTTTAGCAAGCGACTTAAACAACGCCATCAGAGAGTGCTTGGTCAATGATCGACAGCGAAGCACCATTGCTGTCGTTACCGCAGCCTGGCCAGGAAAGGCTTTGCAAACTTAAACGCTACTGTGCCAGAAGCGCTTTATACACCAAGGGATCAGTTAGAGTTGTCGACGCTGGGACCGGTCGTTGCTTCCCGAGCGTCCTCGGTGCGCTTACCTAACTTAATGCAGTCTTATCACCTCAACCAGCTCCAATAGGACTTTGACTTCGTCTGGCAGCGACTCAATGAACGGTTCAACTTGGGGCGGAGCCATCGCGCGATCAGGATAGGTATCGATGGCGTTGTAGAACGGTTTGCTATCGACATGGTTCACCCTGCCGCGACGTACTTCGCTGCGTTGGCGCTTCAACAGGCTGACGCCGGATTCCGTTGGAAGTACAAAACACGTTACGCCAACACGTAACTTGTCTTCACCGTCGTGTAGAACTCCTGCGCATAACGTCCCTGCTCGCGCGGGCCGTAACTCGATCCTTTTCGCCCGCCAAACGGGACATGATAGTCGACCCCCGCTGTTGGCAAATTGACCATGACCATGCCGGCCTGGCTGTTCTTGCGGAAATCCGATGCGTACTTGAGGGAAGTGGTGCAAATTCCCGACGAAAGGCCGAACGCGGTGTCGTTGGCAATCGCCAGAGCCTCATCGTAGCTGTTAGCCGCAATTAAAGTGGCAACCGGACCAAAGACCTCTTCACGGTTTATGCGCATATCGTTTGAAGTCTCGACAAACAGAGCCGGCTCCAGATAGAAGCCGTCGGTTTCGCGTTTCAGTTGATTCCCACCGTAAACAAGCCTCGCTCCCTCCTTCTTGCCAGTTTCGATATAGAACAGATCTTGGTTCAACTGGTTCTTGTCAACGACGGGACCAATGTCGGTACCCTTCTTGAGTGCATTGTCCACCCTCAGTGTCTTGATCCGCTCGACCATTGCCTTGACGAACTTGTCATGGATTCCTTTGGTCACAATCAGGCGCGACGAAGCGGTACAGCGCTGCCCCGTGGAAAAGAAGGCGCCGTTAACGGCACACTCTACGGCCGTCTTGAGGTCCGCATCATCGAGAACAACCAACGGGTTCTTGCCACCCATTTCAAGCTGGAATTTGGCCATTCGTGCTACCGCGCTAGCTGCAACCTTACGACCGGTGTCCACAGAACCAGTAAAGGTGATTGCATCGACGCGCGAATCGTTGACAATCGTCTCGCCAACAACACCACCACGACCCATTACAAAGTTAAACACACCCTTCGGCACGCCCGCGTCGACGATAATCCGGGCCATCGCATGCGCCATGCCGGGCACTAGGTCCGCCGGTTTGAACACAACACAGTTTCCATATGCCAGGGCCGGCGCACATTTCCAAGCGGGAATCGCAGCTGGAAAATTCCACGGTGCAATAATGCCAACAACACCAAGAGGTTCGCGTGCCAGTTCGACGTCGATTCCCGGACGCACCGATGGCAGTAACTCACCGGATCGGCGCAGCACCTCTCCGCCAAAAAACCTGAAAATGTTGGCAGCGCGCACAACTTCACCAATCCCTTCCGCCAACGGCTTGCCCTCTTCGCGCGAAAGTAACTCACCAAGCTCCTCGCTGCGCGCGAGTATTTGCTGACCTATCTTGTCCAGCAAATCTGCTCGCGCCTGTACGCCGTACTTCGCCCACGACGGCTTCGCCGCGCATGCGGCCTCGATCGCCGCCTCTGTCTGTGCCTTGTCCGCTTGTGCGTACTCGGCAACGACATCGGATGTGTCCGAGGGATTGATATCTCGCGAACTGGTCGCTCCTTCGACCCATTCGCCGCCGACGTGGTTCAGAAATTTCTTTGTTGCCATGCTCTGCCCGTCCGTCTGATTGACGCAGCGATGCTAGCTAACGAACGCCAGGTCCGTCAAATAAGACCTGGACCAATGACGTCACAAAACACAAGGGAAACCCGCCAACGCGCGAGCGCGCTGTGGCTCAATGCGAAGAATGATCGTTTCTCCCCAAAGGTGCAGCGGCCCGCATGCTTCTACCACAGCCGTTACAGGCAGCGCAGCCGACGCCGCATCCAGAAGACAGCGTTGTGTCTACTGCACGTTTTGCCAACACGTCCTGCCAGCGTGTTGTACGGCCACCGTTCAGCCACCGCTCAATAGAAACACACGCACGCTGGATCACACGCGGCATTAATGCCTTCAAAAGATAATAAAGGCTAAACACACCAATTAACTGGAGAAGAGCAACTTCAAGAAACGAATACAAACTCACGTCAACAAGCTCGTTAATTGAAAGGTAATAAAAGATGCCAGATATGCCAGCCCAAACAAGTAGACTACAGCCGTGGCGACNNATGCACGACAGCAAGTGTAGCCAGGCATTGCGGGGCAAAAATATACCAGGCGATAAGTGATAGCCCAGTGGCGAGCGGCCACTGGGACGAAATAATCGGCAGCAACTGAGAGGTCGCATCATCGGCAGCCGCGGATATCGCATATACAGTCCCCAGCGCGCTCACCGCAACCTCCCTCGCGGCAAGCCCGGGAATCAATGCGATGCAAATCTGCCAAGTAAATCCGATCGGTGCGAATAGCCATTCGACCGCATGGCCGATTCGACCGGCCAAACTGTAATCAATGGCAGTTCCCGTCCAATCAGCCGGCGGCGCCGGGTAGCTCGACAAAAACCAGAGAATGACAGTGATCGACAGGATGATCTTTCCTACCCGTACCATGAACAAGCGAGCACGTTCCCACAGACCAATCGCAATGTCGCGCGGATAGGGTAGCCGATAAGACGGCAGTTCGAGCATCAGCGCGTGTTCGTTTTGGTCACGACGCAAGCGCTTCATCACGTAAGCAACGCCCAGCGCGCCAACAATACCGGTGATGTACAGGCCGAAAAGCACAACTCCACCGAGATTAAAAAGACCGAAAACGGTCATTTGCGGAATAAAAGCGGCGATCAAAAGGGTGTACACCGGCAGTCGTGCAGAGCATGTCATTAGAGGCGCCACTAATATGGTGGCGAGGCGATCGCGTGGATCCTGAATGGTGCGCGCCGCCATGATGCCTGGTATTGCACAAGCAAAACTAGAAAGCAGTGGTATGAAAGAACGCCCCGTCAACCCTGCCCCCACCATCATGCGGTCAAGCAGAAACGCGGCGCGCGGCAAATAGCCAGACTCCTCGAGGATAAGAATGAACAGAAACAGAAACAAAATCTGCGGCAGAAAAATGATCACACTGCCAACGCCGGCGATAATGCCTTCGACCAGCAATCCGCGCAAAGGACCGTTCGGCAGCAACTGCCCTACGAAACCGCCAATCAACTCGATGCCGCTGTCGATTGCGTCCATGAAAGGTGCTGCCCACGCAAACACCGCCTGGAACATGAAAAACATCACCAACGCAAGAATTATCAGGCCGCCGACAGGGTGCAGCACGATGCGGTCAATGTTGTCGTCGATAGCGCCAGTGCGACTCGGCATGGTCACTGCCGCAGTGAGGACGCGATTGACCTCAGCATGCAGATCCGCCTCCGCCGGTAACCCCACCCTCGCGGGCGGCAATGGCTTGTCTATTTGCGCGATTAGCCCCGCCGCTCCACCACGGCGAACGGCAACCGTCTCGACCACCGGAAGGCCCATCTCCTTTTCAAGGCGTGCCACGTCGATACGAATGCCGCGCCTGCGCGCTGCGTCGCTCATGTTGAGGGCGAGAATCATTGGTAGCCCAAGGCGCTGCAATTCGAGCACAAAACGCAGATGCAGCCGTAGATTGGTGGCATCGGCCACACAGACGATGGCATCTGGCTGCTTCTCCCCAGAAAAGCGCCCGAGGCAGATATCGCGGGTAATCTCCTCGTCCGGGCTCGCTGCTGCAAGTGTGTAAGCACCTGGCAAATCGAGCACCTCGAAGATGCTTCCCGACGGCGTTATCAGCCGCCCCGATTTGCGCTCGACCGTGACACCCGAGTAATTGCCGACTTTCTGTCGACTACCTGTCAGCAAGTTGAATAACGCGGTCTTCCCGCAGTTGGGATTGCCGACAAGCGCAATACGTGGGCTAAGCATGGGTTGCAGAGAGAACGGTTCAGTTGCCGGCGGTATCAACCACTACCCTGCTGGCTTCTCCATGACGCAACGCGAAGCGCGTAAACCCCACCTGAACCAGCAACGGCTCGCCGCTAATCGGGCCGGCAGCGACGATGCGCACCGGTTCCCCCTCGACAAATCCAAGATCGCGCAGCCGGGCGGCAATCATATCCACCGGTGCCCTATCATCAACGTGGCTAACCCTCGCCTGCGCCCCAATGGGCAGGTCGGATAGTCGTTTGGCTCCGTTGTGGATGGTCGGCATTGTCGTAAGGGCGGCAACCCGTATTGCGAATGATTTTCATTATACTCTTGGCGAAGGCCGCCGCAACTTCTTGAACGCCTCGGGTTCCCACGGCCTGATTGCCAATAATAGGCTGGCTGGCCTGCGCTCGCCGAGTGGCAAGTGCTTGTCATCGTCATGCCTTTCCGCAAAGTCTCGGCCAATGCGTTTTAGCTGGTGAATAATCTGCGCAGAGGACGCAGCCGACAATAACGCGTTGATCAAAGTGACGTGTTCACCGGCACCATCAAAACGCGAGCGGAAATAATCCTCAGCACCAGTTGCCTTCACGTAATGCAGAATGGGGCCATTGGGGCGCCAGGAAAATGTCCTAGAAACAAGCAGCTTAATGCGGTTATTGGGAAAAAGTTGCAAGAAACGGATGCGATCGAGTTCGAGCAGTAATCGGATGCATTCGCTTTCAGAAATGTCATAAATCGAGACAATCTGTTCCAACGTCAAGTGGTTAAGTACGCATACGGCAACTATAAAAAGCTTGGTATCGCCGAGAATACGCCGTTCCTGTTCCTCGGTCAGTTGGCTTACGTAGTTCTTCTCGCTGCTGGCCTCTTTGGCTAACTCAATGAGCTTGACCTCGGCCAGCTGACAAACTTGCTCGAACCGATGCATTGAAAATTCCTGCTTTGAAAACATGCGCTTGACTGTCGCCTCACTGAGCCCGAGCGCTTCCGCGACCTGCGCATAATTGATGCGGCGTGCTTTGAGAACGCGTTTAAGCCCGTTGACCATTGCGGCTGTTTCCGACATGCACTCCTCCCCGTCACACAAAGGTGTCAACTTGTAATACTCAAAGAATATCCGACATCGACCATTCCCGATCAGGTTTACTCGCGCCAGGGTTGCACCGACACTTGGTCTAGGACGGTGATAACAACACAGCGGTCAGCGATGAAGAAGCCTGGGACAGTCCCAACGGCAATTTTGGCCATTCGAGAGAAACGCACCGAATCGTCAGCACGAGATGACGCGGGACGACAACTAATCAGAGCGATCAGGAACAGCGCCACGCACTTGGACCAGATCGTCCGGCGCCGGCTCGGAATGAATGACGATCCACCGAAAAATCTGAAGTAATCCCGGAAAGCAGGAACAGCCATACCGAGTGTCGCGGCCGGGCGCCCTACCCCAATTTATCGCCTGCTGCTGCGGCCGGTTTTTTTGTCTGGCGCACCACGGTCGGCACCGGGTGTACGCACGATGGCATGCGACAATAAGATTTTTACAAACGTCGTCTCCGATGCAGAACTGCTTATCGGCTGCTCGTGACGCGGTTTGCCAGTTCAATGCGTTGCGCATCCGTGAAGTCGCCAATGTCGGCCTGAAGCGCACCGGTATAGTGGCCATCTGTATTGGCGAACCCGATCTGGCTGCACCGAAGTTTATTCGTCAAGCGGCGGGCGAGGCACGGCTCACGGCAGGCGTAGAACATTCGAGCAAGGCTTTAGGCAGCTGATGAAAGTTACAATTATTCCGGTTACGCCGTTCCAGCAGAACTGCTCGCTATTGATGTGTGAGGAAAGTGGTAAGGCGGCATTGGTTGATCCGGGCGGTGACCTCGAAATTCTTGTTACCGCTGTCGACAGAAGCGGCGCCCTTCTTGAGAAAATACTCTTGACACACGGCCATATCGATCACTGCGGCGCAACGGCTGAGTTAAAGAAACTTTTTGACGTACCAGTTGAGGGGCCTCATGCCGACGACCAATTCTGGATCGACCAGTTACCGCAACAGGCCCGACAGTTCGGCTTTGGGCCACTTCAATCGTTCATCCCGGATCGCTATCTAAATACTGGTGATGAAGTCAGCTTTGGCAACGTGCGCATGGTAGTCCGGCACTGCCCGGGACATACACCTGGCCATGTCGTCTTTTTTCATCAGGGATATCGTCTGGCTTTTGTAGGGGACGTACTTTTCAAAGGCTCAATCGGCCGAACTGACTTTCCCCGAGGCGACCTTCCGACGCTGGTAGAATCGATTACCAAACAGCTATGGCCGTTGGGCGATGATGTCACTTTCGTACCCGGGCATGGCCCGGCTTCCACCTTCGGTGAGGAACGCCGCTCCAACCAGTACGTCAGCGACCGGGCTTTAGCCGCCTAATAGCGCTATTTTGACCAATCGTGATTTGCCAGCTCAGACATCCGTGCCGGAATGTCAAATAGGTGGACTTTAGTCATGTCAGTGCAAATTAACCAGATCCACCCCCTATTTGTAGGAGAAGTTACCGGGATCAATTTGAAAACGCCGCTGAATCGTGAGGAGGTAGCAGTAATCGAGGAAGGCATCAACCGTTACGGCGTACTGGTATTTCGCGACCAAGACATCACGGACGAGCAACAAGCCGCGTTTAGCCGACACTTTGGCGAACTAGAAATTCCGGATACCAAAACCAACATCACGAAAGCGAAGGATCGTCGCCTGGAGAAGTTCATGGCCGACATTTCTAACCTCGACCGCGAGCAAAACATCCTCGGCGTTAGCAGCCGTCAACGCCTCTTCAACCTGGGTAATCGGCTATGGCATTCCGATAGTTCGTTTCGAGCCATACCGGCAAAGCTTTCATTGCTGTCGGCCAGAGCGGTTCCGAAACAGGGCGGCGAGACACAGTTTGCTGACATGTGCGCCGCCTACGACGCGCTCGATACGCAACTGAAGCGCGAGATTGAAGGGCTTATTTGTGAGCACTCACTGATGTACTCGCGTGGACGGCTGGGATTTACGGAGTTCACCGAAGAGGAGAGGGTAAATTTCAGTCCGGTGCTTCAAGCGTTAGTACGGGTACACCCCGCCACTGGGCGACGTTCCCTTTTTCTTTCGGCGCACGCCGGTAAGATCATTGGTTGGCCGATGCCCGCCGGCCGCGTCTTGCTAGAGGAACTTACCGAGTTCGCCACTCGGCTTGAGTTTGTCTACACACACCGTTGGAACCAGTTCGATCTGGTCATTTGGGATAACCGGCGCACCATGCATCGAGCTCGCCGCTTCGACGACACAGCGCAAATTAGAGACATGCGCCGAACAACGATCGCCGGGGAGGCGCCCACAGTAACGCAATAGCGCCGAGCGACAAGCAGCTCAGAACGTCTAGTCGGGGCGAAACCCCGGCCAGGGCACCATTACTTAATCTACTCAGCCGCGCTGCGCGAAGATGCGGTCCAAGTGCTCCATGTCGTTGACAACTTTCCACTCAGACGCACCGGCGGCTAAGGCACGCTGTTCCCACCACTCCAACCGCCCCATGTACCGGCGTGGATCGATGTTGNNATGTTGTCAGTATCCAGTTTTGTGACATTCAGCGCAATGATGCGGATGCCGTCGAGCTTGATGGGAAAATCGCGCACTGTCTTATAATCCAGTTCTTCCTGCATGTCGGAAAAGATAATGATCGTTTTACGACCGGCCCCAGTTTCACGCAGGAATTCCGCCGCCTGGATGACACCACCGCTGATGTCGGTATAGCGACTACCGCCACCAGACTGCGCTGACTTGGTGAACTCGTCAATCTTTTCGGCGAAAGCACGTTTTTGCGCCGTGACACGCAGCGGATCGGTGTTAAGAGATACCTTGGCAACGATGTCGCGCTCGGTGAAACTGCGGCTTTTAACCCGCGCAACAGCAAGAGAGTCACCTGGCTCCAAGGACCCCAGCAAGTAGTTAACTACATGCTGCGCCTTCTCGACCTGCTTCGAATAGGTTCCTGATGTATCAACCAACATGTAAACAGAATGACGATAATCCTGCTCGCCACCACATGCGGCAAGCAATAGCGCTACAAGAAGTGGGAGTGCGTACCTTAAGGGCCTCATCTCACCTCCCAGCCACTTGATTCTCGAAGCGTGACAGTGCCTGCACTGGTCGCTCGTTGTTTTCGGGTCGACTTTCAGAGCGCATGCGCGCTACCCAGCGTTCGATTGCCAGCGGAATAAAAATTACGATGTCATAGAAAGCAACAAGAAGTTTTCCGGTTTCACGCACCATGTTCGCGACAAGGCGCAAGACGAAAGATGCTCCCCGCAACAACTGCACTAACACCGCGCCGAGGACGATTCGTCCGGAGTGGATGAAATATTCGAGCGGAATAGCCACGAATGCCAATGCAAATGGCAGGGTGAACCCCAGGATCATTTGGCCAAAAGTCGGTATCCTCGTGACCCAACCGGCTTCGACCGCACCCCCTACTGCTCCAGCGCCGAGCGATTGTTTTAACGCAACATCGGCAGCAACAATGGTGTCCCGCATCACCGCCAGAGCAACCTCGACGCCGGCCAGAATCAGCAGGATGACCAACGAGGCCCACATGAGATAGCGGCGCATCTTCTCAGTCATATTGGCGAGTGGAAACAAACTGGTAAAACGCAGCGTTTCCATCAGAAACAGCCCCATCAGCGCCTCAAACAGAATAATGACCATTGCCGCAACCTCTGCCGCTCGCAAGTTCGCTGTGATGTAGTCACCACCACCGACCATTGCCGACATCGGCAACGAAATCAGTTTGAAGTTGACGTATGCACCCCCGAAGGCAATGAGCATGACCAGGCCAGAAATAAAAAACTGCGTGGTCGACGATGAGTTCAGCGCGTTCTCTGTATCATCACGCTTGCCGAATATGCCTTGCAGCTTGATGACGTTGGCGTCAATCTTTGCGGCGCTATCGTGCAAGCCGGTGATGTTTCGCTCAACACGCATCAAAGTCTGGTTTGCCGAGCGCCAAAACGGTAGCGAGCGCTTCAAAATGTGGTGCCGCTCCTGGTACGCGCCCCGGTATTCAGCGATGATTTTCTTATAAATATCGTTGATCGAATCACGGACATCAGCAAGTATGCGCTCCACGACCCCATCACCGTTGTTCTTAATCTTGGCAAATCCGTCAACGGCCTTGACCCATTCCGGTGGCGGCGGCGGAACCTCACCACTTTGCTTGTAGTCTTCTTCGATCTTGGTAATCTCGTCCATCAGTTTGCGCTGCAACGCCGGATAACCTTCAAGGTCGCGTTGAACGAGCGTTGTAACACGCTCGAACTCGCGTTCGATCGACAATCGCACCTCGCGGCTGCCATGAGCAAACAGGACTTCGCGATTGCGTTCGCGCATCTTAACCGCAGTCTCTGATAACCAGCGCGAAATGAGGCGCAGCGGATTGACCACCGCGCGTACGAATCTGGCGATCAACGCATGCATCGGGTCGCGCGCCACGTAAAGAAACGGTATAGCGATGACAAACAGCACCAGGAAGGAAAGTGCCGGCCGCTCAGGCCAGATGAGGATTGCTTCTGCTAACGACATTTTGTTCCCCTTGGATCCGGATTTTGCCGACGACGGCAGTTTTCGTATGCCATAAGCGCCGGAATGCCGAGGCTGTCCCGTCAGGGACAGGGCATGAAGAGAAACCTTGCAACCCCCGCGCCAGGCGTTACCCAAAGGCGCAGGTATGTGCATGCAATTCGAGACACCATGTAGCTAGCTGTTAAATTGAGTTAAGTACCTTTACAGCAGGGAAAATGACGCTCCCATTGAGCCTGGTTCGTCGTTATGCGGCGACGCCAACTGCCGCGATTGGTCAGCATCACATTGGTATAGAGCCAAGACCCAATGTGACACATTTAACGAATATAGATCAGTGACGTAGGATGTCTGTTCGGAGGTCAGGCGCGGTTTTCCGGCTGATCAACTTGGTGTCATCAACCGAGTATCTCGTTAACCAGTGAACAGTTGAAAACAATTGAACTTGTTCCGGTTACACCGCTGCCGCGTGCGCTGCGGCTGGTGTCGTGAGATACGCGGATCGCCGCTGAGAGCGAGCTGCTGGTTCGCATGTGTGCTGGCCCCCTTAATGTTCGTGACGTCATCATGGCGCAGAGCGGCTCGGCAGGAGCTCAACCACGTCAGCAGCGCTTTACGCCCTCCGACACGGCAGGAAAAATAGTCGCGACCGGAGAAGGCGTAGCACGCTGGCGTGAAGGCAACCGAGCGATACCAACTTTTTTCGGAGCTGGATCGACGACCGATTCCCGCCTGAACACATGCAGTCGGCGCTGGGTGGCGCCAAGGAACAAGTAATGACCGAATACCACGTGTTTACGGAAGCGGCGTTAGCACGCTTAACGGCACATCTATCTTATGAGCAAGGTGCAAGCTGCCATGCGCGGCTTTAACCGCGTGGCGTGCATCGTTCGACAAAAACGCCGCCGACACCGGGAGAGTCGGTGCTGGTGCTCGGCGCGAGCGACGTTTCCGTATTTGCGCAGCAATTTGCGCGCATGAGACAGCTTGGCGCACCGGGCTTGATGAAATATCGGCGGCGACTAGACTGGAATCAGGCCGTGCGCGATTCAACCGACGGTGTGGGAGCCGATCATGTCATTGAAGTTGACAGCGCCAAAACCGTTCCCCGCTCGCTGATCACAGCGTGCCTTCGGGAACAAATGAGCTTGATTAGCAGGTTTACCGGCGTCCAGGACCGAATTGATCCCCGACCGGTTATGGCCAAAAGTCTCGCCGTTCAGGGTGTCTCAGTTGGCAGCGTGATGATGCTAGAACGCACGATGCACGGCATCGCTGCCAACCGTATGGAGCCCGTGATAGAAAGCACCTTCAGGCTCGATGATATCGCCGACGCATGTGCCTAATCTCGAGAGTCAGCTTTGCAACTCAGTGACGTCGTAATTCAAATCTCAGCGCGGCACGGCGCTCACGCACCAGCACCGCGACGCAACCGGGCGCCGGGACTTTGTTTTACCAGGCGTTATGAATCGAATCGGCGGGTAACGGGCAGACCGGCGATCTCGCATTGCAACATAGACGCCTGACGTTCAGCCTGGGAATTTCTAGCAACCAGCAGGCGAGAGTGCCAAATTCGGGCATATTGTCCACTTGTAACCGGTTTTTGTCCTGCCGACAGGGAAAATTACCGCCCCTACGTTGACACCGCTGCGAACAGCGGATTAGCCTAACTGTTGGCTGCGATGCGATTAAAACAACGCAGCAAAAATTCGCACGTCGAATGGCGGCATGCAGCCTAGCAGGTCAAGACCTCGGACTGCTTGCTTGAGGAGAAAATCAAGAAATGGAGGAGAGCGTCACATGGAGTTCAACATCCTGAGTCATTTCAAGGGGCTAGACGAGATGCCGACCGACCCGCTCAAGGCGGATGAAATCGGTACTTCGCTGTTTATGACCGGCAATATGGGCCCGAAGATCTCCGAGAAAATGGACGAAAAGGCGAAGGCAGCGGGCATGTCGCGCCGGAATTTTATAAAGTCCTCGCTCGGCTTTTCGGCGGCGATGCTCGCGGCAAACGAAGTCACCGGAATGAAATTCTTCGAGGTCGGAAGCGCTGAAGCAGCAGACCTTGACGCCAAGAAGGAAGCCGTGCAACTGGCACAGGCCGGCAGCGACTTCATCGTTGATGTCCACACCCACGTGTGTACCCGGCCCGGCCACTACCAACTCGGTGTCAACACCAGCGAACGCGGTATGTGGTTCGTACAACTCCTGGACGATCTGGGCAAAGCCTTCGGGATGGTTAACGGCACCCGCGACATGAATATCGAGAACTACGGGAAGCTGATCCTGCAGGAAAGCGATACCACAGTCGGCGTGTTCAACCCCTTCGGTTTCCGCGAGGATTACGGTGGTCAGGACATGATACCCATCGAGTATCAGGTTGGCGTCCGTAACAACTGGCCGAACAACACGATCATGTTGGCCGGTGGCTTAACGCCAAACCAGGGTGTCGGCCGAACTCTTGACCGTCTGCGTCAGTACGTTGACGATTACAACATTTCGGGCTTGAAGTTATACACGTTCGACTCCACGCCCCAAAAGGGCTGGTGGTTTGACGACGAGAAACGGGCTTACCCGATTTGGGAAGAGTGCCGCAAGCTCGGCGTCAAGAACATCGGCTGCCACAAGGGAATCCCATTCGGACAGTTCTACGCACGGTATGCTCACGTCGAAGACTTTGATGCCACTGCAGATGACTTCCTCGACCTGAATTTCATCGCCTTCCACTCAGCATGGCCATATCACCATGAATTGGCTGCGTTGAAAGGTTTCAAGCCGCAGCGTAAGAATCTCTATTGCGAAATCGGCTCCACATTTGCAGCAACAGTGACCAGCCGACCAATGGAGTGCGCCCATGTGATCGGGACCTTGCTGCGTGATCTTGGTCCGGATTATGTGCTTTGGGGCACTGACTCTCTGCTGTGGGGTAACCCACAATGGCAGATCGAGGCCTTCCGCAACTTCCAGATTCCTGATGAGCTGGTCGAAGGCCACGGTTATCCGAAGATCACGCCCGAGATTCGTCGCAAGGTTTTCGGTGAAAACGCGGCACGCTTGTGGAATATCGATAAGCGGCGTGCGATGAGCGCGAAAGCGGAACTTGTGGCAACAGCACACGCGTAATTAGAGAAGAGGTCCGTCGCGTTGCGAGAGGGCCGATTCCGGCGACGGAATCGGCCCTTTCTAGTTGATATTTGTGGAGGATCATTGTGAGCCGGATGAATTCCGGCTGTTCATATGGAGTAACCGAAGTGCCAATATACGAGTACGCATGTGACCCGTGCAAGATTATTTACCGGACCAAGCACGGGATTAACGACCCACGTCCGGAAACCTGTCGTGAATGCAAAGGCGAACTTCGCAAGTTGCTCTCGGCGCCAAGTCTCAACACCAAACGATTCACCAGTCCAACACAGGAAAAATATTCCAAACTGTCACTCAGCGACGAAATGGCAATGGAGAGTGACCTGCAGAAAGTCTACAAGACAATATGGGTTCCGCCAGAAGTCAAGCACAGTCCATGGGACGACGATCATCATCATTGAAAGCCGGCATCACCGCGGCACGCTCTGCAAAGCGACTGGCGTCTCGGGGAAAGGCGACATTGGTATTTCTTGGCGCTTTGTTACTCGCCGGTGCGGCAGAAACAATGCATCCGAACGCGCTCACAGCGGGCCCCCTCTGGACCACCGCCGAGCAAGGTGAAATGGCCTACAGCGTTCCGATTGCCGGTCTGAGCAAAAAGCAAAGCCAGCGCTTCGTTGACGGACAAGAAAAATTCAATGAGCCCTGGGTTGTCGCGCCAGACCCCTCCGGTGTGTGGGGGCTGGGGCCGACGTTTAATGAAGATCGGTGCGCGCACTGCCATCCAGCCAACGGCCGCTCCCCGGCTGTACCTGATGGCGGCGAGGCGGTGCGCGGCCCGTTGGTTCGCTTGAGCATTGCCGGAAACGATGAGTTTGGCGGACCATTGCCGCATCCGGCCTATGGTGACCAGTTCCAGAATCGTGGTATTGAGGGTCGGGTCCCGCCAGAGGGGAAAGTCCTAGTCACTTACGCGCCGCACCAAGTGCGGATGGCCGATGGCGAAATCGTCGTGCTGCGTCAACCACACATCGAGTTCGCCGAATTGCAATTCGGGAAGGTGGGCGAAACCGCCATGACATCACTGCGCGTGGCACCACAACTGATTGGACTTGGTCTGCTCGAAGCAGTACCCGAGGAAACACTGCTTGCAATCGCCGACAGACAACCCGGACAAGGTGTGAGCGGCAGGCCCAACTACGTGCGGGACATCGAGAACGAGCGCCGCAGTATGGGCCGATTCGGATGGAAAGCGAACCAGCCAAGCGTGCGGCAACAGGTCGCCGCAGCTTTCATGGGCGACATCGGGGCTACGACCTATCTGTTCCAGCAGGAAAACTGTCCAGCGGTGCAGAAGCAATGCCTTGATACACCATCGGCCGCCTCATGCGGGGGGCAAGGCGGTTGCCAGGGTAACACCTTCCGGCCCGAGGTAAATCCAAGCAGGCTGACTAACATCTCCCTTTACCTGCGGACGCTGGCAGTGCCTGCAAGGAGAAACGCGAGCGACCCTGTGGTAATACGCGGTGAGAAACTGTTTACTGAAGCACAGTGCGGCACTTGCCATGTTCCGGAGTTGCAAACGGCCAGCGCTAATCAACTGCCGCACGATATAAGAGCAGCGGCGGACGTTACGATTCACCCGTACACCGATTTGCTGCTGCATGATATGGGACCAGAGTTGGCGGATGGCAGACCTGACTTTCAGGCTTCGGGCAGCGAATGGCGCACTCCACCGTTGTGGGGTATCGGAATGCTCAACAAAGTCAATGGACATAGCGATCTGCTACACGATGGTCGCGCCCGCAACGTGACCGAAGCCATCCTGTGGCATGGTGGAGAGGCGCTGGCCGCTCGAGAACGATTTCGCCAAATGTCTGCAGTCGACCGAGCTGCGCTGGTGAAATTCGTCGAATCGCTTTGAAAGCATCACGGTAGCTAACCTGTACAGCGGCTGCTCAGCCAGCAGAGCCATCAGTAGTGCGTAATGCCAGTTTCAAACGCGCACAACATCAGCCGGAAACTCGGTGCAGGCGTCTATTTCGTGCAAGGCCCGCCGAATAATCTTGCCCGTTGCCGTTTGTGGCACGGCATCAGTTAAGAAGAGCTTGGTGCTGGAATCTGCAAGCCGATGTCTGAGAGCACCGAAGCCCAAGAGGGTAAAAAGCGGTACGGCAACTGTGCCCATTTTGTAGGCGGCAAGATGTGCGTAAGCTGTTTCCGGCTGCTGTGGGAGCATAATTGCAACGCGATCGCCGTACCGCACCCCGTGAGCCGCGAACAAATTTGCACTACGATTGGACAAGCGGCACAAATCATCAAAACTGTAGGAGCAAACCCGCCCGTCGTTTCGTTCGTAAATTAGCTTTTTTTCAGCGGGACCATCGGCCCACTTGTCACAAATATCAACTCCGATGATGTAATGATGCAGAATATTCCAGGAGAGTTCCCTGCACAAACTCTCGTATGAGGCACGGGCCCGCGACACACTCTCTCCAGTCATTACCCGAGTTGACCATTTGCCTTATCCCACTCTCATTCCTCAAACGTGTATGGCGCAAAGAAACCCCCGATCGGTTTGATATTGAATTGAACTGGCATGTTTGCTCGACGCAAAAAGAGGTCACGCGACTACGTTAGACCCGATCACTGGACCGTGCGGTTAAAACGCGCCCTCAAAGCCGGCTGGCTGCTGCTTTGCCTGGCCGCACTGGCCGGATGGTGGTTAGGCTGGGGTTTCGTCGACGGCGCTGGCGAGCGAATCGAGCATCGTCAACTACTGGATGCGATCATGGGCGTGCTCGCGTTTCCGGCCGGCCTGCTTTGGGTCTGGATTGCACCTAGCCTCGAGCCGCTGGCTGGATCCCTGGCGTTAAAAGTGGGTGCGCCGCCGGCTTTATGGCGCACTTACGGACCCGAACTGCTGGCATGGGTGGGAGCCACGGTCCTCGGCTACCTCCAGTGGTTTTGGCTATTGCCGTATGTTTTCAAGTCACGGCGTTGACGACTCAAACTGGGCGGGAGTCCGACCGCGTACCCTAGCCCCGCAGAACCTCCGCAACGTGTCGCTGTCTATTTCGATACCTTGGCACAGGCGCACGGCCGTGAAGCTGTTTCGGAACGATTCGATTATGGCCGAACAACGTGGTATTTTTGTGGTTGTTGACGAAGGCTGTGACCAATCTTGTAGGAGCCAGGATCAACGATTTTTGTGGGCACTCGCCTGTGAAGGCACTGCGAGGTATTGATGAGCCTGAAAATTAGCAGTCAAGATCTTTCTCCGGCCGAAGTATCTTTTCTAAAGTGGCAGTACGGCTTCGAAGAAGATGACGATCCGTTCGAGATTTCTCTGTGGCAAACGATTATGCGCGCTTGGGAAGCTGATAATTCGCCATCCATCTCTCAGGCAAAAACGACGGACCACCTCGCTCGACTAGGTTCAACAAGCGCATACCCGGAGCATGTTTCCCTATACATCAAATTTAAGTCGGATCAAAGCGACCGATTTTGGCGCGAGTTGATTACCCGTGCCGGACTAACTGACCGACGGCAGCGAAAGGCGACAGCACCGGTGGAGCGGCGGCGACGCGCAAGTGCGACCGCCTGAGGGCGGCACCAAGGGTTGCTTGAAACGCTAGTCCTTACTCTGCCGCGCGCATGCGCGTGATACGCTGAACGCGGCGGTGAGTCACTACAACTAAAATAAAAAGCCCGGAAAAATCCGGGCTTTGTTTTGACTCGTTCTCCGGCAACGCCGGGAGCGATCAATCAATCGGCTTGATGTTGGTTGCTTGATCGCCTTTCGGGCCCGTCGTCACATCAAACGATACCTTCTGATTCTCCTTCAGCGTCTTGAAGCCGTTTGTCTGGATCGCCGAGAAGTGCGCGAATAGATCCTTTCCGCCTCCATCCGGCGTAATGAAACCAAAACCTTTCGAATCGTTAAACCACTTTACCGTACCGGTACTCATGTAAATCACTTCCTAACTTGATAAAAATTTGAAGGGCTTTTGCCCGAAATGCCAGGACTTCAAGGAGAGATCACACAACCGGACAGACAAAACTGCAGACCGCATGGGCTTACGATTTCTCGGCTTGAGAATCTTGCAAAGCGGGTTATACGCGCCTTTGCCTCGTAGGTCAAAGGATATCTTTTGGGCGCCATGTCACGGTCATGAGCCATCAGCTTGTCGACTATCGCCCGATTATGTTCGACTCCAGCGCAGCCTTCAGCCGCGCCTGCTTTGCCTATCGTTGCACTGAACGCTACCTGCGGTTCCAGGTCCTAACAATTTTGGCAACTTGCAGCCCGAGCTCGCGCGAGGTAGTCCACTTCCCCCCGAAAATGCTCAGCACCCGACCCTTACGCTCGACTACCGACTCTCGTGTCACTGCGCCCAGTTCCCGTGCCGATGATGCCACCAGCGGGCGAACACCCGCAAAGGTTGAAACAACTTCGCTCGCGCCCAGCTTAGCTTCGAAAAACGCGTTGTATACGCGTAACAAATAAGCGAACTCCTCGTCGCTACATTTGATTGGCTCTGCGAGCGAGTGCCTCACCTCGGTGGTTCCGACTAACGTATGTTCTCCATAGGGAAGAATGAAACACGGGC
>JABAOE010005886.1_pt1 | contig 23601 bp, 15 predicted proteins | sample 7062141 | NCBI WGS metagenome assembly JABAOE01 (sample SAMN14538627, study PRJNA623070) | marine sediment metagenome | biome: marine biome [ENVO:00000428]; feature: marine pelagic biome [ENVO:01000023]; material: deep marine sediment [ENVO:00002113] | place: India: Gulf of Khambhat ... | reverse complement strand
ATGGCGGAACACCTCTATAACCAGGGTTACCTGATAAGCCTGCTTGGCCAATATGAGCAGGCGATCTACTTGTTTAAGAAATCATTGGAAATTCAGCCAACGGCAGAAGCTCATACCTACCTGGGCTGGACCTACAGCCACATGGGAAAATACCAGCAGGCCATAACGGAGGCGGAGAAGGCCATCAGTGTTGATCCTGAATTTGGCAATCCCTACAATGACATCGGCGTATACCTGATGGAGCTCGGGCGTGATGATGAAGCGGTGCCCTATTTCAAAAAAGCCATGGAGGCAAAAAGGTATTGTTGCTATCAGTTCCCGCATTTCAATCTGGGTCGAATCTACTTAAAAAAGAAACTTTTCGATAAGGCGGAGAAATCCTTCCTTCGCTCTCTGGAAATCGATCCCGACTACCTGCCGGCAAAAGAGGCCTTAAATCTTCTTAAAGAGAGTGGAATCAAAGGTATCTAACTGAAATCAGACACAAATCTCACTTACGGGTCTCCCTGCTCCACCACTCATTCAGACTTTTAACCTTGCCCTACCTTAAATTTTTAGGTTAAAATTTTAATTTCTATATCGACCTTGACAAATTTGTCCGAATAACATAATAAACCAAGGCTTTGAGCACCTATTCCTAAAGATCTTAAGCTATGTTGGACGAGACTGACATCAATATTCTCTCTATTCTCCAGCACCACGGACGCCGCCACCTTGCCGAGATCGCAAAGGAAGTGGATCTCTCACCACCGGCGGTGATGGAAAGGGTCAAAAAGCTAGAATCCCGTGGGATTATAAAGGGTTATCACGCGCATCTGGATGCAAAAGCCCTTGGAAAAGACGTTGTGGCGTTCATTGGGGTGTCTGTTGGGCATCAGCGCTACATTAATCCTTTCGCCACTTACATGGTTCAACAGCATGACGTGCTCGAATGTCACCATGTGACCGGTGAAGAGAGCTTCATTCTAAAGGTCAAAACGGCAAACACGGATTCCCTGGAGCGCCTGCTGGGAGAAATTCGTTCCATGGAGGGAGTCACCCGGACGGTCACCAAGGTTGTGCTCTCGACACCCAAGGAGAGTCAGGTGCTGGAATTTGATCAGGTTGACCCCCAGCCATCTACCCCGATGGGTAAACCTCCGACCGAAAGCTCGGACAGAAAGCGAATTGCTGAGGGAACAAGGAAAAAATAGATAGCCATGACCTTGCCTTTGAGAAATACCCTCTACCAAGCCAATTTTGAACACGACGGTTGTGGGACCGGATTCGTGGCCGACATTGGCGGGAATAAAAGTCATAACATTCTCGTACAGGGTCTGCGGGCGGTGATTAACCTCACCCACCGCGGTGCGGTCGATGCGGATGCGAAAACGGGTGACGGTGCCGGAGTCCTCACCCAGGTCCCGGTCAGTCTGTTTACCAAGGAAGTGGAGAAGCTAGGGGCGCATTTGAGCAATGGTAGCGACCTTGGCGTGGGTATGATCTTTCTGCCCGGACAGGACCCATCAGGACAGAAATTGGCCCGAACCCTCGTTGAACAGGCAATCAAACAGCAAGGGTTGAGTCTTTTTGGGTGGCGGAAAGTGCCGCTGGACACGGATGCTTTGGGTGATAAGGCGCGGGAAACAAAACCGGACATTGAGCAGGTTCTCATCGGCAAACCGGGAGGACTGAATAGCGATCAATTTGAGCGGGCCCTCTATGTCACACGCAAGGTTATTGAACGTGAGACCAATAATAAAGGTTTAAAGGAATTTTACATTGCTTCTTTTTCTCACCGGAGCCTGGTCTATAAAGCCCTGGTCGTGGCCCCTCAGCTCGAACGGTTTTATCTGGATTTGAAGAATCCGGACTTCGACACCTCCCTTTGCGTTTTTCACCAGCGCTACAGTACCAATACCTTTCCTACATGGTCATTGGCTCAGCCCTTTCGGATGCTGGGGCACAACGGTGAAATCAACACCTTGAACGGTAACCGCAACTGGATGCGCGCCAGGGAAGCGGAAATGCGAGCCGAGGTCTGGGGTGAGGAGATCGAGAAACTCAAGCCAATTATCACGCCGGACGGCAGCGATTCAGCGAGTCTCGACAATGCTCTGGAATTGCTCACGCTGTCGAAAGGAAGTGTTCTGGAGTCTATGGTCATGCTGATCCCTGAAGCCTACCAGCGGATGCCGCACATGGATCAGGAGCTTCGGAGTCTTTACGAATACCTCGCCTGCATAAGCGAGCCGTGGGATGGACCGGCGGCTGTGGCTTTTTCGGATGGAGTTACGGTGGGTGCGGTGCTTGACCGTAATGGTCTGAGGCCGGCCAGATACAAGATTACCCAGGACGGTGTTCTCATCATGGCATCTGAGGTTGGAGTCCTCGAAATCCCGGATTCCGAAATTGTGGAGAAGGGAAGGTTGGGACCGGGGCAGATGATTGCCGTGGATACTGAGAAGGGCAAACTGCTGAGAAACGAAGACTTCAAAAAAGAGATCGCCCAGCAGAAACCCTATGGCCGGTGGCTCGAGGAAAACTTGTTCCGGGTGGATTCACTTCGGCTCAAATGGGACGAGTACTCGAGTACGATTGACCCGGTAGATCTTATTCGACTGCAAAGAAGCTTCGGATATTCGGAAGAAGAGCTCGATATTTTCATCGCCCCCATGCTGATCGAGGCCAAAGAAGCCGTTGGCTCCATGGGCGATGACACGCCGCTTTCCGTTCTGTCGAAAAAACCTTATTTGCTCTACAGCTATTTTAAGCAGCTCTTCGCGCAGGTCACCAATCCCCCCATTGATTCGCTGCGGGAAGAACTGGTCATGTCCCTTAATACCGCCCTGGGCTACAGACGGAGTCTGCTTGAAGAGACCCCCGAGCATGCGAAGCTCGTAAAGTTCTCCAGCCCCATATTGAGCCAGAGTGAGATGGCGTGGCTCAAGGGTTTGCCGAAAACCATGACCGATGGGGGAAAGGATTCTTCAGAATTCCGTTCCGTCGTTCTGTCGGCGCTATTCCCCGTTAAGGATGGTGTCGCGGGATTGGAACCGGCGGTGGATAAACTGTGTCAAGAAGCAGCAGCCGCCGTGGACACCGGGCATAGCATTCTCATCATCAGTGATCGTGGGGTCAATGCGAATGAAGCTCCCATACCGATGCTTTTGGCCGTCAGTGCGGTCCACCATCAGCTGATACGCGAAGGCAAGAGAATGAAAGCGAGCATCGTGGCGGAGAGCGGGGAACCGAGAGAGGAGCACCACTTTGCCACTCTCCTGGGTTACGGCGCCAGCATGGTCCATCCCTATATTACCTTTGAAACCATCCTGCGTTTGCTGGCCAATGGAGCCAAGCACGGACTAAATGGCATGACCGAGGAAACAGCGCTGAAAAACTACAAGAAAGCTGTGGAGCACGGAATCCTCAAAATCATGTCCAAAATGGGGATCTCAACGCTTTCCAGTTATCGTGGCGCGCAGGTGTTCGAGGCGGTGGGAGTGAACATATCCGTGATCGATAAGTACTTCACGGGTACCACCTCACGGATGGACGGTGTCGGGTTGGAGGATATCGCCGGAGATGTATTGAGTTTTCATCAGGCGGCGTTCGGCGAGGAAAAACCGAGACTGCACCAGGAAGGCATTTACCGTTACCGCAAGACGGGAGAATATCACGCCTTCAACCCTGATGTGTTTAAAGGGATGCACAAATTGATCAAGAGCGGTGCGGAAAAAGACTATCAAACCTTTGCCAAGGCCGTGGATGATCGGCCGCCGACTGCCGTTCGCGATCTTCTGAGCTTCAAGCCCCGCAAACCCATTTCTATAGACGAGGTGGAGCCCGTTGAAGATATAACCAAACGGTTTACTACCGGGTCTATGTCCTACGGAGCCTTGAGCCGCGAGGCCCACGAGACCATCGCCATCGGGATGAACAGATTGGGAGCGAAAAGCGGCAGCGGTGAAGGGGGAGAGGACTCAGCTCGTTTCCATCGCCGGCCCAACGGAGACTGGGCCAACAGTGCTCTCAAGCAGGTGGCCTCGGCGCGCTTTGGAGTCACCCCCGAGTATCTGTCCGCCGCCATTGAGCTGGAAATCAAGATGGCCCAGGGGTCGAAACCCGGGGAAGGAGGGCAACTTCCCGGACATAAGGTCTCCGTTGAGATTGCTACCATTCGTCACTCCGTGCCCGGGGTGACTCTCATTTCTCCGCCACCTCATCATGATATTTACAGTATCGAGGATTTGGCGCAGCTGATTTATGATCTAAAGCAGTCCAATCCCAAGGCCAAGATCGCAGTAAAACTCGTGGCGGAGGCGGGGGTCGGCACCATTGCTGCTGGCGTTGCCAAGGCCTACGCCGATGTGATTCAGATCTCTGGACATGACGGCGGCACGGGAGCCTCTCCCGTGAGCTCCGTGAAAAACGCCGGCATCTCCTGGGAGTTGGGCCTTGCGGAAACACAGCAGACCTTGGTGCTTAACAATCTACGGGAGCGGGTCATTCTGAGAACGGACGGTGGATTTAGAACCGCTCGAGACGTCATCATGGGCGCGATGCTCGGTGCCGAGCAGTATGGTTTTGGAACAGCGGCTATGGTTGCGGTGGGCTGTGTCATGGCGCGCCAGTGCCATCTCAACACCTGTCCCGTGGGTGTGGCCACGCAAAAACCGGAGCTCCGGGAGAAATTTGTCGGCACGCCTGAGATGGTGGTTAACTATTTTACCCTGCTTGCTCAAGACGTCAGGCGGATCCTTGCGGAGCTGGGATTCCGAAGGATCGATGACATCGTGGGTCGCGTGGACCTCCTAGAACAAAAGACTATCGATAACCCAAAAGTCGCAAAACTGGATCTAAGCCGCATATTGACTCCTGTAGATCCTGCCTGGGATCGGCCAAGGCACCACACCTGGGAGCGAAATGACCGCAAGGATCAACCTCTCGATGAAAAGATCATCAAAGACGCCAAAAGCGCTCTTGAGGGAGAGGGTCCCGTCGAGCTCTTTTACAAGATTCGCAATATCCACCGTGCGGTGGGGACCCGTATCGCGGGGGAAATCGCCCGCCGCTATGGGGACACGGGTTTACCGCACAAAACCATCCAATGCCACTTTGAAGGTACCGCCGGCCAGAGCTTTGGTGCTTTTCTGATCCGGGGGCTGCGGCTTTACCTGAATGGCGAGGCCAATGACTATGTCGCCAAGGGGATGGGCGGTGGCGAGATCATTATTCGTCCGGGTAAAGACGCTCCGTATGAGACCCACGAGAATTCCATCATGGGTAACACGGTAATGTACGGTGCCACCGGAGGCTTCCTCTATGCTGCGGGAAGGGCTGGTGAACGCTTTTGTGTGCGTAACAGCGGCGGTATTGGCGTTGTGGAAGGTGTCGGCGACCACGGTTCCGAGTACATGACCGGCGGAGTCGTCGTAGTGTTGGGTGAGACCGGACGAAATTTTGGTGCGGGTATGACCGGTGGTTTGGCCTACATCCTCGATGAGAGCCAGGAGTTTGAGCTGAAGTACAACCCTCAACTTGTAGGTTTGGCCCGTCTGGAACAGCAGGAAGACATGGAGCTGCTGCGCCATCTCATTTTGAATCATCAGGTGTTTACCAAGAGCAGAAGAGCCCAGGATATCCTGGACCGCTGGGAGCATTTCCTGCCGCTATTTTGGAAAGTCGAGCCTCTCTCCGAGGCCGGGCGAGTTTCCCTTGCCAGCATTAGCCGGCTCATGGAACAGCCTTTTCAGGAAGTCAGCACAATTTCCTGACCAGAAAACTGGTCTTCGACATTACGTGTCACTTCCCTCCGTCCCCGACAAGAATAAATGGCGCCCAGAAGAGTGGATGGGCATAACTAAATACCGTGCGCCCGTCATCTCCAATACGACCAGGTCCGTCGATTAAAGCTAGCATCGTTTGACGCAGGGCCTCCGCGCGACTCAAACCTTGTTCCGTTGCCTGCCTGCGGAACAAGTCCGTCGTAAGCGCCTTCGCGCTCGTTGTCTCCACCGGCCAACTGCTCACGAGTAGGGCCCTTGCCCCGGCGTAAAAGAACGCCCGCCCAAGCCCAGAGACCGCCTCCGCCCCTGCACCTCTGCCACTTGCCGTGTCGCACGCAGATAAGACCACCCAATCGGCATCCAGCTTCAGCTTCAGTATCTCTTCCATGGTAAGCAGGCCATCACCCTCAACCCCGGCAACCTTGGGTGAAGACAACGCCAACGCTGGCTGGGTCAGTCCATTCACGTGACCCGGTACTAGCCCGTGAGTTGCAAACACGATGACCTGGCGCCCTGACATATCCATGGTCTTGACCACTTGCTCATTGGCACGCGCCCCGGTAAAGACGTCCGTGGTCAGGTCCGCATTCATCGCCATCGCAATACTGCGTACCTCATCATAGGTGTCGGACAGGCGGGGAAGCTGGGAGACGATGCGCGAGTCCATGCCCTCCACCGCAGGGGAACTGCGCAGTCGCACCTCAAGCCCTCGTGTGTCCAGCAACCCAGTGGCCCGGCTCGCAACCTTTTTCCCGTCAACGGCCGGCTTTGCCGCTTCATTTGCCTGGCGCTCATTAAAGTATGGATCCCCGAAGCCAACGAAGCGACGCCGATTAGGATCCCCCGGGGGCAAGAACCTTAGCGTACTCAGAGAGGTAACGGAGGGTAGCACGGTCACGGATACCTGTCGTATCAACCAGGGAACCGTACGGTAGCGAGAGAAAAGGGGTTCTTTTTCCGGGTTGAGCTTCAATGGCTCGGTGGCAAGAAGGGAGAAAGGGATATGTCCTAACGGTCCGTGGGAGACCACGAGCAAGCTCTTCGCCCTGCGCCAACCCACCTTCACCGGCTCCAGCAACGCCTGGTACAGCCGGTGCGCCAGTGCAACATTGAAAGGAGGAATGTCACCCAAGGTGCTGGCATTGGGTGTCAATGCTTGTCTCAGCTCTTTTACCCTCGCCTCGAGTTCGCTCCGACCCAGCCCCACCCGTGTAAATGCAACTTTGCCTTGATGAGGTATCGCCCAAACGTAAGTCTGTTCTTCGCTCACGTAAGAGGTAATCAACGCTTCCCCAGGCCGGAGAACGGCTCTAACCTGCTCGATGGTGGGGGGGGTGGGGTCGATCAACACGGCATAGCTTGGGAACCGTCGTGTTATTTCTTTGGTAAACCTCGCGTGGGCGGCTGTGAGAGGCTTTATTTTCTCTTGTAATGACTGAATGACCTTGGAGTCCTGACCCTCTTTGGACTGAGAGGAGACGTTGGCCAATAGACCGTAGAGTGCACTGATCTGTTTCTGTGTGTCCTGTTCTCTGCGAACTAAGTCCGCAAGTTCGGGATCCTGTGCGGCTGCCCGTGCCGCTGAGGCCGTCAGGGCCCGTTGTACGCTCTTGCCCTGTGCTAGATCGGCAAGCTGGAAAGCTTCATCCACGGCGTTAATCCCAGCCTCGCGCTCTAGGGCGCTGCCTCGGATGTCGGAGAGAAGTTCAATGTAGGATTCCAAGATCTGTTGCAATCGCTGGACTCGCCCGCTTTGAGAGGTCCCCTCGGTGTCGGACTGCAACGACCGGGAGACAAGGACTGGCAGGACTTGGGAGAAATAGGTCAAGGCGTCCTCTTTTCTCCCGCGTGCCAGATCGATCATTCCCAGCATCCCGCCAAGTTCCGCCACATCGTAGTGCTTCTCACCCAGCTGCCGGCGCTTGTCCTCATAAACAGGCTCAATTAAAGAGTGAGCTTCATTGGTTCGGCCGGTTCTCAACAAGGCTAATGCATAGTTAAAGCCGACAAAGGTGCGGCGGAATAAATCGGGCTCGCCAGAAAAGTCCTGCTTGAGGGATTCGAACTCCCTCAGCGCCCCTTTCCACTCTCGATTAGCGACAAGAGTGTCGCCAAATATCTGACGCGCCTTGGCTCGTTCGAAACTGTCCGGTGCCGCGCCGATTCGATCGTAGATCTCAACGGTGACCCGGGCGAGATCCTCTGCTTCACGGTACCGACCCTGTTCAGCCAGGATCTCGGCGAGTCGTCTGAGGGACCAGGCGGTAAAAACAGAATACCGCCCGAAGGTCTTGAGGTTGTCGTTTAATGCCTTTCTAATTTCCACTTCGGCTTCAGCGAGTCGGCCCTGAAATTTCAAGCTTCTTGCCAAAGCGATACGGCGAGAGGACTCGCTCTTTACCCTCTGAATTCCCGCGGTTTGAAAATAGTTGGGAGAATTTGGATCCACGTCCCAATTCTCCAACTCACGCAGGGCCTGCCGCTGTACTTCCTCGGCCAGGGCATATCTTCCTTGACTTGTACGCAACTTGCCCTCGATAGAAAGAGTTTTTGAGCGCAGGAACGCACCACTTATGTTCCAGTTGTAAGATGCGCCAAAATAGCTCTTCGCTTTGTCTATGTGAATTTCAGCTTTATCCAGCTCGCCGGCTTGTGTGAGCCGTGCGGCAAGTGACGAATGGGTTGACATTAATGCGCCGGGGCGTAATCCTGGCCAATTTACCGCTTCTTCCATGTACTGAATCGCTTCTTTGAAATTCAAACCGGACATCGTTGCAGCCATATGCCTTAGAATTCGGAATTGGCTCAGATCTTCTCCGCGGCCCGGTGATTCTCCGATCCCTGCCCGACGCATAATTTTCAGAGCACGCTTGTAATCCGCCTGGGCTTGATTAAGACGGGAAACTAGAACTTTATCTTGAGCGCGCTGAAAGTAGTATTCTGCCAAAACCCACGGGTCCGTGGTTACCGGTGGCGGCTTCTCAAGTCTTACATGAGCATCTTTTATGGCTGACCAGTTCGTCTCTTTATTTTCATCCAGAAGTTTCCTGACGTCATTGACCGTCCGAGGGGGCGGAACAAAACTGCTGCCCTCGAATTTCGCAGTGATCTGTTTTGCTTCGTTGAGTGAAACTGCGCCGCCGCTACCACTCCCGGCGCCGCAGCCGAGGAACCAGGGTAGGGCAAGTACTAAAAGAATTGAAGGTGCATGGAAATTAAGAATCCGGAGCCTTGCAGAAATTCTCAGGTCCATCTTTACCCTTTTCGCGACCTCACATCGGGCGAGATGCGTCTCCGATGGGAGGGGACTTTTCTAGATAGAATCTGTGGAGGCCTTTATAAAATGACATTCCCCATGTCAAGGGATGGAAAAGGCAGTCGCCAAAATAGAATTCTCTATATTTAGGGGTTCCAGGTTAGCAGGCGCACAAAGACAGTAATGAAATTATGTCCATTCAATGGGTCCGATTGATATCGTGGGGCTCCCCAAACTCCGCGGCCCCTACGATCTGGGCGGCGAGATCCATAATCCTGTAATGATGCACCAGTTTCACGTCCTAATGGAGCGTGCAAATTCGTTCTTTTGCCTATTGTGGAATGGAACCAGATTACATTCCACAATCACGCCAATGTCGCGACGATCTCGGCCGCTTCCGGATAGTTGTCTGTAAGAACTTTTGCAGCTTGTTTTGCCCCCGGCCTTATACGCTTTCGTATCGCCGTGTTTATCCCGTCGATGGCCTCAGCCAACCGGAAGTCTTCCTCGTTCATGAGCGCGGCAGCTAAAGCCGCGGCCTGGAGCACATCCTTCTCGCGTTTTGAACTATCAGCGCTGGGACGAAGCGAAAACATGGCCAGTTTGTGCAGGCAAAATAATCCCGGATTCGGCACGGCAATTGGGACAATTCGGTCTCGCCCAATCAGAACTGAGGGGATTGATTCCTTCAGCAGGTAGTCTAAATGCGGCAGTCCCAGAGCGTGAGCACCGAGTTCCTTCACCGCCACAGGTTTATAAGGCGCTTTTGTGGTAGGCACCAGCAAATCCACTTTTAGCTTACGTCCGCGGACTTTAAAAGACGTAGCCTGCGCCCCGCGTTTGAGCGAAGGAACCTCATGAAATGGCAAACCGGTGCTCTTGAGCAGATCGAGCAACCCACCCTTGGGGACAGCTGCCAGCTCGATTCGGCGCGTGCGGGCAACATCAAGATCTTCCGTCATGGGAAATGGCGATGCGGAGACGCCAAGCTCGTTCATTATGGCACCGAACGCATGAGTACCGATGAGCATGCCGCCGCCGCCAAAGATACCGCTGTTAAACAAAGACGCAACCGTCACTAGGGTCGAGTTGTCAGCGCTATAAAAACCGATCTTGCGCAATTGCAAGCTGTATTGGGCGATTGTTTTAAAATCCTTAATTTCTTCGTGGGCGTGCTCGATCCGTCCTGTCGTCGCCGAATCGGACATTGCCCCTAGGTACTCGGTGATTCGCTTACCGGTCGCATCGTATCGGTAACGATAAGCGAACTGCCGTCCCGAACGCTCTTCGACCCGTACGGTACCAGGGGTGAGCAGTGGTATCTCGGACTGGGCCAGCGCGAGTTCCTTGGCCTGAGCGTAGGCCGTGCGGAACGATAGATCCAAGAACCTGAGCTTTAACATATCTATAAGGGTTTGTGGAATATAATTTGTTAATATTCCACAATATAGGATAGTCGGCCCTTGAATACAACCGCAAAAAGAAAGGGGACAGGCTACTTTTCCGTTCTAAGCCATTGGATCGGGGTACACAATTCAGTGGGTCCGATTGACATCGTAGGGTTCCCCAAATTCCGAGGCCCCTACGATCTGGGCGGCGATATCATGACGGCCATGGAGCATGTGGACGTGCATATCCCGGCAGAAGCGTTCCAGGGGATGCTGCTCGAATAAGGCGGTAGATCCCGCCAACTCTCCAACCCCGGCAATAACTCTGTAAAGCATTTCTTTTATCATCCATTTGGCTCCATGGGCCTGGACCATGGCCTCGTTGGCGTCCTGCTTGTACCTTGTAACGGCTTTGTAAAGAAGCAACCTCGAGGCATCCAAAAGGGCCTTGAGCTCTCCTGCCCGGAGCTGGCGGTACGCGTCTTTCCCGCCACCCCTCTTTCGAACGTAGTCCAATGCCCAGTCGTACATGCCCTGTGCCGCACCCAGGTAGTTCGCTGAAAAAGCGAAATTAATCTTTCCCAACCAGTTTTCATTTCGAAACTGTCCCAGTTCACCAATCCGGTCCGTTTCAGGGACGAAACAGTCTTTGAGTTGAAGCCACGGGCTCACACAAGCCTTCATCCCCATGGGGCGCCAGGCGGCTTCATCAATGGTGAGGCCCGGCGTATCCCGATGAACCATTAATCCCAACGCACCGGGCTTTCCCTCAAAGGCAATCCTTCCGATCCAAATCCACTCTGCTTGTGTGGCGTTGGTGGCATAGTGTTTCTGTCCGTTGACGATATACCCGCCGTTGACCCGTCGAGCACTGGTGGGGGTGGAACCCTGCGGCTCCGCACCGGCGCCCACCAACAAGGCACCACGTTTAACCGTGGGCTCCAGCCAGCGTTCTCGCTGATCGCTTGTTGCCATGGCGTTCACCATCATCAGGGTATTGTTGTGTACCTGGAAACAATGGGCAGTCGAGGGGTTGCCCATGGCCAGATGCTCGATCAGCAGAAAAAAGGACAGCGGGTCGTCCCCGTCCAGGCCGTATCCCAACCCGCCATGTTCTCGTTCCAAGTTTGCCAGCAGCCATCCCTCGCGATACAGGTCTTGAATGTCGTCGTGAGGAAATTCCGGTGACTCGTCGTAATGACGCGCGCGCGGGGCGATGCGCTCCTTTACGAGCCGGTCCACGCGTTGGACCAACTCCTTTTGGTCGCGGCTTAGTTCGAAGTCCATTGCTTATTCCTTTCTTGCGCCCCTTGATGCCCGGCGGTTCCCTACCTGGTGTTCGCTTCCGGCAATCTTGCGAAAAAAGCTTGGGCACTCGGTCGTTGTGCTCGACGCAAGGCCGCGCACTGGTTGATCCTTTCCAGGGCGCCCTGCAAATTGCGAGGACCGCCTGGGAGGTCATCTATTCTTTTCCTGAACATCCTGTTGACGGATGCAGCGGCCTCCGCACTGCAGAAAGAGGCCGTGACCCAAACCAGGCTGCCGCCATGGTCGGAGGGGATTTCCGCAAGCAAAGTGTCCAGGTTTTTATCCAGCCACTTCATACCGGATTCATGGTTCTCAACGAGTCTCAATTGATTTCTCAACAACCGGTATTTCTGGTAGGAACCAATGCGATCCGTCAGAGTAAGGTTGCGAGCACGTTCAGCGAGTTCCGGGTCGGTGGCTTGCGCAATGGCACGCCGCATCCGACGGCGAACCCTCCGCTCTATCCCACGTTCGTTCATCTGGCTCACAAGGGTCTCAAAGAAGTCAACGTCTCCGTCCTGAACCGCAATTGTCAGTGCCAGTGAGATGAGGTTCGTGTCCACGGCTTCCGGATGTATCAAACCGTCGCTTTGATAACCCACGTAGGCGCGGCCCAAACGGGACAGTTCCTTGCGCACCTCGGGGTGTCTCCCCACTTGAGCGAGAAACCGGAGCAGATCGCGTCGATACAATCTTAGCTCATCTCCCTCACCCTCTTTTGGGCTGAACCCCAATTGTTTGTAGGTGTCGGTGTATAAATCACGCGCAAAACGCTCGACGTTCCGGCGTTCCTCGATGTCCATGAGACGGTTTCGGGTATAACGGATGATTTGCATGGGAATGGTCGCCACTTCCCGCTCCGGGTGCCCAACGAACCAGGGGGCTAGCTCGAGTGCCGCCGAAGCGGAAACCGTGCCCTTCGCGAAACCCGCCCACAAGCTGTCGCCCACGGATAAGAGCTCGCGGGTGGAAAGTTTGCCTCCGGCTTTGTCCTTTAAACGGCGGAGGTCCGCTGGAGGAAGAATCCAGCGATAGTAGCCCGCACCGTCCGCATTCGGGAGAATCCAATCCGGGCAACCACGGGTTGATAATCCCATAACGCTTTCCCGCTCCGTCAGAAGCTCGCAAGTCTCGTAGGCTTCACTTCCGATCCCATATCGCATGCAGACGGGTATCTGCCAGATTCCACTGGATTTCGAATGCGATCCCATGGGTAGGTAACGGGATTGGCGCAAGGTGACCGTGGCCTTGTGATCCGTACAGCTTGGTTGGGCCTCCAATAAGGGCACTCCCGGCTGGTTCAGAAACGTTCGGAAGGGTTCGCCAACATCGGTGCCTGATCCGGTGGAGAGAGCGGAGAGAAATCCTTCTGCGTTCACGGCTTGATAGGGGAACTCTTCGAGGTAACGACGGATTCCCCGGCGGAACCTTTCAACGCCGAGATACCGCTCGAACATGGCCAGAACGCCTCCCCCCTTGTTGTAGGTAATCTCGTCAAAGGCATTGTCAATGTCATGGCTTGTGAGAATGGGCTGGCGTATCTGGCGGGTCGATAGCATGCTATCCTCATTCATGGCATCAAGGACATCTTCCACTTGTCCTACCCGGGCCCTGTAACCCGGATCAAAATCCTCCACCACACGATACTCCAACCACGTGGCGAAGGACTCGCTGAGCCAGAGGTCATCCCACCACGGCATGGTCACCAGATTACCAAACCACTGATGGGCAAGCTCATGGGCCATGTAGTAGGCGAAAGCTCGTTTCTGGTTTACGGAAGATTCCTCCTCGTCGATCATGAGCACAGTTTCCCTGAAGGTAATGAGCCCCACATTCTCCATGGCGCCTCCGCCAAATCTTGGCACGGCAACAATGTCGAGCTTGCGAAAGGGATAGGGAATGCCAACGTACTCCTCCAGGAATTTCAAGATGCGCCCCGTGTTATTCAAAGCGTAGGTTAAACGATGACCCTGTCCTCGTGCAGCAACTCCACGCAAGGGAAGCGGCGCGTCTCGAACAGAGTTTGGCGGAATGGGTTTGGCCTGAACGACGTCGAGCGGACCAACCGCCATGGCCACTAAATAGGTTGGAATCTTCTTCGTCGTGACGAACCGGACCCGCTTCATTCCGTCCGGGAGCTTGACCTCCTCTAGCTGCGGAGTGTTTGCCAAGGCGGTATGTTTGCTACGTACGGTAAGAGAGATATCAAAAGTGGCGCGGAACGATGGTTCGTCAAAAGAGATGAAACAGTGTCGCGCCGCTATGGCCTGAAACTGCGTAAACGCGTACCATTCATTGTCGTGTTGAACACGGTAGAGCCCTTCACGATCGGTGGTCCCAAACGGAGCATCATACTCAAATCTCAGGCGGGCTTTTTGGGGCTGAATCTCCTCCGGCAGGTCTACTCTCGCGACCCCGTCCTTATGGAGTTGTTGGTAACTTGCCTTGATGTTTCGTCCATCCGCCAAGGAAACAGATGCAGAAGTGACATTCAATTCCCAACCGTGCAGCCAGATACGCTGGGTCGGGTTCTTAACCTGAACATCGATGACGACTCGTCCCTGGAAGCGCTCCCGGTCCGGCAAAACCGTAAGGTTAACGTTGTAGTGGGAGGGTATCACGGTCCGCGGCAGACGTCCTGTGGGAATTTCAGTGTGCTGACGGTTGACGCGTAGAGCGTGACATGCCGCTAGGATTGCGGCAAATAGTAAAATGAGCCCCAGGAGCTTAAGATCAAGACGCATGAGATGCAAAGTTTTTCTCTTCGGTGTGAATTGCAAGGGCGGCGTCGCTTGCATAGAGAGCCTAATTCAGTCCAGAATGCAATTCAATAACCCCCGTGTTTATAATTCGAATTCCGAATATCGAAACATAAAACAAGTTCCAAAATGCCATCGTGGAAATCCATAACCTCCTATAAGAATAATTTCTGCTGTATCGCTACCTTCGTATGCTTCGCGTCCTTCGTGGTCAAATATTTCGCAACCACGAAGAGCACGAAGGTCACGAAGTTTGGATCACTCGTCGGCCTAGAAGGCAAGGATCACGAAGATAATTTTGTGTCCTTTGCGCCTGGCCTTCGCAGCCGAAGCTGCTTCGCCGGAGTATACTCTTTGCCCGAGTCATCTTGTTACAGTCTGTGTTGAATTCGAGTTTCGAAATTGACTGCTTTGCTTGACAGCATTGATCACTTGTTGTTCCTCGCCGTAGGCTACGCTTGGGGTTGGCCGCTGATCCTTCTTGTTATGGGCGGCGGGCTGTTCTTGACCCTCTACTCTCGCCTAACGCCGTTTCGTTACGCGCGTCACTCCTGGCAGATCCTTCGCGGCCGATGGGACGACCCAAAAGATCCCGGGGAAATTTCGCACTTTCAGGCTCTGACAACGGCCCTCTCCTCAACCGTGGGTATGGGGAACATCGCGGGAGTGGCAGTGGCTATCACCCAGGGGGGGCCCGGGGCCGTCTTCTGGATGTGGGCTTCGGCGACCGTGGGCATGGCCACGAGATTTTTCACCTGCACCCTTGCCTGTATGTATCGCCTGAAAGATGAAAACGGTGTCGATCAAGGGGGGCCCATGTATTTCATCGAAGCGGGCCTCGGGCGGCGATTTCGAATACTAGCGATTTTGTTCTCCGTCTGCGGGCTGGTGGGTTGCCTTTCGTTATTTCAGGCGAATCAGCTGGCAGAAGTGCTGGAGGGTTCCTATGGATTGAGTCGTGGCTGGACCGGAATCATTTGTATGCTGACCGTTGGCGCGGTGGTCATTGGCGGAATTCAAAGGATCGGGCGGGTCACCAGTCGCGTTGTACCGCTCATGTGTGGGCTTTACATCATGGCATGTCTCTACGTTTTGGCTACCCACCTTTCGGAGATCCCAAAATTGTTCTTGCGAATTTTCCATGACGCCTTTTCCGGAACCGCCGCGATGGGGGGAACAGCGGGAATAACCTTTTCGACGGTCGTTTCCACAGGAGTCAAAAGGGCGAGTTTTTCCAACGAAGCGGGGATCGGAACGGCGGCACTTGCGCATGGTGCAGCGAGAACCGGACAGCCCATTCGAGAAGGGCTCGTAGCCATGAACGGTCCTTTCATCGATACCATCGTGGTCTGTACCATGACCGCTCTGGTGGTATTGGCCGAGGGCAACTGGCAAGCGGGTAACGTCCAGGGAGTTGACCTGACCGTCCAGGCTTTCCGCTCGGCCATGGGGGACCTGGGACAACTCCTGATCGTCCTGTCGGTAACGCTCTTCGCCGTCTCCACCATGGTGGGGTATTCCTATTATGCACGCAAATGTTTTTCCTATCTTGTAGGATGGCGGAGGGGAGTTTTCTACAACTATTTCTACTGTGCCATGATCCTGGTGGGTGCTTTATGGAGCACCGAAAGCGTCGTGAACCTGCTCGACACCAGCTTTGCTCTGATGGCGGTGCCCACTATTTCTGCTACTCTGATGTTGTCGCCGAGGGTCATGAAGGCGGCACGGGACTATTTCCGAAACGTAAAAACCTCAACCGCAGATTTCGCAAAAATCAATTCCTGAGCTGCACTGCAAGTTGCCTTGCATGCACCGACATTGGTTCTAGACCTATTGGGCATTCTATGCCAAAACTGATCATTCGCTAATCAATTTCAATTCTTATCGGGATTGAGCAGGAAAGGATGGTGGCGATGAGCGCCCTAGGAATACGACGCTGGATCGAGTGTCTATTTTTTATCGTTTTGCTATCGATCTTTGGGCCGGGCTCAGCTTTAGCGGACAAGTTGGTTATGAAGAACGGTGACCAGCTGAGCGGTACCGTGGTTTCCATGGCCGAAGGCAAGCTCGTTTTCAAAACACCCTACGCGGCTAGCATTGTCATCGATTCAAAAATGGTTTCCGAATTGAATGCCGATGGGACCTTTGAAGTTGCCCTTCCGAAGGAAAAATTCATTACAGGTAAGATTGTATCAGGCGACGAGGACGTGATCACCGTTCAGGGTAAAGACCAAGCCACTGCTACGCTCATCCCTATGGAGAAAGTCATAGGGATGAAATCTGTGGCGTCCGATGACAAGTGGAGAATCGACGGAATATTAGCCGCCGGTATCACGATTCAAAGCGGTAACACGAAAAAGCAGGCCCTAGGTCTTGATGGACAGTTGGACATCCTCAAGAGGGCTCACCGTATCGGATTGTTTGCTGATTTCAACTATGAGAAGAATAGAGGCGAGCTTACGGACGATAATCTTCTGCTCAATGCGAACTACGATTACTTCCTCAATCGAAAATGGTTCCTGTTCGCGAACGATCGATTCCATCGGGACAAGTTCGCCGATTTGACGGCACAGAATTCCTTCGGCGTTGGCGCGGGCTACCAGTTCTGGAAATCTCCGGAGAAAAACCTCGCCTTTCGATTGGGGCCCAGCTTTGTTTATCAAGGGTACAGCAGCGGGCAGTCGTTCCTGAATGGCGATGACTCGCGTACTTATGGAGCGGCCTTCTGGGCCATCGATCTGGACATTTGGGTTTACAAGCGCATTCTCCAGTTCTTCCACAACAACACCGGGCTCTTGAGCTTACAGGATCCGGAGAACTGGGGAATCCTCACCCGTACAGGTTTTCGAATACCATTGGTATGGAAGCTCTTTGCTACCCTACAGTATAATTTCGACTATGCCGGTCAGCCTGCGGATGGCAGGGTAGCCGATGATGGAAAATTTATCACCCGACTGGGAGTGAGATTTTAAGTCCGGAAGAAGAGGCATCACTAGACAAGTCAATTTTGCTTCACGGCGTATCCCATGGTCGTGATTCATGTCTAATCCAAGAATTTCGAACCCCTGATGGCGCTGGACTCTTCTAAACATGGGATCCCATGAATAACGGGGTATATGAGCCCAAGTTTCTTGCAATAAAGGTGCCCCTTTTCCATGATGAGCGGTGCTTTGCTGTTAGGGCAGGCAAGGTAGTCCGAGTTCAATTCGTCGGTTCGGTTTTTGTCTTTTTCAATGATGAAGACAGCAGAGCAATTGGCATACGCCCCCACCGGAAGGAGTTCATACTTAACGAGACGGTAGCCCAGTTGGTCTATCGTTTTGGGTAAACCTCTCACATAATCTTGCGATAAAATTCTTTTTTGTTGGATGCTGTCCCCCAATTCATAGGAAGGCTCCATTAAAATCAGGTAGTTTTTTGCCACTCGATACAGTTCGCTCAGTGCTCGTTGATTATCGGTGGGCGATTGCTCGATGCAGGCATGGGTGTAAACGATGTCAAATGAGTCATCCAAAAACGGTAGCCGGAACAAATTGCCGACCACGCTACGCTCAATTTGAACCTCGCTTTCTTGTGCATGCTTTTCTCCGACATAGAGGCGTGACCAGGAGATGTCCAAGCCGACCAGCCGCGGCGGTTTGGGCTGGATATTTTTTAATGCCAACACCATTGTCGTATACTCACCGGCGCCCACTTCCAAATACGACTTGGCATCTGGCTTTAGGTGAAAAACATTTTCAAGCACGTAATCTCGCACCATGTTAAAATAGCGGTCCGATCTTACCAGCGCCGGCTTTCCATGGAGCATCGCTAGGATGTCGTAAGGATGTTCATACGCCTTGGTGACGCTTGCGATGTAGTCGCCCGCTAGGCTGTCATATTTGTCCAGTGCGGATGTGGTGTGGCGTTTTCGGGTGGGAATGGTATCAATGCAGGCGTGCAGAGCCTTAACAATGGGTGTGGCCCCCTGCCTGAACAGCCATCGGACTCTACGCGAATAGTATTTGCGGTTGACCCCTTTGTTGTAGTGTTTTAACGTGTCTGCGAGCTTTTGTTCCAGATCTCCCAAATCATTTCCCCCACATGTAGTTTGTTCTCGTTGTCAAAATTAGATTCATTAGTTGTAACCTGCGAAACATAGTGGTCAGGAATCGTAGAATGTCCCAAATGGCCACGAAACGGCCGCAAAGAGTCTCTGCCGCTGAATCATTAATAAGCCCGTGAGGAGTGATGTCTGCTCGGTGGTGATCAAGGTGGCCTCTGGGCTAATTCAGGACGCGGTCTAAATTAAAGACTATTGAAACGCTTTCAGGGTTTGGTATAGGTTCTCCTAGCATTCCTTGATGGTAAATGCGACGGGAAGCCGTCGCTTCACAAACGCCAAATTGTAAATCGTACAAGTTGTGGCTACTCGAAAATATACCCGCTACATGCGAGAGGTCGTGAAATCGCTTGAGGCCATGGGGCCCCATCAGCGCATTCTGGACATTCCTGCTGGCCATGGTCAGTTTACCGAAGATCTCCGCCGACTTGGCCATGAGGTGGTCCCGGCGGATTTCCTAAAGAATCAACCCGATTACATCCGCGTTAACATGAACTGTCCTCTCCCATTCCAGACGGATGAATTCGACGTCGTCATCTGTCTTGAGGGGATCGAGCATGTGTTGGAGCCTCTCAAATTAGTGGCCGAACTGATCCGTATCACCCGACCTTCCGGACGCGTGTATCTTTCCACGCCGAACATCATGAATTATTATTCACGGCTACAGTTCTTGCTGACCGGGACCTTTCTTGGGTTCTCCCCGTTTGAGGCTTCAGATCCGGTCGTCATGGATCTGGAACAGGACCCTGGCCACGTTACTCCAGTTTCCTACAATCAACTCCGTTTCTATGCAAACTATTGCGGTGCTAAGGTCCATTCAGTCCTTGCGGACCGCTACAAGCGAAAAATCCTGCTCCCGCTATTCGCGGCGCTCTATCTGATCGGGCGACCGTGGTCCTGGCTGCTCGTCAACTCCAGTCGAACCAAGATGTGGCGCGAGCGCAATCGAGAAATTTACCGACATATCAACAGCGCTCCCATGCTGTTCGGCAGGTCCATGATCGTTGTGCTGGAGAAACAGGGTAAGTCTGCGTGAGTCGGTCCGGTTGCGAACCTGGTTTTTGAAGTCCGAAATCTGGTTCCAATGCGCACACATTCAAGAGGTCATTCCCGCTGCCCAATCACCGGCCGAGGGAGGCGAGGGCTTTTTTGTAGAACTTTTCGTCGACATATTTTTCTGCCTTGGGAACCGGGGGCTTCATCAAGCCTGCCGTCTCCCGAAGTTGCAATACGGTTCTGATTCCTTCCATGTCGATCCGGCTTCGGGGCATGAACCCGAATCGGGGGCTGATGCTCTCTTCGTACGATTCCTCGGCTTTTATCCTGGACCCCTTGTTCTTCGGTAGAAGAGTTTTTATGACTTCCTCCCGGTTCTTTGTATCCAGTATCCAGTCTGTGGCACGGATCATTGCCTTAATGAATCGGACCAGCAACTCTTCGTTTGCTTCGGCCCATTCCCGGCGGGTGGCACCGAGTCCTCTGGCATAATGCCTGACATGATCTTCAGACCGGGCAAGGATCTTGAAACCTCTCTTCTGAATCTCTTCATCGGAAAAACCCATCATGGCTCCCCAAGCCTCCCCTTGACTCAAGGCCTCGGCCCTTTTTGTGGTGTTGCCGAAGGACTTGAAAGTATAGTCTCGATTCAGCTTCAGACCGTTCTTCTTCAATATGTAGATCATGACAATGGCAAATCCCGTAGTGGGCGCATCAACGGCAAGAACCTTGCCTTTAAGATCGTCGAAGCCCTGGACGTCTGGATTCACCACAAGCTTCTGCTTGAGCCCCTGGCTCCCCCCCAGGAAGATCACGAATTCGTTTGTCTGGGGATCGGCTCCCTGTCCTTCCGCCCAGGCGATGACGTTGTCCGCGTTGTTGAGAATCAAATCATAGCTCCCGTTAATGAGATTGCGTAAAAGAGTTGGGGAGTCTGTCACGATATTGGTTTCAAGCCGGATACCTTCCTTTGCTAGAAACTCTTGCTCTTCCGCAACGATCTGTGCCGCGTCCCTGTTGAAGGTTCCGATCTTTATGACATCTTCAGCCATGGTTGATCCCCCGAGAAAATTTGCCAGGACCATATCCGATGCAAGGCGAGGGTGTCAATACGACCTAACAGGCCTACTTTCTCAACGAGCTCTGTAGTGATTCTTCGCAGGGTGGAGGGCGAGCAACGTGGAGATGCGCTGAGTGGCTAACGGAACGTGATGGTGGAAAGCGTGGAATAGCGGACAGGTGTGACGGACCCCGCGGGGAGCGCATGGAGTTGATGCAGCGCGTACTCGTGTTCGTAAGCCGTGGCCGCGGTCACACCATCCACCGGGATAATGACGTTGTACTTGTGCACCCGGACCGCGGTGGTGGTGGTATACATTACGGCTACGTTGGTGGCGGCACCTGTGATCACGAGGGTCTTGGCTCCCATGTTTTGTAGAACGCTGTGAAGCTCGCCGCTAAAAAGCTTATCGAACGCGTCTGGAAAGACAATGGATTCCGTCTCACGCCGCTTCAAGGCGGAAGCCACGTGGCCCAGTTCCGTCCCCCGGTCCCGCAAGGAGACGGTGAAGACAATGGGCACGCGACAGTTACGTGCGCGTTCCAAAAACTCTCCGACAACCGGGAGCAGCCGGGCGCAGGGAGCTTTGGGATCATGACAGCGGGTGCTCAGGTCCAGGACAAGTACTGCAGTCGAAACCGGGTCCAATACAACTGGCGTCGGTTGAGGAATATTCGGGCTACCTTTTTGCATCAACGTACGACCTCGCCTTCTTGAGTCATGAGGTTTGTTTCAAGTAACGCCCCGCAGGAAGAACAGCAATGCTGTCGGTACCAGTAGGGGCTCAAAAGCTCACTGACAACGGCCTCCGCCTTGGGCGCCACCTGCTGCACCAAGCAACCTTTCCTCCAGTCTTCGCTGGCGGGGCTTAGCAGGTACGCGCAATGGGCACACCGGTACCATTCACCTCGGTGATCCGTGTAGATCTCCAAATGCTCGTTAATAAACTTGGTCATGGTTTTGTTCCCGTCGCTTGGCCTTCATACCGGCGCGGAGTTCACGGGTCGCCTCCTCATTTACTTCTTCCAGGTTGTCCGACAACACCACGCCGTAAAGCTCACGTGCACACTCCACCGAGACAACCTCGTTCTGGATATCATTGAGGACCGCTTGCGGATCTCGTTCCAGCGGGTCTCCGTATCCGCCGCCGCTGCCGAGGCGGTAAAAGAGGACGTCGTTTTTCTTTATTTCGAAATCACAATAAGGGAGGAGCTTGGGTGTACCGCCCAGTTCGGTTATGTCGTGCGGATACTTCCCCACGGCAAACTGTTCCTCCAGATGGGTCCCCTCAAGGTGGATGAGTAGACTGGGTCCACCGGGATATCCGCCGGAAACGCCGCGACCGGTATTGCCGAATCCTGCCACCCCGTAGGCGACTGCCCGGACCTTGCCCTCAGGAGAGTCATGCGCCGTTACGGCTAGCTCGGCGCCGGACCCACCGCGGTATTTGCCGGCACCGCCTCCATCCTTGATATGACGTCGAAACAGAAAGAGGAGGGGGAAATTGCGTTCGGCCCACTCAACATTGGGGCAGCTCATGTACCCACCTCCCCCAGTGTCGTTCCCGTCGCGCGTAGCCCGGGCTCCGTCGCCGCTGATGGCTCCCTGAGCGAGGCCGGAAACATAAGGAACACCCCTCTGGTTAAGTCCCGCTGTTCTTACAAGCCGGGAACCTGAGTTCAATCCCATGACTTCTTTGCGCCATTCCTTGTCCGTGGCCAGCATCTGAATCATGACCGATCGGGCCACGAACTTTGCAGCGGCTCCCCCTGAAGTCGTATTCAGGGAAACGGGGGCCGGATGCTGAACGTTCACCAGGGTTCCCGGGGGGGCGATGAGCTCAATGGGGAGGAACAAGCCGTGATTTTTCGGCAGATCATAGGCCATGGTCATAATAACGGCATCGTAACAGGAACCGAATGTGGCATGATAGGGAAGGTTGATTCCTACCTTGGCCTGCTCGTCCGTGCCGGTAAAGTCAAAGATCAGAGAGTCCCCGCTTTTCTTCAAGGTGACCATGATTCGGGATATGAGCTTCGAGCCGGTTTGTATGGTGGACTCCGCTTTCCATTCCCCTTCGGGAAGTTCGGCGATGCGACGCCGAAGCGCCTCCTCTGAATAGCGAATCATCTCCAAGGAGACCCTGTCGATGAGCTCCCAACCGTATTGTGCGACCATCTCCTGCATGCGCTGCTTGGCCACGTTGTTTCCCGCCAGCTCCGATTTCAAGTCCAAACCCACCATCATGGGCTGACGGGTCATACCGGTGATCATTTCGAACACGTCACGGCGAAAACGACCCTGTTCCACAAGCTTCAAACCAGGAATTCTCACGCCTTCCTGACAGATCTCCGTCGCCCCGGGGGAGTTACCCCCGGGTGACATGGCTCCGATATCCATGACGTGGACAAATGAAGCACTCCAGCTGGTCAACTTTCCTTCATAGTGGTGGGGTGCAACCATGTAGAGGTCCGACTGGTGGATCGCTGACAGATAAGGATCGTTTAACAGGAACACATCGTCGGGGAAGATTCCTTCTTCCTTCTCAAAACGGTCCAGGATTCGCTTAACCGTGAAGCCGCCGCAGGCTACATGCCAGGGCATGGACTCACCAGTGGCCAGAATGTCGCCGTTGGGCCTGTAAAGCGAAGCCATGTAATCATGTTGCTGGGTTGTATTAACCGTTCCGCCGACCCGCTCCAATGTGGTGCCCATCTCCTTGGCGATTTGGTGGAGACGGTGAGAGAGGATTTCGAAAGTCACCGGGTCGATGTTCTCAGCAGCGACGTTTGCCATGGGTTCCTTTCATGTCAGCTTGAATCAAATTGCGATCTGTCAAGATTATTTCCCAATGAGAATTCGGATATTGCGGAACTCGTCCATCACGGCACTATCCTTCGGATTTACGACGATGGTTGTCACAGGGCTTTCGATCACAGCGGGCCCTTCAATCTCTACACCGGG
>JABAOE010001709.1_pt2 | contig 23604 bp, 12 predicted proteins | sample 7062141 | NCBI WGS metagenome assembly JABAOE01 (sample SAMN14538627, study PRJNA623070) | marine sediment metagenome | biome: marine biome [ENVO:00000428]; feature: marine pelagic biome [ENVO:01000023]; material: deep marine sediment [ENVO:00002113] | place: India: Gulf of Khambhat ... | reverse complement strand
GCCCTGGGAACGGCGTCTCAACCTCACCGTGCAGGATCTGGCGAGCGGTGAGACCCGTCGAGTCACCTCCGCCCGCGAGCGCGATCTGGGCGGTTACGCTTGGGTCAGCAACGAGCGCCTCGTCTACGTGCAAGACAGCGGCGGCGACGAGAACTACCGGCTTTACGGCGTCGGCAAGGACGGCGCCAATCCGATCGATCTGACGCCGTTCGACGGCGTGAAGTGCGACATCGTCGACGATCTCGAGCAGGACGACGATCACGTCCTGTTCCAGATGAACCGCCGCGACCCGCAGCTGTTCGACGTCTACCGGCTCAACGTTCACGACGGCTCGATGTCGCTGGTCGGTGAGAATCCGGGCAACATCCAAAGCTGGTTCACCGACCACGACGGTAAATTGAGGCTGGCGATGACCACCGACGGCGTGAACACGAGCCTGCTGGCACGCCGCACCGAAGCCGACGAGTGGCGCACCGTCGCGACTTACGATTTCAAGGAGTACGCCCGCCCGCAATTGTTCACGTTCGACAACCAGGCGATCTACGTCGTCTCCAATCTCGGCCGCGACACGCTTGCGGTGGCGGAGTACGACCTGCAGAGCGGTCGCGAAACGGAAGTGCTGTTCGAACACGCAGAAGTCGACGTCGACAACGTGTTGTTTTCGCGAGCGCGCAAGCGGCTGACCGGCGTGACCTTCGAGGTCGACCGGTTGGCCTACCATTTCTTCGACGACGAACGTGCGAGCTTGCAGGCGTTCGTCGACGAACGGTTGCCCGGGCGCGAGAACACCGTGGTGTCGCACTCGCGCGACGAAAAACAGTACGTCGTGCACTCCGGAAGCGACCGCACGCTGGGCGAGTACTACCTGCTCGACGCGCAGGCGCGGGCGTTGTCCCGGCTGTTCGAAATCTCGCCGTGGCTCGACGAGGCGAGCATGGCCGAAACGCGGCCGATCCGGTACGTGGCGCGCGACGGACTCGCGATCCGCGGCTACCTGACTTTGCCCCCCGGCCGGAAGCCGGAGCGGTTGCCGTTGGTCGTGCACCCGCACGGTGGGCCGTGGGCCCGCGACCGCTGGGGCTTCGATCCGGAGCTGCAGTTCCTGGCCAGCCGCGGCTACGCCGTGCTGCAGATGAACTTCCGCAGTTCGGCGGGCTTCGGCCGCGAGTTCCTGGAGGCGGGCTTCGGCCAGTGGGGCCTGAGCATGCAGGACGACGTGACCGACGGCGTCAGCTGGGCCGTCGACGAGGGCATCGCCGATCCCCGGCGCGTCGCGATCTACGGCGGCAGCTACGGCGGCTACGCCACGCTCGTCGGCCTGACCTTCACGCCGGAGAAGTTCGCCTGCGGCGTCGACATCGTCGGCCCGTCGAACCTGATCACGCTGCTCGAGTCGATCCCGCCGTACTGGGAGCCGATGAAGAAGCTGTTCACCACGCGAGTCGGCGACCCGGAGACCGAGGAGGGACACACGATCCTGGTCAACGCCTCGCCGCTGACGCACGTGGACAAGATCACCAAGCCGCTGTTGATCGGCCAGGGCGCCAACGACCCGCGCGTGAAACAGGCGGAATCGGATCAGATCGTCGATGCGATGAACGAGAAGAACATCCCGGTCACCTACGTGCTGTACCCCGATGAGGGTCACGGCTTCGCGCGGCCGGAGAACATGCTGTCGTTCACGGCGATCGCGGAGAACTTCGTCGGCGATTGCCTGGGCGGCCGTGTCGAGCCGTTCGGCGGCGACCTCGAAGGCTCCAGCATGCAGGTCCCGTCAGGGGCCGAGTACATCGACGGACTCGACGCCGTGATGGGCTCGGAAGACAGTGCCGAGGCGGAGACGCCGCAAGAGGAAGACGAGGCGGCCTAAGAACCCGACACTTCGAACGCGGCCAAAGCCCCGGTGCTCGTTCGCACCGGGGCTTTTTCGTTCTTGTCAGCGGATCTTCAGGGGCAAGTGCCGCTGAGATCTTTGCTCGCGACCCCGCACTCGCCGGACGCCGCGGCGCCGTTGCGTTCGCCGCTCGTGGCAACGCCCCAGCTACTTTCCGTGTCGACACCGTCCGTACCGACGATCAGGAAATAGAGGTCGGCGGCGGGGACACCCGTCCAGGTGTAGGTCCCCGTCGTGCCGATCCCGCACTCGGAACCGCTCAGCAGGTAGGTCGCGACACCGCTCAGGTCGCCGTAGATCAGGTTGTACCCCGCCGCGGCGCACGAAGCGTCCCAGGTCAGCTCCAGCGTGTCGCCGATCCCGTCGGCCAGGTTCTCGCCGCGTAACGGAATCGTGCCCGACGAGCCGTCGGGCGCGGGCGCAGGCCCGCCGGCCGTGACCGTCGAGCACAGGTTGCCGGCATCGGAGACGAGCTCGACGTTGTCCACGGAGAAATGCGCGTCGAGGGCCGCGTTCTGATAGCTGAACCGCACCTGGAAATCGGCGTTGGCGAACGCGGTCACGTCGAACGAGAGCCTCTCGTTGACGTAGGCGTTGCTGTCCGACCAGACCACCCGCCAGGTCGCTCCGTCCCAGACCTGGATGGAGCCGTCCTCGTTGCCGCCGCCCGCGTAGTACTGGAATTTGAGGTCGACATTCAGCGTGAGCGACTCGAGGTTCGGGATCGCGGTATCGATCACCGGCGATTCGAGGATGGTCGAGGTCATGGCGCCCGAACCGCAAACGGAGTTCGCGACCGCATGGTACCCGTCGCCGGTGCCGGGTTTGGTAAAGGCCGCATTGTCGGCGATCCACTCCCCACACGTGTGCGGGCCGGGTCCCGTGGAGACCGTCCAGCCGGCCAGATCCGCCGTCTCGAAGTCCTCGAGGTAGACGGCCTGCACGACGTTCGGTCCGCTGGGCGTGGCGGACGCCTCCATCGTGTTGCCGTCGTCTTTCCCCGTCGACGGTTCGATCGCGCGAACCAGGTAGTGGTAGATCTGGGCATTGACGAGGCCCTGCGTATCGGTCAGGCCCTGCGTCAACAGACCCGAGGCCAGCTCCGTGCCCGGCGACGGCACGACCGGGGAGACGGTGTCGCGATAGACCGTGTAGGTCACCGCCCCGGGGCAGAACGACGCCGCCGCGTTCCAGTCGACCTGGATGGTGCAATCGTCGGCGCCCGCGTTGCTCGCGGACTGAACGCCCGCGAAGGTCGGCGCGTCGCGCCAGGTGACCCGTGTCGGCTGCGGGTCGGTGACCGCATCGGGGCAGGTTTGCGCCCGGACGTCGACGTTGTAGAGGTACGACCCGACGTCGTTGGCGTCGTACGTGGGCCCGGCGGCACCGCCGATGTCCAACCCGTCCCGGGTCCATTGGTATTCGAACGGGCCGTTACCCGCGGTCAAGCCGGCGGAGAAGGACACGCTCTCACCCACACAGAGGGTCAGGGACCCGTCCGGTGTCACGTCCACGAACGGGTTGTCCTCGCAGGCGCTCGCCGTCGCGCAGGCTGCCGCGTCGCTGCCGATCTCGATGTCGTCGATGTTCCAGCCGGAACCCGTTGAACCGGAATCGGACGAGATCAGCCAGCGGATCATCACGGTCTGGCCGTCCCACGGGGAGAGATCGGCGGTGTAGCGGGTCCACGCGGTGCCGCTGCCGGTGAAGTAATCGCCCGCCGGCAACCCACAGGCGTCGCTGGTCTGTGTCGAGCTCGCCGGATACCCGACCTCGAGCCGCGTCCAGGACCCGCCTCCGTCGATGGAAATCTGCACCTCGCCCTTGTCCCAACCCGACTCGATCGAGTAGCTCGACCAGAACGAGAGCGTGTTGCCGAAGCCCAGCGTGATCGACGGCGTGACCAGATCCGCGCAGGTGTTGTTACCGTAATCTCCGGTGGCGTAGCCGCCGGACCCGTTGTTGCCGCCGCTCGCGTCCACCGACCAGGGGCCGCTCGTCGTCAGCTGGGCCGCCCCGGTGTCGCCACCGTCGTCGGTGAAGATCGGCGACTGCAGGTTCCCGAACGGGACGGCCGAAACCTCGGCCGTATTCGCGTCCGCGACACCGTTCGAATCGTCGATGGCGCGCACGATGTAGAAGTACTCCTGGCCCGAGACCAGCTGGTCGAAGTCGGAGTAGGCCGTGGTCGTGACGGTCGTGAGCAGGTTCACGGGACCGGGGTCGAACCCCGGCGTCGTCGAGCGATAAACCGCGTAGCTCATCGGGCCGGCGCACTCGGGCGTCGCGGCGGACCAAGTCAGATCCAGCGTGCAGACGCTCGAGTTGGGGGTCGCGGCCGTCTCCAGGCCGTTGAACAGGGGCGCCAGAATGCACGCGCCGGTCGCGGTCACGGAGAGCTCGTTCGACGGATCGGACGTGCAGGCGCCACCGTCCGAGGCGGTCACGATGTAGTGGTAGTCGATGCCGCCACTGACCGTCGCGTCCGAGTAGTTGTAGGCGGCGCCGTTGCCGCTGCCCGGGCTCGAATCCGCGACCGTGTCGATCACCGTGTAGGGACCGCCGGGGGTTCGCGACCGCATGACGCGGTACTCGATGACGTCGGGGAGCTCGGAGTCGTTCCACGACAGGTCCACCTGGTTCGATCCGCCGACTCCACCGGAGATGCTCAACGGTAACGGGAACAGCTCGCAGCCGCAGGCATCGAAACGGAACGACGCGATGCGTGTGGACCAGCTGCTGGAGGCGTTGTACTCCCCGGTGAACCAGAAGGTGCAGTCGTCTTCGGGATCGAGGTTCATCCCCGAGTAGTCGCCGTAACGGTTGCTCGAGTTGGACCCCGAGCCGGCCACGATCGAGGTCTCCGGCTGGGTCATCGTGCCCAGCGGATCCTCGGCCTGGCGTCCGGTGTAGCGCAGGCTCGGGAACGTGGAGGTCGAGGTGACGTTGTACGCGATGCCGATGTTGCCGGATTGATCCATCGCGCTCGCCGCCATGAAACGGCTGTCCGTGTCGGGCGAGTAGGTCCCCTCCTGGTGCAGCGTCCAGGGGGACGCCTCGCCTCCGACGCGGCGCAGCTCGAACCAGCGCAGGCCGCCGAGGTCGTTGCCGTCGACGTCGGTGACGAAGTTGCCGACCAGGCTCTCGTGGTCGCTGAAGTTGAAGTACTGCAGCCGGTTCATGATGACTTCGCGCAGCGGGTCGAGCGTCGTCCCGGTGCCCGGTTGCGGGAAGCAGGCGAAGGCGGTGAGTCCACAAAGCGCGGAATCGAACTCCGCCACGACGATGTCCGGTTGTTGCGCGAGCGTCGAGTCGGACGGGACGACCCAGTCCACGTCGAAGTGCCACATCTCGAGGACATCGTCGGGGGCCGAAGGCCCGCCGTGCGGCTCGCTGTCGCGTTGCCGCATGATCACCGCGGGGGCGCCGACGGGCGGGACCTCGGGACCGTCCAGATCCGCGGGTGTGACGGCGTTGAACGCGAATCCCGGCAGGTCGGCGATCGAGAAGCGCTGGAACGTCGCCGCGGTGCCGGCGAGCATCGCGCCGCGGTCCATCGCATAGACACCGAGCCCCGCCTCGTTGGTGGTCACGATGTAGGAACCGGACCCGCCGTTCTCGTCGGTCGGCCAGACACCGTACTTGGGGTAATCGGGGAAAGACGGCGCGGTGAACTGATACGCGAAGTAGGAACCCGTCGGGTCGTCCGTCTGCGACACGTACATGCAGAGGTTGTTTCCCGAGCTCGAAAACTCGGACAGCATCCAGCGATCCGCGAAACGGTCGTAGAGGACGATCGGATCGCCGAGCCCTCCCGAGCAGGAGCCGGAACCGAGGGAGTCGAGCGTGAAGTCGGCCAGCACGTTGGGGGTGGGCAGCGCCTTGTCGTAGATCCGGACCGTGGCGCCGCCCGAGGCGTTGATCATCTGGACGTAGTGGTTGGGGCCGACGTCGCCGACCGTGTCCGGCGGGTTGACGCCGCTGAAGCCCTGGCCGTTGAAGTTGCGATCGGGCACGTCGAAGGCGCGGGCGGACTCCGATACGTGCACCGTTCGCTGCAGCCCGAGCAACGGATCGGGGCCGTGGCTCGCGTTGTCGTCGTATTTGGATTGCGAGGGACGGGGGTAGGCGCGGCGCGGGATCTCGCGCACGGGATCACCCGGGCGCCAGCGCCGCGGCGCGGGCAGGTCGCGGACGTTCCCGTCGAATCGATGCGGCGTGACGGGGGCGCTCTGCGCCACCGCGATCGGCGGTGTCGTCTCGTCGCCGGCGTCGCCGGGTTCAGCGGATGCCGTCCCGGCGAGCACGAAGGAAACAGCCAGGGTCCACAGGACGGTTCGGAATCGGCGGTCAAAGTCGGCGGTCACCCCATCCCCCAAGGCCGGCCGATTTTCCCGACGAACGGGGCACGGCGTGCCGGCGACTGGCTCCGGCTTCATGCCGGAACACGGGCTAGTCATACCCCAAAAGCGTCTTTTTCGCAGCGTGTTTCTCAGGGGCACCCAACGGTCGGATTCTTGGTGGCCACGCCGCACTCACCGGAGTCGACGAGACCGTTACGCTCGCCCCCGAGCGCCGCGCCCCAACTGCTCTCCTCGCCGGCACCGTCGGTCCCGACGATCAGGAAATAGAGATCCCCGGAGGGGACCCCGGTCCAGGTGTAGGTACCGCCCGTACCGAGCCCGCAACGCGAGCCGGTCAACACGTACGACGCCACGTCGACGAGGTCCCCGTAGATCAGGTTGTAGTCGGTCGCTCCACACGAGGCATCCCAGGTCAGCCCCAGGGTGTCTGCGATTCCGTCGGCGAGGTTCTCCGCGCGCAACGGATCGGTGCCGAACGAACCATCCGGCGCCGGGGGCGGCCCGGCCACGCCGGGTTGGCAGTCGGCGGCGACGTGGACCTCGATGTCGTCGACCCACCACCCCACTTCGTTGATCGAACCGTCCGTCGAGAGCTGCCACCGCACCCTCGCGGACTCTCCGGGCCGGCCGGAGAGGTCCGCCGTGTACTGGGTCCAGCCCGCCCCTCCCAGGCCCGTGAAGAAATCGCCGCTTCCCAGATCGCATGCGTCGGTGTCGTTCGTGTCCGTCGAGGTGCCGGGATAGGCCACCTCGACGCGGCTCCAGGTCGAACCACCGTCGGTCGAGAACTGCACCTCACCCTTGTCCCAGCCCTGCTCGATCCCGGCCCTCGACCAGAAGGACAGCGTGGTCGCGACGCCGCCGATCACCGGCGTCGTCAAATCGACGCAGAGGTTGTTGCCGTACTCCCCGGTCGCGTAGACGTTGGGTCCGGCGTTCCCACCGGTCGCCTGCACGGACCACGGGGGCGTCGTCGAGAGCTGAGCCGATCCGCTGTCGCCGGCGTCGTCACTGAACGCGAGGACCTCGCCCGGGGCGGTCGGCAAGGCCGACCGCTCGGCCGTGTTCGCGTCCTCCTGACCCGTCGACGTCTCGACGGCGCGCACGAGGTAGTGGTACTCGACGCCGCTGTCCAGCCCGATCGTGTCCGCGTAGCTCGTCGCAAGGACACCGGTACCGACCCGGTTGGCCGGCACCGGCGCCACGCCCGGTGAGGTCGCGCGGTAGACGTCGTAGACGATCGGACCGGGACACACGGACCACGCGGCGTCCCAATCGACGTCGATGGCGCACGTGATCTGGTTCCGATCGGTTGCCGACACCACGCCGGCGAACTGCGGCGACGATTCGACGACGATCTCGGTCGGCTGGCCGTCCAGCGCCTGATCCGGACACGTCGCCGCCTTGACCCGCGCGTTGTAGGTGTGCGTGCCGCCATCGACCGGCTGGAACGTCGGGTCGGTGGCACCGGCGATCGGCATCCCGTCCTGGTACCACTGATAGGTGAACGGACCGACGCCTCCGCTGAGCTCGGCCGTGAGCTGCGGGATCGACAGCGGACATGCCGTCAGCGGACCGTCGGGCGTCACATCGACGATCGGGTTGTCCGCGCAGGCGCTCGCGGTGGCACACGTGCCCGGCGGAAACCCGACCTCGATGTCGTCGATCAACCAGCCGGTTCCGCGGACGGTCGTATCACTCGACATGAGCCAGCGGAGCATCACCGTCTGACCGTCCCAGGGGGATAGATCGGCTTCGAACCGCGCCCACCCGGGTGCCGTGCCGGTGAAATAGTCGCCCTCCGGCAGGCCGCACTGATCACTGGTGCGAACGGAGTTGGCCGGATAACCGACCTCCAGCCGTGTCCAGGAGCCACCGCCGTCGTTGGAGATCTGGACTTCGCCCTTGTCCCATCCGGCCTCGATGTCGTAGGTCGACCAGAACGTCAGCCGGTTCGCTCCGCCCAGTGCGATCGACGGCGTCACCAGGTCGGCGCACGTGAAATCGCCGTAGTCGCCGGTGGTGTAGACGCCGGGACCGCTGTTCCCGCCGGTGGGCTGCACGCTCCAGGGCCCGCTGGCCGTCAGCTGCGCCACGCCGGTGTCTCCGCCGTCGTCGTAGAAGATCGGTGGAACCGGCACGCCGCGCGGAATGCCGGACCGCTGCATGAGATTGGTCTCCGCGACCGAGTTCGAATCATCGACCGCACGAACGATGTAGAAGTACTCGAGGCCGTCCGTGAGGAGATCCGCGTCGGCGTACGCCGTCGAGGCGGTCGTGGCGATCCGATTGCTGTCGGGATCCGGCGTGAATGCGGGCAGCGTCGATCGGTAGATCTCGTAGCTGGCAGGACCCGCGCACTCGGGGGTTGCCGCGGACCACGTCAGGTCGAGCGTGCAGATGCCGATGTTCGCGGTCGCAACGCTCTCCAACCCGTTGAACAACGGGGGCAGCGTACACACACCCGTCGCCGTGACCGAGAGCTCGTTGGACGGACCGGACGTGCAGGCACCACCGTCGGAGGCACGCACGACGTAGTGGTAATCGATCCCACCGCTGACGGTCGTGTCGGAGTAGACGTAGCTACCCGAGCTGCCGATCCCGGGGCTGGTGTCCGCGACCGTGGCGATCCTCGTGTACGGCCCACCGCTCGTTCGTGAACGCATGACCCTGTACTCGACGACGCCGGCGAGCTCGGAGTCGTCCCACGCGAGATCGACCTGGTTCGGGCCGGCGACTCCGCCTGAGATCGTCGGCGGCAGCGGGAACAGGTCGCAACCGCAGGCATCGAAACGGAACGAGGCGACTCGTGTCGACCAATTACCCGAGGCGTTGTATTCACCGGTGAACCAGAACGTGCAGTCGTCCGCGGGGTCGAGGTTCATTCCGGAGTAGTCGCCGTAGCGATTGCTGCTGTTCGAAGCGCTACCGGCGACGATCGTGTTCTCACCCTGCGTCATTGTGGACAGCGGGTCGTTCGCCAATCGCCCGGTATAGCGCAGGCCGGGAAACGTGGTCGCCGAGGAGACGTTGTAGCCGATGGCGATGTTGCCCGACTGGTCCATCGCGCTCGCCGCCATCCAGCGGTTGTCGGCGTCGGGCGAGAACGTGCCCTCCTGGTGCAGCGTCCAGGGCGCTGCGGCTCCGCCGACGCGCCGCAGCTCGAACCAGCGCAGCCCGCCGTGATCGGTCCCGTCCACGTCGGTGACGAAGTTGCCGAGCAGCGCCTCGTACTCGTTGAGATTGAGGTATTGCAGCCGGTTCATGATCACTTCGCGTAGCGGATCGAGCGTGGTCCCGGTTCCGGGCTGCGGGAAACAGGCGAATGCCGACAGGCCGCAAAGATCGGACTCGAACTCGGCGACGTCGACGTCCGCGAGCTGGGTGAGCGTCGTGTTGGCCGGAACGGCCCAGTCGACATCGTAGTGCCACATCTCGAGCACGTCGCCCGGCGCGACCGGACCGGCGTGCGCCTCCGTGTCGCGATGGCGCATGATCACCGCGGGTGTTCCGGCGGGCGGCGGATTGGGGCCGTCGAGATCTGCGGGCGTCACCGCGTTGAACGCGAACCCCGGTAGGTCGGGGATGCTGAAACGCTGGAACGTGACGGCGGCGGCGGCGAGCAGCGCCGCCCGGTCGATCGCGTAGACTCCGAGGCCCGCCTCGTTCGTGGTGACGATGTAGGACCCCGAGCCGCCGTTCGCGTCGGTCGGCCAGATGCCGTACTTCGGGTAATCCGGGAAGTTCGGGGCGGTCAGATCGTAGTTGAAGTAGGTCCCCGTCGGATCGGCGGTCTGCGAGATGTAGACGCAGAGACGGTTGCCCGAGCTCGAGAACTCGGACAACAGCCAGCGGTCGGCGAATCGATCGTAGAGCACGATGGGATCGCCCAGACCGAACGCGCAGGGTCCCCCGCCGAGGGTGTCGAGCTCGAAATCGGCCAGGATGTTGGGGGTCGGCGTCGCCTTGTCGTAGATCCGCACCGTCGCGCCGCCGGAGTCGTTGATCATCTGGACGTAATGGTTCGGGCCGACGTCCCCCACGGTGTCCGGCGGGTTGACGCCGCTGAATCCCTGGCCGTCGAAGTTTCGGTCGGGTGCCACGAAAACACGCAGCGCTTCGGGCGTGGATTGCTGGAACCGGAGCAGCGGGTCGAGACCCTGGTTCGCCGCGATCCGGTCGTTCCGTTGCCGGGCCGGATGGAAATAGGCACGCCGCGGGATCTCGCGAATCGGGTCGCCCGGTCTCCATCGTTGGGGGGCCGGTAAGTCGCGTACGTTGATGTCGAAGCGGTACGGCGTCACCGGAGCGCTGCGAAACACTTCGACCTGCGAAGGTGATGGTTGAACGTTGTCGCTGCCGTCGGCGGCGAACGCCGGGCCGGTCGTGTGGAGAAGGCCGGCCGCCAGAACGGTTAGCCAACGGCGGCTGAGATCGTCGGTCACATCACCCTCGAAGATCGCCAAGGGTACCCGGTCAGCCCTCGGGAGAGCGCTGCGACTCCGGGGCGGGGCTCCAGGTTACTCATACCCAAAAAATAGGGTCTTTGGGAGCAGTTTTCGACCGAGCTACCCTCGGTCCGGGAAGTCCCTATGATTGCTCGAGGCAGGCACAAAGGAGAAGCCCATGGAACCCACGATTTCCCCCGAGCCGATCTCCGTTTCCGCGCTCGGATCCGACGTCCGCGCCCGGTTCATCACCCGGGCCTACAACCACCTCTTCGGGGCCATCCTGGGCTTCGTGGCGGTGGAGCTCCTGCTCTTCACGTCCGGGCTGGCGGAGCGGATCCTACTGTTCGTGGCGAACACGAGCTGGTTGCTGATCCTCGGCGGCTTCATGGTCGTCGGCTGGCTCGCCAGCCGCACCGCCCATCGCTCGACCAGCCTCGGTGCGCAGTACACGGCCCTGACGGGGTTCGTGATCGCCGAGGCGATCATCTTCGCGCCGCTGCTCTACATCGCCGAGTACAAGACCGGCGGCGGGGTCATCTCGAGCGCCGCCCTGGTCACGGTGGGCCTGTTCGCCGGTTTGACGGCCATCGCCTTCTGGACGCGGAAGGACTTTTCGTTCCTCGGCTCCATCCTGCGCTGGGGTGGTCTGGTGGCGCTGGGCGCCATCGTCGCCGGCGTGGTCTTCGGCTTCGGCCTGGGCACCTGGTTTTCCGTCGGCATGGTCGCTTTCGCGGGCGCCGCGATCCTCTACGACACGAGCCGGATCCTCAAGCACTACCCCGAGGACCGCTACGTCGCCGCCGCGCTCGAGCTGTTCGCCTCGGTCGCGCTGATGTTCTGGTACGTCCTGCAACTGTTCATGTCGCGCGACTAGCGACGTGTGAGGTAAGCGGTCAGGTCAATCGGGCTCGTGCGCTTGCGCCGTAGCCTTCGGACGCTCGATCTTGTAGAGGAAGCGTTCGCCCCGCAGGTACAACGCGCCGTTCACGATTGCCGGGGACGCGGAGAAGGAATCGTCGAGCTCGTTGGTCGCCAGCGCCTCGAACTGCGAGCCGGCACGTGCGACCAGGGTCGCTCCATCGCGGCTGGCAATGTAGATCCTGCCGGCGGCGGCGACGGGTGAGGCGAACACGTTCCGTACCTTCGCCAGACGGACCGGGCCGTAGAGGGTCTTCCCGCTGGCTGCATCGACGGCGGTCAGGAACCCGTGGTTGTGCTTCATGAAGTAGAGCCGGCTGTCGTATAGCAGCGGGGACGGAACGTAAGAGGTGTCCCGGTCGCGCTCCCAGACCACGTATTCGGAACCGGTGATGTCCCCGCTCGCGCCCGCCAAACGGATCGCGAGCATCTTCTGCCAGTCGTAGCTGTTCGATACGAACACCAGCCCGTCGGCCGCGACCGGCGTCGATACGACGTTGCGCGATAGACCACCGCACTCCCAGATGAGCTTACCGCTGGCGAGATCGTAGCCGGCCACCCGTCGCGTGGCGGCGAGGACGACCTGCGGTTTGCCGGCGACCTCGACGATCAACGGGCTCGACCAGGAGGTGATCTCGTCACGCGTCGTTTTCCAGCGGATCGCGCCGTCCGCGGCATTCAGGGCCACGAGGAACGAGTCTTCCTGGTGGTCCCAGTTCACGACGAGCGTTTCCCCGTGGAGCGCCGGGGAACTCCCCTCCCCGTGCGCGTGGCGCACGCGCATGTCGCCGAGATCGACTGCCCAGAGCAGTTTCCCGTCGAGATCCAGGGCGTAGATCCCCTGCGACCCGAACGAGGCGAACAACCGCTCGCCGTCGGTGACCGCGGAGGCCGAGGCCCAGCTGCCGGTGACGTGGGTCGCCTCGTGCGGCTGCGCGGACCGGACGGTCGTCTCCCAGGCCGGCGAGCCGTCGGCGACGTCGTAAGCCAGGACCACAAAGCGCATCTCCCGGTCCGGCCGCATGTTGTCGTGCGCGCCGTGATCCTCGTGTTCTCCGGTGGTTGCGAGCCGTTCACCGTGGGGGATCGCGGTGGTCAGGAACACCCGACCATCGCGGACGATCGGCGACGACAGTCCCTTGCCGGGAACCTCGACCTTCCAGGCGATGTTCTCCGTTTCGCTCCAGTGAACGGGGGGATCCCCTCCGATGGCAGCGCCCGTGCCCTGCGGCCCGCGCCACTGCGGCCAGGAGCCCGTTTCCGCAGTCGCCGTTGCGCCGCAGACCAACGCGAACGCGAGGGCGATGATCCGGGCGCGTCGCATGCATCGAGTATAGGGTGTCCTCGTGCACCGTGACAGGTGTCCTCCCCAGGTGCCGATCACCAGAAAAACCAGGGCGAAAAACGGCCGAACGGTGTTGGCACCCGGCTTGCTGTAACCACCGTCGAGACCGAAATGGAGGATCGAGCCATGAGAAGAAGAAAGAACCCTTTGCCCCTGTTCATGCTCACGCTGGCCCTGGTTCTTGCTTTCGGCCTGACGTTCACGGGCTGTGGTCTGAATCAAGCGCAAGGCGAAACAGCGGACGCGTCGAGTTCCGACGGTGCGCGAGAGCTGACGCTCGACGAGCGGATCGCCGAGCTCGAAGCGCAGCGCGAAGCCGAGATCGAAGCGGCCCGGCAAGCAGCCGAACTCGAGGCCCGACGTGCGGCCGAGCTGGAAGCCGAGCGCGCCGCGCTCGCGCGCCGCGAGGCGGAAATCGCCGAACGCGAAGCCCTGCTCGCCGAGCAGCAGGCACGCGAGGCGGCGGAAGCGGAAGCGGCGGCGCGTCAGCCCGTCGTGATCACCGTGCCCTCGATGACCGCTCTGGAGATCGATTTGAACGAAGATCTTTCGAGCGAGACCAACGTGGTCGGAGACCCCGTCAGCGCGACACTGGCGCAGGACGTGATCGTCGATGGTCTCGTGGCGTTGGCGTCGGGCAGCGAGCTTCAGGGCGTCGTCACGCAGGTCGTCCCGACGCGCTCGTTCGGCGGCCAGGCGCAGCTGCAACTGAGTTTCGATCGTCTGCTGACGATCGACGGCGAGGCGTTGCCGATCGCCGCCGTGCTCGACGTGACCGGTGAGCGTCAGAAGAAGAAAGACGCGGCCACGATCGGCGGCTCCGCCGCCGGAGGCGCGGTGCTCGGTCGCATCCTCAACGACGGCAACCGCGACGAAGGCACCGCCGTCGGCGCCGTGGTCGGCGCGGCCATTGGAGCGATCGTCGCGGCGAACAACAAGGTCGACCCGGTCGAGCTACCCGCCGGCACGCCGCTGGTGGTCGCCCTCGACGCCGCGTTGACCGTCCGCCCGGAACGCGGCTTCTAGACCGTTCTTCATCCCCCTTTTTCCCGGGCCCCGCGAGGGGCCTTTTTTTTGCCTGCTAGACTCGGCCGGTCCCATGCATCAGACCGACGGTCAACTCCGTTTCTCGCCGAGCGATCTCGCCGCGTTCATGGAATCGCGGTTCGTCAGCTGGATGACCCGTTACGACCTGGAGCGCCCCGGTGAGCTGACCCGCGATGCGCCCGATCCGATGCTCGATCTGCTCCGGCGGCGCGGGCGCGAGCACGAGACGGCCGTGCTCGAGGCGCTGCGTGCCGAGGGTCGCGCGGTCGTCGAGATCGGCGACGATGCGATCGAGTCGACCCGTCGGGCGATGCGGGACGGAGCCGCTGTGGTCTATCAGGCCGCGCTGACCGACGATGCGTTCTTCGGCCGTTGTGACTTCCTGCTCCGACGGGACGGATCCTCCGGGCTCGGTTCGTTCTCCTACGAGCCGCTCGAGGCAAAGCTGGCGCGCCGCGCCAAACCGAGCGCGGCGATCCAACTCTGCTGTTACGCCTCGATGCTCGAGTCGATCCAGGGTGCACCCGTCGGATCGCTCCATCTCGCACTGGGTGACGGGCAACGAATCCGGCTGAGCCACACGGAGCTGCGGTTCTTCTTCGCCTTCCTGCGGGACGAGCTCGTCACCTTTCATCGCGAGTTCGATCCCGACAACCCGCCCGAGGCCGAACCGGGCGTACGGCTGACGCCATGGGAAACCGAGGCTCGCGAACGGTTGGTCCGCGCAGACGGCTTGGCCCTTGTCGCCGATATCACGACGGCTCAGATTCGGCGGCTGCGACAGGCCGGGATCTCCACGCGCACGGCCCTCGCGAGCCACGACGGCACACCGGTGACGGGCATCCTGGATCCGACCCTCGAGAGGCTGTCCCATCAGGCCCGCCTGCAGGTCGAATCGGAGCAGCGTCCGAGCCCGGCATACGAGCTGCTGCCGCTGCGTCGGCTACGGACGGGTCCCGACCTGAACACGTTGCCGAACCCGTCGCCGCACGACGTCTACTTCGATCTCGAGGGCTATCCGACCGAGTCGGCCAGTCTCGAGTACCTGTGGGGAGCGGCCCATACGGGAGGTTTCGAGGACTGGTGGGGTTTCGACGCCGCCCAGGAGCTGGAGGCCTTCGAGGGATTCATGCGTTGGGTCGCCGAGCGGATCGAGCGCGACCCATCGATGCACGTCTACCACTATGGTGCTTACGAGACGAACGTATTGAAGCGGTTGGCCTCGCGCCACGCGATGCTCGAGGGACAGCTCGACATGATGTTACGCGAGGAGCGCTTCGTCGACCTGTATCGCGTCGTACGCAACGCGCTGCGTATCGGGACCCCTTCGTACTCGCTGAAGCACGTGGAACGGCTGTACCGTGAAGAGCGGGATGCGGACGTGGAATCGGCGCTCGACTCCGTCATCCGATTCGACGAATGGCTGCAGAGCGGCCAACCAGCGGATTGGCGGCAGTCCCCCATCCTCGATCAGATCCGTCGGTACAACCGCGACGATTGCGAATCGACGGGCGAGCTCGCCGCGTGGCTTCGCGGGCTGCGCGAACAAGCGCGGCACCGCGGAGCCGACCCGCCCCCCGAGCGCGCCGAGAACGAGCGTGGTCGCCAGGAACGGGAACGGCGTGAAGTGGTGCTGGCCGAGCTGCGTGAGAGTGCGTGCTCCCGAGGCGCGCTTGCGCCGCTGCTGGCCCAGTTGCTCGAGTTTCACCGCCGGGAAGACCGGCCGGCATGGTGGGCCTTCTTCGACCAGGCGGCCAAGACCGAAGAGCAGTTGTATGAGGACTTCAATTGCCTGGCGGCGTTGCACTATCGGAGGCCTGCACGGGATGCGGGCAACGCGCGCACGTTCCGCTACGACTTCGACCCGGCCCAACACACGAAGATCGACGCCGGGAGCGACTGTTTCGTCGACGGCGATCTCGATCTTCCGGTGCGAGTCACCGCGATGGTGCCGGAGCGCGGCGCCGTGCGGCTGGAGTTCCCGTTCGCGACGTGGAACCGGATCGAGCGCACCCCACCGCGGACGCTCTCGCTGATCCCGCGCGATTCCTACCGCACGGACACGATCAGCCGTTCGATTCTCTTGCTCGCGCAGCGCTACGCGACGACGGGCAAACTCCCGCAACCGCTGACGCACTTCCTCGAACGCCGGGCACCTGACATCGCGGGGCATGAGCATGGCCCGCTCGTACGGCCGACCGAAAACGCGACGGACGCGGTACCGCGACTGTGCGCGGCCATGCGCTCGACCTCGCTGGTCGTCCAGGGGCCGCCGGGAAGCGGCAAGACGACCACCGCCGCTCGAGCGATCGTCGAGTTGCTCGAGCGCGGCGCGCGGATCGGCGTGGCCTCGAACAGCCACAAGGCGATCCTCAACGTGCTGGCCAAGTGCGTGGAGCTCGGCACAAACGAATTGCGGCCGCTCAAGGCCGGCGGGGATCCCGAAGACCCGTTCTATCGGCGCTACCCGGCGGTGCGGCAAACGTCGACGAGTGACGTCGGCGGGCTGCTCGACCGGCACCGCCTCGTCGGGGGAACCGCGTGGCTGTTTTGTCGGGACGATCTCGAGCAACGGCTCGACTACCTGTTCGTCGATGAGGCCGGGCAGGTCCCGCTGGCCAACCTCGTCGGGATGGCGCGCTGCGCAAACAACCTGGTCCTCGTCGGCGACCCGGTGCAGCTTCCCCAGCCGACGCAGGGCGCGCATCCCGGCGAGAGCGGCCGCTCGACGCTGGAGTACGCGCTCGACGGCGCCGCCACGATCTCTCCCGAGGCGGGTGTGTTTCTCGATCGGTCCTACCGGCTCCACCCGACGCTGTGCCGCACGATCTCCGAGGCGTTCTACGACGGCCGCCTGCATTCGGCGCCGGGATGCGAGAACCGGATCGTGCGCATCGACGAGGGCTCGGAGGCCGAGTTGCGCAGCGCCGGGTTGGTCTTCGTCCCCGTCGCTCACGACGGCAATACCCAGGCGAGCGTCGAGGAGGTCGAGGCGATCGCCGCACTCGTCGAGCGCCTCACGCGGTTCGAGGTCACGGGACTGGACGGCCGCGTGAACGGCGTGCTCGGCCACGACGGCATCCTCGTCGTCGCTCCCTACAACCTGCAGGTACGCGCCCTGCGCCGCACCTTGCCGGAGGACGTGCGGGTCGGAACGGTGGATCGCTTTCAGGGTCAGGAGGCGCCGGTCGTGCTGATCAGCATGTGTGCGAGCGATGCGTCGCAGTCACCGCGTGGGCTGACGTTCCTCCTCGACCCCAACCGTCTGAACGTGGCGATGTCGCGCGCGCAGTGCCTGGCCGTCGTCGTGGGAAACCCGGGGCTGATCCACGCACGTGCGCGGTCGATCGAGGCGATGGAGCGGATCAATCTGTTTTGCCGGATCCTCGAGGAGGGCAAGGTTCGATGACGCCGGGCACGGCACAGCGGAGGATGATCCTGCTGTTGACCTTCGCCACCGGTGCGGCGGGTCTGATCTACCAGGTCGTCTGGCAACGCTACTTGGCTCGACTCCTGGGAAACGATGGTCTGGCTACTGCAACGGTGCTGGCGGTGTTCCTGGCCGGACTCTCGCTGGGTTACTGGGGCTGGGGCCGCCGGAGCCTACGCGAAGCGGGCCTGTTGCGAACCTACGGCCGGCTGGAGATCCTCATCGGGCTGTGGGCCCTCGCCTTCCCTTACTGGTTCGGGCTCGTCGAACGGCTGACGTCGGGCTGGCGCCTTCAGTCTTCCTGGAGCCTGGCGACGGGCGGGGCCGTGTGTGCCGTCGCGCTCATCGGGATCCCGACGTTTTGCATGGGCGGAACCGTTCCGCTGTTGACACGAGCGTTGACCCGGTTGTTGGAAAAGGCCACCCAGACTCATTCGCTGGTGTACGCGATCAACACTGCGGGCGCCGTGGCCGGCGCTCTGGTGACCGGCTTCGCCCTCGTTCACTGGTTGGGGCTCCCCGGCACGCTGCGCCTCGGAGCGATCCTCAATATCGGGGCGGGGGCGTACTTCCTGACACTCGACCGCGGGAAGACGCGTGGCCGGCCGGCGCCGGCTCACTCGCGGGAACGACTCGACCCCGGGCTTTGTGGGATCGCCTTGCTCAGCGGGTTCGCGTTCATGAGTCTCGAAACGCTGTGGATCCGCTACACGCAGCTCTCGATCGGAGCGTCGTCATTCACCTTCTCCCTTGTCGTGGCGGTGGTGGTCCTGGCCATCGCGGTGGGTGCCTGGCTTGCCGGGCGACGGGCGCCGCGATCTTCCGCCGCCCTGTTCCGCAATCAGTTTGCCGCAGCGGGTACGCTGGCGGCGCTATTCGTCACGCTCGACATGTGGCCCTGGTTCGGTTACGTCGTGCGCACGCAGTTTTCGTCGACCGACGCGGGCTTCATCGGGTTCAACATCGCGGTCTTCTTCGCGTTGCTGGCTGCGCTCGGGGCTCCGGCGGGGCTGATGGGTGCGACGCTCCCGCTGACCTTCGACGCGGCGGGCAAAACCCTGGGATCCGTCGGTCGGCAGGCCGGTGCGTTGCTCGGCTGGAACGCCCTGGGAAGCCTGCTCGGTGGACTGGTCGGGGGTTATCTGCTGCTGACCCGGCTGAACCTCGGCGAAACCTATCTGGTAGCGCTCCTGGCGATACTCGTCTCGGCGTGGATCGCGGCTTTGCGCCTGCGTGGACGGAGCATCGCAACGGTCGGTGCGCTGACCCTGGCGGTCGCGGCCCTCGCCGTTTGGTTTCCCTACGATCCGCTGCGGTTCGCGGTCGGGACGTTTCGCCTGCGCGAGCCCATCAAACAGGAACGGCGGGGCCCGGGCGGGTTCTACGAGAGCTACTACGGAAGTCGAACCATCCTGGCGTATCGTGACGAGCCCCAGGGAACCTTCGCGGTGGTCGAGAACCTGACACCGGAGCAGCTCCTGACGCGCGACTTCCCGGTACTGGCCAGCGAGTTGTTCGAGAATCAACGCTACCTCGGTGTCGCCGAGGAGCCACCGCGATCCATCGTCGTCAACGGCAAGTCCGACTCGAGCACGTTCTACGATCGCGAGACGTTGCGGCTCTCCGCACACCTCCCGGCTCTGTTCGGTGTCCGGCCCGAGCGCGCGCTGGTGATCGGGCTCGGCACGGGGGTGACGGCCGGCGAGTTGACGCTCTATCCCGAGCTCGATCGCGTCCGTGTGGTCGAAATCTCCCCGGCCGTCGGAGATTTCCTGAGCTTCTTCGACGCCGCGACCCACGACCTGCGCGGGGATCCGCGCTACGAGTTGGTGACGGGCGACGCCTTTCGCGTGCTCGGCCGTTCCGACGAGCGTTACGACGTGGTCGTCTCCGAACCCAGCAACCCATGGGTGCTCGGCGTCGACCAGCTTTTCAGTCGTGAGTTTTACGCGCTCGTCGGCGCCCGGTTGGAGCCGGAAGGGATCTTCGTTCAATGGATCCAGCGCTACGCCACGACCCAGGAGGTCTACGACACCGTCGTTCGAACCCTGCGGTCGGAGTTCCCCTTCCTGCGCGCGTTCCGCGGCGCCGAGCACGACGACCTGTTCGTGGCGTCGAGGACAGCGCTGGAGAACGGGCGCCTCGACGCGGTGGTGCCGCTCTTGCGGGACAATACCGAGCTCCGGCGATCACTCGCGGAGATCGAGGTTCTCGGGGTCGACGACCTCGTCCTGCGAGAGTTGCGCATCGACCACGGGGGCGGCGTGGGGTGGCTGGAGACGCTCGACCGCCCGCGGATCCATCACCTTTCCGGTCGGGCGTTCTTCAGGCGGGAAACGCTGGGCGAGCCGGCCATGCGCGACCCCGACTGAAAAGAACGCGTTCCGTTATGACACGAAAACTTTCTGCACGCGGACCGGTCGGGTGGTATGTTGGATTCGACATCCGGAGAGGCTCGGCATCCGCCGGGTCCGGCAACCTGGGACGGATAACCCAAGGTGCCCTTCTCGTCCGAAGGGGCGGGAGATGGGGCCCCGGTCGAACGGGGCAACGAAGTATCCGACCCCCGAACGGGGTCTCCGGTTGTTTCTTTCGGCCGTAGGAGGGAACAACTTTCGCGAAACTCATCAAGACGACGCAAGCTGTTGGCTCGAATCACCACCTCTGGTTGAACGGGCGCCTGTGGTGGATCGCGTTCACGGTTCACCGCCCGGACTGGACCAAGCACCGCGTGCGCCTTTCGCTCAAGACGGCCGACATCCGCGAGGCGAGGCGGCGGCGCGACCGGATCCTGGCCGCGTTTCGCAAACGGACCGATTGCCGACTCGCGGTGCGCTTTCCGTCGGCTGTTCCCCGCTAGCGCGGGGGGGCGCCCAGGTCGCCCGAAACGGAGGAGTCGTCCGCGTAGATCCCGGCGGGGGGCGCCGCAACCGGGGTGCCGGGGGTGGTTTCAGACGTTCTCTGCGACACTCTTCCGAGCTCGAACGAGGCGTAAAGACTGATCAGGACGACCAGAATCGCCACCAGCGTTCTTTTTTTTCTTTTTTTTTTTCGGGACGCGGCGGCGATTTCCCGCTCGCGAACGGCCTCGACCTTGACTTCGAGTGCCTGGTGGATGGGAGCCGTCAGGCTGGAGGCCTCGATCCAGTCCTCGACGTACTCCTCGACGAGGTTGTCCGGGTCGAGGACGCGCTTGAGCGCCTTCCGGCGGACAACGGGCTCGGCATCGAGCCGACCCGACTGGAGGTCTTCGATCAGACTCTGGTGCTGCTCCCGCATGCGACGCTGGATTCGCTCGTGGGAGTAATCCGGGGAGTCGGCCAAATCCGCGTAGGAGGTCAGCACCGAGGCCACGACCTCGCCGCCACGGTAAACGCGCGTCTCGACGACGGGATTGTCGAGACCCTTGTCCTCGGTCTGGACGTGAAATGCGGTCCCGCCGAACTCGACCTCGCTGTTGTAGCCGGTGAACATGGTCCTGGCAAAAAGATGATCCCTGCGTGCTACGGGTCAAGTCACGAGCGAATACGATTTCGTAGTCGGCTCGTTTCGAGGCCTGTTCGTTGACAATCGGCTGCGGATCGGTATACGAACGGTAGGCACTTCGGAAAAACCACGGTCAAGGGAAGGCATGCCCATGGGTTCGCGTTCAATCGATCAAGCAGCGCTCATCGAGACGGCCCGCGCCGTCGAGCGTGAGCGTCGTAGAATCGCGCGCGGGCTCCACGACCGGATCGGCAGGGATCTCAACGACGCCCTCGCCGAGCTGGAGCGGCTGGGCGACGACCCGGGAGCAGCGGAAGCCAGGGCCCTGATCCGTAGAGCCCTCGAGTCGACACGCTCGCTGACGTTCGATCTCGGGCTTCCTCCGGTCGGCGAGTTCGGGCTCGGCGGGGTGCTGGAGACGGTCTGCCGCGCGACCGACGCGCGACACGAGATCCACGTGTTCTTCGAGGAGAACGGGGACGCCGTCGACCTCGCGGAAGGTGTCGTGCTGGTGCTCTCACAGATCGTCCGGGAACTGCTCTACAACGTCGTCAAGCACGCGAAGGCCTCGACCAGTTCGGTCTCGCTGAGCTACGAATCCAACAAGGTTCGGATTACGGTGACCGACGACGGTGTCGGGTTGTCGGGCGATCTGAACAAGAAGGGCTTCGGTCTGGCCGATTCCCGCTACCGGCTCAACGAGCTCGGAGGCCGTTTCGAGTTCGGTTCGAAGGACGGCCTCGGCACCCGCGTCGTTCTGGAGCTGCCCGTCAACTGCTAGTCTTCCCGCGTGACGGACACGCTCTTCATCCTCGCGATCCTCGGAAGCGGCATCGCCGTCAGCGAATGGCTCGCGGCCAACACTTGGTTCCGGCATCTCGGATCGGCCCTGCTGGTGATCGTACTGGTCGCGATCGTCGCCAATCTGGGACTCATCCCCACCTACTCCGCGGATGTTCCGGTCTATGACGTCCTCCTCGGAACCGTCGGCCAACTGGCCATCTTCTGGCTGCTTCTCCGTGTACGGCTGAGCGCGATCCTGCGCGCCGGTGGTCCGATGATCCTGTTGTTCCTGATCGGCGCGGCGGGGACGATGATCGGTGTCGTGGCGGGGCTTCGCCTGTTCGGCGGCGCCGGAGCTTTCGGCGATCTTCACTGGGCGCTCGGCGGGATGTTCGTCGGGACCTACACCGGGGGCAGCATCAACTTCAACGCGATCGCGCTCGAGTACGGCGTCGTCCAGGACGGCGTCCTCTATACGGGTGCCGCCGCGGTGGACAGTGCCTACACGACGATCTGGATGGCGGCAACGGTCGCCCTGCCCCGATTCCTCGGTCGTTACTGGCCCGCGTCCAGGGTACCGCGGTCGATCTCCGACACGAACGAGCACGTCGACGATCCGGATCGCGAGACGCTGAATCCGCTCGGCGGTGCTTTACTACTCGGTCTCGGATGTGCCGCGGTGTGGTTCTCCTCGTGGCTACACGACTACCTGGTTGCTACGTGGAACCTCGAGGTCCCGACCGTCCTCCTCCTGACCAGCCTGGCATTGATCCTCGCCCAGTCGCGGTTCATCCATCGCCTGCCCGGAATCCGCGTCATCGGCTGGCTCGCCGTGATGGTCTTCCTGGCGGCGATCGGGGCCCTGTGCGACGTCGCCTCGGTCGCCAGGCTGGGCGACCTGGGGCCGCGCCTGGCGGGCTTCGTCGGCATCGTCGTCGCGCTCCATGGTCTGGTGGTCTTCGGCGCCGCGCGGCTGCTGCGCCTGGACCCCGAGATGGCCGCGGTCGCCTCGCAGGCCAACATCGGCGGGGGCACCTCCGCGCTCGCGCTCGCGCGCAGCCTGGCCCGCCCCGACCTGGCCCTGCCGGCCATCCTGATCGGCGCGCTCGGCAACGCGCTGGGCACGTTCCTCGGTTTCTGGGTCGCCTCGCTGCTGCGCTAGAACTTGAAGTGGACGCCCGCGGAGACGAAGTCGCGATCGACGGGGTCGGTCGCGATGCGTTCGTACTCGAGGCGCACGCCGGTGGAGCCCTTGATCTTCCAGGCCAGGCCGGCGCCGTACATCGGATCGACGCCGTCACTCTCACGCTTGGCGATGTTGCCCATCGAGTGGCGGATCGTCGTCTCCGCGCGCCATCGAGCGACGCCGCCCTTGGCGAAGATCGTGAGCCGGCCGGCCGGAACGACCAACATGGCCGAAACGCTGAACGCGGTCGTGTCGGCGCTGGCCTCGACCGTCCCCGCGGAGTAGATCGTTCCGGTCCCGTCGGATGTCGCCGAGAAGGACGATTGGCCGTAGTCCCGGTAGTCGAACTCGGCATTCAGGAAGCGGAACACCTTGACGCCGCCGAGGAGCTTCCAGCCGCTGTCCGTCCCGTCGGTCGCCCCCATCAGCACCGAGCCGTCGGCGATGGGACTCAGGTCGAGATCTTTGGCTTCGGAAGGCCCCAGGCTGGCCCCGAAGTAGAACCCCTTGGCCTGCGCGGACGGGGTGCAGAGCGCGAATGCGAGCGCCACGACCACCCCCGTCGCCGACCGCAGGAACCAGCGCACCACAAGCCTCCTCATCGACGGCTCACCCGGCGACGGTACCACCGGTCGTCCAAATCGGGCTTAATTTCAGATCTTTTCTTCAGAAAAAATCAACGTGTACGCGAGATTGTTGG
>JABAOE010000862.1_pt3 | contig 23612 bp, 19 predicted proteins | sample 7062141 | NCBI WGS metagenome assembly JABAOE01 (sample SAMN14538627, study PRJNA623070) | marine sediment metagenome | biome: marine biome [ENVO:00000428]; feature: marine pelagic biome [ENVO:01000023]; material: deep marine sediment [ENVO:00002113] | place: India: Gulf of Khambhat ... | reverse complement strand
GTAGCGGCTTTCAGCGAAGGGCCGACCCAGACCGTCAGCGTTGCGGCAGTGAGCCTCGCAGGCGCCGACTTCGACAGCGACGGCCTTTATGACATCGCCGTGACCACCGCCGGGGAAACCTCGGTTTACTTCAACACCGGTAATCGATCGCTGCGAACGCCGGGCACGTCTCTCGGCACGGGTAGCGGTGGCAACGCCGTTGTTGCGCTCGACTGGAATGCTGACGGCAACAAAGATATCGCGGTCGCTGGCGCAAGCAATGCAGTGGCCAAGGTCTGGCTCAACGACGGCAGCAGCGGCGTCTCCCAGGAGATTCGTATCACCGGCGCGAACCCCGGGCCGGTGACGGCCGCGGCAACGGGCGACTTCAATCTCGATGGCAACGACGATCTCGTCGTGGTCGGAGAAAATGATGCCTATGTTTTTCTGAGCAATGGCGGGTCCGGGTATGCGCAGAACGCGTTACCGGGCGCGGGCGGATTGGACGTTGCGGTCTCCGATCTCGATAACGACTCCTGGCCGGACATCGTGATGATCGACGCCGCCGACCGGGCAGTGCGCCTGCTTCGAAACTCCGGCAACGGCCGCGATTACAGTTCACAACGGCTGCTGCGCGGCAGCGTCGCCTCGGTCGCGGCAAACGACCTGAACGGCGACGGCGATGTCGACCTGCTGCTCGCCATCGATGGTGACGATCTCGAGCTGCCGGAAAGCAAACTCCTCATTCAACGGTCCGACGGTACTTTCCCCTCCGGTACGGCGATCGGCGCATCGCCGCTCACAAAGATGATGTCCGGCGACATCGATGCGGATTCATTGCCCGACATCGTCACCCTCAACGAAGCCGGCGTTCACCAGCTGTATACGGGCGAGTCCGGCGGCGGCTTCAGCCTGAGCCCGGAACAGATCGTCAGCGACGGCATGCAGAGCGCGCTGCTGATCGATTTCAATAATGACGGGTCTCTGGACCTGATCATGGCGGGGCGGGTCGCGGGCGTGCTGGAGATACACGCCAACAACGGCATCGGCAGGCTGGGGCTGGGTGACCGGGTGCCACCGACGATCGCGCTGAACGGCCTGTCGATCGTCGAGCTGCCGGCCGGTGGCGAGTACATCGAGGAGGGCGCGACTGCGACGGACGACATCGACGGCGACGTCAGCGATTCGGTCGTCATCTCGGGCACCGTCAACTCGGCTGTCGTCGGCACCTATACGGTGAACTACGAAGCGTTCGACAGGGCGGGCAACAAGGCGACGACCATTCGCACCGTAAAGGTCGGCGTCAACCAGGGCACCGGCGGCTCCGGGGGCGGCCAGGCATCGCCATTGTTCCTCGCGCTCCTGGCCCTGCTGCTGTCCTGGCTGCTGGTGCGCAGGATTCAGCGCCAGGCCTTGTCCTGATCGTCCCAGGCGTCTTTTCTCAGGTCGTCGACGCCGGCGGTGAGCGCGTGCTTGGCCACCTTGTTCGATGGCGTGTACGGCATGGTCTCGACGTAGGCGATGTAGCGGGGGATCTTGAACGGCGCGAGATGCGCGCGGCAGTGTTCGATGATCGCATCCGGCTCGCAATCGGCCTGCGTCAGCCCGTCTTTCAGGCTTACGTATATTTTTAATTCCTCGCCGCGGTAGTCGTCCGGGACCGGCACGGCGGCGGCTTCCCTGACTGCGTCCAGCATGCGCACGACATATTCGACCTCCATCGCCGAGATGTTCTCGTCGCTGCGCCGGATCATGTCCTTGTAACGGCCGATGATCTTGTAGTAGCCGGACTCCGTCCTGATGAACATGTCGCCGGTCCTGAACCAGTCAGCGTAGAAACTCCCGGCGTTGGCTTCGGGCTTGTTGTAATAGCCGAGGAACAGGCCGTCGCCGCGCACGATCAGTTCCCCCGGCGTGCCGTCCGGCACGTCACTGCCGTTATCGTCGACGATGCGCAGTTCGCGAAACGGCGCGCGCAGGCCCACGGTGTCGAGAATGTCATCGTCCGGGATTTCCAGCGGTACGAATGTGCCGCCGCCGATCTCTGTCATGCCGTAGGCGCTGCGTACCGGTGCGCCGTAACGCGCTTCGGCCTCCTTGATCGCCGCGGCCGATATCCAGCCCGCCGCGAACGCCCGGATCGGATTATCGGCGTCGTTCGGCTCTGCCGGCAGCTTGAGGACGGGATTCGGGAACCACGCCCATTCGATATCGTATTTCCTGACGCGCTCCCAGAACCTCGACGTACTCATCCTGCCGACCGCGTACACGGTGACGCCGTCGAGAAGCCCCCACATCAGCTCCCACTGCGGATCCATGTAGAAATACGGGTGATCCGTCAGCAGCGAGCGAACCGGGGCGGACATCGACCCGGCCGTGCGACCGAGCACGATCCAGTAACGCTGCGTCTGCATGCAGCCTTTCGGGAAGCCGGTCGTACCCGAGGTGTACTGGATATTGAGCAAGGCGTCCGGTCCCGGTTCCGTCGGCGGCTCGAAGCCCGGATCCGCCGCCGCCACGATCTCCTCGTAACGGCGATAGCGTTCATCGCCGTCGCCGTCGCCGACGACGATGACGTTCGAATCGGCCAGCGCGGCCGGCCGGTCCTGCATGCCCTCGAATACCGGCAACAGCGACGCATCGATTACCAGGTAGCTTACGCCGGCATCGTTGCAGACGTAGTCCAGCTCGCCGGAGGTATAGGAAACGTTCGTCGGCACCATTACCGCGCCGAGGCAGGCCAGCGCCAGCCAGGTGAGCGGGAACTCGACCCGGTTCGGTATCATCACTGCGACGTGGGCGCCTTCGCCGATGCCGATCCGCGAATACGCCGACGCCACGCGCATCACGGCAGCGCGCAACTCACTGAATGTCAGGCCCGGGTCGCCACTGTCGATGAATTGCAGCGCCAGCCGCTCTCCATAGTGATGCGCGGCATCGTCGAGCACGGCGCGGAAGTTGGCGGGCAACGCGCTCGATTCCACCTCGCGGCAGTGCCGTTCCCATTGCTGGATAAATTCCGGGACGTTGGCCATGCCTGGATGAATCCACTAAGGTAACCGTCGATCCCATTGTAGTTGACGCGAGGAGCCGGGCCACATCCCGGGCGCATCGATGAAAGACTTTACGGAACTGCTGGAGATGACCGCCGGTACCGAGCTCGGCACGAGCGACTGGTACACGGTGACGCAGGACGATATCGATACCTTCGCGACGCTGACGAAGGACGAGGATCCCTATCATATCGATCCGGAGTGGGCGCGGGAGAACTCGCCCTTGGGCACGACGATCTCGTTCGGCTTCCTGACCCTGTCGATGCTGACTTATTTCTCCTACCAGGTATTCAATCGTGCAGGATTCGCGGCGGGTGAGGATACGCAGATGTTCAACTTCGGGTTCAACCGCATCCGCTTTCCGGAACCTGTGCCGGCAGGCTCGGAGATCCGCGGCAACTTTACGTTTGCCGGCGCGCGCGTGCGCGACAACGGCGGAGTCGAGTTCACCACCGACGTCGTGATCGAGATCAAGGGTAATGAGAGACCGGCGCTGGTTGCGCAGTGGCTGGGCGTCGCCGTCAGGGCTTAGCTCAGCCCGCCCGCGGGCCGTTCAGCAAGGCGTCGCGCGTCAGTTCGATGATCAGCTCGACTTCCTCGGCGCCGACGGCGAAGCGCGGCGTGTAGCGCAGCGAATGCGCGCCGCCGTGGATGACGCCCAGCCCCTGGCGCCGGAGATAGTCCTCGGTGCTGTTGGTGCCATACACCTTGTAGCGCTCGTCGAGTTCGCAACTGAATAACAGGCCCGTTCCCTGTACGCCGGTAATGGCGCCGTCGACTTCGCCGGCCAGCGCCTCGAGTCTGGAGACGAGCTCGGCGCCGCGCTCGCGGATGTTTTCCCGCAGTCCGGGTGTGAACTGCTCGAGAACCGAGACGGCCACGTCGAGACCGCGCGGGTTCGTCGTCATCGTATTGCCGTAGACGCCGTGCCGGAATATTTCGGCCGCGCTTTCGGCGAGCCCCAGCACCGACAGCGGGAACTGGCCGGCATTGAGCGCCTTCGACCAGGATTCCATGTCCGGCGCGTCCAGCGACTCGAAGCCGGGATAGTCGACGATCGACAGCACGCCATGCGCGCGCAGGCCTGCCTGGATCGAATCGACAATGAACATCGAGCCGTGCTCACGGGTCAGCTCGCGGGCGCGCTGGTAGAACGCCGGCTCGATCGATTGACCCGGATTGCCTTCGCCCATCACCGGTTCCATGAAAAAGGCCTCGATGAACTCACCCGCCGATTGCGCAGCCCGGTAGGCCGCCTCCAGGCCGGCAATGTCGTTCGGCTCGACGGTCAGCAGGTAGTCGTCGTCGCGGAATGACGCCAGGTACTTGCGATACTCGCCGAGCGTCGAGTCCGAATAGCGGGCCGGCCGTGCCGTGCGCCCGTGAAAACTGCCCTTCAGCGTGATGCCGCGGATGCGGGCGCCCGCGTAGCGGCCGCCGGGATCCGTCATCGTCTTGGAATTGATGTCGGCGATCCTGGACGCCACCGAGTTGGCCTCGGAGCCGCTGTTCAGGCACAGGTAGCGGGCGAATGGCGAGCCGCCGCGCGTGTGGCCGATCTCCTTGTCGAGACACTCGATGAACTGCATCTGGCTGACGCTCGCCGTCATGACATTGGCCATGACGTGCGGCTGGTTCATCGCAGCGAGCACCGCTTCCGGCGCGTGGCCGAGTCCGAGCATGCCGTAGCCGCCGCAGTCGTAAACGACACCGCCTTTGAGCGTCACGATCCAGGGTCCGGCCGCGGCGGCGGCGACGTACGGATTGACCGCCTGCACATCGTAGAAATTGGTGAAGCCTTGTTGCGCACGGCGAACCTGGTCGGCTTCGTCGAGCGCGAGGAAATCCGGGTTCGAGGATTTCAGCCCGAGGTACTGCTCGTAGGCCCTGTCGATCGCCGCAGCGAGGGAGGCCTCGCGCCCGAGGAAATCCAGGATGACCTCGTCATTCAGGCCGGGCGTGCCCACGTCGCCGCCCTGCGCGCGCATCTCGGCCAGGCGGGCAAGATGCAGGTTCTGGTCGATTTCGCTGGGTCGTCCGGCCATGGAATTACCTGGATTGGGCGTCGAGGCGCGCACTATAGCAAAGGGATTTTGGCCACAGAACGACGGGAGTCCACATCGTGGTATCCCCGCAAGGAAACGGCGGACCCGGAAAATTCCGGGTCCGCCGTCGATTAACGGCTTCAGAAGTCGGCGAGCGCCATCGTCGTGTGCCTGGAGCCCGTCTGCAGCATGATGTACTGCCTGCCTTCGTGAACGTAGGTCGACATACCGTAGTAAACCTGGTCCGGGATCTCCACGCTGCCGATCTGGTCACCCGTCTGCTTGTCCACGAAGAACAGTGCAGGCGTCTCGTCAGCGAGCTGGCTCGCATAGATGAATGCCGTCTTCGTGACCAGCATTGCCGCATTGCTGCCTGTCCCCGTCGACTCGGGCAGCTCGACGCCCTCCAGCGCCGCATTCTGGCTGACGCGATTCGGCGTCTCACCGATCGGCAGCTGCCACAGGTGTTCGCCGGTGTTCATGTCGATCGCCGTGATGTGGCTGTAAGGCGGTTTTAACATAGGAATGCCTGCCGGGTGCCGCACCTGGTCGGAGCGCAGCGACGCAAAGTCGGAAAAGGTACGCCCGGTCGGCGCCTCGATGTTGGGGTCACGTTCCGCGCCCGAGACGATGATGCGCGACGAACAGGCGGCCCGCGTAGACACGTACAGGATACCGGTCTCGGGATCGGCAACGCTCGGGCCGTCGATATTCGTGCCACCGCCGTCGCCCGGGCACCAGTACGCGGCCCGGTAGCCCTGGTCGTTGTCGCGGTGCAGCGGCGGGTTGAACAGCGGCCCGATCTTGTGGTCTTTGAGCGCCTCGATCGCCTGTTCCCGCAAGGTCGCCGTGTAGTCGACGAGGTCGTCATAGGTCAGGCCCTGCATGCCGTAAGCGGCCGGTTTGGTCGGGAACGGCTGCGTCGCCGCCAGTTTCTCGCCGGGGACGTCCGATGCCGGCACCGGCGTATCGACGATAGGCCAGATCGGCTCGCCGGTCTCGCGATTGAACGTGTAGGCAAAGTTCTGCTTGGTCGTCTGCACGACGATCGGCACTTCCTCGCCATCGATGTTGACGTCCAGCAATACCGGGGCGGTCGGCGTGTCGTAGTTCCAGATGTCATGTTTGACGAGCTGGTAGTGCCAGACGCGTTCGCCGGTTTTCGCGTTGAGCGCGATCAGGCTGGTGCCATACAGGTTGTCACCCGGGTGGAAGCCGCCGTAGTAGTCGATCGTCACGCCGTTGGTCGGGATGTAGACGATGCCGCGTTCCTGGTCGGCCGACATCGGCGCCCACGACGAGATGTCGCCCGTATACTGCCAGGCATCGCTTTCCCAGGTCTCGTGACCGAACTCGCCGGGCCGGGGGATTACGTGGAACTTCCACAGGAACTCGCCCGTCTTCGCGTCGTAGGCCAGGATATCGCCGGGCACGTTCTCGATACGCGACTGGTAATAGCCCTGCTCATGCGAGTTGCCGACGATGACGACGCCGTTGACGACGATCGGTGGCGACGAGGTCGTGATGTAACCGTCACCGAGGTCCATGCCCTCGTAAGGATCGTGGCCGTAGGGCAGGTCGGACAAGAGGTCGGTCAGCATGTCCGTGACGCCGGTCTCCGGGAAACCTTCGACACCGACCGGGCGGCCCCAGTTTTCGAGCGGTTTGCCGGTTTCGGCGTCAAGGGCGGTCAGGAAGAACGCGGGCGACGAGATGTAGATCACGCCGCGGCCGTCGATCTCGGCATAGGCGACGCCTTTGCCGTAGTCGGCGCGCATCGAGTATGCATAGCGCGGCGTCTTCGGTTCGCCGTAGGACCACAATAGCTCGCCGGTGCCCGGATCCAGCGCGACGACGTAGCGCCGCGGCCCGACGACCGTATACAGCTTGCCGTTGATGTAGCTCGGCGTCGAGCGGCCGCTCTGCGCGTTAAAGCTGGCGCCATCCCAGACCCAGGCCTCTTCGAGGTCCTCGAAGTTCTCGAGGGTTATTTCGTCAGCGGGCGAATACCGGGTATGTCCGGCGTCACCGCCGAGATAGCCCCATGTGCCGCCATCTGTGCCCGGCGCATTCCTGATGACCGAAGCGCTCGCCTCTGGCGCGGCGTCGCCGCCATCCGCGCCGCCCGTTGAATCCGGCGCGCACGCGGCCAGCGCCAGCGTTGTCGCGATGACGCCGAAACGTAAAAACCTGAACGCCGAAATTGCGTCTCTCATGACTGCTCCCCCACTTCTTTCTCCGCCTTTCCCGGGACCGGGCTGCGACGGCTTATGCTCTTGTGTGACTGAAGTTTACGCCAATTGAGCCAGCCATTGGAGATTAAAAGCCGGTTTGGTACAGTCAGGACCTGCCCGCAGGTTATAAAGAAAATCAAACACCTACGCGCGGACTGCTCGAGCTGGAATCGACTTCTTGACAAAAATTAAAGCGCCGGACCGGGCGTGGGGGAGCGGTATGTACGATGCGTTTCTGACCGTGGTGACGACCGTCAGCGATCTCCTGTGGGGACCGTGGACGATGCTGTTCATCGCGTTCGTGTCGATCTTCCTGACTGTCCGCTCGCGCTTCTTCCAGGTCGTCCGTTTCGGCTACATCATGAGGAACACCTTCGGCCGGATAATGAGCCGCGGCGGGGACCAGGATCGCGAGCGCATGACGCCGTTCCAGGCAACGTCCACTTCGCTGGCCGGCACGGTCGGCATGGGCAACATGGCCGGCGTCGCGACCGCCCTGTCGATCGGCGGACCGGGCGCCATATTCTGGATGTGGGTGCTCGCATTCTTCGGCATGATCACCAAGGCCGCCGAAGTATCCATTGGCGTCCACTATCGCGAGGTCGACGAGCACGGTCACGTCCACGGCGGACCGATGTATTACATCCAGAAGGCGCTCGGCTGGAAGTCGCTCGCGGTGCTGTTCAGCATCGGCGTCACGATCAACTGTTTCTTCAGTTCGTCATTGCTGCAGGCGCACACGGTGGGGCGCGCTTTCGACGCCAGTTACGGTCTCGACCCGTACTGGGTGACGGGACTGATGGCGATTGTGACCGCGACTGTCGCAATCGGCGGCGTGCGCAGAATCGGCCGTTTCTGCGAGGCGCTCGTGCCGTTCATGACGATCACCTACCTGGTCGGCGGCACGATTATCCTGGTCGCCAACGCCTCGCAGCTGCCGGCGGCCATCGGCGAGATTTTTCGCTATGCAATGGCGCCTGCCCCCGCCATCGGCGGCTTCGCGGGCGCCGCGGTCATGTCGGCGATCCAGATGGGCATGGCGCGCGGCATGCTGTCGAACGAGGCTGGTCTCGGCACGGCGCCGATGGTGCATTCGAACGCGGCAACGCCGCATCCGTTTCGCCAGGGGCTCTGGGGCGCGGCCGAAGTGTTTATCGACACGACAGTCGTGTGTTCGATTACCGCCTTCGTCATCCTGAGTTCCGGCGTGCTGGCCAACGGCAATTCGGGCATCGAGATGTTGCTGGATGCGTTCGCCACCTATTATTCGCCGGAACTTGCGAACGCTTTCATCTCGGTCGCTATACTGACCTTTTGCCTGTCCACGCAGATCGGATTTTTCGTCTATTTCGAAACGGCGCTGGTCAGCCTGTTCGGGGAAACGTTTTTTCGCTATGCGAGGTGGAGTTACTTTCTGCCGGGCGTCTTGTTTGCGGGGATTACCAACGTCGACCAGCTCTGGGCGCTGGCCAACATATCGGTTGCTGCGAGCGCATTGCCAAACCTGGTCGCCCTGCTAATGTTGTCCGGTGTCTTCCTCGCATTGATGAAAGACTACTTGTCCGGTGAGAACCGGTACGCAACGGCCACAACAGACGCCAGCCGGGAGTACATCCGGATGGCTGCGCGTTGAACAAAGGACCGGGAGCTATGTCACCTTATCGACTGGACGAGACCGCGCGCGGCGTCTACATCATCTCAGCCACACCCTTCCTGGAGGACGGTTCGCTCGACCTGGAGAGCACGGACAGGCTCGCCGATTTCTACATCGAGCAGGGCGTCTCCGGCATTACGGTACTCGGCATGATGGGCGAGGCGCAGAAGATGGCGCCGGAGGAGTCGGAGGCCTTCCTGCTGCGCATGCTCAAACGGGTGGACAGCAAGGTACCGGTCGTAGTCGGCGTATCGAACGCGGGACTCGACAACCTCGTCCACCTGTCCGCGTTCAGCATGGACAACGGCGCTGCCGGCGTGATGGTCGCGCCGCTGCCCGGGCTCGGCACGGAGCAGAAGATCTACAATTACTTCGAGCAGGTGTTCGCCGCGCTGGGAGATGGCGTTCCCGTCTGCTACCAGGATTACCCGCAGGCGACCCGATCCGAGATATCGGTGCCGCTGTTCAACGAACTCGTTGCCGACTTCGAGCAGCTGGTCATGCTGAAGCACGAAGAGTGCCCGGGCCTCAACAAGATTTCGGCCGTGCGCAAGGCGTCGGACGAGGGTCTGCGCAGGGTGTCCATCCTGTGCGGCAACGGCGGTCTGTACCTGCCGCAGGAGCTGGCACGCGGCGCCGACGGGGCGATGACCGGTTTTGCGTACCCCGAGATGCTCGTCGCCGTGGTCGAGCTGCACCGGGCAGGGCAACATGACCAGGCCGAGGACGTTTTCGACGCCTACCTGCCGCTCGTCCGGCACGAACAGCAGCCGGGCTTCGGGCTGGCGTTGCGCAAGGAGGTCCTGCACCGACGCGGCGTAATCGCGTCGCCGAAGGTCCGCGCGCCCGGGCCGAAACTCAATGCAAGCGACCAGGAAGAACTGACCCGGCTGATCGAGCGGGTCGAACAATACATAGAGAGACTTTAATTATGGATCTGGGGATCAAAGGAAAACGCGCACTGGTGCTGGCTTCGTCACAGGGGCTCGGCCTCGGCATCGCAAGCAAACTCTGCGAGGAAGGCGCCAGCGTGATTGTCACCGGGCGCGACGAGGACAAGCTCGTGGACGTTGCCAACAATCTGAATGCGGAATGTGCGGGCGACGCCGGCTACCTCGTCGTCGACCTGACGGCAAGAGACGCCGCCGCCAATCTCTACGCAGGCGCAAAAAAGATGCTCGGCGGCGTCGACATCCTCGTCAACAACACCGGCGGGCCGCCGCCGGGAACGGTCGATGCGCCGGACGCCGAGCAGTGGCGCGAACAGATCGACACGATGCTGATCCGCGTGATCGAGATTACCAACCTGTGCATCGGGGACATGAAGTCCGCCGGCTGGGGCCGGATCCTGACGGTTGCGTCGTCCGGCGTCGTCCAGCCGATACCGAACCTGGCGATGTCGAACACCATCCGCTCGGCCATCGTCGGCTGGAGCAAATCCCTGTCGAACGAAACCGCTGCACAGGGCATTACGGTCAACATGCTGCTGCCGGGCCGGATCCTGACGGCCCGCCTGGCGCAACTCGACAAGGCCGACGCGGAGCGCACCGGCAGGACCATGGAGGAGGTCGCCGCGGCAGGACAGGCGACCATCCCCGCAGGTCGATACGGCACGGTCGAGGAATTCGGCAGTGTCGGCGCCTTCCTGTGCAGCGAGCCCGCCAGCTACATGACCGGCGGATTGATTCGCTGCGACGGCGGCGCGATCCGGGGCGTCTGACCCGTGGCCTTCGATCTCAAGATCTCCGGCGGCACCGTCGCGAATTCCTTCGAGACCTTCGCGGCGGATGTCGCGGTCAAGGACGGGCGAATCGTCGCCGTCGGCCGTGACCTCGGCGATGCCGAACGGGAGATCGACGCGTCCGGCAAGTACGTGCTGCCCGGCGGCATCGAGGCGCACTGCCACATCGAGCAGGAGTCGTCGAGCGGCCTGATGACTGCCGACGACTATTACTCGGGCAGCGTTTCCGCCGCCTTCGGCGGCAATACCTGCATCGTGCCGTTCGCCGCGCAGCATCGCGGGCAGAATCTCGAGTCGGTTCTCGAGCTCTATCACGGCCGCGCGGCGCCGAAATCGGTGATCGACTATTCGTTTCACCTGATCATCTCGGACCCCACGGATGACGTCCTGCACCGCGAGCTGCCGAAAGCGATCGAAGACGGTATTACCTCGTTCAAGGTTTACATGACCTACGACCGGCTGATCGTCGACGACAGTCAGATGCTGGACATCCTGTCGGTGGCGAAGCGTCACGGCGCGCTGACCATGATCCACGCCGAGAACAACGCGATGATCAAGTGGATGAGCGGCAAGCTCGTCGACTCGGGTCACGGCGCACCGAAGTACCACGCGCTGAGTCACCCGAGAACGGCGGAGTCGGAGGCCATCAACCGCGCCATCGCGCTGGCCGGGTTCCTCGATGCGCCGATTCTGATCGTGCATGTCTCGACCGAAGCCGGCGCACGGATCATCGCCAGGGCGCGCTACGACGGGCGCAAGGTGTTCGGCGAGACCTGTCCGCAGTACATGTTCCTGAATGCCGAGCAGATGGACCTGCCGGGCATGCACGGGGCCAAGCTTTGCTGCAGCCCGCCATTGCGGGATCGCGCGTCGCAGGAGGAGATCTGGCGCTGCCTGCAAAACGGCACGTTCCAGGTCTACTCGTCCGATCACGCGCCGTACCGCTTCGACGAAACCGGCAAACTGCACGCCGGGCCCGACGCCAGGTTCCCGCAGATCGCCAACGGGCTGCCCGGCATCGAGATGCGACTGCCCTTGCTGTTCTCCGAGGGCTTCATGACAGGACGCATCACGCTCAATCATTTCGTCGCGCTGGCTGCGGGCAACGTGTCGAAGATCTACGGCCTGGAGCACCGCAAGGGCTCGATCACCGAGGGCCGGGACGCCGACATCGCCATCTGGGACCCGGAACTGACGCGCACGGTCCGCGCGCAAGACATGCATGACAACATGGAGTTCACGCCCTACGAAGGCATGCAGATCACCGGCTGGCCGACGACCGTGATCCAGCGCGGCAGGGTCGTGGTCGAGAACGATGCTTTGCAGGTAAAGCGCGGCGCCGGCGAATTCATCCCGCGCCGGACGATCGATACGACCGGCATGCCCGGCAGGCTCGCGCCTGAGCTGGATCCGGCACAGAATTTCGGTGTCGAACTCGACGTCTGATGATGCGGGTGCTGGTCATCAACCCGAATTCCAACGAGCAGGTGACCGACAAGCTGCGCGAGTCCCTCGGGATATTCGATCATGTGGCGACCATCGAGTGCGTGACCCTGGCCGCAGGCCCGTTCGGCATCGAGACCGATGCCGACGTAGCGTTAGCCGCATCCCTTGTCGTTGCGCGAGTCGGCGGCGAGCACGATTACGACGCGTTCGTCATCGCGTGTTATTCGGACCCGGGACTCGCGGACTGCCGCCAGCGGACGGACAAGCCGGTATTCGGCATGCAGGAGAGTGCGCTCAAGGAAGCGGCGAGAGACGAGCGCCGATTCGGCGTGCTCGCGCTTTCCGACGAGTCGATCGCCCGCCACCTGCCGTACATCGATAAGCTGGGTCTGCGTCGGCAGCTGGCGGCGGAGCTGCCGCTCGATATCTCCGTCGAGCAGTCCGCAGCGGACCCGGCGAGCCTGGAAAAAGTGATCGCTACCGGTCGTCGGCTCATCGAGGAATTCGGCGCCGACACCATCGTGCTCGGCTGTGCAGGAATGGCCGCCTTACAGGGCGCGGTAGAGCGGGCTTTGTGCGTGCCGGTGATCGAGCCTGTTCGTGCGGCGGTCGAGGAAGCGATCGCGGCTGGTTCTATATAAAAAGAAGCACCCGTGACGGGTGCTTCTTCAAACGGGTTTTGTTGCCGGGCTAAGCCTTGTCCATCGCCTCGGCCATGCTGTCGAGCGCCGTCCTGATCAGCGGGCGCGGCGCACCGAGATTCATGCGCATGAAGGTTTCGCCGCCCGGTCCGTAATTACGGCCGGGATTCAGCTGAATACCCGCGTTGCGCACCAGCCATTCCTCCACGATATCGACAGCCCGTTTCGGGTCGTCGCCGGACTGGCTGGCCTCGGCTTTGCCATGGGCGTCGATCTTGTCCATCAGGCCGCCGACGTCCACCCAGGCGAGATAGGTGCCCTGCGCCTTCGTATAGCTCACCCCGGGCAGATTTTCCCGCATATAGGACTGCACGTACTCGTGATTGCCGTCGATGTAGTCGAGCAACTGGTCCAGCCACTCGGCGCCTTCGCGATACGCCGCCTCGTTGGCGACCATGCCGAGGGTGTTGAGGTCGACGCGATGGTTGTAAAGGATGCGCTCCTTCAGCACCGGGTTCGTCGTGAACCAGTAAGCGCTCTTCATCGCCGCAAGGCTGAATGTCTTGCTGATGGCCTTGAACGTGATGCTGTTCGCGACGATGTCCTTGTCCGGGAGGCTCGCGAACGGCACGTACTTCTGGCCTTTCATCACGAAATCGCAGTGGATCTCGTCGGCGAGCACGGTGACCTGGTTTTCGAGGCAGAGCCGACCCATGCGCATCAGGTCTTCCTCCGACCAGCAGTTGCCGGTCGGGTTTTGCGGATTACAGAGCAGGAACGCCGGCGTATCCGGATCGAGCCGGGACTCGAAGTCGTCCCAGTCGATCTCCCAGACGCCATTGTTGTTGATCATCACGTTCTCGCTGGCGACCGTCCGGCTCCAGCGCAGGTCGCTATAGAAGCCGTTGTATGTCGGCGTATTGATCAACACCTTCTGGGCGGGGTCGCATAGCGTGTTGAGCGCAGAGATCAGGCCCGGATGTACGCCGCTCGAGATCACGATCGAGTCGGGATCCACTTCGACGCCGTGCCGGTCACGGTTCCAGTCGACGATGGCCTGGATATAGGAATCGGCGATACGCGTGTATCCCCAGTTTTCGTGCGCGATACGCTTCTGCAAAGCTTCCGTGATACAGGGCGCGGCGCGGAAATCCATGTCGGCGATGCCCATGCCGACTTTGATCTTGCCGTCACCCCACCTGGTGACCTGCGAGTCCCACTTGATGCACTCGGTGCCGAAGCGGTCATAGACTTCGTCGAAATTGTATTTGCCGTTCGACGCCCGTGCCGTCTCTGCGGCTGCCGCGGTGATGGACCCCGCCCCGGTGGCGCCTGCCAGCGCGGTCATGCCCGCGCCCTTCAGGAATGCCCGGCGATTGAATTCTGTAACGTTAGACATTGCTTTTTCCTCGGAACCTGCGCGGCCGGTGTGTACGGGCGCGTCTGTCGCTCGTAGCATAGACCGATCGGTCAGGTACCGCAAAAGGGTGCCTCGGCGGTTGACGGGAAAGTCCCACAAATAGAGCGCATTAAGCCCGACAGGCCGATGATCCCGCCCTGTCGGGATACGCCTCAGGCGCTGTTGACGGCCTCCGCCATCGCGTCGAGTGCGGCTTTGACGATCTTGCGCGATGAGCCGACGTTGAAACGCATTCTGCCCGCGCTGCCTTTGCCGAAGCTCGAGCCCGGGTTCAGGTAGACCCCCGAGTTCATGACCAGCCAGTCCTGCATATAGTGCTCGGGCGTGGCCATTTCATGCTCGGCAGCTTTGTCCACTGCGCCGATAGCGTCCATCGTCTCGCTGAAGTCCAGCCAGGTCAGGTAGGTACCTTCCGGCCGGTTATAGCCTACCGACGGCATGTTCTTCGCAATATAGTTCTCGGCGAAGGAATGATTGTCGTCGATGTAGGCAAGCAGCTGGTCGAGCCACTCACCGCCGTCGCGGTAGGCCGCTTCGTTGGCGACACAACCGAGCGTGCTGACCGAACTGAAGTGATAGTGCTGGACACGCTGCAGCAAGGTCGGGTTGGTCGAGTGCCAGTAGGCGTTCTTCATGCCGGCCATGTTGAAAGTCTTGCTGGCCGAATTGAAGGACAGGCTGTTGTCGACGATCTCCTTGTCCGGCAGCCGCGCGAATGGCACGTATTCGTAGCCCGGGCGGACGAAATCGGAATGGATCTCGTCGGACAGGACCACTACATCGTGCTCGAGGCACATCTGGCCGAGCTTGAGCAGCTCTTCCTCGGTCCAGACATTGCCGGTCGGGTTCTGCGGATTGCAGACGATCATCGACTGCGTCTGTGGGTCGGCGAGCCTTGCAGCCAGGTCATCCCAGTCGATCTCGTAGCGGCCGTCACGGCGATGCATCTCGCTTTCGTCGGCGATCGTGTAGGTGTGGCGCGCCATGAAGTAAAAGCCGGAATAATTGGGGGACAGCAAGACGACTTTGCTGCCTGGCCGCGAGAAGGTACGCAGTGCCGCGATCAGTGCCGGGTAGACGCCGGCCGAAAGCTGGATGGCCGACGGGTCGAGTTCGAGCTTGTTGCGCTCGGCATTGAACTCGGCGATGGCTTCCTTGAGCGAGTCCGTGTTGCTCATATAGCCCCAGGTGTGATGTTTGCAGCGTTCGGCGAGCGCCTCGGTGATGCACGGCGCGCATTCGAAGTCCATGGTTGCGACGCCCATGCCGTACTTGAATTCTCCGCCCGGATACTGACTCGCCGGAGAGTCCCAGCGCGCACAGTTCCATCCGCCACGTTCGTAGACCGTATCGAAATCGTAGCTGCCGTTCCTGAACAGCCCCTGGCCGTCATCGTCGTCGGCGATGGCAAGTGCCGGCGCCGTGCTCGCCAGTGCCGTCATGCCGGCGCCTTTCAGGAAGCTACGGCGGTTCAGCTCCGTGTATTGCGACATCGTTGTCCCCTTCAAAAAAGTATTACCCGTCGTCGCGGGCTTCGCGGAATCATATCGAATTGTCATGGCGGCCGGGGGTTCGCATCGTCAGGCGGCCCTGTTCGTGCCTATTTTCTGATGCGCGCTTCAACCGTCAGCGTATCCAGCGCGCCGTCTTTGTAATCCAGCTCCGAATCGCCGGGCGCGTAACGGCTCAGCGACAGTATGTAGGCGAGGATGTCCACATACTCCTTTTCGGTCAGGAACCCCGGATTGCTCTCCGGCATCGAGGTGCTCATCACCGTGTACAGGATGCTGATGGGCTGGCCCTCCCAGCGTTTCAGGACCGGGCGGAAGTACTTCTTGTCGTGACACAGCAGGCAGTGCTGCGTATACAGCACCTCGCCGACCTTCGCCTGGTCACGCGTGTAGACGCCGTCGTTGACCGTGCGCGGATCGGCCATGGCGCTACCGGCCCACAGTGCCGGGAGCACCGTTACCAGGAGTGTCGCGACTGTTGTTCTCATCCGTCGATTATCGGTCAATGTGGCTGAATACCTGCTTAAGGCCGTTTCAGAAATCCGCCAGCGCCATGGCAGTCAGTCTCGGCCCGGTCTGCAGCATGAGGTACTGCCGGCCCTCGTGGACGTAAGTCATCATGCCATAGCTGCTGTCCGCCGGCGCTTCGACCTGGGCCAGCGTCTCGCCGGTCGTCTTGTCCACGGCAAACAGGGTGGGCGTGCCATCGCTGATATTGCCCGCATAAATCAGCAGGGTCGGCGTCACGACCATCTGCGCAACTCGCAGACCGTAACCCGTGTTCGGGATGTCCATGCCCTGCAGGTCGGGATGATCCAGGACCGCGTCCGGGGTCTCCCCGACCGGGATCCACCACAGGTGATCACCCGTGTTCATGTCGATCGCCGTGATCCGGCTGTACGGCGGCTTGAACATGTTGAGCCCGTCCGGACCGCGAACACCGAAGCCGCTCAATACCGCGTAGTCGGCAATGGTCGTTCCGGTCGGGGCTTCGAGCAGCGCGTCCCGTTCGGAGCCGGGCGCCATGATGCGCGTCGAGCAGTGCTTGCGCGACGTGACATAGAGGACGCCGGTGGTCGGGTCTGCGGCAGCCGGTCCATCGATGTTGACGCCGCCGATGTCGCCCGGACACCAGAGCGCCGCCTGCTTGCCGAGGTCATTGTCACGATGCAGCGGCGGCTGGAACAGCGGACCGGTCTCGTAGGGCTCGAGGATCTCCAGCATCCGCGCCCTCAGTTCCGGCGTGAAATCGATCAGGTCGTCTTCGGTCAGTCCCTGGATATCGTAGGGAGCGGGCCTGGTCGGGAACGGCTGCGTCGTCGACAGTTTTTCACCCGGTATTTTCGATGCGGGGACCGGTCGCTCCTCGATCGGCCAGATCGGTTCGCCCGTCTCGCGGTTGAACGTGTACACGAACGACTGCTTCGTCACCTGCGCGACGATCGGCACGACTTCGCCATTCTGCGTCACGTCCATCAGTACCGGCGCCGTTGGCGTATCGTAGTTCCAGATGTCGTGGTGGATCATCTGGAAGTGCCACTTGCGTTCGCCGGTCTTGACGTCCAGCGCAATCAGGCTGGTGCTGAACAGGTTATCGCCCGGGCGGAAGCCGCCGTAGAAGTCGACGGTGGCGCCGTTCGTCGGGATATAGACGATGCCGCGCTTCTGGTCTGCCGACAGCGGCGCCCAGGAAGAGATGTCGCCGGTCCACTGCCAGGCATCGTTCTCCCAGGTCTCGTGACCGAACTCGCCCGGCCCCGGCAGCACCTTGAATTTCCACAGGAACTCGCCGCTCTTCTTGTCGTAGGCGAGGATGTCCCCCGGGATGTTTTCGATGCGCGACTGGTTATATCCCTGCTCGGCCGAATTACCCACGACGATGACGTCGTTGACGACGATCGGCGGAGACGACGAGGTGATGTAGCCCTTCTCGAGCGGGATGCCGTCATAAGGGTCGTATTCATGGCCGAGGTCGGCGAGCAGATCGACGACGCCGGTTTTCGGGAAGCCGTCGATCGGCACCGGTTTGCCGAAACCCTCGAGCGGCTCGCCGGTCCTCGCATCGAGCGCAGTCAGGAAAAAGCCCGGCGAGACGATATAGATGACGCCGCGGCCGTCGACTTCCGAGTAGGCGACACCCTTTCCGTAGTCCTTGCGCATCGAGTATTCCCAGCGGGCAGTGCTCGGCTCCCGGTAGGACCAGATGGTCTCGCCCGTTCCCGGATCGATGGCGACGACATGCCGGCGCGGACCGGCAACCGTGTAGAGGACGCCGTCGATATAGCTCGGCGTGGAGCGCCCGCTGGCGGCACTGAAGCTGGCGCCGTCCCAGACCCAGGCTTCCTCGAGGTCCTCGAAATTGTCCGCGTCAATTTCTTCGGCCGGCGAATAACGGGTGTGCGCAGAGTCACCGCCGAGGTAGTGCCAGCGGCCGTCCGCGGTACCGGGCGCTTGCGCAAATATCTGAAAAGAAAAGAAAAGGCCTGCCGCCACAACGGCCAGTTTGCGAATCATTTTGCTCCCCCTCGGTGTTGCGAAAGGAGCATACCGCAGTGCCGGAAACAGGAAAACACATTCTCCGGAAACCAATATCGCTACGCGCAATCGGCGCTGCGGATTTTGTCATATGCTGGAGACTGACCGCCCAGCGAGGTGATCCATGCCCGTGCAGAATCCCGTCATCGTCATACCAGGAATTACCGCAACCGATCTCGTCGACGACTACCCGCTACGCGTCGACGAAGTCTGGACAATGGTCTTCAACAAGGAGTACGAACGGGTCGCCCTGCATCCCGACGATCTTCGCTACGAAGCCGTCGAACCGGCGCACGTCGTCGCCGGGCAGTTGTTTCCGATCTACAACGACCTCATTCGCGCATTGCGTCACGAGCTGTCCGCGCATGCTGACAAACCAACACCTGTGTACGCGTTTCCCTATGACTGGCGCATGGACATCCGGCAGACGGCTCGCCGGCTCGGCGGTTTCGTCGACGAGGTCATCGCCCGCACCCGCTTGCTCAAGCACTATGGCGGCGCCGACAATCTGCAGGTCGATCTCGTGGGTCATTCGATGGGCGGCCTGGTCATCACCGAATACCTGGCGGACCGGCGGCGCAAATCCCGGGTCAGCAAGGTCGTGACGATCGGCACGCCATTCCAGGGATCGATCGAGGCCATCGTCAAGATGACGACCGGTATGAGTCTGATTACCGGACCGGAACCGAAAGAACGCGAGCGGGAAGCCGCCCGGGTTACGCCGGCCCTGTACCAGCTGTTCCCGAGTTTCGGCGCGGCCGTTACCGATATCGACGGCAATGAAGTCGACATCTTCGATCCGCAGAACATCCAGGCAAGCATCGTCGACAGCCTGACCGAATTCGTGCGCCTCTATTCGGTCTCGACGCGGCGCGCCGATCGCGCGGCGAAGGCAGGCGAGATTTTGGGCGGCATGCTTGCCGCCGGCAGGTCACACAGGAAATCCGTGCAGCGCTTCAAACCGTCTCAGGCAGGCATTCGCCGCAAGGACTGGCTGGCGATCATCGGCATCGGCGAGCGGACGCGAGCACAGATGACCGTCGACAACAGCGGCGACAGGGCCCGTTTCGTCATCGACGAGTCGCAGTTCGTGAATCAATTGACGGGCAAGGATGACAAGCCGGCGAAGACCGGCGACGGCACCGTGCCGCTGGCCGGCGCGATTCCGCCGTTCCTGCCCGCGACGCACCCGGTATGCATCAAGGATTCGGACCTCGAGTTTCTCGAGCTGCGCGATCGCATCATGGTCGGCGTCGGCGGCCTGCACGGACTCCTGCCGCGGATCAACCTGGTGCAGCGCCTCGTCACCAAGCATCTCAAGCCGCGCTATCACGGCCGGGTCTGGGGCCGGCGGATGCCGGGCGCGCAATCCTGGAACCCGCCGATCGGCGGTCTCGGCGAGCGGAGCTGACGCGGGTCAGTTATCGAGCCTGGGAAACTCGGCGGCGATCTTGCTGCCGGTGAACTGCGCCACCCAGCCCTCCGGATTATTGAACAGCCGGATTGCCGTGAAGCTCGGGTTCGGTCCCATATCGAACCAGTGGCGGGTGTTTGCCGGCACCGAGATCAGGTCGTCTCTTTCGCAGAGCATCGAATAGACCTTGCCGTCCACGTGCATGATAAACAGGCCCTGACCGCGGACGAAGAAGCGAACCTCGTCCTCGCTATGCGTATGCTCATCGAGGAATTTCTCGCGGAACGCGACCTTGTCCGGATGCTCCGGATGCATGCTGACGACATCCCAGGTCTGGTAGCCGCCTTCCGCAACCAGCTTGTCGATCTCGGCCTGGTAGGCCGCGATGATCGTGTCACTGTCGGCATCGTCGGGCAGGTCCCGGTCGGCCTGCCAGCGCTCGATACGAATGCCGGCCCCGCCGAGCGCCGCGGCTATCTCGGCAAAGTCTTCCGTCGCCAGCAGCGGATTGGCTGCGTCGTCTTCGTTGTAGACCGTCAAATGACTCATATTCCGATTCCCGTCAACGATTCACTGCTCAAGTATAACCTCGCCGAAGTCGTGCGCGACCCGGTGATCGCCGATGACTACGCCAGCGTCGCGCACGACCTGCACAGTCTGCATCCCGGCCTCGCGCGCGGCGTCGAGCTCGGCGGCGACGTCCGACAGGAACAGGATGTCGCTCGCAGGATGGCCGATCGAATCTGCGATCTGCCGGTAGGAGTCGACCTCCTGCTTGTGCCCGACATGGGTGTCGAAGTAGCCGTCGAATAATGCGGTCAGGTCGCCGGCGTCGCTGTAAGCGAAGATCAGCTTCTGTGCGTCGACGGAACCGCTGGAGTAAACATACAGTTCGATACCTGCCGCATGCCACCGTCGCAGGCCGTCGACCGCGTCATCGTACATGTGCCCGGTAAAGGCGCCTGACACATAGCCGTCCCGCCAGATATGGCCCTGCAGCGACTTGAGCGGCGTGGCCTTGACGTCCTCGGCGATCCAGCCGAGCAGGATGTCGATTACGCGCTCGGTGGTCGCTCCTGGTTCGTCCGCTTCGCGCCGGGTAGCTTCGAGCAGGGCGGCGATTTCGGCCTCGTCCGCATGCGAGCGGACGAAGTCCGGCAACGCACGGCTCGCGTAGGGGAAAAGCACCTCGTGTACGAAACTGATTGCGCTGGTGGTGCCTTCGATGTCCGTGAGAATGGCCCGCGGCATCATGGCAGGCTCGCGAGCATCTCCTGCCAGGCACAGTCCAGCAGGAATTCGAAGCCCTCGACATGACGCCTGGCTTCCGCCACATCTCGTCCCCACGCATAGAGCCCGTGACCCGCGATCAGGAAACCCGGCACCGGGAAACCCGATTCGGCATGGAGAGAGGCGATGCGCTCAGCGAGCGCATCCAGGTCCTGGTCGTTCTCGAATATCGGCAGGGTCAGCGCAGTCTCGTGGGTCGTCACGCCTCGAATGGCCTTCTGCATCTCGTATCCCGAGACCGTCAGCGCGGAACCGGCGTTCCGCGACAGCGTCGTGGCAGCGACGGAATGGGTATGCAGCACCGCGCCAATCGACGGCTCGAGCGCGTAAAGGCGCGCGTGCAGGGGCGTTTCTGCCGAGGGTTTGCAGGTCGGGTCCAGTGCGCCGCCGCCGCAGTCGCAGACCATCAGGTCATCGGCAGACAGTAGCGATTTGTCCCTGCCGGACTGTGTTATCAGGAACCTGGCATCGTCGATTCGCGCAGAAAAGTTGCCGCTCGTCGCGCGGCACCAGCCGCGATCGCCGAATAACCTGCACACATTGCAGAGCGCGTCGACCAGTTGCGGAAACTCTTTCGGCGTCATCGGTACCAGTTATCGCAGATCGGCCGCCGTCAACGGTGACGACAGGAGCTGTTCGAAGCGGGTCCAGCGCTCTTCCAGCCCTGGATCATTCCGCTCCACGTATTCACGGACGATGTCCTTACCCAGATTGTAGTTGATGACGTAGCTGCGATAGGCGTCGAAAAACTCGGTACGCTTCAGCGCCCTTTCCGGCGAGCTCAGCGTGTAGTCAACCAGCCACTGCACGGCCGCTTCCCGATCGATCGCGCCATTGAGATAGTCTCGTGCCGCCTCGTTACCCGCGTAGTCGAGACGCGCCAGCAGCGCCAGCAGTTCGTAGTAGCGATCCGCCTCGCTGGCATCGAGTCCCGCCAGCGGGAACAGCGCCTCTTTTTCGAACGCTATCCGTTCCTCGCCCGGGAAAGCGAGGTCGATGCCGTAATTGCCGCTGCCTTCGGCGATCAGCGACTGCGGGCTGAACAGCGGGTACAGCGTGAATTCGAGCCAGCCTTTGTCCTGGACAAGATGCTTTTCGAGCAAGGCGTTGAAAGTGTGATGGCCCGGGTAGCCCTCATGGCAGCCGAGATCGACGGCCCGGCTGATGTAGATCGGCAGGTCGGTGTTGATCTGGATCAGGCTTCGCGCATCGCCCTGGTACCAGTTGTAGCCGGACCAGGGTTTGTCGGTGACGTATTCGAGGCTGAACGACTCGTTCTCGGGCAACTCTATATATAAGAGTGTGCGACGACGGCACTCGGCGATAGCCGCAGCGAACACCTCGGCCAGCCGCTCGGGCGGAATGACGAACCGGCTCCGGAAGTCATCGACCCGCTCCGGCAGCGGGCCCTCGCCGCCGACCACCCGGTCGATCTCGTCGAGGATCGCCTCGAAATACGCCGCATCATGATCGGGCGCGGCAGAGCGGAACAGGCGGCGGGATTCCTCGTCGAAGTCCAGGGCATTGCCGCGCGCCAGTTCGATGCGGGTCTCGAGCGCGATCAGCCGGCCGACCAGGCCGTCTAGGCGCATTCTTTCCTCGCGATTCGTGCCCGGGCCGCGCAGCGCCAGCAGCGCTTCCTGCAGGCGCGCCGCGCGCCGCGCGATCTCGTCGACCGGGAGCTGCGCGCCGATGGCCGACGCCCGTATTTCCTCCGGTCCGAAGTAGGCGTCGACATGTCCCGCATCGTGCTGGCCCATGCTGAGCTCGAGGAACAGGTATTCCTTCGCGTGATCCTCCATGACCGACGTGCCGGTCGCTGGCAGGTCGCCGCCGCAGGCCGCCACGGCGCCCATCGTCGCCAGCAGGAATATTTTTTGTCTCATGGACTTCATCCGACGCTACACTGTCATAGTTAGAGAGGCCGAACAGCATAAACGGATCACCGACGATGCGAAACCAGTCCAGCCAGTGGTTCATCCCGCTCTTTCTCGCCGCAGGCGCAGGCCTCGCGCTCTGGTACTACTGGAGCCAGATCAGCGAGCCGCCGCCGGCGGCCGTTGCCGAGCCCGAGGCGCCGCCGTTGGCGCGTGAATTGCCCGGACCGTTGCACCCGGTGGAGCGGCCGGCATCGGGCGATACCGATCGGCCCGATCTCGTGCCGTTGCCCGCGCTCGGTGATAGTGACCAGTACCTCAAGATCGAGATCGTCGACATCTTCGGCGCCTCGGTCGAAGACCTGCTGGCGGATTCGGGATTGATCGAACGAATCGTGGCGACCGTCGACAACCTGCCGCGGTCGCACGTCGCGGAACGGATTCGTCCGGTCGGCCGGCTGGGCAGCGCGTTCGAGTTCGACGGCCAGGATGCCAGCGGGGAATTTCGCATCAGCCCCGAAAACTACGCGCGTTATGACGCGCTTGTTGCCATGCTGGCATCCGCGGATCTCGAGGCCTTGAGCGACGTCTACCGGCGCTACTATCCGCTGTTCCAGAAGGCGTACGTAGACCTCGGCTATCCGGACGGCTATTTCAACGACCGGCTCGTCGAAGTGATCGACCACCTGCTCGAGACGCCGGAGATTGGCGATCCGGTCAATCTCGTCCGTCCCAACGTCCTGTTCGAATTCGAGGATCCGCGCCTCGAGGC
>JABAOE010003735.1_pt1 | contig 23616 bp, 19 predicted proteins | sample 7062141 | NCBI WGS metagenome assembly JABAOE01 (sample SAMN14538627, study PRJNA623070) | marine sediment metagenome | biome: marine biome [ENVO:00000428]; feature: marine pelagic biome [ENVO:01000023]; material: deep marine sediment [ENVO:00002113] | place: India: Gulf of Khambhat ... | reverse complement strand
CCAGGCACCTGCTAGGCGACCTCATGCGCGCCAGCATCATTCCTTCCGCCGCGACCGGCTGGCGAAGCCCGGCCGTCATGCTGATGATCATGGCGTTCGCCATGCAGATTGCCTTCGCCACCTGGTGGACGCTGATCAAGAATTTTGCCGTTGAGGATGTCGGCTTTACCGGCCGCGAGATCGGTTTTCAGGAATCGATCCGCGAAATTCCGGGCTTCCTGGCCTTTCTGGCGGTCTACATTCTGCTTCTCATGCGCGAGCAGAAACTGGCGCTTAGCGCCCTTGCCGTGCTCGGGCTGGGCGTTGCGGTCACCGGCTGGTTCCCCTTTGCGACAGGGCTCTATCTGACGACGTTCATCATGTCCGTCGGCTTTCACTATTTTGAGACCATGCACCAGAGCTTGGCCCTGCAATGGCTGCCCAAGCCGGAGGCGCCGCGCATCATGGGCCGCATCCTCGCCGTCGCCGCCGCCGCGCAGCTTCTCGCTTTCGGTCTCATTGCCGTCTTGTGGAAAGCGCTTGCGCTTGATTTTGCCACGGTCTTCCTCGCCGCCGGCGCGCTGACCCTGGCGATTGTCATCTTCATGTGGATCGCCTTCCCGCCTTTTCACGAAGAAACGCCGCAGGTGAAGAAGCTCGTCCTGCGCCGGCGCTACTGGCTCTATTACGCCTTGACCTTCATGGGCGGCGCCCGCCGGCAGATCTTCATCGTTTTCGCCTCCTTGATGATGGTTGAGAAGTTCGGCTACGAGGTCCATCAGATCGCCTGGCTTTTTCTGATCAACTGCCTGTTCAACATCGCCTTCGCCACCAGGATCGGCGGCTTTATCGGCCGTTTTGGCGAACGCCGGGCGCTGAGCCTGGAATATGTCGGCCTGATTGCCGTTTTCGGCACCTATGCTTTCGTGCAAAGCGCCTGGCTGGCGGCCGCGCTCTATGTGATCGATCACGCCTTTTTCGCCTTGTCCATCGCCATGAAGACCTATTTCCAGAAGATCGCCGATCCGTCCGATATCGCCCCGACGGCCGGCGTCGCCTCGACGATTAACCATTTGGCCGCCGTCGCCATCCCGGCGGTCTTCGGCCTGATCTGGCTGGTTTCGCCGTCAGCCGTGTTCCTGATCGGCGCCGGCATGGCCGGCATCTCGCTGGTCCTGGCGCGGCTGGTGCCGCATCGGCCTGAGGCCGGCATCGAGCTGGTCTGGCACGAGCGCGCCCGCATCGGCACCGCCGCGGCACAATAGGCATTGCCATAAATCGGCGCTATGGCGCACAGTATGGACCGACCTGTGATCGCAACCCCGCTACAGGACAGCCGATCTTGACCAGCCCGCCGATTATGGCCAATCCGGGGACAGTCATCGTCCTGATCGGTCTGGCTGCCGTTTTGGCCGGCTGCACCGCAACCGGCAATCCCAAGCCCGATATCACCGTCGGCTATTACGAGGTCAGCGGCGGCACAACGAAGGCGATCGACCGGCAGCTCGCGTCGCACGGGCCCTATATCCCGGGCAAGGGCCGCGTTCTTGCCGCCACCGACATCGCCCTGGTTCCGCGTATTCTTCTGAAGGCGCGACCGGGCCAGTGCTCCGTGGCGGAGGCCCGCTTTCAGGTCAAGGCCAAGGTCACCTTGCCGAAATGGCGCCAGCGCCAGAGCGCCAGCGGCGACATCGCCGACACCTGGGACAATTTCGCCGCCTATGCCGCCATCCACGAGCTCGTTCATATCAAGATCGCCGAAGACTATGCCGACATGCTCAGCCGCCGCCTCAACGATTTGCCGCCGGAGGCGGACTGCAAGACGCTGGAAAAGAAAATCGACGCCGTGGCAAGAGCCGTGGAAGCCGAGCATGGCCGCGCCCAGGACAAATTCGACAGCGACGAAAGCAAACGCTTCCGGCGACTGATCGCTGAGGCCGAAGCCGCCGGCTAGCGCCGGTCGATGCGCTGAAAAACCGTGAGCGACTTGGGCGATCACGATTGCCTCTGCCGGCCGCCGGTTCTAGGCTGCCGGGCCTTGGCCGGGTCGGCGGCGTGGGGAGTAGTGGCGTGCGGCATCGGTTCACCGTCCTGACCTGTCTGCTGGCCGGCATGCTTTATGCGGGCAGCGCAGCGGCGGAGGTAGTCAGCGACGTGCGCTACCAGACCTATACGGTGCGCGGCCAGACCGCCCGCGAGATATGGCGCGAGATCGGCCGCAAGGGTCCGCATCAGCGCCGCCGCGGCCTTTATGCCCAGGCGCTGTCGGAAATCCGCTACGGCTGGTCGGTGACCTATGCCAGGCGCGCCGGTTCGTGTCGCGTGGAGGACGCGACAATCGACGTCAGGGTGCTGATCACCCTGCCGGAATGGGTCGGCGAGAAGCGCGGCGAGCCGCGCCTGAAGAACGCATGGCAGCGCTACCTGGCCAAGGTGCGCCGCCATGAGGAAAGGCACAAGACGATTGCCCTTGAAACGGCGGCGGCCGTCGATCGCGAATTCAAGAAGGCGCCGCAATACCGCACCTGCGACGCCCTGAAATTCTATCTGGAGAAGACCACCGAGCGCATCCTGGCACGCGAGCGTCGCCGCCAGGACCACTTCGACCGAACCGACCCGCCGATCATTCTGCGCTAGCCCGCAGGCCACTTGTCCTGTCATCCTCCGGCTTGACCGGAGGATCAATCACCGCAGCCCGATAGACCCCAATTCATATCGCCGACAAATGGCGGCGAATAGACTGACGGACTTGGGCCTGGACGCGGCTTCCCTCCAGCCAAACAGCCACGCACCCTCCGTCATATCAGATCACGCCGAGCTTCTTTTGCAGCTTCGATGAGGAGGTTGTGTACTGGAAGACGATGCGCTGGTCGGGATGGACGATGCGCTTGGCCGCCTGTGCCATCAGCGCCCCTTCGTGGAAGCCCGACAGGATCAGCTTCAGCTTGCCGGGATAGGTGTTGATGTCGCCGATGGCGAAGATGCCCGGCTCCGACGTCTCGAACTTTTCCGTGTCGACCGGGATCAGGTTCTCGTGGAGATTGAGGCCCCAGTCGGCGACCGGCCCGAGTTTCATCGTCAGGCCGAAAAACGGCAACAGCCGGGTGCACGGCACCTCCACCTCGCCGTCCGGCGTCTTGACGACCGCCGCCTCCAGCCGGCCGTTTTCGCCCGTCAGGCTCATCACCTGGCCGAGCTGGAATGTCAGGCCGCCGGCATCGCTGAGCGCTTCCATCTTCTTGACGCTGTCTGGGGCGGCCCGGAATTCCGGCCGCCGGTGCACCAGCGTCAGGGATTTGACCAGCGGCTGCAGGTTGAGCGTCCAGTCCAGCGCGCTGTCGCCGCCGCCGGCGATCAGCAGGTCGTGGCCGCGGAAATCCTCCATCTGGCGCACCGCATAAAAGACGCTGCTGCCCTCATAATCCTCAATGCCGGCGATCGGTGGGCGCTTGGGCTGGAACGATCCGCCTCCGGCGGCGATCACCACGACCTTCGCCCTGACCCCGGTGCCGGCGTCGGTGCGCACGATGAAGCCGTTCTCGCCTGTGCGTTCAAGCTCCGTGACCATCTCGCCGAGATGGAATTGCGGGGCAAACGGCCTGATCTGCTCCATCAGCTTCTCAACCAGCCCCTCGCCGGAGATCACCGGCCAGGCCGGAATGTCGTAGATCGGCTTTTCCGGATAGAGCTCGGCGCATTGTCCGCCCGGCCGGTCGAGGATGTCGATCAGGTGACAATTCAGATCCAGAAGCCCGAGTTCGAAGACGGCGAACAGGCCGACCGGCCCGGCGCCGATGATCACGACATCGGTTTCAAAGAGATCGGTGGTCATAAAAGTCTCGGTCCGTTAAATGGCAATGATCGGCGGCGTCGGCAGGTCTAGCGGCATTGCCGCAGCGCTCAAAGCAACAATTTTCCGCCGCCGCCAAAGGCCGCAGATCGCTGTTTCCTCGCAGCTGCGATGTCGGGCACGCCATGCCGCGCCTGCCGGGTCGGCCCTGGCCACAGCGAACCGGCTAGGCCTGCCGCTCCGGCACGGTCACCGTCAGCCCGTCCATTTCGTCGCGCACCCGGATCTGGCAGGACAACCGCGATGTCGGGCGCACGTCATAGGCAAAATCAAGCATGTCCTCCTCCATCGGCTCCGGTTCGCCGGTCAGTTGCGCCCACGCCTCATCGACATAGACATGGCAGGTGGCACAGGCGCAAGCGCCACCGCATTCCGCCTCAATCCCCGGCACACCGCTTTTGATGGCGGCCTCCATTACCGTGGAGCCGTTTTCCGCATCCACTTCGTAGCGCGTGTCGTCGCGTCCGTTGAAAACGATCTTTGTCATGCAGGGTGGGCCGGTTCGGGAAGGTCGATGTGGGTTCAGGCAGGCTTGTTTGCAAGTCCGGTCTGCAAGTCAAGCCGGATCCGCCTCTTTGACCCGCTCCCGCCTGGCTCGCTGCGGCCAGCTGCGTTCAGTCCGACGCGCCGTGCAGATGCGCGATGGCCTCCGTGACAGCGTGACGCAGCGGCGCCAGATCGGCCGGCCCGGCCCGGCAGTCGCTGGCCAGGGCGGCGGCGACATGGGTGAGCCGCAGGGCTCCGACATTGCGCGCCAGCCCCCTGATGGCCAGCAGGCGGTCGCCCAGCGTCGCGGCGTCTTGCGCCCGCTCCGCCTGGACCACCAGGCGCTCCACCTCCGTGGCAAACAGCGCCAGGATTTCCACGCGCAGATCGTCATCGCCCATGCTCCGGCGGTCAAGATGCGCGTCATCGAAAACCGGCAGATCCACATCGGGGGCCGGTGGATCGGGCGGTTGCGGGTCAACCATCTGTGCGCCCCCGATTGCGGCCGCTCCCGGGCCCGTCAGTTGCCCTCGTCGGGTCGCCTCAGCACGGCAAGCCCTTCAGGTGTCAGCCGGTGCACCGGCCATTCCGGCTCCGCCTGGCCGGTGAACCACGGTTCCGCCCAGCCCCTTTCAACGCACAGCCTGACCGTTTCGGCCTTTGTGCGCTGGCCGTCGGCGTCAAACAGCGGCAATTTGTGACCTGCCGCAAAAAGCCCCTTGCTCAGATATCGCCGCGCCGCCGCATCCGGCCTGCGCGGCCGCCGCAACACCTGCGAAGGCCGGCCGCGCTGCCCGCCCGACCGCCCGGGGATCGTCCTACCAGCCATGACGCCACCCTGTTCATAGTAAACGAACAATTTCCCGCAACAGGGCCTTTTCAACCCTTTTTTTGCTTCTCACTGCGCCAGTCTGACATTACAGTGCAGGCCGGGCAAGAGAGTGGGGAGGCAGCATAAGGCGGTAACGTTTCGAAATCGTGTCGCGATGCCGGTGGCGGCCGGCAAGCCGATACGGAAACGCAGCGCCTTAGCTGAACGGGGTCATGCCGAGTCTGTGGCATGCTTCGACCGTGTCCTCGTCATTTGGCCGCTGCCTGCCGGGCCGTTGAAGGCGTTCTGACACGCCCACGGCACAGCGACCGAGAAGTGTTATGCGTGGGGACCGGGACGAAAACACGATATGAGCAAGCTTCCGAAAACCGATGCGACAGAAGCGGCGTTGAGCGCCGTGGAAGAGGCCTTGAAGATCGATTTCGGCAATGTCGCGCGCGACGTTGATCGCCAGGCCGAGACGGCGCCGGTTGCCAAGAAAGCGCCAGAGGACGAAGAAACCGCCGGATCGGCGGCGGCGCCGGCGCAGACCCGGCCGGCCGAAGCGCCGTCGGCAGAGCGCAAGCGCGCCGAGCGGTCACGCGCCCGGCGCGCCGCCAACGACGATGTCCGCTCCGTCGGCAACCTGCTTTATGCGCTGCAGCGCCGCCCGTCGACGGCGCCGTTCTGGACAGCGTTTCTGCTTTCCGCCCTATGGGCTGGCCTTGGCCTGATGTTCGGCGTTGGGCTGTGGCGCGAAGACATAGCGGCAGTCGCCTCCACCGCCCAACTGCGCGACGCCCCGCACCTCATCGCGCTGGCGATTGCCATCGTCGTTCCGATCTTTCTGTTCTGGGTCATGGCGCTGATGATCTGGCGCAGCCAGGAGATGCGCATGGTGTCGCGGACCATGACGGAGGTTGCGCTGCGCCTGGCCGAGCCGGAAAACATCGCCAAGGAATCCGTCGTCACCGTCGGCCAGGCGATCCGCCGCGAGGTCGCCGCCATGGGCGACGGCATCGAACGCGCCCTGGCGCGCGCCAGCGAGCTTGAGGTCCTTGTGCACAACGAGGTCTCGTCGCTGGAACGCTCCTACACGGACAATGAGCTGCGCGTCCGCGCTTTGCTTGAGGAGCTTGTGACGGAGCGTGAAGCGATCGTTCAGAACGCCGAACGGGTGCGCGGCGCCATTGCCGGGGCGCATCAGACCCTGTCGTCGGATCTGGCCGGCACCAGCGACGAAATCCTCGCATCCGCCGATGCCGCCGCGCAGAAGATCTCCGACCTCCTGGCTGAGCGCAGCGACACCATCACCGCCAAATTGACCGATACCAGCGAGACGATCGCCGGTCTGGTTTCGTCGAAAACCGGCGATATTTTCCAAGAACTGGACAGCGCCAACGAGCGCATCGACGCCACCCTTGGCCGGCACGCCGACAGTCTGGTTGATCGCATCAACGAGACCACCGGCGCCATCGCCGACACGTTCTCCGGCCGCGGCGAAGCGCTGATTGAGAACATTCAGAAGACCGGCGATGCCGTCAACGAGACGCTGAGCGGCCGCAGCGACGAGATTGCCGGTCGGCTTGAGCAGGCCCAGAACACGCTGTCTTCGGCGCTGACGGAGCGCTCCTCCGACCTGCTCGGCAAGCTGGCGGCGGCCAGCGACCGCATCCAGGCCGCCGTCACCGAAGATGGCGGCGCCCTGGCGGAGCGGCTGACGGCCAGCGGCGACGAGATCGCCTCGCTGATCGCCAGCCGGGCCGACGAATCCTCATCACGCATCGAAAAGGCCGCCGATATCGTCGTCTCCACGATCGACACACGCGCCAAATCGGTCATTGAACAGCTTGGCGATGCCGGCCAGACCGTCTCGCGGGGGCTGGTGGAGCAGGTCGATGCTCTGGAAGACAGGGTTTCGCAGGCACAGGCCCGCTTCGCCGAAACCGGCAAGACTCTGTCGGGGTCGATCGACGAGCATATCGGCCGTGGCGAAGCCTTGCTGTCGGGCGCCGCCGACCGCTTCAAACAGGCCGGCGAAGGCCTGTTGAACACCGTTTCGGGCGAATTCGACGGCGCCGAGGCGCGGCTGGCGGAGGCCGGCGAGGCCTTGCTGAACGTCGTTTCGGGCAAATTCGACGGCGCCGAGCGGCGGCTGACGGAAGCCGGCGAGAAAGGCGCACAGGCGCTTTCCGAACAGAGCGAGCGCATCCGCACCGATATTGAAAGCAATCTGGAGAAGATGAGCGGCCTGATCGGCGATCGCGGCGGCAAGCTGGCCACCGCCTTAAGCGAGAGCGGCGAGGCGCTCGGCTCGCTGATCGATGCCCGCATCGGCCAGATGGGCGAAACCATCGATGCCCGGCTTGGCGGCTTTGAGACCCGCGTCCGCGAGAGCGCTGAGGACGTGGCCATCCGGCTGGCCTCCTCCGCCGACACGATTGAGACCGCCGTCGGATCGCGTCTGGCCGGTTTTGAGGATCGTGTGACAAACCGCATCGGTGAGGTTACCGAAGCCTTCGGCGATCGGGCCGACGGGCTAGCCAATACCCTCGACGACAGGCTCGGTCGCATCAACGAGGCGCTCGACACCCGGGCCCGCCAGATCAGCGAGACCCTGGTGGCCCGCACCCAGGACCTCTCCTCCACGTTCACCCGGGGTGAGTCGGAAATGGCCGGCGCGCTGGAAGCGCGCATGAGCGAACTGGGCGAGACGCTGGCCGCGCGCACCCGCGAGCTGACGGAATCCGTCGCCGGCCGGATGACGGAGGTCAATCAGGGCTTTGGCGAAAAACTGACGGCCGTCGAGCAAAGCTTTTCTGAAAGTGCCAATTCCCTGCGATCGGCGCTTGACACCACCAGCAGCACGCTGAGCGACAAGACCGAGACGCTCAATTCGCTGCTGGCGGCACGCCAGACGGAGCTTGCCGGGCTGCTTGATTCAAGCAGCGGCATCCTGGTTGAGGCCATCGAGACCCGCGGTCGATCGGTCATCGAAGGCATTGAGACGCAGGGCCGGACATTTGCCGACACGCTCAAGACGGAAGGCCAGGCTCTGGTGGAGGCGATCGGCAGCCAGGGCGAAGCGGCTGCCGGCCAGCTTGATGAAAGCGCCCGTGGCCTGCTGTCCACCTTGACGGAGCAGACCCGCACCATCGTTGAATCCGTGGCCACCACCAACCAGCGCTTCCGCACCGATATCGACGCCATGCTGAAACGGCTCGACGAGACCAACAGCCAGCTTCAGAGTGTCGTCATCGAAGGCGGCCAGCAGCTCGCCACGATTGAGTCCAGCCTGTCCGGTCAGGCCGACAGCCTGCGCGGCGCGCTGGAACTGGCGGCGGCCAATACCGGCACGTCGACGACGATCCTGTCGGACCAGATCAAGACATTGCGCGACGTCTCCACCCATGTTCTGCGCGACGTCACGGCCATGGCCGCCCAGTTCGAGAGCCAGTCGCAATCGCTTTCCGGCGCCACCTCGCTGCTTGAGGAAACCAATGCGGCCATGGAGGTCTCGCTGAGCCAGCGGCGCGAGGCGCTGGAGACCGTCGCTGCCAATCTCGCCCTGCAATCGGGGACCGTGGAAGACCGTCTGTCACGGCTGACGACGGTCCTGGCGGAGACCCTGAGCGGCGCCGAGGACCGCATTGCCTCCGTTACCGCATCGTTGAGCGAACGCACCGAGGCATCGGCGCACAGTGCCGCGGAACGGCTTGCATCGACGATGCAGGCAGCGCAGGCGCAGATCGATGCCGTGTCGCGCTCGCTGACGGAGATCACCGATGATTCGACGCGCGACGCGGCCGGCCGGCTGGCGGCGACCGTGGAGACGGCACAGCAGCGCGTCGCCGATATCAGCCAGAGCCTCGGCCAGAAGGCGGAAGAAGCGGCCCGCTCGGCGATCGGCCAGTTCGAGACAATGCGCCTTGCCGCCATCGCGGAGGGCAAGCGTGCCGTAGAGGCCGTGGAGAGTGCGCGCGCCGACCTGGAAAACCGCCTGCAGGACGCCTCCACAAGCACCGACGAGGCCGTTCGCACCGCCGCCACCAATCTGGTCGGCGAGATCAGCCGGGCGCTCGGCGACGCCACCAACCGGTTCAATGAAACCGCCGAGGCCATGCGCGAAACGGCGCGTGCCATGCAGCACGATCTGGATGCCACCCGCGCCGATTTGCGCCGTGGCGTTCTCGACATGCCGGAGGAGGCGCGCGAGGCGACTGCGACCATGCGTAACGCCATCACCGAGCAGATCGAGGCGATCAACGAATTGTCGTCGATCGTCGCCCTGCATGCCCAGGATCAGGCGCTGTCGCCGGCCGCCCCGGCAACGGCCGCTTCTGCCGTCAAGATGCCGGCGGCCCCGCGGGCGCACGCGGAGCCGGCGACCAGGCAGCAGCCGGTTGCCGCGCCCACCGCAAAGGCCGCGCCCGCCGCGGCGCCGAAGCCGGCGGAGCCGAGACTGCCGCGTGCCGAACCTCTACACGCCGAGCCGGCCCAGGATCTGCCGGCGCCAACGGCCAGAACCGAAGGTGCCGCGGCTGCACCGCCATCGCCTGCCGCCGGCCGCTCCGCCGCCGGCGACGGCGAAAGCCGCGGCTGGGTCGCCGACCTTCTGCGCCGCGCTTCCAGCGACGACGAGCCGCAGGCCGCAGCACGCCGCCCGCCCGGCCGCGACGGCGGCAATAGCGGCCCCGGCGGACAGCCTGCGCAGGAAGCCCAGACAACCGGCCGCTCGCCCTCGCAATATGTCGAATCGCTCAATTCGCTGTCCGTCGACATCGCCCGGGCGATCGATCATGAAACCTCCATCGAGCTGTGGGACCGCTACAAGCGCGGCGAGCGCAGCGTCTTCACCCGCCGCCTTTACACGTTGCAGGGTCAGAAGACGTTCGACGAGATCCGTCGCAAATATGAGCGCGAAAGCGAGTTCCGCAGCGCCGTCGACCGCTATATCGATGACTTCGAGCAGCTCTTAAGCCAGGTTGCCAGCAACGACCGCGATCCGCTGATGTCGCAGATGTATCTGACCTCAGACACCGGCAAGGTCTACACCATGCTGGCGCATGCCGCCGGCCGGCTGGGTTAGAGCGATATGAGGCCGGGACGCCGGCGCTAGATGCGCTTCAGCACCCAGCGGACGATTTCGCCATAGGCTTCGTCCATTGCCGCATCCAGCGCCGCGACCGAACCGGCATTCGATGAATCGGCCAGAGGCGCGGCCGCCCTGACGATGCGCCGGCTGACGACGACGCCGTTGCGATCGTTCAGCAACATGACGTGGAACTCCGCCACTGCCTGGTCGTCGGCGATCTCGAAGGCGCGGATATCCATGACGACCTGGTAATTGATCAACAGGCTCTGACCGGGACGGCCGGCCGCGCGCACGCGGCCGGTATTCTGGAAGGTCTCCGTCAGCCGCGCCTGCAAGAGTTTGGGCAGCGAATCGCTCCACACCGCGCCGGGCAGATAGGCATATTCCGATGTCGTCGGCCGCGCCGCGATCCGCGTCGAATCGAGCGCCGCCGTCGCCGTCGGCACCGGGATCAGCAGTTGTGCCGGCGTCCCGGCCCGTGCCGCCACGTCGTCGGGCGCCGACAGATCGAATATCGCATCCGGCGGCGCCAAGCGCGCCAGCGCACAGGCCGACAGCAGGCTGGCCAGCGCCGCCGTTGCGGCAAGCCGGCCTGCCGTGGCGACCGCCGCTGACCGTCTGCCCCTCCCGACGCCGCCGCCGAGCGCCGTCGCACTGGCCACCTGCGGCCTGTCTTGTGCTTTAGCCAATCCTTTGACCCCAGCCCCTAGCGGCGCTTGCCGCGATATTCCGGAACGCCCTTGCCGCCGAACAAAATCTGACTCGGATCGTCCCCCAGATTGGAGATGACGCGGTCGAGCCGCGACACCGTCCGCCGTCCCTCGTTTACGAATTCCTGCAGGTCGCGCAAACCCTGTGTGGAAAACCGGCCGACGCCCGAGCCGATCACCTGTGTTTGCCTGTCGAAGCTCTCCGCCGCCTCGCGGATCGCCGTCAGCGTTCTCCGTGCCTCTTCGATGATCCCGCCATCCTCGCCGCCGGCCATGGCGTCGAGTCTGGCGATCAGGCTTTCGGCCTTTTGCGTCAGGCTGTCGAAACGTTCAGAAACGGCCCGGGCATTGGCGATGATTGTGTCGATGTCGTCGCTGTTGTCGCCCAGTGTCGTCGCGAAGCGATTGATGTTGTCGACCGATTGCGCGACCTTTTCCGCATCGACCGCCGCCAAAAGGTTGTCGACCTTCTCGCCCATGGTCGGCAACCGTGCCGAAAAGCCGCTGACGTCGGCGGCGATCGTCGACAGCCGGGTGACCAGCGCGTCGATGTCCTCCCGCCGCTCGCCGAGCGTCTGGGAGACCGCCGCAAGGCCGTCGATGGTCGTCCCGACCTTGTCGGGATCGATCGCCGCGGCAATACGGTCGATATTGTCGACGGCCCGCGATACGGCCTGCGCATCGACCGCCGCCAGCAGGTTTTCCGCCTTCTCGCCCACGCTCGGCAGCCGCTCCGCGAATTCGCCGACATCACCGGCGATCGTCGACAGCCGCGTGACCAGCGCGTCGATGTCCTCCTGCCGCTCTGACAGCGTTTGCGAAAACGCCGCAAGGCCGTCGATGGTCGTGCCGACCTTGTCGGGATCGATCGCCGCTGCGATGCGGTCGATGTTGTCGACGGCCCGCGATACCGCCTCCGCATCGACCGCGTCGAGGATCTTGCCGGCCTTGTCTCCGACATCGGCAAGCAGGCTGTCGGCCCGTTCGCCGATGCCGTCCAAGCGTGCGCTGAAATCGCTGATGTCGCTGGAGATCGCCGAAAACTGCGTCACCATCCGGTCGATGTCGTCGGACCGGGCGGCGAGCGATTGCGAGAAGGCGGAGACATTGTCGGCAGTCTCCCGCAATCCGGCGATCGTCTGGCTGACGTCTTCGGGCTCGACGGCGTCGAGGATGGCCTCGCTCTTGTCGACGACGCCTTCAAGGCGCTTCGACAAGGTGGTGATGCCGTCGGCCGCGCCGGCCACGGAATCGACGAAGGTGGCGATCTTGTCGGAATTCTCAGACAACGCTTCGGTGAACGACTGGACATTGGCGATCGACGCGTCGACGGCGCCGCGATTGGTCTTCACCAGGTCCTCCACCTCCCTGAGGATTGTGTCGACGCGGCTCATCAGGTCCTGCGCGGCGGCCAGCACGTCCTGCGTCGCCGAGGGATCGGCCTTGAGCGTGACCGGCCCTGGCGTTGCGAACAGGTTGGGCTCGTCCTTTGAGCCGCCGGTCAGCTTCATATAGCCGAGCCCGGTCAGGCCCTGAATGCCGACTGCTGCCCTGGTGTCGGCCTTGATCGGCTGTTTGCCGTCGACCGACAGCTGCGCAACGACGCGCTCGGGATCGTTCGGATCCNNCGATATTGATGCCGTTGAACAAGACCTCGCTGCCCGGCGTCAGGCCGGTCACCGGAGTGGAGAATTCGACGATCAGGTCTCGCCTGTCGGCGCCCCAGCTGTCGCGCGCCAGCCAGTAGATAAAGACGAAGGCAAGCGCCAGGACAACCAGCGTGAAGGCGCCGATCAACGCGGTGTTGGCCCTGCTTTCCATTATGCCGTCGCCTCCCCCAGCGCTGCGTGGGCGCGTCTGCCGGTGAAATAGTCCCTGACCCAGGGATGGTCGAACGTCCGCATCCTCGCCAGGTCGCCTTCCACCAGAACGCGTCTGTCGCCGATCACCACAATGCGGTCGACGATTTCCCGCAGCGTATCGAGATCATGGGTTACCATGACAACGGTCAGCCCCAAAGTCTGTCTCAGATCGCCGATCAGTTCGTCGAAGGCCGATGCCGATATCGGATCGAGGCCGGATGTCGGCTCATCGAGAAAGACGATATCGGGATCGAGCGCCAGGGCGCGCGCCAGGGCGGCGCGCTTGGTCATGCCGCCCGACAGCTCTGCGGGATATTTGGCGCCGTCGGCGGCCTTAAGACCGACAAGCTCGATCTTCAGGCAGACCAGCTGGTCCAGCAGCGGCGGCGGCAGGTCGAGATATTCGCGCATCGGCACCGCGACGTTTTGCGACACCGTCAGCGACGAAAACAGCGCGCCATGCTGGAACAGCACGCCCCAGCGATGTTCCAGCCGTCCCGCCGAACCCATGCCGGTGATCGGCCGGCCGAACGCTTCCACGCTGCCCGCCTGACGCCGCAGCAGACCGAGAATGGATCGCATGAGCACCGACTTGCCGGTGCCAGAACCGCCGACGATGGCGACGATCTCGCCGCGATAAATATCAAGATCGACATTTTCCAGCACCGGCTGACCGCCGAAGCCGACGGTCAGGCCGCGCACCGTTATCAGCGTTTCAGGTCCTGCCATGGCCACGTTCATATCCGATCCACGCCTTAAAAATCGATCGCCGCGTAGAAAATCGCGAAGACGCCGTCGACGACGATGACCAGGAATATCGATTTGACGACCGCCGCGGTGGTGTGCCGGCCCAGTGATTCGGCGCTGCCGCGCACCGCCATGCCTTCCGTGCAGGCGACCAGGCCGATGATCAGCGCCATGAACGGCGCTTTGAACAAGCCTGAGAAGAACGTTGAGAAATCGATCGCCGTGCGCAGGCGCGCCAGGAAAACGTTCGGCGGGATGTCGGAGTAGAACCACAATGTCAGCATCGACCCGAACAGCGCCATGATGTCGGACAGATAGGTCAACAGCGGCAGCACCAGAATCAGCGCAATGACCCGCGGCAGAACCAGCACATTGATCGGGTTCATGCCGATGACGCGCAGCGCGTCGATCTCCTCACGCATCTGCATGGAGCCGAGCTCGGCGGTAATCGCACTGCCGGAGCGGCCGGCCACCATGATGGCGGTCAGCAGGATGGAGACCTCGCGCAGCGCCAGGATGCCGACGAGATCGACGGTGAAGATCTCCGCCCCGAAGAAGCGCAGCTGAAAGGCGCCCTGCTGGGCGATGATGCCGCCGATCAGGAACGACATCAGCAGGATGATCGGCACCGCCCTGAGGCCGGCATATTCCATCTGCTTGATGACCGCCGCACCGCGGAAATGTGTCCTGCCCAAAAGGCTGGCAATGCCTTCCATGACGACGGCGCCGAGTATGCGCAGCAGCGCCCGCATGTCGGTGCCGATCGACACGACGGTTTCGCCGACATCGACGAAGATGCTTTGCGGCTGGCGCTCCGGTATCGTCCGGTCCTCGCCGAGCGCCACGCGCACCCTGTTGATCAGCGCCCGGCGCCCCCGGTCGCCGCCGCGCCATTCCACCGATCCGCCGGCCGCCTGCCATTCGCGCTCCAGCCGCACCAGCAGGAACGCCCCGGCCGTGTCGAGCTCAATCAGCGCATTGAGGTCGATCGCCAGCACGCCGGCGGTTCTGACCGGCTCGCCGCCGGTGACCTCGCGCAGCGCCGTTTCCAGCGCCCGTGCCGATTCGATCACCCAGGCACCGGCTGGCCTCAGAGTGAGGTCCTCCGCGCTCCATTGGTGGTCAAGTGTTGCAGCCGTCATTCCGCATCTGCCGGGCCGTTCCGCTCGGCCGTTTCCATACTGACGAAGGCCGCGCCGCCGTGATAGGCAAGTGACGGACAAGGCGCGCCGTGCCGACGAGTGTGCCCGACTTGCATGTCCGTCAACAAGCGCAGGAAAGCAACAGTCCCGAAATGATTGAGACGCCCTATGTTTTGTTCCTTGGCGATGTTGCCGACACCCTAGCCGCCAAGACGGCGCTCGGCATCGTCGACTGGCGGGCCGAATGGTGCATCGGCCAGGTCCGTTTGCCCGGCTGCCGGGCCGATGCCGGCCTCGCCGACATGACGATTGCCGATGCGGCTAGCGCCGGCGCCCGCACATTTGTCATCGGCGCGGTCAATCCCGGCGGCATCCTGCCCGACCGCTGGGTCGCCTCCATCGTCGCGGCGATCGAGGCCGGCATGGCGGTCGCCAGCGGTTTGCATGTCCGGCTTGAATCGGTCCCCGCCATACGCGCGGCGGCGGCAGCGGCGGGCGTGGCGCTTCACAATGTCCGCCATACCGAGCGGACATTCGCCACCGGCAGCGGCGTCAGGCGTCGCGGCAGGCGGCTTCTGACGGTCGGCACCGATTGCGCGACCGGCAAGAAATATACCGCCCTGGCCATGGAAAGGGCGCTGCGCGGCGCCGGCGCCGATGCCGATTTCTGCGCCACCGGCCAGACCGGCGTGCTGATCGCCGGCCGCGGCGTGGCGATCGACGCCGTGCCCGCCGACTTCATCTCCGGCGCCGTGGAGTGGCTGTCGCCGGACGCCGACGACGACCACTGGCACGTCATTGAGGGTCAGGGATCGCTGTTCCATCCCGCTTTCGCCGGCGTCTCGCTCGGGCTTCTGCACGGCGCCCAGCCGGACGCCTTCATCGTCTGCCACGAGCCGACCCGCACCACCATGCGTAACGTCACCTGCCCGCTGCCGACGATCAAAGCAGTCATCGATCTGACCGTCCGCCTGGGCAGCCTGACCAATCCGGCGATTTGCTGCGCCGGCCTGTCGCTCAACACTGCCGCGCTTGCCGAGGCGGCGGCAAGGGACCTGCTTGCGGCGCTGGAAGACGAGCACGGCGTACCGGCCATCGACGCGATGCGCTTTGCCGATGGCCCCGGCCGCATCGCCGGCCGCCTGCTGGCGCGGTTTGCCTGATGCGCCTGAGTGTGACGGCGACGATCGAGACCTGGCCGCTGGCCGGCGCCTTCACGATCTCGCGCGGCAGCCGGACGCAGGCGGTCGTCGTCGTCGCCGAAATATCCGACGGCACACATGGTGGCCGCGGCGAATGCGCCCCCTATCCGCGCTATGGTGAAACGCCGCAGGGCGTCGTTGCGGCAATCGCCGCCGCCGACCTCGGCGAGACGCCGGACCGGCAGGCGCTGCGCCGGGCCATGCCGGCCGGCGCCGCCCGCAACGCGCTTGACTGCGCGCTGTGGGATCTGCAGGCCAGGCAGAGCGGTGTCAGCGTCTGGCAGCGCTGCGACGTGGCGCCGGCAAGGCCGCTCGCCACCGCCTATACGCTCAGCCTGGACACGCCCGCGGCCATGGCGCAGGCCGCCCGGCGCGCCGCCCATTTGCCGCTCCTCAAGCTCAAGCTGGGCGGCGACGGCGATGCCGCCCGCATCGCCGCCGTGCGCGCCGCCGCCGCCGATGCCCGCCTGATCGTCGATGCCAACGAAGCCTGGACGGAAGAAAATTTCCTGGAAAACATGAGGGCCTGCGCCGATGCCGGCGTGGACCTGGTCGAGCAGCCGCTGCCGGCCGGTTCCGACGCGCTCCTGTCGCGGATTGCTTGTCCCGTCCCGGTCTGCGCCGATGAAAGCGCCCATATCGCCGCCGACCTGCCCGGCCTTGTCGGCAAATATGATGCCGTCAACGTCAAGCTCGACAAGGCCGGCGGCCTGACGGAAGGGCTCCATATGCTGCAGCAGGCGCGGGCCCTTGGCTTGCAGGTGATGGTTGGCTGCATGCTCGGCACCTCGCTGGCCATGGCGCCGGCCGTCATCCTCGCCCAGCACGCCGACATCGTCGATCTCGACGGGCCGCTGCTGCTTGCCCGCGATCGTCGGCCCGGCCTCACCTATGCCGGCGGCACGGTCGATCCGCCGCCGGCCTCGCTGTGGGGCTGAAGCCCGCGCTTGAGGCCGAAGGCAGCGACAAGTCCCACGGCGCCGAGGCCGGCCATGGCCCAGAAGGCAAGCTGCGGCGCGCTGCGGTAAAGCGGGCCGGCGGCGACGGTCGCCGTTGCCAGGAGCAGGCCGCTGATCATCTGATGGCTGGCCTGCAGGCGGGCCGTATGGCCGGGCGTTGCCACCGCGCCGATCGTCATCATGACGCCGAGATGCGTGGCGGCGAAGGTCAGGGCATGCAGCGCCTGCAGCACATAGACCGCCGACGGCACGCTCAGCAGCGGAAACAGCGCCCAGCGCAGGATCGCCGCCGCGCCGCCGACGAGCAGAAAGCGCCGGGCGCCCCAGCCGGTCAGACGCCGGGCGCTCCAGAACAGCGCCACCTCAATCAGCACGCTGAACGCCCACAGGCCGGCGATCGTCCGGCCATCAAAGCCGATCTGGCGCCAGTAAAGCGTGCCGAACGCGTAATAGGCGCCGTGTGTCGCCAGGATCGCGCCGCCGGCGAAAATCGCCCGCCGCAGCACCGCATCGCCGAAGGCGCGCCGGAAGCCGGCCGTGCCGCGTGCTTCCGGCACGTCGCGCACGACCGGCAGAAACAGCGCCGCCAAACTGCCGGCGAAAAAGGCCGCCACCTGCAGGGCGAAAATGCCCGACAGGCCGAGCCGGCCGATGGCTTCGCCGGCGGCGAAATTACCGGCGATGAAGGCCACCGACCCCCACAGCCGCAGCCGCGCGTAATCCAGGCCATGGCGTTGCGCGCCGGCGATGATGACGGCATCGCCCAGTGGTATCAAGGCCGTCCAGAAGATCATCGCAACGGTGGCGAAAACGACGATCACGGCATAGGTCGGCAGTGCCGCCATCGGCAGGAAGACCGCCGCCGTGACCGCCGCATAGACCGTCGCCGCCCGCCCCAAAGTGCCGAAACGGTCGGCAAAGGCGGCAAGCAGCGGACCGAGAACGGCGCGGATGAACAACGGCGCGGCGATCACCGAGGCGATTTGCGGCTCGCTCAGCCCCTTGCCGGCCATCCATACCGGAAAGAACGGCAGATAGATGCCGACGGCGAAAAAGGTCGCCGCGCAGAACCCCGCCGATCTGCCCGCAAATGACGACCGGCCCGCACCGGCAGTCGCCTCTGCCGGCTCTTCGCCCGCCTCCTGTGTCACGATTTCGCCCGGTAGGCTGCAAGCCCCTGTTGCAGCACCGCATCGTCGATATTGCCGCCCGACAGCACGACGACGACGGTCCTGCCGGCCGCCTTGATCTGGCCGTCCAGCAATGCCGCCAGCGCCACCGCGCCGCCCGGCTCCACGACCAGCCGCAACTGCTCATAAGCGAAACCGACCGCCTCCAGCGCTGCCTCGTCGGAAACCGCCAGCCCGCCGGCCAGCCGCTGCCGGTTGATGGCAAAGCCGAGGCGGCCCGGCTGTTTCACCAGCAGCGCGTCGCAGATGGAGCCGGACGTCTTGTCGTTGGCGACGATATGGCCGGCCGCCAGCGAGCGCCGATAATCGTCGAATTCCTGCGGCTCGACGGTATGGATTGCCGCCGCGCGATAGCGCTCCGTCACCGCCAGGGCGATGCCGGCCGTCAGTCCGCCGCCGGAGCAGCTGACCAGCACGATATCGGGCGTTAAGCCGAGCCTGGCGCAATCATCGGCGATCTCCAGGCCGGTCGTGCCCTGCCCGGCGATCACCTGGCGATCGTCATAGGCGTGGACGAAGCTGGCGCCCTGGCGCGCCGCAATCGCCGTGGCGATCGCTTCGCGGTCCTCGCCCGCCCGGTCATAGCCAACGACCGTCGCGCCGGCAGCCTCGGTCCGGGCGCGTTTGGCCTCAGGCGCGTCGGACGGCATGACGATCGTCGCCGCCACGCCGGCCAGCCGCGCCGCTTCGGCGATGCCTTGCGCATGATTGCCCGACGAGCCGGCGACGATGCCGCGCTTTGCCGCCTCGCCCAGCGCCGTTATCGCATTGCAGGCACCGCGGAACTTGAAGGAGCCGGTGCGCTGCAGGCATTCCGGCTTGAGAAAAATCCGCCCGCCGAAGCGCTCCGACAGCACCGGCGCATTGAGGAGCGGCGTACGCACCGCCTTGCCGGCAATGCGCCGCGCCGCGGTCTCAATATCGGCAAAGGTCGGCAGGGCATCGCTCATCGCCAAGCGCTTACGCGCAACGCCGCACCAGCACAAGATGCCGCTGAAGATGGCACAGGCCGCCGCTTTGCCATGGACGCGGCCGTCGATCTGGCTAGATTGGCGGCCGCAAAGGGAGGACTGCAATGGATCTGGGAATTACCGGCAGGACCGCCATCGTCTGCGCGTCGAGCCGCGGTCTGGGACGCGCCTGCGCCGAGGCGCTGGCCGACGCCGGCTGCCACGTCATCATCAACGGCCGCGATGCCGACGTGCTCGCCGCCGCCGCAAGGCAGATCGCCGAACGCACCGGCGCCAGCATCACGCCGGTCGTCGCCGATGTCGCCACCGCCGACGGCCAGAAGGCGCTTGTCGACGCCGCCGGCCGCGTCGACATTCTGGTCAACAACAATGCCGGGCCGCCGCTGCGCGATTTTCGCGAGCTCGACCGGCCGGCGATGATTGACGGCGCCATCGCCAACATGGTGACGCCGATCGAGATGATCCAGGCGGTCGCCGACGGCATGATCGAGCGGCAGTTCGGCCGTATCGTCAACATCACCTCGCTGACGGTGAAAATGCCGGTTGCCGGTCTCGACCTGTCGTCCGGCGCCCGCGCCGGCCTGACGGCCTTTCTCGCCGGTGTCTGCCGGCAGATCGCCGGCAGCAATGTGACGATCAACAATCTGCTGCCCGGCAAGATGGAAACCGACCGCCTGCGCGCCAATATCAGGGTCGGCGCCGAAAAGGCCGGTATCAGCGCTGACGAGATGCGGATACGCCAGATCAACGACATCCCCGCCAGGCGCTTCGGCAGCGCCGCGGAGTTCGGTCAGGTCTGCGCGTTTTTGTGCTCCGCCCATGCCGGCTATATCACCGGCCAGAACATCTTGATCGACGGCGGCCTCGTGCCCACCGCGTTCTAAGCCCGCACGACAAGAATCGGGCCGGGTTGGTTCCCGGCCCTTTTTGCTTCCGAGTGGTCCTGCCCCGATTCTGGTATTGCCGCCCTCGCCTATGGCGCCGCCGGCGTCGCATTGCCGCCGAGCTTGACCTTCAGCGCCGCTGAAAGAATGTGAATCTGCGCGTCGGCATCGCCGCCAAACGGCCCGTTGGCGGCCGGACCTCCGGCGGCGGCCGAGGCGATTTGCGTGTCAAATGTCGTCAGGAAGCTGTAGCCGACATCGAAGGAATAGCGGTCATTGGCCTTGTAGCTGCCGCCGACCGACAGCCACAGCCGGTCGTCGTCCGGCAGGCGGAAGGTGCGGTTGGCGTTGTCGAGCGGCGAGAGCTCCCAGGCGACGCCGCCGCGCACCGTCACCTGATCGTTCCACATATATTCCGCGCCGGCTGAGAAATACCAGCTGTCATTGTAGTTGAACGGCAACGGTATCGTCCCGGCGCCGCTGGTGGCCACCGTCACCGTATCGAAACGGCTCCAGTTGGCCCATTCCACACCGGCCATCACCCGCCAGTAGTCGTTGAGCTTGTGGCGAATGCCGAAGGTCACAAGATCGGGCAGTTCCAGCGACGCCGTGCTGGCGAAGGTCGGACCGCCAACGGCGAATGTGCCATCCAGATCGACCTCCTGCCAGGAGCGGTAGCCAAGCCCGATCTCCGTGTTCTCCGAGGCCATGACATGAATGCCGGCGGTGAAGCCGAACGACACGTCGTCGCCCATCAGACGTCCCAGTCCGGCCCCTGCCGCCACCGGATTGATGTCGGCATCGGCATATTGGATCTGCAGGCCGGCGGCGATCGTCACATAGTCGTTGATCTGGTAGGCGACATTGGGATTGACGTTCAGCGAGAAAATGTCGGAAGCGCCGGCCACCCCGGCGGGACCGATGACGCCGCCCGGACCGTATTTGGTCGCCAGCCCGAACGGGGCGTTGACGCCGACGCCGAGGATCACCTGGTCGTTGACGCGATAGGCCGCATAGGAATTGGGCACCAGCGCATCCTGACCGACATCGCCCTCATCGACCAGGACAGGCGTGGTCACCATGACATCGGAAATCGGCATGACGCCGCTGATGCCCGATTCAAATTCCAGCCCCATGACCTGGCTGAGGGTCGCCGGGTTCCAGAACATCGACGACAGGCTGCCGCCGGCGGCGATGCCGGCAAACGACAGACCCTGGCCATAGGTGCTCTGCTCGCGCAGCGCAAAGCCGCCGGCCTGCGCCGCGGAAGTCGTGGCAAGCGTCGTCGCCGCCACACAGGCCGCAAGAAGAATTTTGCGCAAAGAAGGCATCTGCTGTTCCCAAATCTTTAATAATTCTAATGAACTGTTGTTCATCCCGCCTCCGTTCAAGCCATGAACGGGCCCGTCCGGCAACAGAATTCCGCCTCAATTGACCGGCCTTCCCGCATTTGCGAGCCAATTGTGTCGGTTGGGCAACAGGTGTCGTTGCGTTACTTGCCGATATTGCGGCAATACTGGACACTGTGGAGACGCGACGGAAGCCCGGTTTCCACCATGTTGCCGCCGCATTTGCGCAAAATGCGAAATATCGACCTCACCTTCTCCCGATTTGGAGAGGAAGATGGTCGCCTTTGGCCGTCGCGACCGCGAACGACCCGGCGGCGCGATGTCGCCGGCGGATGTGTCGGGCCGGCCGATGGCGTCGGCAGCCGGCGATTCTGCTTGATCAGGCGGGTAAATGGCCAGCTTCGCGTTGACAGGCCGGCCGGCTTGTCCGTAGACCGTTGCCATAGCAAAACCGCTTGATCAAGGACCACGACGCGCGATCGGGGCCGCCGCCTGCCGGCCCGCGCTTAAAGGAGACACGCCATGACTGCGACGCCCTGGAAGACCGACAACTGGCTGACCAGCCAATGGAATTTTGCCCCCGAAGTGGTCTCCCAGATCAATTTTGCCGACCAGATCCAGGTTCACGACGTGACGTTGCGCGACGGCGAGCAGCAGACCGGCGTGGCCTTCGATTATGACGACAAGATTCGCATTGCCGAAGCCCTGGCGGAGGCCGGCGTGCATCGCATCGAAGCCGGCATGCCGGTTGTCTCGCGCGAGGACGCCAGGGTTGTCGCCGATCTGGCCAAGCGCAATCTGGGACCGGAAATCTATTCGTTCTCGCGCTGCATGGTCGACGATGTGCAGCGCGCCGTCGATGCCGGCGTCTCCGGCGTGGTGATGGAAGTGCCCTCCAGCCAGCATCTGATCGAGCTCGGCTATCGCTGGGAGTTCGAACGCGCCGTCGCGCTGTCCATCGAGTCGACGAAATATGCCCATGACAACGGGCTGCGGGTCGTCTTCTTCCCGATCGATTTCAGCCGCTCCGAACTTGCCTGGGTTCTCGACCTGATCGAGCGGGTCGCCAGCGAGGGCCACATGGACGCGCTTGCCCTGGTCGACACCATGGGCGCCACGTCGATCCATGCCATGCCGTATTTCGTGCGCGCCGTCAGACAGCGCATCAAGAAGCCGCTGGAAGCCCATTTCCACCAGGACTACGGGCTCGGTGTCGCCAATACGATCATGGCGTTGGCGGAAGGTGTTGAAGTCATTCATTCAACGGTCCTCGGGCTTGGCGAGCGCGCCGGCAATGTGCCGATGGAAGAGACCGTCATGGCGCTTAAGACGCTTTACGACAAGGACATCGGCATCCGGATCGACAAGCTCAAGCCGCTTGCCGATCTGGTCCGCGACATTTCCGGTGTCCGGGTTCCGTCCAACCGGCCGGTCGTCGGCGATGACCTGTTCCGCGTCGAATCGGGGATCATCGTCAACTGGCTGCTCAATTGCGGCGAGGAGCACCAGACGGAGGTCTTTCCGTTCCGGCCGCGCATGGTCGGCCAGAACGAGCCGGAAATCGTCATCGGCAAGGGGTCGGGAATCGATTCCGTCAAGGACCGGCTGGCGCGTTTCCAGCTTCGCGCCGATGAAAAGCAGGCCATGGACGTGCTGCTGGCGGTCAAGGACTGGGGTTTGAAGCACAAGCGGCTGATGACCGACGACGAATTCCGCAAGGTCGCCGAAGCGACGCTGGCCGGCTGACGCTTGCCGCCGGCGGGCCCGTTGCAGACTGCCCGGGCCGGTAGTCTCGGCGGGCCACCGCTCCCGCAGCGGGCCGCAGAGACCCGGCGGCGCGCCGCTGCCGGTTGGCGTCGGCGCCGGCAAGCCGACGGTTTCGCGTGACACCGTCCCCGGCTTGTCCAGCATTTATCCCCGGGCTTTGCGCCGCTTTTCCCCAGATTATCCAGTGAATATCGAGCGGTTATCCAGCGGTTTTCCCGGGCTTATCCCCGGTCGCGGGCGGCCATCAGCGCCGCCTCGCTAACCTTCGACCACGGCTGCAATCGCGCCCGCGCCGCCCGGTAGCTGGCGATGATCGCGGCCTCCGTCTCGCCCTTTTGCGCCAGCGCGTCGAACACCGCCTCCGCCGCCTGCTGTGCCGCCGCCAGAATATCGTCGGGCCAGGCGCGCAGCATGACGCCCTTCTCCGTCTGCAGCCGCTGTAGCGACACGGCGTTCATCCATTGCGCCTCGCCGAGCGCCCGGATGTTCTCCGCCGCGCAGGCCTGGCCGACGATCGCCTTCAGGTTGTCAGGCAGGTTGTTCCAGGCCTCCAGCGAAATCAGCGCCTCGCCGGTGCCGTTCGGCTCATGGAAGCCCGGCCAGTAATAGAAC